>Ga0116226_10000346_pt1 | contig 38985 bp, 32 predicted proteins | sample S1TSphfallax_FD_89692 | JGI IMG/M metagenome (GOLD analysis project Ga0116226, IMG submission 89692) | Host-associated microbial communities from peat moss isolated from Minnesota, USA - S1T2_Fa - Sphagnum fallax MG | ecosystem: Host-associated > Plants > Peat moss > Unclassified | place: USA... | reverse complement strand
TGCTCGAATTCCATCAGCGAACGAGCCCGCAGTGTCCTTTCGAAGCAGTTGCGAATGTCGTCGAGCTCGTCGGGCGTGGCACGCATGGTCGCCAACGCGACCGCCGGGGGCTCCAGGAAAACGCGGACCTCCATCAGGTCGTGCGGGTTCATCACACTCTCGAAATCGATCGAGCCGCTGACCTGCCCAGCGCGGTTTTGAGGGCCGACGAAGGTGCCTTTGCCGACATGACGCCATATGAGGCCGTCAGCCTCGAGTCGCTCCAACCCCGTGCGCAAGAGGGAACGCGTGATGCCTAGCTCCCTCGCCAGTTCTCGCTCCGCGGGGAGCTTGGACCCCGAACGAAGCCCTAGTTGATTCAGATGCGTGGATATCTTCTCGGCGATCGGATGAAGGTCTTTTTGCTTCGATGCTTGAATCATTGTTTCCCCCGATTTCCGGCCTCGGGACACGATCGCGGGATCCCGCGGTAGGTCGAAGTCTCGACGCTGGCATCGGAAGATCCTGCCAACCCGCTCGTCCCTGCTTAATCAAAGTTAGCCCAGCCGCCCATCGGGCGCAACTGAGGCTGTTGATGTCACGGACTGGCGGGACTTGCTGGAATCGCACGGCTCGCCGTGCCACGGCAAAGCTCGCTGGAAGCGCCTTCGATGTCGTTCACCAATCGATCGAACATGTCCTTGCGGGGTAGTCCTCGAGGGATGGTCGGCAGTACTTGGATGACGATATGCCCCGCCGGCCGGAGGAACGAGCGTCGCGGCCACAGGAGTCCGGAGTTGAGCGCCACCGGCGTGCAATCAACATCGAGCTCCGCGTACAAATGGCTGATACCGGTTTTATAGGTTGGAGGTGCTCCCACCATGGTTCGTGTGCCCTCGGGAAAGATCACCACTTGTTTTCCCTCCGCGAGTGCCTGGCGGGTGCCCGCCATCATGTCTTCGAGTGCCCGCCGGCCGGTGCCGCGTTTGACCGGTATGCAACCGAGCCGCGCCAGTGCCCAGCCGAAGAATGGGATCAGCATGAGTTCGCTCTTGAGGACATACACGGGCCGATCGAAGATGGCGAACAGGGCGCACGTGTCCCACACGGATTGATGTTTCATGGCGAGCACGCAGCCGCCTGAAGGAATGAATTCCCGACCGCGAATCTCATAACTCACGCCGCAGATAGCGCGATACATCGCGAGCCATCGTCGTGACCAAAAAGCGGCGAACGCCGGTAGTTTTCGCGGCACGACGATCGAGATCACGGCGGCGGTCACCGCACTCAAGGCCGTGAAGACGTAGAACAAAGCGGCAAATACCAAGGAACGTAAGGCCAACATCGGATCCCGTCCACGTTAACGTTAAATCGCCCGCCCGCATGTTGGAGGTTCGTGCGCGAGGCCGAGCGGATTATACGGGCCAGGCAGGCTAGAGGGGCCACGCAGCGGCCCGGGCGGCGTTACTTTCCGGCGGCCCCGGTCAGCGGAGTTTCAGCGATCTTGGCGGGTTTCGCTGGGGAATCGAGCAGTGTCGAGTGCGGCAGAAGACGCAGGCCTCTGCCAATTGCACCGCCCGAGGAACTTGAGAACAATTCATCGAACAGGCCAGCATTCTCGACGTTGCGATGATTCAGGCGACTTGTCCATTGCAGCGTCGGATCACCCCTCCGGCCGGCTTGCAATGACAGGCTGTGGCCGCCGTTCTGCCAAAGGGTCAACAGGCGCAGGCGGTTCTGCGTGCGGAATTCGCCCAAACGCTGCCAGACGCTGCCGTGTTGACTGCCGTCAGCCGGCGTGTTCTTCGAATCGTTGGCCAGGATGGAAGGGCCTCGGGGCCTGAATTCGGAGGAAAACGCTTTGGTGTCCAACGTGGGCAGCCGTGAGTCGAATGAGGTCAGCGGCAGCGGCCATGATGACAGCCGGGTCTGCGTGCCGCCCAGCTCGAAATCGGGCTTAAGAGCGGTGGCCAACGCCGTCGTGGCATCGCCCGCCAATGCCTCGCCCGCGTGTAGGAAGGACCATAGCATCAGCGAAATGATCGCAGATTCGTAAGGCCCTAAGGTGCGGATCGATTGGCGCGAGGGGGGCAAAACGGGCGTTTCGCGGTCCCTCAATGGTTGCTGCAATGGGTGCTGCATCGAGACTCCAGAGTCCCGTTAGCATCCATCATGTGGCCCCCGCCGAAACAGGCGCCGCGTCACAATTCGGCGGCGACTTAAGCTTATGTCAACGATCGCCGGCGATAATTGCGGGCGGGAGTCACTTTTGCGGCGCCTTGGTTTCTCTAATGCCGGTGTTCTTGCGCTGCCAGATCGTTGACGAGCACCAACAGGCGCTCCGGACTGCCCGCCAATCTGACGTCGGTCAAATACTTGCCGTTGATGATGAAGGTCGGGACCCCTTCGATGCGGTAGCGCAATCCCAGCTCATCCGCTCTCTGCAGATCCGTATCCACCGAAAAAGAGTGGTACGCCTTGGCGAATTCGTCCGGCGAGATACCCAATTTGGCGACGAAGGCGCTTTGCAGGCGCTCGGCGCCGGCGGCGTCATTCGGATCGCTGGTGATGAGCGGATCGCCATTCACGTGGATCTCCTTGAACACGGCCGCATGCAGTTCATCCACCTTGCCGAGATTTTTCAGAGTGTAGAACAGTCGGGCCGTAGCGCGGTGGCCCGCACTCCACATGACAGGCACCCGGGAGAAGCCGATATACGGAGCCTTGGTCTTGCGCCATGACTCGACCAGTGGATCGATGGCGTTGCAATGTGGACAGCCGTACCAAAAAAACTCCAGCACCTCGATTTGGCCGGGAGCGACCGCCGTGGGCTGAGCCGGAACGAGCCGGGTGTAATTGACGCCCTCGGTCCACTGAATGGCTGGAGGACTGTTGGTTGCCGCCGCGGATGCGGCCGATGTCGCAGCCGCCATCGTCGAAGCGACCGCGGCGAGCAAGCTATTATGATTACCGTTCTCGCCCGAGTCATCGACCGATTCGGAGCCATCCTCGTTTCTCAGGCGCGCGATTTTCGCCGGTTGTGTTGGCGCGAGCCCCACTTCCTGCCGTTCGGTCACCGATTCGGTGGGCGCGGCCTGGTTGGCGGGAGGCGTCAACGCCGTGGCCGGCGTGGTGTCCGCCGGCCCATGCCCCGAGGGTGATGAAGTTTGGCCGCAAGCGACCAGGGCCATCCCCACCGCCAGAGCCAGATAGAGTCGGGCGGCTCGCAAGGTCAATGCAGACCTTGGACGTAGGACGCCACATTACGCATGTCATCCGGCGTGAGCCGCTTGGCAATCATGCCCATGATGCCGTTGGGGCCCGGCCAGCGCTCGCCGGACGCGTAGGCGGTCAACTGTTCGACGACGTACTCCGAATGCTGGCCGCGGAGGGCGGGAAACTTGGCCGGCTCGTTGCCGTAGCCGGTGGGTCCATGGCAAGCCATGCAGGCGGGTATGCCGCGCGTGGTGTCGCCACCGCGATAAAGTGCTTCCCCGGCCTTCCAAAAACTCGGATCCGCCTCCAAACCGGTGTTGGGCAAACCACCGAAATAGGCGCCGAGATCGTCCATGTCCTGCGGCGTCAAGGCAATGACGTTCGCCGCCATGATGGCATTGACGCGTTTGCCGCTCTTGAAGTTGGCCAGCTGCGTCGAGATGTAATCCGCACCGAGACCCGCGAGGCTCGGCCATTGTGGATTGACGCTATTGCCGTTCGCCCCATGGCATGCCTGGCAAACCACCGCCTTCGTGGCGCCGGCTTCCGCATTGCCTTCGGCCAGGCTCGTGTGAAAGATACACAACCCGCAAAGGGTTGTCGCAAGAATACAAAGCCGCTTCAACATCGCCTCTGACCCCGTTCTTAAGTGAGCTGATCAATCGAGTAAATTGTACACTAGCGAGTCTGCCTGAGTATTTTCTGCGGTCGCGACCGCTGCTCAGACAGCCTCGCAAGTCCCATCCAAGCGCCTCGAGCCGCCGCCATGTCCGCATACGCCTCCGTGAAGTTTGTGACGAGTGCGGCCGAGGCCCATCAACTCGCGCCGGACAGCGGTCGAGAAATCGCCTTTGCGGGTCGATCCAACTCAGGCAAATCCACTGCCATCAATGCGTTGACTGCCCGCTCCGGACTCGCGCGCGTAAGTCGCACGCCCGGCCGAACCCAGCTCATCAATTTCTTCGAGCTGGCGCCGGAGCGGCGCCTGGTCGATCTGCCGGGTTATGGCTACGCGAAGGTTCCCGAACGTGTACGGCACAAATGGCTGGAACTCATGGAACATTATTTCAACGTCCGCGAATCTCTGGTCGGACTCATCCTCATCGTGGACAGCCGTCGAGGTTTCGGCGCACAGGATGTCGCCATGCTCGAATGGGTGCTGGCCCGCGATCGTCATGCGCACGTGCTGCTCAGCAAAGCGGACAAGCTGAATCGACGTGAATCACAACGGGTGTTGCAAGAAACCAAATCCGCCTGCGAGGATACCGCAGTGACCGTGCAACTCTTCTCTGCGCGAGCAAAACAAGGGCTTGACGTGGCGCGAGAGGTAATGGACAAGTGGCTCAACAGCACTTAAAAAAACGCCCCGGTGGTTGTTTTGACACAGCCACCGAGGCTAGACCAACCCGGCATGGGGATGACAAACCGGGTCTTACCCGCTCAGGGAGAAGAGCGAGGAACGTCGTTAACGCTCATCAGGTTAGATGGGGTCCGGTGTGGAAAGTTCCAGAGCCGGGGCGAGCAATTCGCAAATTTATTGAATTGGCTCGATTGGGCGTTCAAACATTCGATATGAGCCGGTTCCTAGTGGGCTTCATCCCAATTGCGACCGACCCCCACGTCGACCTTGAGCGGCACGCGCAGTCGAGCGGCGTCCGCCATGAGGTTCCGCAGTTGCGGGACGATGCCATCGAGCTCGGGATCGGCCACTTCGAGTACGAGCTCATCGTGGACTTGCATGATGAGCGCGGCTGGCGCGTGGGATTCGCGGAGCCACGCATCGACCGCGATCATGGCGCGCTTGATGATGTCGGCGGCCGTGCCTTGCATCGGCGCGTTGATGGCGCTGCGCTCGGCGTACTGACGAAGCGCTTGATTGCGTGAGAGGATTTCCGGCAGATAAAGGCGGCGCCCGAACAGTGTTTCGACATAACCCAAATCGCGCGCTTGTTGCTTGGTCTCCTCCATATAGCGTTTCACACCCGGGTAGCGCTCGAAGTACAAATCGACATAACGTTGCGCCTCGCTGCGGCCGATGCCGAGTTGGCGGGCGAGGCCGAAGGCGGACATACCGTAAATCAGGCCGAAATTGATTGCCTTCGCAGAGCGACGTTGAGCCGGTGTCACTGCCTCCAAGCCGATCCCGAAAACTTCCGCTGCCGTTGCCTGGTGGACGTCGCGATCTTCCGCGAACGCGGCGAGCAAGCTCGAGTCACCGGACAGGTGCGCCATGATACGCAGCTCGATCTGCGAATAATCGGCGGCGATCAGTGAATGGCCGGGGGGGGCGATGAATGCCTGGCGGATCTTGCGGCCTTCCGGCGTGCGAATCGGAATGTTCTGCAGATTCGGATCGGAGGAGGACAGGCGACCGGTGGCGGCGACGGCCTGATGATAGGAAGTGTGAATCCGACCGGTCCGCGGGTTGATCTGCTCGGGTAGTTTGTCCGTGTAGGTCGATTTGAGTTTGGCAACCCCGCGATAGGCAAGAATCAAACGCGGCAGGGCATGCGATTCGGCCAGCTCCTCGAGGACATCCTCCGCGGTCGATGGCTGTCCTGTCGGCGTCTTGCGCACGATCGGTATCGCCAGTTTGCCGAACAAAATCTCCTGCAGCTGTTTTGGCGAGTCGACATTGAAACTGCCGCCGGCCTCGACATGCGCCAGCGCTTGCAGCTCGAGCATTCGGGTTGCGAGTTCCGCGCTCTGTTTTCGCAGCAGCTCACGATCGACCAGGACGCCGGTGCGTTCCATGCGAAACAGCACGGGCACCAACGGTTGCTCGATCGACTCATAAAGTTCCCGTAGTCGGGGTATGGCGGTCAGTTGTGGCCAGAGCACTTCATGCAGCTGCAAAGTCACATCCGCATCCTCGGCGGCATACCGGGTGGCGTGGGTCACGTCGACCTGGTTGAACGTGATCTGTTTAGCGCCTTTGCCGCAGACCTCCTCGTACTTGATCGTCTTGAGCCCGAGATATTTTTCCACCGTGGAATCCATGTCATGCCGTGTCGTCACGCTGTTGAGCACGTAGGATTCGAGCATGGAGTCGTATCGCTGACCGGCAAGCGCGATGCCGTAATTCGCCAGGATGTGACAGTCAAATTTGAGGTGGTGCCCCAATTTGGGTTTCGCCGCATCTTCGAGCAGCGGCTTCAGGGACTCGAGCACCTGGGCGCCATCGAGTTGGGGCGGCGCGCCGGCGTAGTCATGCGACAAAGGGACGTACGCCGCTTCGCCGGCACTCACTGCAAATGACAAACCGACGATCCGCGCGCGCAGGTAATCGAGGCTGTCGGTTTCGGTATCGAAGGATATGAGTGGCGCTGCCGCGAGTTTTGCGAGCCAGGTGGCGAGCTGCTCCGCCGAGGTCACCATTTGATAATCTCGCGCCCTCGTCGAATCCGCTGAAGTCTGGGCAGCCGTGGCGAGGGCGTCAGGGGATACACGCTCGGCCACCGGCTGCGCCGTTGGGGCCTCCGCAGCGGCGTCCAGCGAGCGCAGCAGCACGCGAAGCTCGAGCCGGCTGAACAACTCGCGCAGACGACCCACGTCCTGGGCGGATGGAGCCAGCTGATCTGGGGTGACGTTGAGCGGCACCGCGGTGTCGATGGTCGCGAGTTTTCGCGATAGCTCGAGCGCGGGCAACTCAGCGCGAAGATTCTCGCCGACCTTCCCGGGTATTTCGGCCGCGTTATCGATCAGCGCGTCCAATGTCTGGTATTGATTCAGCCACTTCGCCGCCGTTTTCGGGCCCACCCCGTTGACCCCGGGAATATTGTCCGACGCGTCGCCGACCAGAGCCAGGTAAGCGATGATCTGTTCGGGAAACACGTCGAACTTCGCCCTCACGCCCTCGCGGTCGAGGCGGGTGTTACTCATCGTGTTGATGAGGCCAATACGCGGTCCGACCAGTTGCGCCATGTCTTTGTCGCCGGTGGAAATCAGCACATCGTAGCCAACGGCGGCTGCCTGCGAGGCGAGCGTGCCGATGACGTCATCCGCCTCGACGCCGCTGATCCGCAGCACCGGCAAGCCCATCGCTTCGACCGCGTCCAGCAGCGGTTGCAGCTGCGCACGAAGGTCGTCCGGCATGGGTGCGCGGTGCGCCTTGTACTGATCGAATAGATCGTCTCGAAACGTCCGCCCCGGTGCGTCGAACACCACCGCGACACGCGTGGGCGCCTCTTCCTTCAGCAGCTTGTTCAACATGTTGAGCACGCCGAGCACCGCCCCGGTCGGTTCTCCCCGTGAATTGGTGAGTGGCGGCAGCGCGTGAAACGCCCGGTAGAGGTAGGACGATCCGTCGACCAAGAGGAGCTTGCGCGCCGTCATGACAGCCTCTGCGGCAGGTCTCTAGATCTGCGGCGCCGACGCGGGCGCCGTCGTGGGCGCGGTTTGCGTCGGCGGAGATACTGGCGCTGCGGGCGAGGGCTGCGCTGCGGGCGACGCCTGCTCGGCGGCCGGCGGCGACGTCGGCGTCGGCGTCGTGGATGATTTGGGCAGGCCGATCTGTTTGTGCGGGTGTTGTGCATCCGGCAGCACCAGCGGTCCCTTCTGACCGCAACCCGTGAGAGTTCCGGCCAGAATGACCAGCCGGAGCAGCCCGTCTGCTAAGCCGATGGTTTGCATTCAGGCAGTATAACCGGGGCATCACTCCGGCGGACGCCGGTGCTATGTCGGCGGCAGCCGTGCCCTGATAAGCTGGAGCGCAAAGCAATCAGACGGTCCGAAATCGATGTCCGCAAGAAACAGTCTTGAGCTGTCGATCGTCGTCCTGGCCGCGGTCGGCCTGCTGGTCACGGCGACCGCCGCGCCCTCGACACCGGATGAGCAAACGCCGTCAGCCGAAACGGTCACCCGCGAGTTGCGCGCCAAGGTGAAGACCTTGGTCGTGATTTACGCCGAGAACCGGGCCTTCGATAATTTATACGGCAACTTTCCCGGCGCGCAGGGCCTCGCTGAGGTGGTCGGTGCGGACGGGCAGCCGTTGCCCGCCTACCATCCGCAACTTGATCGCGACGGCAGCCTGCTGAAATCGTTGCCGCAGACCTGGGGCGGCGTGACCGCCCCCGGTATCGTGCCGGCGGTCACCCAGGCGATGAGCGCCGGGTTGGCCAATGCACCCTTCTCGATCGAACAGGCATTTGCGCCGCAATCGAAGGTCACCTTGAGCACGTCCACGGTGACCCGCGACCTCTATCACCGCTTCTTCGAACACCAGATGCAAATCGACGGCGGCCGCAACGATGGCTATGCGGCGTGGTCGGATGCGGGTGGTTTGACGATGGGGCACTACGACTACAGCCATTCGGCGCTGTATGCACTGGCCCGCCACTTCGTATTGGCCGACCGATTTTTTCAGGGTGCCTTCGGCGGTTCCTTCCTGAATCACCAATATCTGATCTGTGCCTGCGCTCCCGAATACCCCAATGCCGATGATTCTCCAGCCAAGAAGTCGATCACGGTGCTCGACACGGCGCCGGATGGTCATTGGTTGGCGAAGCTCAAAGTGGCGGCGAATTCGCCGGCGTCGGCGCTCGATGGACCACCGCGCTATGTGCGCAGCGGCAACCTCACACCGGCCAACTACTTTGGTGACGGCAAGTACTACGCGATCAATACCATGCAGCCGCCGTATCAACCGAGCGGCAATGCGCCGGCGGCCGATGATCCCAAGGGCCTGTATGCCGATCCGCAGCGAAGCACCACCCTGCCGCCGCAGACCGGCCCGACCATCGGTGACCGATTGTCGGCGAGGCACGTGAGCTGGACGTGGTATTCGGGTTCATGGAACGCGGCTTTGAGCGATGGCAAGCAGCCCGCAGCGAAGGCACGTCGCGTGATTTATGCGCCGGACGAGGCGTATGGCGACCCCAATTTCCAGCCGCACCATCAACCGTTCAATTACTACGCGCGGTTCGATCCCGTGAAGCATCCCGAGGAACGGGCATCGCATCTGCAGGACTATCGTGCGCTGGTGTCGGCGGCTGCGACGGGCACGCTGCCACAGGTGGTGTTCTTCAAGCCGCAGGGTAATTTCAACCAGCACCCGGGCAATGCATCGCTCGCCGCGGGGGATGAGTTCATCGCCGATCTGGTGAGGAAACTACAGGCGGGTCCGCAGTGGAGCGGGATGGTCATCGTCATCACCTACGATGAGTTCGGCGGGGCGTGGGACCACGTGGCTCCGCCCGAAGGGGATCTGCTCGGGCCTGGAGCACGCATTCCGGCCATCGTGATCTCGCCGATGGCAAGACTCGGCACGGTGGATCACACCCCGTACGACACCGGGTCGATATTGCGGCTCATGACGCGCCGGTTCGATCTCCAGCCATTGCCCGGAGTGACGGCCCGGGACGGCGCGCTTGCCGCGCACTCCGAGGCGCCGATGGGGGATCTGACCAACGCCTTAGGATTGGGCGCCTCGCTGCGCGGAGCCATCAGCGCCGCGAACGAGCGACCCGACCCTTGAGGTTGACCCCTTGAGCGTTATGCTTCCTGCGCGCTATTGATTGGTCGCGGGAGGCGTCGAAGGCGTGGATGGCGCTGCGGGCTGTGCTGGCGGCGGGCCGCCGGGGGTCGGCGGCCCCGGGCGACGCGGCGGCGAGGACGGTCCGGTGGCGGCCGCGGGCGGAGTCTCGGGCGCTTTCACGCTGACGACTTCGACGTCGAATATCAGCAGCGAGCCGGCCGGAATCCCCGGCCGCGGACTGTTGCCGTAGGCCAGATCCGGCGGCACGAAAAGCTCGTACTTCGAGCCCGGCCGCATGAGCACGAGGGCCTCCTGCCATCCTTTGATGACGCCATTCACCCGGAACGTGGCGGGGACGCCGCGGGTGTAGGAACTATCGAACTCGGTGCCATTCAGTAGCTTGCCGCGATACTGCACCGTCACCTCATCGGTGGGCTGGATCAAGGGCGCCTTGAGATTGCCAGCTGTCAACACTTTGTATTCGAGGCCATCGGCCGTGGTCTTGACACCCTTCTCCTGGCCGTTCTTGTCGAGGAACTCCTTGGCCGCCTGTTTATTCTTGTCCGCCGCCTCGGTCATTGTCGTGCGGACGAAATTCTGAATCTGCAGCTGGTCGGCGCGCGTGGATTTAGTCCCGGCCAAGCCATCCTTGATGCCGCGTTCGAGCTGCGCCTGGTCGACTTGGTCGCCGACACCGACCGTGTGCAGTTGCTCACCGAACGTCAAGCCGAACAGGTAGCTCGTGTGTGCCGGTGAGGTGTCCTGAGGCGGCTCGCCGGGAGCCACCGGCGCCGGATTGGCGGCGGCAGCGGGGGGTGCCGGCGGCGGCGGGGCGTCGGCGAACCCCAAGAGCGGGATGGAAAAGAAGCCCGTTAGGCTCGATGCGGTCAGCAAGGCACGAGTGATTTTTTTCATGGCGCGCACAATACGCCTATGAATGTTGCAAAAGCTAGCCCATGGCGCCCGGTTTCGGTGCGCCCGGGGCCGCGATCACAGCGATGGTCAGACGCGAAAGACAAACGAGTTGGCCGGCCTCGTTGACGATCTCGATGCTCCAGACCTGGGAGCGGCCGCCGAGATGCACTGCGCGGGCCGTGCCCGTCACCCGCCCGCTATGCACCGAACGCACGTGATTGGCGTTGATTTCCTGGCCCACGCACAGGGTCCCTGCTCGCTCGACACAAAGGTTGGCCGCCGTGCTGCCGAGCGTTTCAGCGAGCACCACCGACGCGCCGCCGTGCAGTATCCTCATCGGTTGAACCGTTCGCTGGTCGACGGGCATGCTGCCACGAATGAAATCGGGGCCGATCTCAACGAACTCGATTCCCAGGTGTTCGACCAACGTGCCGCGACTTGTCTCGGTCAGGTCGGAGAGAGTCGCCTGCCGTCGCCATATGCTCACGTCGGATCCTTCGGCGGCTTGAGCTGCGCCGCCACGCGTCGATAGGCCTCGCGGAAAGGGACGTTTTCCTCGGCCACCAGAGCATTGGCGGCGGCGGCGGCATGGATGCTTGCATCGAGCCGGATCTTGTCTGCTTGGAAGCGCACTCCGTCCAACGCGGCGGGCAGGATGCCAAGCGTTTGCAAACAAGAATCGATGGCGCGGAACAGCGGCGGCTTGATGAGCTGCAGGTCGCGGTGATAGCCGGAGGTCAACTTCTGGGTGATCTGCAGAACCTCGTTGAGGGCCGCCTGGGCGACTGCAGTGCGCCCGCGCACCAGCTCGAACACATCCGGATTACGCTTCTGCGGCATGATGGATGAGCCGGTGGTGAAGCCCGCGGGGAGGCTGACGAAGCCGTACTCCTGCGTATAGAAGAGCAGCAGATCGGCCGCGAGCCGGCCCAGATCTTGCGTGAGCAGAGTGATTTCGAACAGCAGCTGGGCTTCCGCCTTGCCGCGCGAGAGTTGCACGGCGGTGACCGGTTCGTGAGTGACCGCGAACCCGAGTCGCTGCCGGGTTGCCTCGCGGCTCACCGGCAGCTTGGGCGTCCCATAGCCGGCGGCAGAGCCCAATGGATTCTTGCTGATCCGGCGCTGCGCGGCATTGAGGCCCTCGGCGTCGTCACGGATTTCGGCCGCGAAGCCCTGCGCCCATAGCGCCACCGTGCTCGGCATGGCCTGCTGCATGTGAGTATAGCCCGGCAAGACGATGGCCCCGTCGCGCATGGCAAGCGAGTCAAGCGCCTCGGCGACATCGCCCGCACCCTCCTCGAGCGCGGTCGCCGCATCGCGCAGGTACAGGCGCAAGGCGGCGAGGACTTGATCGTTGCGCGACCGACCGGCGTGCAGGCGGCCGCCCGTGGCACCGATGCGGGCGGTTAGCAGGTTCTCGATCGCCGTCTGGCAATCCTCGTGTTCGAGCGTCACTCGCCATGCCCCCGCGGCATGTTCCGCGCCGATTGCCGCGAGCGCGCCCTCGATGGCGGCCAGGTCCGAAGGGACGAGCAAACCCTGCTCGGCCAGCATGTGCGCATGGGCGATGGAGGCGCGCACATCGTAGGCGACCAAGCGATTGTCGAGGACATGGTCATCCCCCGCCGTGAACTCGAGCACCCGCGCATCGAGGGGAGTTCCCTTGTCCCAGAGTCTCGTCATGGCGTGATCCGGCGCATCGTGTCAGCCGCTCACCGCGGCTTGTTGTTCCGCGGCGCTCAAGACTTGGAGGTCCTCGACGACCAGCGTGCCGGTGCCTTCGTTGGTGAAAATTTCCGCGAGCAGGCTGTCGGCGCTCTTGTAGGTGATGACGTGCACACGCCGCACGCCGGCTCGAATGGCCTGTTCGATGGCAGCGGCCTTCGGCAGCATCCCATCTTTCAAATGGCCCGCGGCCCGCAGTTCCTGCAAGCCATGCAGATCGGTATAGGAGATCACGGTGGTCGGGTCTTCGACTCTTTCCAGAATTCCCGGTGCGCCGGTGCAGAGCACCAGCTTTTCCGCATTCAGCGCGCCGCCCAAGGCGGCCGCCACGGTATCGGCGTTGATGTTGAGCAAGACGCCCTGAGGGTCCGCGGACAGGGGACTGACCACCGGCATCAGGCCGTTATCCAACAGCTTCTCGATCACGTCGACATTGACCGAGTCAATGTCGCCGACAAACCCGTAGTCCACCGTCTCGGCTGAATTCGCCGCCACCGGGACCGGCGGCCGCCGATGCGCGTTGATGAGTCCGGCATCGACGCCGGACAAGCCAACCGCCTCGATACCGAGCTGGCGGCAGATGGCCAGGATCCGGGTGTTGATGAGTCCGTTCAGCACCATCGCGGTCACATCGATGGTTTGCTGGTCAGTGACCCGCCGGCCACCCACCATGCGTGTCTCGATGCCGAGGGTCGCTTGGACGCTGTCGAGCTGCGGGCCGCCACCATGCACCAACACCGTCTTGATGCCCACCTGATGCAGGATGGCGACCTGTTCGATCAGAGCCCGGGTGGAGATGTCGTCGCTGAAAATCGCGCCTCCCGCCTTGATGACGAACACTTTGTTTTTGTACATCCGGATATACGGTGCGGCGCTTTTCAGCGCGAGCACGGCAACGGACGGGTCAGGACGACTCATGATCATGAAATACTCCGAAACAACAGCCGTCAGGCCAACAGACGATGCAGAACGGCCATCTGCACCACCAACCGATTGAAGGCCTCGCGCTTGACGACGGCCCGTGGTCCATCGAGGACTTCATCGGCAACCGCGACGTTGCGGCGCACCGGCAGGCAATGCATCAGCTTGGCTTCCGGCCGCGCGCCGGCGAAGGAGTCAGCGCGGATGATCCAATCCGATAATTCAGCGCGCAGCCGCGAGTCGCCCTCGGGGTCTCCGTAATGCGCGGTGCTGCCCCATTCCTTGGCGTATAGGACACTGGCACCGGTCATGGCCGCGGTCCGATCACGGGTCTCGGTCACGGATCCGCCGGAGGCTGCGGCGGCCCGCCGCGCCTTGTCCATGATCTGCGGCGGCAATGCATACCCATCGGGCCTCGCGACCACGACCTCCATGCCACGCATTGCGGCCATGTGCAGCGTCGCGGCGGGCACTGCCAGCGGCAGTGCCTTGGGGTGATAGACCCAATGCAGCACGAACTTGGCGCCGGTGTCCACCCCAAGCTCGTCCAAGGTACGCCAGTCGGCGAGCGCCTGGCAGGGATGATTGACCGCCGACTCTAGATTGATGAGCGGCTTCTCGCATAGCTCATCGATCATGCGGAATAAATTCTCGCCGAGGTCATGGGCGAGATCCTTGCCTTCGGCGAAGGCGCGTACGCCGAGCGCATCACAATACGAGGCGAGTGCGGGAATTCCTTCCCGGATGTGTTCCGCCGCCGGGCCATTCATGATGGCGTTCATTCGGGTTTCCAGTTGCCAGGTGCCCTGACCCGGCGTGATGACGAACGAGTCACCGCCGAGACGCGCCATGCCGGCCTGGAACGAGGACAGGGTGCGCAGCGAGGGGTTGAAGAACACCAGCCCGAGGATCTTGCCGGCCAACGCGCTCGGCTGCGGTTTGTCCTGCAGCGATTGCGCCAGCGAGAGCAGGTCGAGGACCTCGTCGCGGCTGAAATCGGCCAGGTCAAGGAAGCGTTTCATGCGGGAATTGCCGCCAAGGCGTCGCGCAACTGATCGACGTGACCCTCGTTCAGGACATAGGCCGGTAGCAGGCGCAGAACGAAGGGATCGCCGCTGGTCCCCGTGAGAATGTTCTTCTGCAGGAGCGCGGCCTGAACTTCCCTGGCGGGACGGGAGGTCTTCAAACCGAGTAGAAAGCCCGCCCCCTGGGTGCCGGTCACCGGGCCGATGACGCATGTCGAGCGGATATAGGTCGACACGAGACGGACGTTGTCGAGCAACCGCTCTGTTTCGATGGTGTCGATCACGGCCTCGGCCACCGCGCAGGCCATGGGTCCGCCACCAAAGGTGGTGCCCATGTCGTCGTACTTGATTTGTTCTGCGATGCGCCGCGATAACAGCAAGGCGGATACCGGGAAACCATTGCCCAGTGCTTTCGCCGTTGTGATGATGTCGGGAGTAACGCCATAATAGTTGGCGGCGAAAGGCGCGCCCGTCCGGCCCATACCGCATTGAACTTCGTCGAAGATCAACACCGCACCGATCTCATCGCAGCGTCGGCGCAGTGCCTCGAGCATGGGCTTGCCCACATCATAGGCGCCACCCACCCCCTGCACCGGCTCGACGATCACCGCCGCGGTCTCTGGGGTCACGAATTGCTCGACGGCTGCCGGGTTGTCGCGGGGCGTGAAGCTCACATCGAAGGGGGTGCGTGGAAAGCCGTACCATTTGCCCATGGCGCCCCAAGTCACCGCGCCGGCCGCGGCGGTACGTCCGTGCCAGCCCTGTTCGAGCGCCACGGCCTGCGTGCGCCCGGTCATCTTGAAGGCTAACTTGAGCGCATTTTCATTGGCCTCGGCGCCGCTGTTGATCCAGAACACCGTGTCCAACCCCAAGCCTGCGAACTTGGCGAGCCGGGCGGCGGCACGCTCGCGGATGACCATGGGCAGCGCGTTGGTTTGAAAAGCCAACTGCCGCGCCTGGCGCTCGAGGGCCGCCAACCAGCGTGGATGACCGTAACCCAAGCCGGCCACCGCATGACCACCATAAAAGTCCAAGATCTTACGGCCGTCGCGTGCGTGCAGCCAGACGCCTTCACCGTGCGCCACTTCAATGGGGTATTGCGCGAAAACTTGTGCCAGGTGGCTCTGCGCCTGGGCCGATGCGCTGGTCGAATGCGTTGCTGCTGCCATGAGGGCCTCTTGGTAGTGTCAGGTCCAGCCGGGTGCCGGGGCGAGCAGCCCGAGCGTCTCGTCGAATCCCAGCAATCGGTTCATCCATTGCACGCCACCGCCGGCGGCGCCCTTGTTCAAATTATCGAGCACCGACATGACGGCGATCGACGTGCCGTTGGTCACCGCGCTCAAGTGAGCGTAGTTGCTGGTGGCGACATCCTTGACCCGCGGCGCGGAGCTGACCACGTGGACGAAGGGGCAGTCGCGGTAGTAGTCAGCAAGCGCCGCCTGGGCCGCCGCGCTATCCAGGGGTTTGAGAAGGCTGGCTTGGACCGTGACATGAATGCCGCGGGCGAACGGTCCGGAATGCGGTACGAAGTTGAATTCGCCCAGTACTCCCGTGGCAAATTTCGCGCATGCGGTGATTTCCGGGACGTGTCGATGACTCAGCGCGCCATAGCTGTACATATCGCTGTGGCGCTGCGGGTGATGCGTACCCTCCACCGGTCGGCGACCGGAGCCGGTGCTACCGGTGATGCCGGTGACGAACAGGCGCGGCTCCGTCAGCCCGAGTGCCAGCAGCGGCACGCTCGCGAGCAACGTGGCGGTGGCAAAGCAGCCCGGGTGTGCCACGTGGCGGGTCGGTGCCCGCGCCAGATGTTCCGGTACGGCACAAGTGAAATCGCGAATGCGCTGCGGCGCGCCGTGCGGGTGCTTGTAGACGGCTTGGTACGCTTCGGCCGTGTCGTAGCGAAAGTCCGCGGAAATGTCGACGCAGTGAGTCCGTGTGCCCGCCTCCTCGGAGGCGCCGAGCAAGCGGTCGATGATGCCCGCGGCCACGCCGTGCGGTGCGGCTGAGAACAAGGCTGTTTCCGGCGCGGTTCGCAGCAGCGTCTCGATTGCATCCAGGTCGCTGAAGACGAGCTGCGGATAGACGTGTTGCAAATGCGGAAACGCGCTCGACACCGCCGCTCCGGGCTGGCTGTCGGAGAGGATGGCGGCGACCTGCAACTGCGGATGCCCGGCGATCAGCCGCAACAACTCGCCGGCCACATAGCCGGTGCCGCCCAGCACGATGGCGGGCGTCACCATGCTCACGCGCCGACCACTCGCGATTCACCGACCTCGGTCTTACCGATCCGCGCGATGAGGTAGTCGCCGAGGTCCGCCGGGCTGCTGATGGCGTTGAACGCCTCGACCTTTAGTTGCTCGCGGATGAGGTCGACGCCGACCTGGTTGTCGGTGGCGGGACCGGTGACCGCCGCCGGCTCGACACCGAAACGCTCGCGCAGCAATTTGACCCCGCCCCAGGCGGCCACCGGGTCATTCGCCGACAGCACGACCGCGGTCAAAGCGGCCTTGATATCCGCCTCGAGCAGGATGGATTGCACTCCATAGGTGCCGAGCAGGCCATCGCCGAGTTCGAAGACGATGACGTCGGGTCGGCCACCGGCCAATTCCGTGAGCATGGTACGGGTGAGGGCCGGACCGCACTTCTCCGTGGTGGTGACGATCCCGAGGTCGGTGAAAATCATCGTGCGCCTCGCGCCGGCGTCCTCGAAGGCCAGGATGTCGCGCCGCAGTGAGACCCCGGTGGCCTTGAATGCGTCGACGACCAAGCCGCGGTGCCGCATGCGCGCGATGATGGCCGCCGCCGCCGCCGTCTTGCCCGCCTCCATGCAAGTGCCGGCGAGTGCGACCACGGGTACCCCCCGCATGTTGAGCGTGGCGGCGTAGTCGAGCGGTTGGTAGCCGACCTTCGCCGGTATGCCGATGCGCTCGCCCAGGTATGGAAAGGTCAGAACGGTGCCCAACACCTTGCAGTCGAAGGGCTTGCCCTTGTCGGGCGTCGCCGAATCACAGATGCCAAGCACACCGCCTATGTTGAGCATTTGAATGACATCACCCGGCTGCAACGAGGTCGGAATGTGGCCCGAGTAGCCGAACAGCGCCTTGCGATGACCGAGCGCGCCGACCACGATGTCACCACGGGAGACCTTCGCCATTCGACCACTGGTCAGCTCGAGGGTGTTGTAGGTCGATTTGCTGCTCAGAATCTCCACCACCAGCACCACACCTTCCTCACAGGGGATTTCCGGTGCGATCCTGAGTTCATGCGACAGCCCACAGGCCTGCGTGACCGAGGCAATCTTGTCCACCATCACCGTGCGCATGCTGCTCATGATTTGTCCTGTCCCGCCCGTTTGTGAAAGATTCCCGTCAAGGCCAGCATCTTCGAGTAGCCCAGAGCGTCGGTCGGGGTCCATTCGCCGGCTGATTCGCCATACACGCCGCGCGATGCCGCCATCAGCGAGTGAGGCGATGAAACGCCCTCGATGAAGACGCTGCCCGGCCGGAACAGCACGTGAACGATGCCCGTCACCCTGGCCTGTGAGGAGTTGAGGAATGCCTCGATGTCGCGGCATACGGGATCCAAGTGCTGCCCTTCGTGCACGAGATCGCCGTAGGGCTGCGCCACCGTGTCCTTGAGGCGTGATTGTCTGCCCGTCAGAACCAGCTTCTCCAACTCTCGATGGGCGGTAAGCAGTACATCGGCCGCCGGCGCCTCGAACGCCACCCGTCCCTTGGTGCCTATGACCGTGTCGCCCAGGTGGATGCCGCGACCGATACCGAAGGGTCCCGCGAGTCCCTCCAGCGCTTCGATGATGGCCACGGCCGGCAGCGCTGCGCCATCCAGAGTGACCGGAACTCCTGCGGCGAAACCGATGGAATGGCGCTCCGGCGGCCGGGGATGCGAGAACGCTTCCTTGGACAGCACCCAGGCGCCCTCCGGAATGCTGCCCTCCGAGGTCAGCGTCTCTTTGCCGCCGATGGTCACCCCCCAGAGTCCGCGATTGACCGAATAGGCGGCTCCGAAGGGCGGTATGGGCAGATGATGGTCCTCGAGATATTTGAGCTGAGCCGGGCGTTGAAATGCACGGTCGCGAACGGGCGCGATGATCTCGAGATTCGGTGCCAGCGTGCGCAGCGCCACTTCGAAGCGGACCTGGTCGTTGCCCGCCGCCGTGCAGCCGTGCGCGACCGATGTCGCGCCCAGTTGCAACGCCAGCTGCGCAATGGTTTGCGCCTGCAAGACCCGCTCCGCGCCGACGCATAGGGGGTACAAGCCGCCGCGACGGATATTGCCCATGATGAGGTACTTGAGCACCTGATCGAAATAGGCGCCGCGCGCGTCGATCAGGCGATGGTCGATGGCGCCCAAGGCCGCGGAGCGTTCAGCCAGGCTCGCGGCGGCGGCGGCGTCGATACCGCCGGTGTCCACGGTCACGGTGATGACCGGCCGTTGATAGGTATCCTGCAGCCAGGGGACACAGAAAGACGTGTCGAGTCCACCGGAGAAAGCCAATAGGATGGGCAGAGTGCCCGTGCTGGATGTCGATGTCATGGAGTTTATAGTCCGAAAATGGCGGTGAGACGCAGCCCTAGTTCGCGCTGCTCGCGGGCGCCGGCGGTGGCAATGAAAATCGTGTCATCGCCCGAAATGGTGCCGACCACTTCAGGCCAATGGGCGGTATCGATGGCGACGGCGACGCTCTGCGCCGCGCCGATCGTGGTCTTGAGAACGGTCAGATTGGTCCCCGCCGTCGACATCGCATTGACGAATTGTTTGAGCGCGGAAAAATCGTTGTTCGCGTTCCGCGGCGTCTCCGGCAGCACGTAGCGGTCTTTCAACTTGGCCACCCCCAACTCGCGCAGATCCCGGCTGACGCTCGATTGGGTCGCGGCATGACCATGTTTGCGCAACATCGACACCAGCTCGGACTGACGGCCGACCACTTGCTCGCGAATGATCTTCGCCAGGGCGCTACGACGGGCCGGCGCGCTGGAATTAGCGTTGTCGGATGTGCTGTTGGTTTCGATCAAAACAATGGCCCTGCATAAATTTGCGCGCATTCTGCATAAAAATGCAAAGCCTGTCAACGCGGAAAGAGGCCGCGCAGCGGCCTGGGTGGCGCTGAGGTACGCTAGTCGACTTAGCTCACCTAGGTTTTACACACGCCTATGGATCAGAAATTACTCGAGACGGTTGAATTGCAAACGGCGCCGAATCCCGATGCCGCCATCATCTGGCTGCATGGCTTGGGCGCGGATGGACATGACTTCGTGCCCATCGTGCCGGAGTTGGTGAAGCCGGGTGAGCGCGCCTGGCGTTTCGTCTTTCCGCACGCCGAGACACGACCCGTTACGCTCAACGGTGGCATGCACATGCGTGCCTGGTACGACATCCTCAGTTTGGATCGCAGGGCGGGCGAGGATGCCGCCGGGTTCGCCGCGACGGACGCATCGATCCGCGCCTTGATCGCCCGGGAGGAACAGCGCGGAATTGCTTCGACACGGATCGTGCTCGCCGGATTCTCCCAGGGTGGGGCGGTGTCGCTTTACACCGCTCCACGCCTGGCGCAGCGCCTGGCGGGCGTCATGGCACTGTCTACCTACCTGCCGCTCGCCGGTCGGCTGACGACAGAACGGCTGCCGGCGAACCAATCGACGCCGATATTCATGGCGCACGGAACCAGTGATGGAGTATTGCCCATTGCCATGGGCCACGAATCGCGCGACGTTCTGCGCGCACAGGGATTCGACGTCGACTGGCACGAATACCCCATGGCACACTCCGTGTGCGCACCCGAGGTGATGGATATTCGCGCCTTTTTGCTGCGGGTTTTGCCGATTGTGAAGGTTTCGTGACAAGGCGGTTTTTGCGTACTAAGCTCGAGTATTAAGGACTTCCGAGAGGGCACAGCGTGGCAGGCACCAGTTCAACGACGACGAAGGCAACCAAGACGCCGAAGCGGACGGCTGCTCCCAAGGCGGTAGGCGGCGCACTGCGTCTGGCGGCCGCCGCGGACAAGGCCGAGGCATCGGCGGAGGCCGCGAAGGAACAGGTGCGAGTCGCCAAAGCGGTATTCAAGAAGGCCCGAAAGGCATCGAAGCTTGCCAAGCGAGCGGCCAAGGAGGCACGTCGCCGCGCCGATGCCGCCTACGTGAATGGCAAGCAGGCGTCGACGGGCGGCAAACGGCCGGCGATAAAAGCCGGGGCGAAGATTAAGACCAAAGCCAAAACGCCGCGCAAACGGCAAGCGGCGGTGAAGACGCTGCCCACGGCTGCCGAAGTTGCAAGATCGGTCATCCGTCGATTGGGCGCGAAACGTCCGGCCGCGGCGCCGGAATCGAAACAAGCCACCGTCACCACTCCCCCCACGGAGTCGCCCGCGGCCGACGCAAGTATCGCCGGCTGAGGGCAAGCATGGCCTGCCCAGCACGCCCCGATGTTCAGCCGGTTACGCCATCGGGGAGCAACGTCGTGACGAATATCATCAAAAATAGAACGGCAATAAAGCCGATCAGCTGACCCAAGATCCAAAGGCCGAGAGCCTTGCGAGTCGCGAGTCCTTGGATTTCGCTCAATCCCATGACCTGGATGACGATGCTCCATAGCGTCAGCACCACGTAGGCAATGAACTGCACCCGCAGCAACAGCGCCACGAAGCTTTCGACGTCGGGACGCAGCGTCACCTCGAAGGTCGCTCCGCCGGTGAGCAGGGCGGTGAACAGCCACACGAGGAGTGACGCGGCCAGCGGCACACCGCCGTAGGCCAGCACGTGAAACACCTGCCGTCGAATCGCAATCCTTCCGGCCTGGGAACAGAGACGCGCGTAAATCGTTCCCATCAAAAAAAGACTGGCGATGCCGGCGATGGATCCCAAGATCAGCGATTTGCCGAAGATCTCGAGCAAACTGAATGCCGCGCCGGCATTCTGTGCCCGACTCAAGGCAAGCCATCCGGCGATGCCCTGTGCCGCGCCCAATAGATAATCAGCGCGGCCGACCGGTCGCGATGCGAGCTCCCGAAACACGCGACGCGGTCTCAGCCACACGTCATGCAAGGGCCTTATGGGTTCTTCAGTGAGCACGCCAGCAGCCTACGCAATCCGTGTCGGCGACTCCAGCAGCACACGCAGATGACAGCGGACTTTTTCAAGGCTACTCTCACACCGAGTTGCCGTAAGACCGCGAGGAGAAATGTGATCATGGCCAAGAAGAAGAGTAAAGCGAAGAAGCGTCCTGTGGGGAAAGCGAAGTACACAGCCGCGAAGAGCAAAGTAGTGAAGAAGAAGATTCCGGCGAAGAAGGCGAGCAAGCTTAAGAAGGTCGCAAAGAAGGCGGCTCCGAAATCAAAGAAGGCGAAGTCGGCTCCCGCGCCGAAGAAGCTGGCCAAGAAAGTGGCAAAGAAGAAGACGCCGAAGCCGAAGACGCCGAAGCCTAAGAGCATCGTGGCGCCGGTCGCGGCGCCGGTCGAGGAGCCCGCGTTCACGCCGCCGGTGGACGGCACGGTGGAATCGAGCGGTCCCGCCGACGTTGAGACCACGCCTTCTTAAGACCCGGATTTCCGGGCGTCGCGGTCGAATGAGGCGCGTCAGCCCTTGCGAAGGGGGACGCGCCTGTCTTTGGGGGTTGTCCCCGGGCGCGCGACGATTCGCATCCATGACCGGAGTCGTCGCGGATCAGCGACGGCTAAGACCATTAAACGATTGTCACGCGGCCCCATGGAACCCTCGGGGAGGCGGTCGGTCGATTCCTACGGCGAGCGCAGATTATGACCACTCCCGGTGGGATGGTCATATCGAGATCATGGGCGTGTAATCAACAGCGAGGGCGTGGGCATGTCGTACGGCAGAAGCAAACTCTACTCGAGCGCGTCGGTGGCTGAAGAGGGCGATGTCGGCGCCGCGGCGGTCGCGGAATACCGGGCCCCGCTGCAATCGCTGCGAGACGCGGAGGAAGAGATCGAGACGCTACGGTCCATCAACGCCCATTTGGTCCGGCAGCTCACCTTGTTGAAGCAGCGGGAAGCGCAGGCGCAGATTCTGGCCGACCGGGATGGTCTCACCGGTCTTTACAATCGGCGCAAGCTTACTCCGCTGCTGCAGGAGGCTTTGGAGGAGGCGCGGCGTCAGCAGGAACGCGTGGGACTGCTGTTCATCGACCTCGACGGTTTCAAGGGCGTCAATGATTCTCATGGTCACTCGGTGGGCGATCAATTGCTCGTCACGGTCGCTTCCCGGATCACGGGTCGGGCACGCACCGGTGATCTCGTGTGCCGGTACGGTGGGGATGAATTCGTTGTCATTCTGCCGCATGTCGCCGGCGCTGCTGCGGTGCGGCGGGTGGCGGACACCATTGCCGCTCGGTTGGCCTTACCCTACCACTTGGGTGGCGTCGATCTGCACATGAGTGCCGCCATCGGCGGCGCGGTGTACCCGGACGAAGCGGCCGATGCCGAATCGCTGTTGAAGCGGGCGGACCTCAACATGTACCGCGCGAAGTCGCGCTGCAACGATCGGACGGCCTCGCCTCCTGATTTGCAGCGCGCCGGTCGGCGTCGCGACGATACCCATAAGCAACGAGTCTCTTAAGCCGTAACCCCGGGGAGCCTGCCCGGCCAGTCGCTCTTGACGCGCCTTCAGGGTTATCCTGGCGGCTCGCGTTGAAAGGGGTGGGTATGGGCTTGAGAGCGCGCCGATGGGCTTTGGTTTTGGGGCTGGCGATGGCATCGGCGGCCTGCGTCGTCGTGCCGGATCAGCGACACTACGCCGATGGAGTGGTGCTGGTAGCCCCCCCGCCACCCCGCGAAGAAGTCATTGGCTCGCCACCATCGGCCGGTTTCGTCTGGCTGCCAGGTTATTGGAATTGGGTCGGTGGTCGCCATGAGTGGGTGGGCGGCCGCTGGGCAGCACCGCGACCCGGGCGACACTGGGTGCCACATCGTTGGGTGAGACAGGGCGATGGCTGGCGGCTGCAGACCGGCCACTGGGAACGCGGCTAGCGAGCGCCGGCCGGTGGGACGTTAAGCCTGCCCGACGCTAGCGAGTGCCGGGCCAAGGAAGCTCGCCGGCGACGTCGCGCAGCCGTCTGGGACCTACCGCATCAAACCAGTGCTCAATGAGACGAAAAGAGATGGATTGACTGGGCGGCAGCAGCGGCTTTCCGGCGGCGATGTCGTCGCGCGTGAACCAGCGGGCGTCCTCGAGTTCCTGATCGTGCAAATTCACCTCGTCCGTGACGGCATGGGCGGTGAATCCGAGCATCAGCGAAGCGGGAAAGGGCCATGGCTGCGACGAGTGATACTCGATGGTGTCGACCCGCACCCCCGTCTCTTCGTAAACTTCGCGGGTCACGGCGTCTTCGAGCGACTCTCCGGGTTCGACGAAGCCGGCGATGGTGGAATAACGGCCCACGGGCCAGGTCGCCTGCCGGCCGAGCAATGCGCGCTCGCCGTCGCTCACCAGAACGATGATGGCGGGATCGAGTCGCGGAAACTGTTCGGTGCGGCACGAGGGATCGGTGCAGACCAGCACATGACCGCTCTTGGCGGCCAAGGTGCGTGTACCGCAGGTGCCACAGAACCGATGCCGGCGTCGCCACGAAATCAGCGCCCGTGCATAGCCCAACAATCCCGCTTCGCCCGGCTGCAACAGCGATGCCACGTTTCGCAGGTCCTCGAAGCGCGATTCCGGGATCAGCACCGGCGGCTCTATCGATTCGTATTCGTAGGCGAAATAACTCGTCGTGTCGATCCGTCCCAACAGGATCAGATGCTCGGCGCTGTGCCGGTCCGCCGGTACTTCCCCTAAGCCGACGAACACCGCATGCGGTTCACCCGCATCGGCAATGAGGCTGCGGGAGTTCCAAACGGGAATCACCCGGCTGCGCGGATCCGCGAGCGCCGCCGCATACCACTCCGCGTTCTGCCGCAGGTGGGAGGCGCGATCGAGATACGGTCCGGCAAACACATTCCTGCTCTGCATGCGGCGATTCTAACAGGGCGCAAGAATTCCTACCGCCGGGGATTACCCCTTCGCGGGGCGACGCGGGTGTCGGCCGGGCGGATGCTGACGGTGAGCCGATCTCGGCCATGCCGGCGAACACGGCGGCATCGCTTCAAACGTGAAACCTGATTGCAGTATTTCGCTACTACGATTTGATTGCCAGGAAAACAATGCGAGCGAGCTTGGCTCATTCACGCCTTGGATTCATTAGCCATGCCGCCCAAATTCAAACACGGACCAAGAAAGGAGGACCCGCTGCAGCCGATGGTGGCGCGAGTTCCCGAGAAACTCAATCGAGCGACAGCACTCCTGCGGCAAGGGAGGCTGGCGCAAGCACAATTATTGTACGAAAAGGTGCTCAAGGCACAGCCGGGCAATTTCGATGCACTGACTGCGATGGGGATTATTTCAGCGCGCCTGGGTAATTTACAACGGGCGGTCATGTGGTTCGACAAGGCGGCCGTGGCAGATCCCGACAATGTCGTCGCGTATGTCAACACAGGCCTGGCGCTCCATTCTCTAGCGCAACTCGATGCCGCCCTCGCCAGCTACGACCAAGCGATTGCGAAGCGGTTTGACCATGCTGCCGCACACTTCGGCCGAGGTAATGTGCTGTTGGAACTCCGACAGCTCGATGCTGCGCTCGAAAGCTATAGGCAAGCCTTGGCTCTCAATGAGAGCTATGTCGAGGCGTATTGCAATGAGGGTGTCGTACTGCATCAACTCGAGCGATTCGATGCTGCGCTCGCCTGCTTCGATAGGGCTATCGAGCTACGGCCGGATTTCGTCGAAGGGCACTTGAATAGATCCTTTGTGCATCTCGCAAAAGGCAATTTCGCTGAAGGCTGGGTGGAATACGAGTGGCGACATAGCCTCGATCGTCATCAGGTGGCTGATGAACACGGCTGGCCGCCGCAGCGGGGCTGGCTCGCCACCACGGCGTTGGCGGGTAAGACGATCCTGCTTCAGAGCGAGCAGGGATTCGGCGATACCCTGCAATTCTGCCGCTACACAACCTTGCTAGCCGAGGCCGGTGCACGGGTTATTTTAGAAGCGCAAAAGCCCCTCATGAGCTTGCTCGCCAACCTGGAAGGGGTATCGCAACTCGTTGCGACCGGCAGCTCATCACCAGTTTGTGATTATCGTTGCCGACTGATGAGCTTGCCGCTGGCGTTTGATACGAACCTCGCGACAATTCCGCGCCCAGGGAAATATTTGCGCAGCGATCCAAGGAAGCTAGGATTCTGGCAGAGTAGGCTCGGACCCAGGCTAAGGCCACGCATTGGCTTGGTCTGGAGCGGCAGCGCAACGAACCGGAATGAGCGAAACCGAAGCTTTGCGTTGGCAGAACTGGTGCGCTCCCTGCCGGCAGGCTTCGAATACTTCAGGCTGCAAAAAGACATCCGCGAAGCCGATGCCAAGACACTTCGGTCGAGTCCTCAAATTTTGGACTTCTCCTCTGATTTCGCGGACTTTTCCGATACGGCTGCATTATGCGATTGCATGGACCTCGTCATCAGCTCATGCACAAGTGTCGCCCATCTGAGCGCGGCATTGGGCAGAAAAACATGGATTCTGTTGGGGCATGCCCCCAATTGGCGCTGGCTTGTGGATCGGGACGATAGTCCGTGGTACGCCGCGGCGAAACTATACCGACGCCGACTGGACGATACCTGGCATGACGTGTTTGAGCGCATAGCCGCAGATTTGCTGCGCGAGTTCGCCTGAGTCTCCGTTTCACGCTATTTTTTGCTGGTCGCGCACGACGCTAGCGGCGTCCACGGCCGATCCAGACCGGTGAGGGAATGTCGAATGTCGTTCGAAGATCTTACCATCGTCAATATCGATGGACGTCGGGGCGATCTGCTCGGGGCTCAGTTCGCCCTCTCGCATAGTGCCGCGCAGCTTCCCGGATCACGTGCGGTCCTGTTCTCGCCGGAACGTCCGCCACAGCTATTGGCTGGAATCACTCATGTTCCCATCCAGAACCTGGGATATCTCGACTATGGACTGTTCATCCTTTATGCGTTGTACAGGTTGGTTTCAACCGCGTTTGTTTTGATCGTGCAAGATGACGGTTGGGTCTTGGACGGTCGGCAATGGCGCGACTGTTATCGTGATTACGACTATATCGGGGCACCGACGCATTTTGCCAAGGTGACCGATGCCGGGGGAGAGCGGTTCATCGACGGCTACGATGACGGCTGGCAAGCGCTGCGCGATGAGTCTTCGAGGCGGATCAATGTCGTGATGAATGGCGGCTTTTCGCTTCGCAGTCGGCGGCTTCTAGAAGCGCCGACGCGACTCGGGCTCGAGTTCACCCTGCCTCCTGTCTCGAGTTTGTCCACACCTCCTCATGCGATGCAATGGCAGTCAAATGCTCATCTCGAAGACGTTCACCTTTGCCTGAACTTCCGTCCAAGGCTCGAAACCTCGGGTATTCGCTTCGCTCCCTTTGCCATCGCGAAACAGTTTGCCTTCGAGCATTTGCATCCCTTGCTGCACGACGACGTCGACTTGATGCAAGTCTTCGGACACCATAGCAAACTGCGAAAGCTGAAGTCCCTCAGCCCATTGACGGTGCAATATCAGGAAGGGCCAAAATTTCTGAGCCGTGTATTTGGTGAGCAACGAATCGCGCAAGTCTACAGAGCGCGTGGATATCGGCTGGAACTCATCGGGCGCTGATACTGCCATGCGAGCTCTTTCACCGCGTAGACGCTGTTGACGATCGTTGCAAGAGCTTCTCGCACTTCGCGCGCTTTGATCGAAATATGGCGAGGAAAGTACCATGTCAGAGTCGCTGATGAAGATTACGCTTATGAGCCGGCCGATAAATTCGTGGCGCCGCCGTTGACCACTGCGATGTCTGCCAAATTGCAACAAGGGTTTGCCCTTCATCAACAGGGATTGTTGGTGCAGGCACAGCGCCTCTACGAGGAGATCCTCGCTCAGCAGCCACGGCATTTCGATGCGCTGCATTTACTGGGTGTGATCGCTGCACAGACGAAAAATCCAGAACGCGCGCTGGAATTGATCGATAAGGCCATCGAAGTCAATCCGGGCAGTGCTCTGGCCCATTTCAATCGAGGAACCACACTGCAGGACCTGATGCGCTGGCAAGAGGCCAACGCGAGCTACGCGCGAGCCATCGCGATCAAGTCCGACTATGCCGACGCCTACTTCAACCGCGGTGTCGTGCAGACGACGCTGAATCAGCGAGAGGCCGCCCTGGCGAGCTACGAGCGCGCGATCGCGCTAAGACCGGGATATGCCGCCGCCTATGTTGGCCTCGCGAATGTGCTGCGAGAGCTCAAGCAATGGGAGGCGGCGCTCGCCACCTGCGAGCAGGCGATTGCACTCGAAGCGAACTCTGCCGAAGCGTACTGCAGCCGCGGCAATATTCTTCGCGATTTGCGGCGGCTGCCAGCGGCCCTGGGCAGCTACGAGCGTGCAATTGCGCTCAAACCCGATAACGCCGAGGCCTTCTTCAACCGTGGGTTGCTGCAGCAGCAGCTACGGGAGCCGGGCGCGGCGCTCGCCAGCTACGACCGGGCCATTGCGCTCAAGCCGGATTTCGCCGAAGCGTACTGCAACCGCGGCGTGATTCTGAAGCAGCTCAACGAATTGGCGGCGGCGCTTGCCAGCTGCGAAAAGGCCATTGGGCTGAAGCCGGACTTGGCCCAGGCGCATTCATGCCGCGGTACCGTGCTCGAAGCACTGGGCCAACCACAGGCGGCGCTGACCAGCTACGATCAGGCCATCGCGCTCAGACCGGACCTGGCCGAGGCGTACTCCAATCGAGGTAACTTGCTCAGAGATCTCGATGAACTGGAGGCGGCGCTGGCCGACTGCACGCAGGCTATTGCGCTCGCCCCTGATTTCGCCGAGGCATATTCCAACCGCGGCAACGCGCTGTACGGATTGGGCGACAGGGAGGCGGCGCTGGCGTGCTACGACCGTGCCATCGCGCTCAAGCCCGACTACGCCGAGGCTCATTCCAACCGCGGCAACGTGCTTCGAGATCTCAATCAGTGGGAGGCGGCGCTGGCATGCTACGACCACGCCATCGCGCTCAAGCCCGAGTACGCCGAGGCGCACAGCAACCGGGCTACGGTATTCCACGCGCTACAGAGGATGACGGAGGCAATGAAAAGTTACGACCGGGCCATCGCGATCAAACCTGACTTTGCCACCGCGAGGTTCAATCGGGCCAACGCCCTGCTGCTGGTCGGTGACTTCGAGCAAGGGTTCAATGAGTATGAGTGGCGATGGAAAACCAAGAGTTGCCGGCTCAGCCAGTCGCGGAGAGAACCGGGCCAGGCTCTGTGGCTGGGCAAGGAATCTCTCGCAGGCAAGACCATCTTGTTATTGAACGAGCAGGGGTTCGGCGACACGATTCAGTTTTGCCGCTACGCCACTCTCGTCGCGATGCTTGGCGCACGTGTGGTCCTGGAAGTTCCGGGCGTGTTGCTGAACTTGGTCACGAGCCTCGAGGGCATAGCTCAAACGGTGTTACAAGGGAGTCAGACGCTGCCGGCCGCCGATTACTACTGCCCGCTCTTGAGCCTGCCCCTGGCATTGAAGACCACGCTACCGAACGTACCGTCACAGACTCCCTATCTGCACAGCAGTGACGAGCGGCGGAGCTATTGGCGCGACAAGCTCGGTCCGCGCAGTCGGCCTCGTGTTGGGCTGGTATGGTCGGGAGGTTTCAGACGGAACCAACCGGAGCTCTGGGCGCTCAACGATCGCCGGAACATCCCGCTGGCGAAGTTTGCGGTGCTGAAGAATCTGGATATCGAGTTCTACAGCCTGCAAAAAGGTGAGCCCGCAGAATCGGAGTTGGAGGAGGCCGTCACGCAAGGGTGGGAAGGACCGCCGATCATCGACGTTACGAATGAATTGCAGGATTTTGCGGATACGGCAGCGCTGATCGAGCAGCTTGACCTGGTCATTTCGGTCGATACCTCCACGGCGCATCTGGCCGGGGCGATTGGTCAGCGGGTGTGGGTTCTAAATCGCTTCGACACCTGCTGGCGGTGGCTGCTGGATCGAACCGATAGCCCGTGGTATCCGACGGCCACACTCTACCGGCAAGAACGTGCGGGGGACTGGGATGGCGTGTTGCGCAGGGTCATGCGTGATCTCGAGGAACTGGGTGAATAAACGCATCGCCGACGGAACGTGATTAGAATTCTCGTTTCAGATCTTCTACGAGACGGAGCAGCACGCCGCTCCAGTCGCCCGCTGCACCTTGCCGGTACAGTTTCATTGTCGGATACCATGGACTATCGGCTCTCTCCATGAGCCAGCGCCAATCAGGCTGAAAGGGCAGCAAGACCCACGTCCTCTGGCCGAGTGCACCACTGAGGTGTGCGATATTGGTGTCAATACTCACCACCAGATCAAGGTTCTCGCAGAGAGCTGCCATATCAGTAAAATCGCGCAATTCGTCAGCGAAATGCAGGATTTCGTGGCGCGCGTGCAACGTTTGAAGATCTGCCTGACGAACTTCATACTGCAGGCTCACGTATTGAAACTGCGCGGGCAGATTTTCAATGAGCTGCGCCAAACTCAGGCTGCGGTCCTGATCAACCTTGTGCAAGAGGCTGCCGCTCCAAGCCAAACCAATGCGCGGGCTGGCGGTCGTTGCAAGCCTCGTGTGCCAATACGCCTCCTTGGCGGCGCTGCTGCGAAGGTACCGGCGAGTCCTCGGAATAGAATCCAGGCGCGTGTGGAAGGCTAAAGGCAAGCTAATCAGCGAGCACTGATAATCGACTGCGGGCACCGCCTCGCCCTGCGCAAGTACTTGGGAAGCCCCTGCCAAGTTCTTGAGTAAACCAACCAAGGGCTGTTGCACCTGGAGGATTACTCGCGCACCCAGACGCGCGACCATCTCCACATACCGACAAAACTGCAGGGTATCTCCCAAGCCTAGCTCGCTGTGCAATAGAATCGTCTTGTCGGTTAAGGCGTCCTGTCCGCACCAACGAGGTGCCGACAGTCTTCGAGCGACGGCATCGGCAATCCGATCCGGCAGTTTCAGGCGCCATTCGTAAATCGGCAATCCTCGTTCGAAGTCTCCACTTTGGAGCAGGATATGCGCTTTGTTGACGTGAGCGCCGACATGCTCGGGATTGAGTGCAATGGCCTGATCGTAGCTGGCGAGAGCCGCGGCACATTGGCCGAGATCTCGCCGCAGCACGTTACCACGATTGAAGCACGCGTCTGCATCGGGCGCGATCTCGATCGCGCGGTCATAGCTCGACAGAGCCTCATCCCATCGATTCAATCCCTCCAGAACCACGCCGCGATTGTAATGTGCGAGGGCAAGGTCGGGCTTGGCTGCAATCGCCTGATCGAATGCACCCAATGCCTCGTCCAGTCGATTAAGTTCGATGAACAGATGCCCCCTACTGAAATGCGCGGGTGCGTAGTCCGGCCGGATAGCGAGGGCTTGGTTGAAGCTCGCGAGTGCCGCGTCCAATTGCTTGGACCGTTGCAGCGCGAGTCCCCGGCCATAAAAAGCCGCCGCATTAGTGGCAATGATTGCGATGGCCCGGTCGAAGAGCGGTAGCGCTCCTGAGGGGTCGTTGGTTTGCAGCCCGATGAACCCCAACATGCTCAACGCATCGCAGTTTGTCGGCTGAATCCGCAGGATATCCTCGTACATGCGCCGCGCTCGTGCCCATTGACCTTGTTGGTACCAGGCGTGGGCTTGCTGCAGCTGCGCAGGCATTGTTTGAGGGTCCGAATTCACGCTCTCACCGACCTCACTCAAGAATCCTCGAGGATCGTTCGGCGTGCTCTGGAGCGATGCGCATCTGATGACGCGCCAACAGGTCCGCATATAGTTGTTCTAGGTTGCGCGTGAAAGCGCCCGTGTCGAACAACGCCGAGTGCCCGCGAGTGTCGCGCAAGATGCTTGCCATTCGCGCGAGACGCGTCGGGTGCGTCGCCAACTCGATCGCGACCCGCTCGTATTCCGCTCGAGTGGTTGTGATCAACTCCGGTAGATCGACCGCGTTGAGTAAGCTTGCTGCAACACGTGAAGCGAAGCTTTCTCCCGCCTGGGTAAGTACGGGAACACCGCACCATAACGCATCACTCGCCGTTGTGTGGGCGTTACAGGGCAGGGTATCGATGAACAGGTCGGCCGCTTGGAGACGGGCAAGATGATCCGCCAAGGAAATCCGTCGCGCGAATACCAGACGGTCGGCAGCAAGCCCCCTCGCCATCGCCTCAAGACGCAAATTCGCGACTTGCCAGGAATTATCCTCCAGCAACCACAGTACGCTGCCTCGAACCTGGATCAGGATTCGCGCCCAGCTGTCGAATGTCTCTGGATTGATTTTATAAGCGTTGTTGAAACAACAAAAGACAAACCCCTTTTCCGGCAACCCGAGATCGCCGCGGGATGGGGTATGACTTGCGATTCGGCGCTTGCGGTCGTTTACCTGGTAGCAGCGAGGGAGATAGACGATTGTTTCTCCCTTGCCGCTACCTTGTTCAGGCGGTGCAACCGTGGTGTCTGCGATGAGGTAATCGATGCACCCGCCACCCATCGAACCGGGATAACCCAAATAGTTGACCTGGATTGCAGCGGCGCGATAGGCGAAGATTCCGTACCGAGCGTTCGTCGTGAAACCTTTGAGGTCAACAGCAATGTCGACGCAGTAATGTCGCGATAGCTCGGCAATGTTCCGGTCGGATAGATGCCGGACGTCAATAAATTCATCGACTGCCTTGCTTATGCGCAGGCGCATTTCGTCGTCAGCATCCGGACCGAACGAAAAGGCCAACACGCGAAATTTGCTGCGGTCGTGCAGTTCAAACAGCTCCGCAATCAGATAACTTGTGGCGTGATTGTGAAAATCGGATGAATAATAGGCAACGCAAATGTGTCCTTCGGGCAACCGCGGCGCGATTGGCGGCAAAGCGTCCCTCGGCAACATCGCTGCAGTGTATGTCGCGACGGCCTTATCTTGAACTTCCCGGGAATCAAGCAAGGCCAGCAATGCGAAGGGGGTCGTCGCCTGCTTGCCGGCCAAGACATCCGTGACAAGCCCTGTTACGTGAGACTCAAGCCCGGGCCATTTGCACATCTGCATTCTTACGGAGAGCCAGACCCCACGCAGCCAAGGAATGGCCGGCGAAAGTTCCAGTGCCCGGAAGTAACTCTCCTCTGCCTCATCCAGCCGCCCCTGTAGCCGCAGCAGGTTGCCGCGGTTGCGGTGAATATTTGCGTTTGACGGACTCAGCGCAAGTATCGAATCGAGGCTGGTGAGCGCCTCGGCCGGGCGGCCGAGCTCCACCAACAGCGGAACGCGATTGTTGCGCGCAGCAGTATGATCGGGCTTGATTCGTAAGACGTCATCATAGCTCGCCAGCGCTTCGGCCCAGCGTCGCATTGACTGCAGAATGAAGCCGCGGCGGAAGTGCGACTCGACATCGCCCGGTTGAAGAGCAACGGCTTGGTCATAACTGCCGATAGCCTCCGGCAGGCGCCCAAGGGATTCTAGAGTCCAACCTCGACGCGCATGCGCTTCCGCCATCTGCGGAGCGATGCGCACAGCTTCGTCATATGCCGCCAAGGCCTCGAGTGACCGGGTAATTTCCTGAAGCGCATTACCACGAGCGAAATGGATTGGCGCAAGCTCAGGAGACAACCGCAGCGCACAATCGAAGCTCTCCAAGGCGAGCGAATGCCGGCCCAGAGACGCTAGTGTCAGCCCTCGATTGTAGTAGGTCTCGACATGGTCGGGCCGAATCTGCAGCGATCGGTCGAAGCTGCACAGCGCTTGTTCGAAGCGGCCCAGCATACTAAGCACGGACCCATATCGGGCGTGCGCTTCGGGGTCGAGCGGCGATTCAACGGTCGCCAATTTCAGACAGGCTGCCGCTTCCTCGTGACGCCCGGCTTGTGCTGTCGCGATACCGAGCAAAAACCGTGTTGGTTCTGACATCGGCTATCAAGCACTCGCCAGCCACGATGTTGACAGGTCGTTCCTGAGTTGCTCAATCACGGCCGACCAATCTCCGTGTCTGGTCTGGTTATAAAGTCGTGCCGTCGGGTACCAGGGACTATCGCGACGGTTGAGCCGCCAGCGCCAACAGCCGTCAAAGCGATTGAGTATCCAGACCGGCTTTCCGAGTGCGCCGGCAAGATGCGCCGTCGAGGTGTCCACCGCGATGACGAGGTCAAGCTGCTCGACCAGGGCCGCAGTATCCGAAAAATCGCTCAACTGGTCGGTGTAGTCAATGAGCCGTGGTCCGTCCCAGCCATGCTGGTTGACCTCCGCCAACTCCGATTCGGCTGGTTCTCCCTTCTGCAGGCTGTAGAATTCAACCCGTGGATCTGCAAGTACGGCGAACTGACGTAACGGAATGTTGCGCCGGCGGTAGACTTGCCACAAATGCGGCCGATCCTGCAAATATCCCCCGGACCACACCAGTCCGACTCGCGGCTTGACTCGTGCCCCGAGTCGCCGCTGCCACTCCTCTCGCTTCGCGCCATCCGGGCACAAATACGGAACATCGGCCGGAATCGTGTCGATGGACGTACGGCAGGCCAGCGGCAGGCTCATCAATGCACACTGGAAGTCGTGGTCAGGTGCGACCCGATCCTCGCCGATAACTAGCTCAACACCCGGAAGGTTCGTCAGCAATCGTGTGAGCGAGTTCTGTACCTGCAGGATGACTCGGGCCCCGAGACCCGCCACGACTTGTGCGTATCGACAGAACTGGATGGTGTCGCCGAGCCCTTGTTCCGCATGAAGCAAGATGGTGCTGCCGGCAAGGGACTTCTCGCCGAGCCAGAGTCGCTTTTGCCGATGAGCGCCGAATAACGCGCTGCGCCTGTTGCTTCTGCGCCATTCGTACTCGCGCCAACCGTTCGCGAAGTCGCCTTGGAGAAGAAATATTTTCGCAAGGTTATCGTGTGCAGCCGGGAAATCAGGACGGATCGTGATTGCGCGCGAAAAATCCGCAGCAGCTTTCTCGACCTGTCCGATTGTTCGGTGGAGTACGCCGCGGTTGCAGTAATACTCGGCACAGTCCGGGCTGATTGCGATTGCAGCGTCGAATTCGGCGAGCGCCGCGTCAAAGTGATCGAGTTCAATGAGCGTGTTGCCGAGATTGTTGTGGGCCGCCGACCAACGTGGCCGCAGACTGGCTGCGGTTTCGAAGCAGCGAACCGCCTCCGAAAACCTCCCCAGTTCTTTGAGCGCCGACCCTCGGCCGCTAATGGCTTCTACCAGAGTCGGAGCACGCGCCAGAGATTCATCAAAGCTCTGCAGCGCCTCTACAAAGCGGTTGAGCTCGAACAGCGCGAGCCCGCGATTACACCATCCATGAGCGTTGGCCGGGTCAAGGCTCAGCGCGCGATCAAAGCTCTGCAGTGCTTCCGCAGCCAAGCCCGCGTCTGCCAAAGCATTGCCATGGCCGAAGTGTGCCTGAAATAACATAGGTGCGAGGGTAAGAGCCTTCTCGTAGCTCGTTACCGCCTCTTGCGGACGTCGCATGGCTCGAAGAATATCGCCGCGGTTCAACCACGCATTTGGCATGGCAGGGTTCAGGGCAAGCGCGTGGTCACAGCTGGGCAATGCCTGACTGCATCGACCCTGTGCGAGCAGTGCGATAGCCACATTGGAATGAGCCGCGGGCTCGTTCGGATCAACTTCGATTGCCGCCTCAAGATAATTCTGCGCAACAGCAAAATCGGCGCGTTGCAGAGCGGCGATCCCCAGCAGATGCAAGGCATGAAAACATCGCCCGTCAGAAATCAATATCCGTCGACAGATTGATTCTGCTTGCGCCATGTGTCCTGTCTGCAGCAACTGCTGAGCCTGCAACAACAGAGCATTCGAATCCATTTAATGGGCCGGTCAATCTGCGAATGTCGACCGACGATATTGAGCGGATGTCATTGCAGGATTGTGACGGCGGCGGCCGACAAATAAACATTACCTTCATGAGCGGTGTTTAAGCTTTGTTCCTTTACGTGCTGAACCGTGCCTGAGGGTCATGGCCGCGAGGATTAACATTGATTACGCAGAAGCGGGAGCTCGCGCAAGCTCTGCAACGCGAGGTATTCGAACTGAGACGGTCGGGTCGCCAAGCGGAGGCTCTGGCGATGCAGGAGCGAGCACTCGAACTTGAGCCGGACTCGCCCATCGCCCACTATACTCGGGCGCGGATGTTACGCGAGCTTCGGCGCGATGAGGAGGCGTACATTAGCCTTTGCGAGGCGATCGGCCGCGATCCGCGACTTGCACAGGCCTACAACGAGCGCGGCAACATTCGGCGCGAGCAGGGGGACCTCGGTGCGGCGATTGTGGACTACGACCGGGCGCTCGCGGTGCGGCCGGACTATGCCGATGCGCACTATCACCGCGCATTGGTGCTACAAGACAGTCGGCAGTTGACGGCCGCATTACTTGCCTATGATCGAGCTATCTCACTCGATCCTCGCATGGTGGAAGCTCACAACAATCGCGGCCGGGTCTTGCGTATGCTCAACCGCCCCGACGAGGCGCTGGCAGCCTACGATCGCGCCCTCGCCCTCAATCCTGAATCGGCGGATGTCCACAACAACCGCGGCGTCGTTCTGAAAGTGTTACGGCGCTTCGAGGAAGCGCTGGCGAGCTATGTGCGCGCGATCGAGCTGCGCCCTGACCATCGTGACGCCCACTGGAATGTGGCGCTACTGCTGTTGCTGACGGGTCATTTCGCCGAAGGTTGGCCTTTATACGAGTGGCGGCAAGCTTTCGCTCCGCGCCGCTTTCCGCAGCCGGCTTGGCTCGGTGCGGTATCGGTCGCGGGAAAGCGCATCCTGGTGCATGCGGAGCAGGGCCTCGGGGATTTCATCCAGTTCTGCCGTTATGTACCCCTGTTGACGCACGCGGGGGCGGAGGTCGTGCTCGAAGTACCGGCTGCCCTGAAGCGGCTCGCATCGACACTGAGGGGCGTTTCCCGCCTGGTCGAGAGTCAGGAAGCGTTTCCGGAATGCGACCTGCACTGTGCAATGCTGAGCCTGCCGCTTGCGTTCAGAACGACCGTCGCAACCATCCCCAGCGAGGTCCCGTACCTGCATGCCAGCCCCTCGGCCTGCGTTGCCGCGAATCGTCGTCTCGGTGAGCGTCGCAGGCTGCGCGTCGGTCTGGCCTGGGCTGGTGGCATCGACCATGAAGACGATCGGAACCGAAGCCTTGCACTCGAGTCCGTCGTGCCCCTGCTTGCGATCGAAGCGGAATTCCACGCGTTGCAAAAGGAGTATCGCAGTGAGGATCGGGCCGTGCTGGAGCGCGACGGTCGACTGCTCGACCATCACGCAGAACTCAGCGATTTCGCCGACACCGCCGCACTGGTCGCGGCGATGGACCTGGTCATCGCGGTTGACACGGCCGTGGCACATCTCGCGGGTGCGCTTGGCAAGCCGGTTTGGATTCTTATCACTTACTCCCCCGATTTCCGCTGGCTGCTCGACCGCAGTGACAGCCCCTGGTATCCCACTGCAACATTGTTCCGGCAGTCGGCCCCCGGCGTGTGGACCGATGTGCTGGCTCGCGTCGCCGGTCGGCTTCGGGAGGAAGTGCGGCATGCCTAGAGTGCGTGACTGCCGTTACAGTGAGCCGACGGTCTTGTCGCTTGACGAGTTCGCTGCCGGCTCCGTCGGACTTCGACCATGATTGACTCTGGACAGCCGGCTGAAACGGCGCAACCGGAGGTCGCTTTGCAGCGAGCCTTGACGCTGCATCAGCAAGGACGCCTGGCGCAGGCAAAGTTAATATATGAGGCCGTACTCGAAATCGCGCCCAGGCACTGCGAAGCCAACCATTTGCTGGCAGTGATTGCGGTTCAATCGGGCAGTCCGGACCGTGCGCTTGAACTGAGTAACAAAGCCATCGAAATCGATCCGCTGCGGGCGGCTCTGTACTGCACAAAGGGCGCGGCACACCAGGCACTGAAACAATTCGAAGCGGCGCTTGCAAGCTATGATCGGGCGCTTGCACTCAAGCCCGATTTTGCTGCTGCCTTCTGCAACCGTGGGAACACCCTTCGATCGCTCTATCGATTGGACGAAGCGTTGGCCAGCTACGACCGGGCCATCGCGCTCAATCCTAACATTGCCGAAGCTCACTCCAACCGGGGTATCGTGCTTTCAGAACTCAAACGATGTGACGCTGCACTGGCCAGTTATGATCGAGCCATCGCGATCAATCCGCAGCTTGTCCAAGCTCATTCAAATCGAAGTGATGCGTTGCGCGAGCTTGGCCGACTAGATGAGGCGCTCGCAAGCTGTAATCGCGCCATAGAAATTACTGCGGAGTGCGCCGAGGCATGGTGTAACCGCGGCCTCATCCTTAGAGAGTTGAACGAGTTGGATGCAGCGCTGGCGAGCTGTAACCGCGCCATTGAAATCAATGCCAAATCTCCGATTGCTTGGTGCAATCGCGGCATCGTGTTGAAAGAGCTGGCACAGTTTGATGCCGCCCTGGCGAGCTACGACAATTCCATTGCACTAAAAGCCGATTACGCCGAAGCCCACCGTAACCGTGGTCTCGTGCTGGAGGCCATGCATCAGGTCGACGCGGCAGTGGCAAGCTGCAATCGCGCGATTACGCTCAATAGCGATCTCGCGGCAGCGTATTTCAATCGCGCGACCGCGTCGCTGTTGGGTGGTCGGTTCGAGACCGGATGGGCCGACTACGAGTGGCGCTGGAGGTCCGCCAACCTTCCGTGGCGTGAAGCCGACGGCAACTTGGATCAGCCGCTGTGGCGTGGCGAGGAATCACTCGCCGGGAAGACGGTCTTGCTGCATGCCGAGCAATGCCTCGGAGATGTGATTCAGTTTTGCCGGTACGCCTCGTTGGTTGCTGAGCTTGGCGCGCACGTGACACTTGAGGTACCCGAAACGTTGCGGCCCTTGCTCGAATCATTGTCGGGTGTCTCGCGTGTGATCGCGCGAGGGGAGACCTTGCCTGCAACTGATTATCACTGCCCGCTGCTTAGTTTACCGTTTGCGTTCAAGACAACCCTGGCCTCCGTGCCGTCGAACGTCCCCTATCTCAAGGCTGCCGCCCCTAAGCTGCTCTCCTGGAGCATCCGATTGGGCGAAAAAAAGAAACCAAGGGTCGGACTGGTCTGGTCGGGCGGAGCTAGACCCAAGATGACTGATCGCAGAAAAATCGCATTGGCAAAGTTCGCCTCGCTGAGACACTTCGATATCGAATTCTGGAGCCTACAGAAGGGACAACCCGCGGAGTCTGAGTTGGCGGAACTGATATCGAATCGCTGGTCGGGGCCTGATTTGATTGATGTGACGCACGATCTGCATGATTTTTCGGATACCGCCGCACTCATCGAGCATTTGGATTTGATCATTTCCGTCGATACATCCACTGCGCACTTGGCCGGCGCTTTGGGCAAACCGGTGTGGATTCTGCTCCGATTCGACAGTTGTTGGCGCTGGCTATTGGAGAGAGCCGACAGCCCCTGGTACCCCACGGCAAGACTCTACCGACAAGCATCGCCGGGAGACTGGGATGCGGTCATCGAGCGAGTCAACAGGGATCTCGCAGAGTGGTTGGACTGTTCTCAACCTTGCGGACGCTGATGTTGTCAGCGGCAACTTGATCTTCTTCTAATTCCAGCGGTCTGAACGTCGTCATTTTCTTCGTCCGTTTTCTTCGGCCGGACATTTTTTAAATCGTCTTATTCG
>Ga0116226_10000345_pt1 | contig 39125 bp, 32 predicted proteins | sample S1TSphfallax_FD_89692 | JGI IMG/M metagenome (GOLD analysis project Ga0116226, IMG submission 89692) | Host-associated microbial communities from peat moss isolated from Minnesota, USA - S1T2_Fa - Sphagnum fallax MG | ecosystem: Host-associated > Plants > Peat moss > Unclassified | place: USA... | reverse complement strand
TCAAAAAATCTTGTCTGCGGCAAGAGCCAGGAATATGCCGGCCAGATAGAGCAGCGAGTAACGAAACGCCTGCCTCGCCGGCCCGTCACCGCCACGGCTAGCGCCGCTTGCGTCTCGCTGGTCGCACAACACGCGCCACGATGCCACCACAAAACCTAGGCTCAGCACCACCGCCGAGAGCCCATAGACCCTGCCGACATAACCAAGTGCCCAGGGCAGCACCGAGACAAAGGCGAGCAGAAGGGTGTAGCCAAAAATCTGGCGCCTGGTTTCTCGTGCGCCGGCGACAACAGGCAGCATGGGCACACCGGCGCGCCCGTAATCCTTACAGGCGTAAAGCGACAACGCCCAGAAATGCGGCGGTGTCCAGAAAAACACGATGCCGAACAGCAGCAGGGGCAGAACATCGACGCTGCCGGTCACCGCGGCCCAGCCGATCAGCGGTGGAAAGGCGCCGGCCGCGCCGCCGATCACGATATTCTGCGGCGTGCGGCGCTTCAGCCAAACCGTGTAGATCAGAACGTAGAAGGCGATCGAGATCGCGAGCACGGTCGCGGCGCACAGATTGGTGGCCAGACCCATCACCAAAACCGACGCCACGGAGAGTGCCACCCCATAGCCGAGGGCGGCACCCGGTGCGATCCGGCCGGCGGGGATCGGCCGGCGGCGGGTGCGCTGCATGAGCGCGTCGATATCGCGCTCATACCACATATTGAGAGCGCCGGCCGCGCCGGCCGCCACCGCGATGCAAAGGATGGCGGTAAAAGCCAGCACCGGGTTGAGATGGCCAGGCGCCATGAACAACCCGATGAAACCAGTGAACACTACCAGTGACACCACGCGTGGCTTCAGCAGCAGGAACCAGTCTTGCCAGCGATCGGCGCCAGCCGGAAAGAGTGGAGAGGCGACCGCCTCCCCGGATCGCGCCGTGGTCTCGAGGGCCGTCAGCATTACCGGAACCTTGGCAGCTCCTCAAAGGTGTGAAAGGGCGGAGGGGAACTGACGGTCCATTCCAGCGTGGTCGCACCCTCGCCCCAGTAATTATCGGCCAGCGCTTCCTTCGAGGTGAAAGTGCGGTACACGACATAGAGGAAGATCAGCACCGAAAACCCACTGACGAACGCGCCGATAGAGGACACGTAATTCCAGCCGGCAAAGGCGTCCGGATAGTCGGGGTAGCGACGCGGCATGCCCGCCGCCCCTAGGAAGTGCATGGGGAAGAACGTCAGGTTCACGCCCACGAACGTCACCCAGAAATGCACCTTGCCCCAGTATTCCGGATATTGGTGGCCAGACATCTTGCCGATCCAGTAATACCAGCCGGCGAAGATCGAGAACACGGCACCGAGCGAGAGCACGTAGTGGAAATGGGCCACCACGTAATAGGTGTTGTGCAGGATCTGGTCGATGCCGGCATTGGACAACACCACCCCCGTCACACCGCCCACGGTGAACAGGAAAATGAAACCGATCGCCCACAGCATCGGCACCTTCATCTCGATGGAGCCGCCCCACATCGTCGCGATCCAGGAGAAGATCTTGATCCCCGTAGGCACCGCGATGATCATCGTCGCCGCCATGAAGTAGGCGCGGGTATCGACCGAGATGCCGGAGATGAACATGTGGTGCGCCCACACGACGAAGCCGACAACGCCGATCGCCACCATCGCATAGGCCATGCCCAGATAGCCGAATACCGGCTTCTTGGAGAAGGTCGAGATGATGTGGCTGATGATACCGAAGCCCGGCAGGATCATAATATACACTTCGGGATGACCGAAGAACCAGAACAGGTGCTGCCACAGCACCGGGTCGCCGCCGCCCTGCGGATCGAAGAAAGAGGTGCCGAAATTGCGGTCGAAGATCAGCATCGTGATGGCGCCCGCCAATACCGGCAGCGAGAGCAGTAGCAGAAAGGCGGTGACCAGCATCGCCCAGATAAACAGCGGCATCTTGTGCAGCGTCATGCCTGGCGTGCGCATGTTAAATATGGTGGTGATGAAGTTCAGCGCGCCGAGCAGCGAGGATACGCCGGCCAGATGCAGCGCGAACAGGGTGAAATCCATGCCTGGCCCGGATTCATAGGTAGCGTTGGAGAGGGGCGGATACAGGGTCCAGCCGGAGCCGCTTTCGCCCAGCAGCAGGCCCGTCATGATCAGCGCGAAGGCCGGCACCAGAAGCCAGAAGCTGATATTGTTGAGGCGGGGGAACGCCATGTCCGGCGCGCCGATCATCAGCGGGATGAACCAGTTGCCGAACCCGCCGATCAGCGCGGGCATAACCGTGAAGAAAATCATGATCAGGCCGTGCGCGGTGATGATGGTGTTCCACTCCTGCCCGGAGGTCACCACCGTATTGCCCGGATGCATCAGCTGCAGCCGCATGATCATCGAAAGCGCGCCACCGACCAGCCCCGCGCATACCGCGAAGATCAGATACAGCGTACCAATATCTTTGTGGTTGGTGGAAAACAGCCAGCGCTGCGCGAAACTGGGGGAGTGCCCATGGCCATGATCGTGATGGGCGTCGTGCGTGGTTGCTGACATGTCCTAGTGCTCCGATGCCATAACGAGGCGGGCTGGCGTGTCGAGCCCAGCGGTATTGAATTTGGCAGGCGCCGCCGCGAGCCAGGCTTTGAAATCAGCTTCGCTCACGGCGTGAATGGAAATCGGCATCTGGCTGTGATTGGTGCCGCAGATCTGGTTGCATTCGCCATAATAATCGCCCGGCTGGTCCACACGCACCCAGGTTTCGATGGTGCGGCCGGGGATCGCGTAACGTTGAACGCCGAGGCTCGGGATGAAGAAGCTGTGGATCACATCGCCACTGGTGGTGAGGATCCGGATGTTCTTGCCAGCCGGCACCACCAGCTGGTTATCAACCGCGAGATGCCGCAGCTTCAGCTGGTCGCCCTTCAGGTCGGCATCCTGCACCATGTAGCTGTCGAAATGCAGGCCCTTCGCATCAGGGTAGGTGTATTCCCAATACCATTGATGGCCGGTGACTTTCACCGTCATGTAGGCATCGTTCGTCCGGTCCTCGAAATACACCAGGCGGAACGAGGGAATCGCGATCACCACCAGGATCAGCACGGGGATGGCGGTCCAGGCGACTTCGAGAAGCGAGTGATGGCTAAGCTTGCCGGCCACCGGGTTGCGCTTGTGGTCGTAGCGCCAGGCCACATACCCGAGCAGTCCGGCCACGAACACGGTGATGACGACGATGATCCAGAGCACGAGCATGTTCAGCGAATGGATGCCGTGCTCTACCGGACTATGGGGTGCCTGCATCCCCATCTGCCAGGGCTTGGGCACCTGCGCCCAGAGCGGCGATGCGGCGAAAGCGGCGCCGATAGCCAGCGCGGCAGCGCTGCACCTGGCGGCAAAATTTGTTCGTGTTTCGGGCATCTTGTGAATGCGTCCCGTAAAAGGCGAGCCGGCTGTGCCGGTTCTGCTCTGACCCGTCTCCGATATCGGAGCCTATGGCACATATCAAGATGCAGCGCGGCAGGAATATGCTTAACGCCGGCACGCTGGCGCCCGCTCAACGCCGCAGATGCACTAAGGTGAACAGGCCGAGGGGCGGCATCGGGGTGAACGACGCGCGCTTCATCTCATCGGGGTCGAACAGATCGGGCTTGGCGAAATCCGGGTGCCAGCCCAGCGCGTGGGACAGCGGGGTCATCGCCCGCTCCACCGCCAGGCGCGGCCCGCCATCGGCGATGAAGTGGTTGACGAACAGGATGTCGCCGCCCGGCCGCACTAGCCGCCACAATTCGGCCATCAGGGCACGCGGATTCGGCACCACCGAGGCCACGAACATCACGGCGGCGATGTCGAACGACGCTTCCGGCAGGCCGGTATCCTCGGCATCGAGTTCCAGCAGCGCGTGCACATGCAGCAAACCCTCGGCCGCCACCCGGGCGCGGGCGCGGGCAAGCATGTCGGCGGAAAGGTCTATGCCTGTCACCTGCTTTGCCGGGTCGTATTCCGGCAAGGCAAGGCCGGTGCCTACACCCACCTCCAGCACCTTGAGGCCTGGCAGCGCGTTCACCGCCGCTATCGCACGCAGGCGGGCCGCATGCGACACCCGGCCAAACAGGGCGTCGTAGACTGCCGCCTGACGGCGATAGGCGGTGCGCACCGCCTGAGCATCGAGCCTGGCCATGGTTGAGGTGTCAGCACTCAGTATTCAGTGAAGGCCGGACACTTACGCCATGCACGGGCAATGGCAAACCAACGGAACAGGCAGCCCTATGTAGGGTTTACTCGACGGGGGAGAGGTTTATGGCGGCAGCTCGCCCGTTCTGCTGCTGCTCAACCTCGAAACCGACCTTCTGGCCTTCGTTCAGGTTGCGCAGCCCAGCCTTCTGGACCGCGCTGATGTGAACGAAAATATCCTTGCCGCCGGTCTCCGGTTCAATGAAGCCATAACCCTTGGTGGGATTAAACCATTTAACAATGCCGCTCGTCATCCATCGTCACTCCCTGCTTGGCGCCGGGATTCTACGAACGGGTTGGTAACGCACCTTTTGAACGACGAAGGTGCTTACCCGTGGTGGCCCGGCTTGCCGGATGTTATACTAGCAAGGCTCTAGCGTGCCTGCAATGAAAGTGTAAGAACTCAACAGCCGTAGTTTGGTGCATGACGCAGGCGCGCAAGGGCACGACCAGACGGAGGTGGATAGACCATGTATGCAAGCCTGATGATCTGGGAGGCAACCCACCGCACCTTATTGTGGGGTCTCTCCGCCGCGATCCTGTGGATGTCCGCCTGGTACTGGTATCTCCGCTACGATATCCGGGGCATCATCAAGCTGCGCTCCGCACAGCGGTGGAAGGTGGATATGGCAACCCGCACCGTCGTGCAGGGACGCAAGCCGGTTCTCTGAGGAAGCATTCGCTTGGCCGTTTGTAGGGTGGGCTTCCAGCCCGCCCTAGTTTCCCGATCCCGTAGTTCGTTGGCTTGAAATACGGTCGGAATCGGGACACTAGCTCCTGATCGTCAGTTGCATGCTTAACCCCTTCGTCCGCCTTAAAGAACCGCGAAGTTCGTGGCCAGGACACTAGAAACCATCAACCCACGTAACTGCGGATCAGCGAAGCCGGGATACGCGCAGCCACGTTGGCGATCACTTCGGGAACCCCGCCGGCCGGGCGCGGTGGACTGAACAGGTGGCCCTGCACCTCCGTGCAGCCCTCCATACGCAGCCAGCTCAGCTGTTCTTCGGTCTCGACGCCTTCCACCAAGCTATCCAGATGTAGGTGACCGCACAGGCCAAGCACGGCGCGAATGATGGTGCCGCCATCGCCGTGCAGATCGGCCAGGAAGCTCGCATCGATCTTCACCTTGTCGAACGGGAAGGAGCGCAGGTAGCTCAGCGAGGAATACCCGGTGCCGAAATCGTCCAGCGCCAGCCGCACGCCGAGACCCTGCAGCCGGCGCATCGTGCTCAGCACGTCACCCACGTCGCGCATCACCACGCCTTCGGTGATTTCCAGCTCCAGCCGTCGCGGCTCAAGCTTGCTCTCGCGCAGCGCGCTGGCCACGATATCCACCATGTCGGAACGCTCGAACTGCACCGGAGACAGGTTCACCGCGAGCCGTGTGTTGGGCGGCCAATGCGCCGCCTTGAGGCAGGCTTGGCGCAGTACCCATTCGCCGATCGAGGCGATCAGCCCGGTCTCCTCGGCGATGGGAATGAAGCGGTTCGGCATCACCATCCCGAGCACCGGATGGTGCCAGCGCAGCAACGCTTCGAAGCCGCTCACGCGTCTCGGCTCCAGCTGCACCAGCGGCTGATAATACACCTCGAGCTGGCCACGGTTAAGCGCTTCGCGCAGATCCACTTCCAGCGCGCGGCGTGTGCGAACCGTCTCCTCCATGGCGGGATCGAAAATCCGGTAGGCGTCGCCGCCATCGGCCTTGACGAAATACAGGGCGATATCGGCGGTGCGCAGCATGTCGTTCAGCCGTTCACCACCGGTCGGGTAGAGCGATACGCCGACACTGGCGCTGATGCGCAAATGGTAGCCATCGACCTCGACGGTGCGGGACAGCTCGCCCACGATATAGCGGGCGAGCGATGTCGCATCCCGCCGCTGCTGACGGCATAGGCGGACCACCGCGAATTCGTCGCCGCCCAGGCGCATCACCAGATCATCCGGCCCGCAGCACAGCAGCAGGCGGGCGGCGACCTGGGCGAGCAGCGCATCGCCCACCGGGTGGCCACGCGTGTCGTTCACCTGCTTGAAGCCGTCGAGGTCGATCAGCAGAACCGCGGCCGAGAGGCCCAGATGGCGTGCCTGATCGAAACGATGGGTCATCACGTCGGTGAAGAAGCGCCGGTTATGCAGGCCGGTGAGCGGATCGACCATCGCCTGCTCGCTCAACCGCTCCCGCAGGAGATAATTCGACAGGATAAGCCGCGTGGCGGTGAAGGCGCCCGCCACGAGTGCCAGCACCACTAGCAGCACGATTCGCCGCAGCCGGAAAAAATCCGCCAGCTCGACATCGGTGTCGAAACCCTGCGTCACCACGATCGGGATCGCGCGCGGCGCCCGGAAGCCGATCAGGCGGTCGGCACCGCCCGAGACATCACGGGCGGCGCCGCTCGCCTGGCGGAGCGCCAGGCTGAAGGCGGGATCGTTGAGAGACGGGTGTTCCCGCAGGGCTGCCTCGGGTGCCGCGCTGCGCGCGAGGAACGCGGCGTCGCTACGCCGCTGGACCGCGCTGACCGCCGCTTCACCCGAGGTTTGCAGCCGGATCGTGTCGGATAGCGCAATCGGATCCAGCCAAACCACCAGAACGCCGAGCTGGCTGCCGGAAGGGCCGCGAAGGGGCCAGAGGGAGCGCAGGCTCCATTTTTGGCGCGCGGTGTCGTATGTCGGCGCGTCGAGCACGGGTGCGTCCAGCATGGGCCCGTCAGGAGACGCCGGATCGGCCTCCGGCATTGCCGACTGGGCCTCTGGCGAGCCTTCATTCCGGCCGGTCGTCGGCCGGCTGGTCCAATCCACTTTGCCGCGCCGGATCAGTGTGATGTCAAGAATGCCGAAGCGGTGCGCCGCGACGATGCCTTGCAGCTGGCGGTCGATGGCGGCCCGCACGTCGCCCGCCTGCATCTCGCCCTGAACCAGTCTGTCCTGCACAAGGCTCTGAATGGATTGCACGCCATCGAACAGGCGCAGCACCGTCTGTTCAATGGCTGCCGCCCCGGCCTCCGACCGCGCCAGAACCACGTCGATCTGGGTGTGCTCGGCCTCGCTCAGCGAGCCGACGGTACCACCGACCAGCAAAAGGCTCAGCAATGCCCAACCGCCATAGGCGATAATGGCAGCGCGGTTTTTGCGGCTAAATAACTTGCCTAGCATAGTCCCTGCGTTCACGCCCGGACCACACTCGGCAGCGCGTGCTGACGTTATATCGAGAGGGCTTGGCGAAATAAAGAAACAGAACGGAGGTTTTAATACTTTTTTAATGAGACGGCGTATCATCGTCTCAAAATACAACGCGCGCCCCATTCATATCATCTCAGACGATAATTGCGATTAACAAAGAGTTACTATCAGTTGACAGCAGAGAGGCGGCACCGATGCGCTGGTGCTTTGGTGACTTGGCGGAGAGTTGGTGGCGGTAGCTGCAACGCCCGACGGCATTGTAGCCCAGGCCGGCCCGGTCTTGTCGAAGGGAGGGAGCTGGTGTCCTGCCCCCGAACTTCGCCGTCCTTCACGGCAGGCGTAGGGGACAAGCAGGCCACTGACGATCAAGAGCCAGTGTCCCGATTCCGCCCGTATTTCAATCCAACGAGCTTCGGAATCGGGACGCTAGAAGGGCTTGAGCAGCCGGTCGATATAGTTGAGTTCTTCCTGTGGGCGCTGCCGGTCGGCACCGCGACGGCGCAGTTCCTCCTGGATCGCCCGGCTTCGGCCCTGCTCCATCTCGTCGGGCACGCGCAAGCTCGGGTCGTCGGCGACCGTGCCGTTGCCATCGACCTGCCGGCCGAACGGATCCTTCTTGCGGCCGCCCTGCCCGTCATCGGGATCGTCCTCGCCCTCCTGGCCGCTGCCGCTCTCGCCCATGCGGCCGCCTGGCTGAAGCGACAATTGCATCTGCCCGTTCGCGGCGGACGACATCTGCCGCGCCATGTCCTGCCCGCCCTGCTGCAGGGCGGCGATCGCCCGGCCGATCGCATCGCGGGCCACCGGATCGTCGTGGCGAGCAAGCGACCCGGCGGCATCGCCCATGGCATGCCCGGCCTCGTCCAGCGCACGCGGCTGCTTGCCGCCGGCACCGGCAAACCCTTGCGACATTGCGTCCAGCGCCCTGTGCAAGGCGCGCTGGGTGCGCGCATCCGCCTCCTGCCCCCGTTCGGCCGGGCCTTGGGGCGCGGGCTGGGCGGGTTGCGCCTCATCGGGAGGCGGCGAAATATCCTTTGGGTTCAGATCGCCCTGCGGCGCTTCACCCGCTTCGGGTGGTGTGTCCTGACCCCCGTTCGGAAGGTTGGGATCGGGGAGATTGGTATCAGGAAGATTGGGCGGCATGAAGTTGAAGCCGTGGAAAGGCTGTGGCCCCGGCACTAGCTGCGGCAGGCGCTGTTGGGCATGGTCGAGCAGCGTCGTCTCGCGCCGCACCAGATCCTGCACCGCGCCTAGCATCTGGCGGCCGCGCCTGGCCTGCTCCTGCTGCGCCTTCATCTCCTCGTGCGACATGATGTGAGCGTTCTTCAGCTGGTCGAGCATCTTTTGCAGCTCGGCCAGGCGCTGCTGCGCATCCTGTGTGCGGCCTTCGCGCATCGCCTGTTCCATCTGGCGCATCAGCCGGTCCATTGCGTTGGACGATAAATGCTGCGCCTGCGGATCGAACTTCTCGATGGCGCCGCGCTTCATCGCCTGCTTGGCGATCTCGGCCATCCGCTTGTCCAGCGCCTCGCGCAGCGCATCAAGCCGCTTGCCGAGCTCCTTGTCGGATAGGCGGCCATTGGCGCGATCCTCCAGCCCCTCGCGCAGACGTTCCTGAGCTTCGGCGAGAGCCCTTGTGGCGGCATCGGGCAGGGCGCCGTCGAGGGCGAGTGCCAGCGTCCAGAGCCGCGCCTGCACCTGGGCGAGCGTCCCCGCATCCGGGTGCGGCGTCGCGCCAAGCAACGCCGCGGTGGCGGCCAGGTTCAGCACGACCGCCGAGCTGGAGAGGCCGGAGGGATCGTTGGGCGCGAAGGGTGCCTCGGCAAGCGCCGCGAGATCGGCGGCGGCATCGGCCGAAAGGTCGGGATGCAGGGCGAGGCGCCGCCGCAGATCGGCGATCGCACGCGCCAGCTTGTGGCGGAAGCCGCGCCCCGGCAGGATGAAATCGACGGGGCCGCTGAAACCGGTCTGGCCGGAGACGTCGCGGGCCACCAGGCGCGCGGTCATCTGCACGCCGGCATAGGGGTTTGCCGCGAGATCCTCGGTGGCGGCGCCCGCCGCTTGCTTGGGCGTGCCGGGCAGCGGCAACGCCAGGGTGAGGCCCGGCAGGTCGGGCCGGCCGCTGGGCCGCATCTCCGTCTGCAGTAACGCGACACCCCAGCGCTGGCTGACATGCCATGGGAATTTGGTGGAGAGCGTCGTCCCGGCACGCGCGGGCGGGGCGGTCCATGCGGCCACCGGCTTCTCGTTGGGGAGCACCGTCAGGTCCCAGCTCGCCAGATCGGAGAAGAACGTGCCCAGGCGCAGCCGGCCGCCCTGGGTAAGTGTCAGCGCCGACTGGAAACTGTCACCGCCGAGCGCATCCATGCGATGGGCGATGCTGCCCAGCGTGATATCGGGCGGGGCTGCAAGGCCGGTGACGCTTATGGTGAGTTTCGAGTTGAAGGGCACGGCGATCGGCGCGGCGGCACGCCCCGATTGTGGCAGGAAAATCGGCGGCAGACCGGTATAGGCCGGCGGCATGATCCAGGCCTGAACGATGGGGGCCGGCGCCGCGTGCCAGGTCGAAAGCCCTGGGGCGAAAAGGGCGCCGATGCGGCCTGCGGCTTCGGGGCCGGCGATGATAGCGCCGGCGACGAGCAGAACGATGGCCGCTGCGCGTAACGCATACGGATCGGCGGCGGCAATCAGCGGATCGGGGCCGCGAAGGCGCAATTGCGCGACCACAGCCTCGGCACGACGCCTGTGCAGGCTCCATAGGGCGCGCGTCTGTTCCCCATCGCCGGCCGGACTGTCGCGCAGAACGGCGAGCGGCCGGTGAGGCAGGCCCGAATCGCGCTCAAGGCGGCGTTCGATGGCAGCGTCAAGCGGCGCCTGGCTGCCCCTCCAGCGTCTCGCGGTGATCACGGCCATGGCTGCGACGGCCAGGGCGAGGAGAAGGATGTGGAGCAGCGGCGGCAGGGCGGCGGGGGGCCCGATCATGGCCACGCCGATCAGGCCGGCCGCGATGGCGAGCGCAGGCCACAAGACAAGGCCCAGCCGCTCAGCCCACAGAACGAGCAATGCGCCTCGCATCCACCAAACGAGCGCATCCGCCGGGACCGCCTGGACGCGGCCTATCATACGAACGGCCGCGGTGGATAATTCATGCCTTGAGGTCCCCACCCCAGCCCTCCCCACAACAGGGAGGGGGGAAGAAAGCGACCGCACCGGGCAGGGCTTAGGGCCATTGGTATCAACGACCGGCGTCCCCCGGCAGAAGTTCCGCGTACCACAGGTTGGCGACAGGCTGGCGGGCGCGTATTTCCTGGGCGGGCGCGGCGCCATCGATCAGAATTTGGGGGGCCAGCGGGCGAGCATTGTAGGTGGAGCTCATCACCGCACCATATGCGCCGGAATCGAGGATCGCCACCACGGCGTTGCGCCCAAGCGGTGCGATTTCCCGCGCGCGGCCGAAAATATCCGCAGTCTCGCATATCGGGCCGGCAATGTCGGCGATCTCGCAGGGGGCTGCGAGTGCCGAGGCCGCGACCGGGATGATGCCGTGCCACGCGCCATACATGGCAGGCCGTGCCAAATCATTCATCGCCGCGTCCAGAATCACGATCGGGCGGTCAATCCCCTCCCGCTTGGTGCGGATCACCGAGGCGAGCAGCAGGCCGGCGGGGCCGACCAGCCAGCGGCCGGGTTCAATGGCAAGCCGCAGGCCAAGCCCTGCAAAGGCGCCCAACAGGCAAGCCGCCCACGCCTCCGGCACGATCCCGGGCTCGTCGCCATACGGAATGCCGAGGCCGCCGCCGCAATCCACCGCCTCAACCGGCAAGTTTTGCGCACGCAGGATATGCACCAGGTCGGCCAGTTTACGGTAGGCGGCGGCAAACGCAGAAACGCCCATGATCTGACTGCCGATATGCACCGCAAGACCGACCGGGCGGATGCCGGGGCTGCGTGCCGCTTCGGCGTAGAGCGCTTCGATCTGCTGCGCCGGAATGCCGAATTTGTCGCCAGCGCGGCCGGTGGCGATCTTTTCGTGGGTGCCGGCATCGACATCGGGGTTCACGCGCAAAGCAATGGGCGCCACCGCGCCGCGGGAGGCGGCCAGGGCGGAAAGGTCGCGCAGCTCTTCCGCGCTCTCTATGTTGAACTGGGCGATGCCCGCATCGAGGGCGGCCACCATCTCGGTCTCGGTCTTGCCGACCCCGGAGAACACGATTTTGGATGGTGTCACGCCCGCGGCGATCGCGCGGAAAAGCTCGCCGCCGCTGACCACGTCGGCGCCCGCGCCTTCGGCCGCGAGCAGCGACAAGATGGCGAGGTGGTCGTTCGCCTTGACCGCGTAGTGGATGTCCACACCCTGCATGGCGGCGCCCAGGCGGCGGTATCGCCTTCGGATCGTGCCGGCGCCATAGACCCAGCAGGGCGTACCATGCGCGGCGGCGATGGCGGCGAGCGGCATGCCCTCGAACGTCAATCCATCATGGGCATGGGCCCGGAGCGCCGGGCGAGAGGCGATCAGAGCGGCGACGGATGCAGGCATGGCAGATAAAACGGACACGTGCGAAGTAACCCCTTGCCTGGGCTTAATGTTTTCAGAATACGAGCTTCCCGCCAACGAGGATCAGCACAACGGCAAGCGCCGGTCGCAAGCCTCGCTCCGGCAGCCTGGGGGCGAGCAGGCTGCCGAGCAGGATACCGGGGATTGAGCCCATCAGCAGCCGGCCCAGGAGATGGCCGTCGACATCGCCCATTTGCCAATGCCCGAGGCCGGCCAACAGGGTAAGCGGCACCGCGTGCGCGATGTCGGAGCCGACGATAGTGGCGAGCGACAGACGCGGGTAGAGCAGGATCAGCACGGTCACCCCGAGCGCGCCGGCGCCAACCGAGGAGAGCGACACGAGAACACCGAGAGCAGCACCACTTGCGATCGTCAGGATGGCGGCCAGACGGTCCGACGGATCGCCGAACCGGCGGCCGATGCCGTCGAGGATCAGGCCGCGGAACAAAATCGAGATCGCGGTCAGCAGCAGGGCGATCCCCAGGCTGAAGGTGATCGCGTGCTGCACTTGGGGGCTAGCGGTGCCGAGATGGCTGAGCGCCAGCAGGGTGGCCGCGGTCGCGGGCACCGAGCCGAAGGCGAGGCGGCGGACAACCCGCCAATCCACCGTGCGGCTCATATTATGGACCAGCGTGCCGACGCATTTGGTTGCGGCGGCGTAGAGAAGGTCGGTGCCGACCGCCTGGGTCGGGTGGATGTGGAACATCAGCACCAGAAGGGGCGTCATCAGCGACCCGCCGCCCACGCCGGTCAGCCCGACAACCAGGCCCACCAGGAAGCCAAGTGTTGGGTAGGCCAGACTTGCCGCGGTCAGCATCACGCACTCCCCCGTATCCGCTGCGCGCCGCAACAGCGGCCACGCAGCCATGGGCGCGTGTCTATTCCGTTAATCGTACAAAATTCAAATGGCGCCGGGGTGCCGGCGCATTGGGCTGCCATTCCTCGATACGCTAAGAAACATGGCATGTCCTTCGAGCGCCAGACGACCATCCTGCAAGTTCTGCCGGCGCTGGAAAGCGGCGGCGTGGAGCGCGGCACGATAGACATGGTGAAGGCGATCGTGGGTGCAGGCGGGCGGGCGCTTGTGGCCAGCGCCGGCGGCCGCCTGGTGACGCAGGTGGAGCGCGCCGGCGGCGAGCATGCGCGCCTCCCGCTGATGACGAAGGATCCGCTGAATATCTGGATGAATGCGGGCCGGCTGGCGGCGTTGATCCGCCGGGAGGGGGTGGATCTGGTGCATGCGCGATCGCGTGCGCCGGCCTGGTCGGCCTGGCTGGCCGCGCGACGGACCGGCGCCCGTTTCGTGACCACCTGGCACGGCATCTACGGCGAGGATTTTCCAGGCAAGCGCGCCTATAACAGCGTGATGGCGCGCGGCGAACGGGTGATCGCCGCGAGCCAAACGATCGCCTCGCGGGTCGTGTCGACCTATGGCGTGGAGGGCAGCCGGTTGCGGGTGATCCCGCGCGGCGTGGACACAAGTATTTTCAGTCCGGAGGTGGTGGGCGGCGAGCGCGTGCATCGGCTGGCGCAGTCGTGGCGGATACCCACGGAGTCGCGCGTGGTGATGCTGCCGGCCCGGCTGACAAGGTGGAAAGGGGCGGAAATGCTGCTGGATGCGGCAGGCCTGATGGCGCGCCCGGATGTGTTTTGGCTACTGGTGGGCGACGAGCAGGGCAACGGCAGGTTTTCGCAGCGCCTGGTGCGGCGGGCGAAGCGCCGGAAAATACTGACGCATTTCCGGATTGCCGGGCATTGCGAGGACATGCCGGCGGCGCTGCTGCTCGCCGATGTGGTGGTGAACGCGAGCCTGAAGCCGGAGCCTTTCGGGCGGACGGTGATCGAGGCGCAGGCGATGGGCCGCCCTGTCGTTGCGTTCAATCATGGCGGCGCCGCGGAAACCGTGATCGACCAGCAGACCGGATTTTTGTCGCCGCCCGGCGACGTTCTGGGCCTGGTTGCTGCTATTTCGCGCGCGCTCGATCTGCCGGACGATGAGCGGGCCTGGCTCGGCTGGCGCTCACGCGAAGCCGTCGAAGCCGGCTACACGGTGAGCGCCATGCAGCAGGCGACGCTTGCCGTGTATGCCGAGCTTTTGTCCCCCGGCGTGGCTGGGATGTCACGCCTTGCCCGCGCTGCCTCTTGAAACAAATCCTGGTCATTCGCCTCGGTGCTCTGGGCGATTTTGTTCTCTCGTTCCCGGCTTTCGCTTCGGTGCGCGCCCATCATGCGGCCGACCGGGTAGTGCTGCTGACCACCGCGCCTTTCGTTGCACTGGCGCAAGCAAGCCCGTGGTTTGACGAAATACGCGTCGATAGCCGACCATTATGGCTGGATATCAGCGGATTGTGGCGGCTGCGCCAGGCTTTGCGTGGATTTGATTTTGTTTACGATCTGCAAACGTCACGACGCAGTTCGCGATATTTTTGGCTTGCCGGGCGCCCCCCCTGGTCGGGCATCGCACGCGGGTGCTCGCATCCGGATTGCGATAAGCGGCGCGATTTTGTGCACAGCGTAGATCGGCAGAAGGGCCAGTTGGCGGTGGCCGGGGTGACGCCCGCCAATGTCGATCTCACCTGGCTGTCCGGCCACGGGCCGGTGCTGGAGGGCCGCTATGCGTTGCTGGTGCCGGCGACATCCGGCTCGCATGGCGGGGCGAAAACCTGGCCAGTGGATCGGTTTGCCGCGCTCGCGGCAATTCTTTGGTCACGCGGTCTGCGGCCCGTGGTGATTGGCACGGCCGCCGAAGCGGGGCTGGCGGCTTGCATCCGCACGGCCTGTCCGGAAACGTTGGATATGACGGGCAAGACCTCCATTCTGGAATTAGCAGGGCTCGCGCATCGTGCGGCCTTGACGGTGGGGGGCGATACCGGACCCGTGCATCTGGCGGCCATGATGGGGTGCAGAACGATCGCGCTGTTCTCGCACTACAGCGATCCCGTGCATGCCACGCCGGTGGGCGATACCCGGCTGCTGCGGGCGGCGCGGCTGGAGGACCTGACGCTGGAGAGGGTTGCGGCAGTGCTGCCCTGAGGCCATAGACAAAGCCCGCATTTTCCGGAGTTTCGCCATGCCTGCCATTACGCTTCCCGACGGCTCGGTGCGCCGCTTCGAGGGCGCGGTGACGGGCACCGAGATTGCCGCCTCCATTGGCCCCGGGCTCGCCCGCGCGGCGCTCGCGATGAAGGTGGATGGGCGGAGGATGGATTTGTCCCGCCGAATCGAGGCGGATGCCTCGGTGGTGTTCATCACGCGCCGCGACCCAGATGCGCTCGGGATGATCCGGCACGACGCGGCGCATGTTCTGGCTGAAGCGGTGCAGGGTCTTTATCCGGGCACGCAGGTGACGATCGGGCCTTCGATCGAGAACGGATTTTATTACGATTTCGCACGAAATGAACCGTTTTCGCCCGCGGATTTTCCCGCGATCGAGGCGAGGATGCACGAGATCGTCGCCCGCAACGCAAGTTTCGTGCGCGAGGAATGGGATCGTGAGGCGGCCATCGCTTTTTTCGAGGCGCGCGGTGAACGCTACAAGGCGGAACTGATCCGCGATCTGCCGGGCACCGAGGTGATCACCATCTACCGGCAGGGCGACTGGCTCGATCTCTGCCGCGGGCCGCATATGCGCGGCACCGGCGATATCGGCACGGCCTTCAAGCTGATGAAGGTGGCCGGCGCCTATTGGCGTGGCGATCACCGCAACGCGATGCTGACGCGCATCTACGGCACCGCCTGGCGGGACCAGAAGGAGCTGGATGCCCACCTGCTGCAATTGGAGGAAGCCGAGCGGCGCGACCACCGGCGGATCGGACGCGACATGGATTTGTTCCACCTTCAGGAAGAGGCGGTGGGCAGCGTGTTCTGGCATCCGAAAGGCTGGAAGCTGTATCGCACGGTGGAAAGCTATATGCGGCGGCGGCTGGATGAGGCGGGCTACCAGGAGGTGAAGACGCCGCAACTGGTGGACCGCACGCTGTGGGAACGCTCCGGCCATTGGGAGAAATATCGCGAGCATATGTTCATCGCGACGGTGGAGGACGAGGAAAAGACACTCGCGCTCAAGCCGATGAACTGCCCTTGCCATGTGCAGATTTTTCGCCACGGGCTGAGAAGTTACCGAGAGTTGCCGCTGCGGATGGCGGAGTTTGGTTCGTGCCATCGCTACGAGCCCTCGGGCGCGTTGCACGGGATCATGCGTGTGCGCGCGTTCACCCAGGATGACGCCCATATCTTTTGCACGGAGGACCAGGTGCCGGGCGAAACCGCGCGCTTCGTGGCGCTGCTGCGCTCGGTCTACGAGGATTTCGGCTTCCCCGAGTTCCGCATCAAATTCGCCGACCGGCCGGCGCTGCGGGCGGGCGAGGACTGGACATGGGACAGGGCGGAAGAGGCGCTGCGCGAGGCCTGCCGGCTGGCCGGGGTGGAGTACGAGCTGAATGCGGGGGAGGGCGCGTTTTATGGCCCAAAGCTCGAATTCGTGTTGCGCGATGCGATCGGCCGCGACTGGCAATGCGGCACGCTGCAGGTGGATTATGTGCTGCCCGATCGGCTGGATGCCGAATATGTGGGCGAGGATAGCGCGCGGCACCGGCCCGTGATGCTGCATCGGGCCATCCTCGGCAGTTTCGAGCGATTTCTGGGGATTCTGATCGAGCAATATGCGGGGCGGTTTCCGCTTTGGCTGGCCCCCGTGCAGGTTGTGGTGGCGAGCATCGTGTCGGACGCCGCACCCTATGCGCAGGAGGTGGCCGAGGCACTGCGGGCGGGCGGCCTTGAGGCAAAAGCGGATGGGCGCAACGAGAAGATCAACGCCAAGGTGCGCGAGCATAGCCTGGCGCATGTGCCGGTGATCGCCGTGGTGGGGCGGCGCGAGGCGGAACAGCGCAATGTTGCCCTGCGCCGGCTTGGGTCGGCGGAGCAGGAGGTAATGGGGCTAGATGAGGCGGTCGCCTGTTTGGCCGCGGAGGCGCGGGCGCCAGACCTACGAAGATAAGGTTCGCAAGAGGTTTAACTTACCGGCCATGGCCTCGATCGTGGGTGGCCATCACTTTAGGACAAAAGTCTTCTGGTTCTTTTTTTAGAAAAGAGCGTCTTCCGTTATTTGCTCAACTGCGCCACCAGCCCGTCCAACTGATCCAGCGACCGGTATTTTACGGTCACAGTTCCGCCTTTACCATCGAACGCGATGTGAACACTTAGCCCCAGCCGGTTTGCAAGATCGCGCTCCAGGGCCTCGGTTTCAGGGTCCCGCAGCTTCTCCGCTGGCTCGCGCGCCGGCGCGCTGGCTAAGGCCTCGGTCTGGCGCACGTTAAGCCCCCGCGCGATCACCAGCTTGGCCGCCTGTTCCGGATCGGTATGGGCCAGCAGGGCGCGGGCATGGCCGGCCGTGAGTTTTCCGGCCTGCACCTCATTGCGCACGCTTGGCGGCAGCTGCAGCAGGCGGATCGCATTGGCGATGTGGCTGCGCGATTTGCCGACCGCGGCGCCGAGTTGTTCCTGGGTGAGGCCGAATTCCTCGATCAGGCGCCGAAAACCCTCGCCTTCTTCGATGGGGTTCAGATCCTGACGCTGCAGGTTCTCGACCAGCGAAGCGGCCATAGAGTCGGTATCAGCGAGGTCGCGGACGAGAACCGGCACCTCGTGCAGGCCGGCCTGTTGTGCCGCGCGCCACCGGCGTTCCCCTGCGATGATCTGATACTGGCCCGGTTTTTTCGGATGGGGACGGGCAAGCAATGGCTGGAGGATGCCGCGGGCACGGATCGAATCGACCAGCTCGGCCAGCGTATCGGCGTGGAAGCTGGTGCGCGGCTGGAATGGGCCTGGCTCCAGCATTTCGACGGCGAGGGTGCGTATGGGCGCCGCATCGCCGGCGGCGGTGCTGGAAGGGGCCTCGCCCATCAGGGCGGCAAGGCCGCGGCCGAGGCGCGGATTGGCCATCAGGCCGCCACGCGGCGCTGGCGGAGCAGCATTTCCTCGGCGAGCTTGGTGTAGGCCAGCGCGCCGGCGGAGCTTTTGTCGTAGATCAGCACGGGCTGGCCATGGCTGGGGGCTTCCGAAATGCGGATGTTGCGGGGGATGACGGTTTCGTAGACCCGATCGCCAAAGAAGCTGCGCGCATCGGCGGCCACCAGATCGGAGAGATTATTCCGGCGGTCAAACATGGTCAGCACGATGCCCTGAAGGGTGAGGCGAGGGTTCAGACTACGCTTGACCAGCTCGATCGTATGGACGAGCTGGCTGATGCCTTCGAGGGCGAAGAATTCGCATTGCAGGGGCACCAGCACGGCGCTGGCCGCCACGAGTCCGTTCAGAGTAAGGAGGCTGAGGCTGGGCGGGCAGTCGATGATGACGAAATCATAGATCTCGAGCTGCTGGATGGCGTTACGGAGCCGGTATTCCCGCTGCTCGAGCCCGACCAGCTCCACCTCGGCACCGGCTAGGTTTGAATCGGCTGGAATGATGCTGAGGTTCGCGACCCCGGTCGGCTGAACCAGGCCGTGCGGCGCCCTTCCCTCAACGAGCATGGCGTATGTGCCCTCCCCACGCTGATGTCGTTGCAGGCCAAGGCCGGTGGAGGCATTACCCTGGGGATCGAGATCGATCAGCAGCACGCGCTGGCCGCACATGGCCAGGGCGGTTGCGAGGTTGATCGCGGTGGTGGTCTTGCCCACGCCGCCCTTCTGGTTGGCGATGGCGATAATGCGCCTTTGCTCCTGGAGTTCAGACACACACGACCTCGCTGATACGCAGGATTACGCCACTGCGATCTGTTCGGCTTATATGCCGTTCGACATGCATGGTCCACGCGGCGGACGCTTCGCTGATCTCACGATCGACATTTTCGCTCTTGGGGAAGAGGCAACCGCCGCCTGGCGCCAGCAGCGGCGCTGCCAGGCCAAGCAGTTTGGTAAGCGGTGCCAGCGCCCGCGCTGTAATCAGGCGCGCTGGGGTGAGGGAGGCCGCTTCGATGCGGCACGCATGGATGCGTGCCGGAGCGACCGTAATTCGAGCGGCCTCTCTGAGGAAGGCCGCCTTCCGCTGATCTGATTCGATGAGGTCGAACGGCAGGCCAGTGGCGATGCAGAGGATCAGGCCTGGAAAGCCGGCGCCCGACCCCAGGTCGATACCGCGATCGACGCCCTCTGGCACTAACGATGCTAGCTGAAGGGAGTCGTTGATGTGGCGCGGCCAAAGATTCCCCACATCGGCGCGGCCGATCAGGTTGATGCGCTCATTCCATCGCAGGAGCAGCGCGGCGAACGCCTCCAGCCTTTCGAGTGTTTCACGTGAAACACCATCAAGCGTTTCACGTGAAACACTCATGCCTGGAGGCGCCTCATATAGCTGATCACCGCTATAATCGCCGGTGGATTGATGCCCGGTATGCGGCCGAGGGCCGCGATCGATTTGGGGCGCGCGGCTTTCAGCTTCTCCCGCGCCTCTGTGCTCAAGCCGCCAATGGATGCGTAGTCCAGTTCCTCGGGAAGGCAGAGAGCCTCGGTAGCGCGGAGTTGCCGGGCCTCTGTCCGCTGGCGCGCCAGGTAGCCCCCATAGAGCGACTCGACCTCAAGCTGCGCGCGCACCAGCGGCGAGAGATCGGCGAGCCACGGGAAGGCAGAGTGGACAGAATCCAAGCTTAGATCGCGCCCGAGCAAATCGAGCACACCGAGATGATGGCCATCCTGCTTCACGCGTATGCCTAGCTTGGTGAGGGCGGGGGGGCTGTGCAGCTCGGCGCGCGCGCGCGCAAACGCGCGGTCGAGATCGTCCTGGAAGCGGCGGAAGCGTTCTGCACGCCGTTGGCCTACGCATCCGGCCGTGAGGCCGATGGGCGTGAGCCGCAGATCGGCGTTATCGCAGCGCAGACTGAGCCGGAATTCCGCGCGCGAGGTAAACATCCGGTAGGGCTCGGTGACCCCGCGCGCCGTCAGATCATCCACCATCACGCCGATATAGCTGGAGGCCCGGTCGAGCACGATCGGCTCGCCGCCGCCGGCGAGGCGGGCGGCGTTCAGGCCAGCCAGAATGCCTTGGGCGGCCGCTTCCTCGTATCCCGTCGTTCCATTGATCTGCCCGGCCAGGAACAAGCCGGCCACCGCATCGAGTTCAAGTGTGGGCGCAAGTGCCGTGGGGTCGACGTAATCATATTCGACGGCGTACCCAGGCCGCACGATGCGGGCCCGCTCCAGGCCGGGGATGCTCGCAACCAGGGCGGCCTGTACATCTTCCGGCAGGCTCGTGGAAATGCCGTTCGGATAGACGACGCCGCTATCTATGCCACCTGGCAAGCCCTCGGGCTCCAGAAATATCTGGTGCCGCTCACGGTCGGCAAAACGCACCACCTTGTCCTCGATAGAGGGGCAGTAGCGCGGGCCACGGCCGCTGATCGCGCCGCCATACATTGCGGAGCGATGAAGGTTCTCGCGAATCAGCGCGTGGGTTGCGGGGGTGGTGGCGGTTATCCGGCACTCGATCTGCTCGACCGCGATGCGATCGGTCATGAAGCTGAAGGGCGATGGTGGCAAGTCACCGTGGTCCGGTGTCAGGCTCTCCCAGTCGATGGTGTCGCGGGCGAGGCGGGGCGGGGTGCCGGTTTTCAGGCGCCCAAGCGGTAGGCCGAGGCGAAGCAGCGTCTCAGCCAGGGCACGTGCCGGGGCCTCGCCCGCACGGCCGGCCTCGGTCTGGGTGTGGCCGATATGGATCACGCCACGCAGGAAGGTGCCGGTGGTGAGCACGCAGGCGCCGGCAGGGATATGGGCGCCCGACGCCGTGACGACGCCGGCGAAGGCGCCGGTTGGGGTCAGCAACACATCGTCGACGGTGTCGGCGCGGATCTCCAGGTTCGGGGTTTCGCTCAGCAGGGCCTGCACGGCCCCGCGATAGAGGCCACGATCCGCCTGCGCCCTTGGCCCGCGCACGGCAGGGCCCTTGCTGCGGTTGAGCAATTTGAAATGCATGCCGGCAAGGTCGGCGGCGCGGCCCATAATCCCATCGAGTGCGTCGATTTCCCGCACGAGATGGCCCTTGCCGATACCGCCGATAGACGGATTGCAGGACATCTCGCCGATCCGGTCGAGACGCTGGGTCAGCATCAGCGTGCGCGCGCCCGTTCGGGCCGCACACGCCGCTGCCTCGGTGCCGGCATGGCCACCACCGATAATAATGACGTCATAGGTCAGCACCAAGACCGTTCTTTTCTACTTGCCGATACAGAAGGTAGTGAACACCTCGTCCAAAATCGCCTCGACATCAACGGTGCCAGTGATGCGAGCGAGGGATTGTAGCGCCAAACGCAGATTTTCCCCACGCAATTCCGGCAAAACACATGCCTGGGCATGGTGCAAAGCGTCCACGGCGTCGCGGGCCGCGGCGGAATGCCGGGCGCGGGTGAAAACCGGGTCAGCGCCAGAGCTTGTCAGGCGTGCAACTTCGCTACACAGGCGATCCTCAAAATCCCGCATTCCGTCGCCCGTCAAAACGCTGATGCCTAGGGTGCCCGCGGGAGCCGGGGCAAGATCGATCTTGTTGGCAAGGATCAAGCTCGCGCCAGGAAAAATCTCCGGTGCGCGCGCATCGGCCACGCATACCACCAGATCCGCGCTGCCCGCACGGGCACGGGCACGGCGCACCCCTTCCGCCTCCACCGGATCGTCGGTTTCGCGCAACCCGGCCGTATCAATCAGCGTCACCGGCACACCACCAAGATCGATGCGCACCTCCAACGCGTCACGCGTGGTCCCTGGGAAAGCGTCCACAATCGCGACCTCCCGCCCGGCCAGCGCATTCAGCAGCGACGATTTTCCCACATTGGGTGCGCCTATGATCGTAACCACGATGCCCTGGCGCACGCGCTCCGCTTCCGGCGCCCTCGCGATCTGTGTTTCAATTTCGTCAGCAAGCGCCTGAAGCTCGGCCAGCAGGGCCGCTTCAATACTCGGCGGCACATCCTCGTCGGGGAAGTCGATCAACGCTTCTTGGAAGGCAAGGCTCCGCTTCAGCCGGTCCGCCCAACCGTCGAGGCGACCGCTCAAGCCACCCGACATCTGGCGCAAGGCCTGGCGACGCTGCGCCTCGGTTTCCGCACTCACCAGATCGGCGATAGCTTCGGCCTCCAGCAAATCCATCCGCCCAGCCAGAAAGGCGCGCCTGGTGAATTCGCCAGGCTCGGCCGGGCGGGCGCCCAGGCTTAGCAAGGCGCTGGTCACCGCCGAGAGAACCGCGCGGCCGCCATGCAGATGCAGCTCCGCCAGATCCTCGCCCGTGTAGCTCGCCGGTCCAGGCATCCACAAAACCATGGCCCGATCCAGAACGCCGCCGGCGGCATCACGCAAAGTTCTGAGTGCCGCGCAGCGCGGCCGCGGCATGTTCGGGCACAATGCCTGCACGATCCTGCCCGTCGCGCCGCCGGATACCCGAACCACCGAAATCGCGCCGCGCCCGGCGCCGCTGGCGAGCGCAAATATCGTGTCGCCACCATCCGCCGGCGGCCAGGCTTCAGGCGGCGGCGCGCAGGTGATCACGGGGGCAGCAGCAATTCGCTCGCCCTGCCGCCTTCAACCAGGTGGGCCTCAAGCACATGGTCGATATCCCGAGTGCTGTTCACCCGGTACCAGACACCCTCGGGATAGACCACGATGCACGGGCCGAGCTCGCACCGGTCCAGGCACGCGGCACCATTGATCCGCACCCGTGGCAAGCCGAGTTCCTTGGCGCGCGCCTTCATATAATCGCGCAGCTTTTCCGAACCCCGCGCGGCACAACTGCCGCGGCTATGACCTTCCGGCCGGCGGTTGACGCAGGCGAAAACGTGAAATTCGTAAAACAACGGCGGGTCGTCGGTCTGTCGTTCACCCATGCGGGATGCCTTTCATGGTGGGGGCCGGACATGCGCCATTCTGCCCCCCTCGCCAAGGCGCGGGGGCGTTTTCAGTGGACACATCTACGCTCTGGCCAAGCCAGGCGCGCCGTCGTAGTGAGCAGTACAGTATGCCGCAGTTCTCGTTCCACACGCCCCTGGGCGCGTTGACCCTGTCTGAGGAAGATGGAGCGATCGTCGCGCTCGACTGGGGTTTTGGGCGGGACCAGGAGAGCACCAGCCTGCTTCTCAAAGGCCGCGATCAGCTGCAAGCCTATTTCGATGGCGGCCTGACGGTGTTCGATCTGCCGTTGGCGCCTTGCGGCACACCCTATCAGCGGCGGGTCTGGGCAGCGCTCGCGGAAATCCCGTTTGGACAAACCCGCTCCTACGCGGGGATCGCGGCCCAAGTGGGCGGATCGGCCCGCTCGGTCGGCGGCGCAAATAGTGCCAACCCGATCCCCATCGTGATCCCGTGCCATCGAGTGGTGGGCAGTGCCGGGGTCGGCGGGTATTCCGGCGGCGACGGCCTGGAAACCAAACGATGGCTGCTTGCACTAGAACAAGGGCGGCCACCGGCCAGGCTAGTTTCGGAGGGTATATGAGCAAAGCTGTCCGCATGCACGCCTATGGCGGGCCAGAGGTGTTGCGCTGGGAGGATGTGCCGCTGCCCGATCCAGGCCCAGGCGAGGCGCTGGTAAAGCAGCACGCCGTGGGATTGAACTATATCGACGTCTATTTCCGCACCGGGCTTTACAAAGTGCCCGGCTTTCCCGCCGTGGTCGGCCAGGAGGGCGCGGGCGTGGTCACCGCGATCGGCCCGAATGTGACGAGCGTCGCGGTCGGAGACCGGGTGGGCTATGCCGGCCCGCTCGGCGCCTATGCCACCAACCGGGTGATCGCCGCCGAGAAACTGGTTAAGTTGCCGGACACGATCGATTTCCAGACCGCCGCCGCCATCATGCTGCAAGGGTTTACCGCACAATACCTGCTTCATCGCACCTACAAGGTGAAGCCTGGGGATACGATCCTGGTGCATGCCGCGGCCGGCGGCGTGGGCATGGTACTGTGCCAATGGGCCAAGCATCTCGGTGCCACCGTGATCGGTGTCGTCTCTTCCGAGTCCAAGGCCGAGATTGCCCGGCAGAATGGTGCCGCGCACGCTGTGGTGGGCTATCAAGCCCTGCCGGCCGAGGTGAAGCGGATCACTGGTGGCGCCATGGTGCCGGTTGTTTACGACAGCGTCGGGCGCGATACGTTTCAGGCAAGTCTCGATTGCTTGGCGCCGCTGGGTCTGATGGTGACGTACGGCAACGCCTCGGGGCCGGTGCCGCCGGTCGATCCCTCCATCCTGAGCGCCAAGGGCAGCCTGTTCCTCACGCGGCCTACCCTCTCCACCTATACCTCGAAGCGGGCCGACTTGGAGCATACGGCGGCAGACCTGTTCACGGCCGTGGCAAGCGGGGTGATCCGGCCCACGATCAACCAGAGTTTCGCGTTAAAGGACGCGGCCGCCGCCCATACGGCACTCGAAGCCCGCCAAACCACGGGGAGCACCGTGCTCCTGCCCTAACCGAAAAATCCCTCCCAGTATTGTAACAGATATACTCCCGGCAGGTTATGTTCCGAGACACTTCCTTTCTAGGGTTTGCGGCAGCCCCGAGCCACATCAGACGCATCAGGAGGTTTCAGATCGTGCGCTTTCCAAAAATCCAATCCTTGCCGGCCATTCTTGCAGGCGGCGCAGCACTTGCGCTGGTGGCGGCCACCCCCGCATCGGCGGCATGGGGCGGCGGATGGCGTGGGGGGTACCATGGCGGCGTTCACGCCGGCTGGGGTGGCGGCGGTTGGCATGGCGGCGGTTGGCATGGGGGCGGTTGGCATGGGGGCTGGGGCGGCTGGCATGACGGTTGGGGTGGCTGGGGATGGCGCGCAGGCTACGGGCGGCCCTTCTGGGGCTGGGGTGGCTACGGATATCCCGCCTGGCGCGCCGGTTACGGCTGGGGCGGCTACGGGTATGGGATCGCACCATATTATCCGGCGCCTGCCTTGGCTTATGCGGCCCCCATATACGCATCGCCCGTCTATGCCCCGCCCGCGCCTGTCTCTGTGCATCATTACGCCTACCATCACATCGTTCATACGGCCTGTGGCTGCCGGTAACGCGTAACGGCAGCCTTCGGGGCGGATCATCCTGTGGTGGAAAGCTGCAGCTTTTGATCCGCCCCGCTGGGCACTCGGAACCTTGGGCAGCTCAGTTATAGGCCCTGACAAAAAGCCCGATCGTCAACACGGCGCCAATGGCCACCACAGCCACGCGCAGCAGTTTCTCATTGACCCGCACCAGAAGCCAGGCGCCGGCCTGGCCGCCGGCGATGGCACCCACGGCCACCACACAAGCGGCCGCCCAATGCACATCATGCGAAAATGCGAAAATGGCGACCGCGGACGCGTTCATCACGCCCGCCAGCACGTTCTTCGTGGCGCCCGCGTTGCGCAGTTTCAGGCCCGCGAGGGTCAGCGCAGCCAGCATCAGCATGCCGATGCCACCGCCAAAATAACCGCCATAGATCGAGATCGCTGTTTGCGCGAGCGCCGCGTAAACTGGTGAGAGATGCCGCCCGCCCTCGGCCGCCTGCCGGAAAAAACTGCCCCAGGCAAAAACGGCAGTCGCGAATAGCACCAGGAACGGCACAAGGCGCGCGAAAAAACTCTCAGGCGTCGCCAGAAGAAGCAGCGCGCCGACCACGCCGCCCGCCAGGCTGATGCACACCAGCACCCTAAAACTCAGCCCCTCGGCGCCCGACACATGGGCGCGGCCCGCAAACCCCGTGGTCACCTGCCCTGGGAACAGGGCAATGGTGGAGGTGATATTCGCAGCCCTTGCCCCCATGCCGAAAAACAGCAGGGCAGGGAAGGTGATGAACGAGCCGCCCCCAGCGAGCGCATTCTGCGTGCCGGCGATCAGGGCAGTGACAAAGAGCAGCAGATACATCAGCCAATGCGGCATTTGGACTCCCCGATAACGGCCGCGGCGCAACGCGCGGCGGCACTGCACGCTGTCTGGCCCCGCTTCGGCAACCCGTCTAGAACGCGGGCCGGCCCTTACGATTGCAGCGCGGAACACATGTCTGACACAGCCCAGAAAGAGACCGTCGATCAGACACTCGCGCGCGCGTTGAACGCGGCAAAACTGCGCCGGCTGAATGAGGCCATCGGCATTTGCCGCGATCTGCTGGCGGCCAACCCCGACCTGCCGGGCGCGCTCGGCCTGCTCGGCGGGATATTGGGGCAGGAAGGGCGCGTAGACGAAGCGATCGGCCTACTGAAATCCGCCGTCGCCAGACAGCCGAATGTGGGTAACTGGCATCTCAACCTCTGCGCCCTCTACCGCGGTAAGAACATGCTGGACGAGGCGCTGCAATCCGGGCTGGAAGCCATTCGCCACAGCCCCGATACCGCGGCGCACCGTGTGGAGCTGGCCCTCACCCATCTCACCCGTGGCGAGCGCGACCTGGCCTCGCTGCGCTACCGCGAGGCACTGGCGCGCGAGCCGGAGAATCCGGCCGGCCATATGGGCTTGGGCGAGTTACTGCTCTCGCTCGGCGAATACGCGCCCGGCTGGATGGAGTATTACTGGCGCAACAAGCTCGACCAGGCACGCGGCACCTTGCCGAAAATGACGTCCGCACCCTGGAACGGGATGAAGCTGCCCGGTGGCACGCTGCTGCTGGTGGCCGACCAGGGGTTTGGCGACATGATCCAGTTCGCCCGCTATATCCCCTGGATCAAGGAGCGGGTGCCCAACCTGGTGATCGGCTGGGGCCCCGAAGTGACCGCGCTTCTGGGCAAACACCCAGATATTTCAATGTGTTTTTCGAAATGGACGGATGCGCCGCCGCACGACGCCTACACGCTGCTTTCCAGCCTGCCGCAGATCTTTGGGACCGAGCTGCACACTATCCCGGCGCCCATTCCCTACCTGGTCATGGACCCGGACCGCATCCTGTTCTGGAAACAGCGGCTGGATCGGGCGTTTCCCGAAAGACGGCTGCGCGTGGGGCTCTCCTGGTCGGGCCGGGCCACCCATCCGAACAATTCGCGTCGCTCGGTGAGGCTCGAAACACTGGCACCGATCCTGGCGACGCCTGGCGTGGATTTCGTGGGCCTGCAAAAGCCGTTTCCGGACGAAGACCGGACCTACGCGCAAACCTTGCCCAGCTTCCTGGAGTTGGCACCGGAGCTGACAGATTTTGCCGAGACCGGCGCGGTGATCAAGAACCTCGATCTTGTGGTGGCGGTGGATACGGCGGTGGTGCACCTGGCGGGGGCCATGGGCAGCGAGGCCTGGGTTCTGGTGCCCGAACCATCGGATTGGCGGTGGCTGCTGGGGCGCACGGATAGCCCGTGGTATCCGACGCTAAAACTGTTCCGCCAGAAGCGGGCGGGCGAGTGGGCGGCGGTCATGGCGGGCGTGGCCAACGCCCTGAAAGAAAGAACTGCTCTTTCTTGAAGAAAGGCGGAATGCCGCCCGTGCGAACCAAAAGGCCTTCATCCTTGGCGCCAGCGGATAGATACCGGCCATAGCCGTTCCCGTAGAACCCGCGGAAGGACAAAAGTCTTTCGGTTCTTTTCTTCAGAAAAGAACTGCTTACTTTCCCAGCCATGTCCCAAACCCTCACCCGCCCCGCCCCCGTCGCCTTCATCCCCCAGCGCCAGCCTGCCAAACCACTCATCAACCGCTTCGAAGTAGTCTCGGATTACCAGCCAGCCGGGGACCAGCCCACCGCGATCGCCGAGCTGCTGGCCGGCATCGGCCAGCAGGAACGCGACCAGGTTCTGCTGGGGGTCACCGGCTCCGGCAAGACGTTCACCATGGCCAAGGTGATCGAGGCGGCGCAACGGCCGGCCCTGATCCTGGCGCCGAACAAGACCCTGGCGGCGCAGCTTTACGCCGAGATGAAAGGGTTTTTTCCGAACAACGCGGTGGAATATTTCGTCAGTTACTACGATTACTACCAGCCAGAAGCCTATGTGCCGCGCACCGACACATATATCGAAAAAGATAGCCAGATCAACGAACAAATCGATCGGATGCGGCACGCGGCCACGCAGTCACTGCTTGAACGCAACGATGTGATCATCGTCGCCTCGGTTTCCTGCATCTACGGTATCGGCTCGGTGGAAACCTATTCGCGCATGGTGGTGAAGCTGGAGGTGGGCGGCAAGATCGATCGCGACACGATGGCCAAGGCTCTCGTGGAGTTGCAATACCGGCGCAACGACATGGCGTTCCAGCGCGGCAGTTTCCGCCTGCGCGGCGATAATGTGGACGTTTTCCCCGCGCAATTCGAGGATCGAGCCTGGCGGGTCAATCTGTTCGGCGACGAGATCGAATCGCTGGAGGAATTCGATCCGCTCACCGGGGAGCGTACGGGCACGCTGCAGGAAATCGCGATCTACGCGAATAGCCATTACGTCACCCCGCGGCCGACGTTGAACCAGGCGATCATCGGCATCAAGCAGGAGCTGAAGGCACGGCTTGATACATTCGTCGCCGAAGGCAAGCTACTGGAGGCGGAGCGGCTGCAGCAGCGCACGACGTTCGATCTGGAAATGATGGAAACCACCGGATCCTGCAAATCGATCGAGAATTATTCGCGGTATTTGTCCGGCCGCAAGGCAGGCGAGCCGCCGCCCACGCTGTTCGAATACCTGCCGGAAAATGCGATCCTGATCGTCGATGAAAGCCATGTGACGGTGCCGCAGATCGGCGGCATGCAGCGCGGCGACTTCGCGCGTAAAAACATCCTCTCGGAATTCGGCTTTCGCCTGCCCTCTTGCATCGACAACCGGCCGCTAAAATTCGAGGAGTGGGAGGAGCTGCGGCCGCAAACGGTTTTTGTGAGCGCGACACCCGGCCCCTGGGAAATGGAGCGTACCGGCGGCACCTTTGCCGAGCAGGTGATCCGCCCGACCGGGCTGATCGACCCGGTATGCGAGGTGCGCCCGGTAGAGCGCCAGGTGGACGATCTGCTGGCGGAAATCAGGCTCACCACCGAGCGCGGCGGGCGCGTGCTGGTCACCACACTCACCAAGCGTATGTCGGAGGATCTGACCGATTATCTGACAGAGAACGGGGTAAGGGTGCGGTATCTGCATTCCGACGTGGATACGCTCGAGCGCATCGAGATTATCCGCGATTTGCGTATGGGCGTGTTCGACGTGCTGGTCGGCATCAATCTGTTGCGCGAGGGCTTGGATATTCCCGAGTGCTCGCTGGTGGCGATCCTCGATGCCGACAAGGAGGGGTTTTTGCGCAGCAAGACCTCCCTGGTACAAACCATCGGCCGGGCGGCGCGCAATGTGGAAGGCCATGTGATCCTTTATGCCGATACGATGACGGAAAGCCTGCGCTACGCGCTGGAGGAAACCGAGCGGCGGCGCACCAAGCAGAGCGCCTGGAACGCGGCGCACGGGATCACCCCGCAATCGGTGAAGAAGCATATCGGCGAGGTTTTGGGCTCGGTGTTCGAGCAGGATTACGTGACCGTGGCACCTGTGAAAAATTCGCGGGTGACCGATTTTGTCGGCAAGGATTTGAAATCTGCCATTGCAGATCTGGAAAAACGCATGCGTGGCGCCGCCGCCGATCTGGAATTTGAGGAGGCAGCCAGGATGCGCGACGAGATCAAGCGGCTGGAGGCGCTTGATCTGGGATTGCCACCACCCGCACCCACCGCGCCCGCCCGTTCCAAGCGGGACCGGACGCCGGAGCCGCTGGGGCCTGGGGGTGGCGGGTATGATCCGGCTAAAATGAAGCGGGGCCGAGGAAGTTCCAAGGTGCGCGCGGGCAAAAGCGCGTCGACCCAACGCTCGTAACGTAGGGTGGGCCGCTTTGCGGCCCACCACCGCACGGCACGCGGCCGTCTACTTGCGTGCCAAGCCGCCGATCAATCCCGTTTCCGCTTAGTCGCCGAAGTGGTGCGCTGCAAGGCAGCACACCCTACGATGGGTTGGACGCTACCTTTACGACGGAACCAACCCGCATCATCGCGTTGCGGGGGTGAATTGATAAATGGTGCCGTAGCCGTAATAGCCGCCTTCCGCGGTGGTGCCGAGCAGGGAGCCGCCGGCGCCAAAACTCAGGCTCAGCGTGGGGGCGCCTTGGAAATCCGGAAGCCCGGTGTTGAAGCTATACAGGACGGACATCAGGTGGTGGGCGCCGGCGATCTCGAACAGCGTGCCGTTGCCGAACAAACCACCGCCCCAGGTGGCGCCAAAAATGTTTCCAGACCTGTCGATCAGCAGACCGCCCGTCGGGTAGTCGCCATTATGGGCATCAAACATCTTGACGGTGCTGAGCTTGCTTGTCGCCGGGACGAACTCGAGAATAAATCCGCGGGTCGCGCCCACCGTATCGCCCCTCGGGTCGAAAAGGTTACCTCGTCGATCGACAGCCAGATTGCCGGTTTCGGCTAGTGCCACGCCTGGGAAACGGAGCAGGGCCGTAACCTGCCGGCTTTTTGGGGCCACTCTGAAAATCGTGCCGGGATCGCCTTGCAGAGTGACCGTTGTCGTGCCGTACAGATTGCCGTCGGGGCTGAGAACCAGGCTGCCGCTGGGCAATTCGCCATCTTTTCCGTTGAACGAATATAGAGTGGTGAGCACGTGAGTCGCCGGATCGATGCGGAAAACGGTGCCGTAATTGAAGGCGCCGCCCGATTGGGTAACACCGTACAGGAAACCATCGCCACCGACCGTGAGGCCACCCGATGGGTTGCCGCCATCCTTGCCGGATGTGAACGCATGCAGCACCTGCATCGCCTGCGTTGAGGGGTGATATTCGAATACGGTGCCGCCACCAGCGCTTCCGTAATGCGAGGTCACACCGAAGATCGCGCCGGACGGGCCGAGCACCACCCTACCCTGCGGAAAAGCGCCCGCCGTGCCATCGAAGGCATAGAGCATGGTCAGCTGGTTGCTGGCGGGGTCGAATTTGAACAATACGCCGTCGTTGAGCACACCGGGCCCGCTGCCGCCCACGCCATACAGGGCGCCATCAATGAACGGTGTCAGCGCAGCCGGCGCGCTACCATCGTTACCATCAAAATTGGCGATTGTGGCGAAGCTGGATGCGGCCGCCATTGCCTTGCGCGGCGCTGCGAGCGCGATCGGCAAGGCAATCGCTGCGACGAAAAGAGTGAAACGCTTTGTCATACAACACGGATGAGTTATTCCGTTCTTTAATACGATGAGCGATAAATACCGGCAAGTGCAGCGCTGCCTGGTCGAGGCGCTCGTGCGATCAATCCTTTTGGTCCATTTGGCTGGTGTGCTGCTGCCGAAATTTGCCGTTCTTCACGGCGGGCGTAGGGGATCAGGGCCACAAACAATAAAGAGCTCGTGTCCCGATTCCGACCGTATTTCAATCCAACGAAGTTCGGGGTCGGGACAAGAGAGCATTTTATCCGACGGGTCGGATGATGCACTAAACACCCGAAATGCCTTTCCATTAGCTGCGGCGCGTTAGGCCGAATTCACCTCGCGTCAAACTTTCAATGACAAAATTGTGCAGGCTTATTATTTCCCGCGGGGCCAACCATGTCACTGCTCTCCAACATACGTATCTGGCAGAAGGCCCTGGCACCGATTGCATGCCTGGGTATTTTGGCGGTCGGCATAACAATATTCATGTCGAGCCGCATGGGCGGCATCGACGATGCGTATTCGCTGCTGATTGAACGCGAAGCCAAAGTCGCGATCGAAGCCGTGCAAGCGGATACCATCAAGACGGAGCTCTGGGCCCTGGCCTACCAGACGATTGCCGAAACCGATGTGCCGACGATGCAAGGGCTAATACAACAGATGCAGGATACGAAGTTCAAGTATGAAGCAATGCTGGACAAGATACGCCAGGCGTTCAAAGGTCAGGCGGATATCGAATCCAGCTTGCAGATGCTGGACACGAGATTTGAGAAAGAGCTGAGCGTCGCGGTCCGCGCCGGCACGCTCAGCCTGCAAAACACGGCGGAGGCCAATGACAAAGCCGTCAAATTGATGCGCGACGAATTCCATCCGGCACATGACGCCCTGCGCGAGGCGTCGACCAGCTTTCTGAACAAAGTGTTGGCGCAGCTCGATAGCAGCAGCGAAGCGTTGACGGCCCATACAAACAGCACGCGCGCCAGTTCAACGCTGGGCGCTATCGCCGCGGTGCTGGCCTGCCTCGCGGCCGGGCTGTGGGTCACGCTGAGCGGGCTGGTCGCACCCTTGAAAGGGTTGAACGCCACGATGTCACGGCTTGCCCAGCGCGAGTGGGCGACCACCGTAGAGGGGCAGGACCGGCGTGACGAGATTGGCGCCATGGCCACAATTGTCGAGGCCTTCAGGCAGAATGGCATCGAGGCGGATCGCATGGCAGCGGACGAGAAAGCAGCCCTGGTGGCGCGTGAGCAACGCGCCAAGACACTGGAAAACCTGGTGCAAAGCTTCGAAGCCGATGTTGGCGGCATCGTTTCCATGGTCTCCTCGGCCGCTACTGAAATGGAGGCCACAGCACAATCCATGACAGCCAACGCCACGCAAACCGACCGGCAGGCCACGTCGGTCGCGCAGGCCGCCGAGGAGGCGAGCGCGGGCGTTCAAACCGCCGCGTCGGCTGCGGAGGAACTTGCCACGTCGATCCGCGAAATCAGCCAGCAGGTGGCGCGATCCTCGAGCCTGACCAGCGAGGCGGTCGCCGATGCCCGGCGCACGGACGGTATTGTCGCAGCCCTGGCCGAGGCAGCAGGCCGTATCGGCCAAGTGGTGGAATTGATCACCACCATAGCCGGCCAGACCAACCTGCTTGCGCTCAACGCCACCATCGAGGCGGCCCGCGCCGGCGAAGCGGGCAAAGGCTTCGCCGTGGTCGCAAGCGAGGTCAAAAGTCTGGCACATCAGACCGCCACGGCCACGCAGCAGATCGGCGAGCAAATCATGCAGATTCAGGGAGCGACATCTGAAGTGGTCGGTGCCATCAAAGGCATCAGCAGCAAAATCGACGACATCAACGCGATTGCCGCTTCCATCGCCTCGGCGGTGGAGGAACAAGGAGCGGCGACATCCGAAATCGCCCGAAATGTCCAGCAAACTGCATCGAGCACCCAGGAGGTGACCGTGACGATTGCCGATGTCAGCCGGGCCGCCAACGAAACGGGGGTCGCGGCAAGCCAGGTTTTTGGCGCTGCCGGTGATTTGGCAAAAAAGGCAGAACATCTAACCGGCGAGGTGCGCAGCTTCGTCACCAACGTGCGTGCCGCATGAACCGTCTTTTGGTGGTCGGTCAGAAACAACGCACTTTCACAAAAGCCCGGAAAGGCTCCAGACCTCTCCGGGCTCGCACCAAAGCGGCACCCCATTCTCCGTGCGCACCAAGGCGGAAAGCCCCATAGCGGCGCGCACGGCGCGGAACATGCCGCCATGGGCCACGATCAGCACCGGCCCAGGCCGCATCAGCGCATGGTTGATCGCGGGCACCACGCGCGCACGTAATCCGGCAAAAGTCTCGCCCCCCTCGGGGGTGTACGTGCCAGCCACCCAATCGTCATACCAGGGGCCCATCTTCTGGCCCTCCTGCTCGCCGAAGGCGGTCTCCTGCAAATCGGGCTCCGTGAAAACATCGAGGCCAAGTGCTGCACCTACGATATGCGCCGTCTCCTGCGCGCGGCCGAGGGGAGAGGCCACGATCGAGGCGATGCCTTTGCCGGCGAGTCTGGCTGCCGAGAGCACCGCCTGCGCACGACCATTCGCGTTCAAGGGAACATCCGTTCGCCCTTGGGATAACTCCTGGGCGTTCCAGTCGGTTTCGCCATGACGCAGAAACCAGAAGGGAATGTGCGCCAAAACCTCAGTCAAACAGCGAACTCACCGAGCTTTCGTCGGAAATCCGGCGCATCGCCTCGGCAAGCAGCGGCGCGATGGTTTTTTCTCGCAAATTCGCCGATTGTGTCACGGCGTCGGTCGCCTGAATGCTGTCGGTAATCGTCATCATCTCGATCGGGCTCGCGGCGATGCGCGCCACCGCCCCGCCCGAAAGCACCCCATGCGTGACATAAACGCTGACGGAGCTGGCGCCGTTGCGGCTGAGCGCATCGGCCGCGTTGCACAGCGTGCCGCCGGAATCGCAGATATCGTCGAGCAAAATGCAGTGGCGGCCGCGCACGTCGCCGATGATGTTCATCACTTCCGACACGCCGGCACGCTCCCGCCGCTTGTCGATGATGGCGAGGTCGCAGTTCAACCGCGTGGCGAGTGCGCGGGCACGCACCACGCCGCCCACGTCGGGCGAGACGATGATGATGTCACGGCCCTCGTACCGCTCCTTGATGTCGGCCATGAACAGCGGGGCGGCGAACAGGTTATCCAGGGGGATGTCGAAGAACCCCTGGATTTGGCCTGCATGCAGATCGAGCGTCAGCACGCGGTTGGCGCCCGCTTCGGTGATCAGGTTGGCCACCAGCTTGGCGCTGATCGGCGTGCGCGGGGCCGATTTACGATCCTGCCGGGCATAGCCGAAATAGGGTATCACGGCGGTGACGCGACGCGCCGAGCTGCGGCGCAGCGCGTCCATCATCACCAGCAACTCCATCAGGTTGTCGTTGGCCGGGAAGCTGGTGCTTTGGATCACGAACACGTCCTCGCCGCGAACGTTCTCGTGGATCTCCACAAAAATCTCCATGTCGGCGAAGCGGCGCACGGAGGCCCGCGTCAGCGGGAGATTGAGCTGCTTGGCGACGGCCTCGGCCAGCGGCCGGTTGCTGTTACAGGCAACGATCTTCATGGGCGGCGCGGATCCTGTCGGGCGCCGCGTTATAGCCCTTCTGTCTTCAGATTGTCACCATCCGCAGCGCGCACCTATTCGGCCAAGGCCCGCATCTATCCGCCGGCGCAGGATCAAAAGTCTTTTGCTTCCCGTCTTCAGAAAAGAAGGCCTTGCCCCACGTTCTGCCCTTTCTCGATGCCCGGCGGGCACGCAAAAATCCCCCCGCCCGTATGCGTGGTGAATTGGTTCAGCATGTCGAACTTGGCCATCCGCTCGAACATTTTTACGAACCCCGTGCGCGGGTCCTTCTGGTAGGCGACGAACAGCAGGCCAGAATCGTACTCCATGCCCTGCCGCCAGGGGGGCCAGCGTTCGGTGGTGAAGTTCAGCCCGTCATTGTAGGAATAGCCGCGGCGAAGGATGCGCGCGCCGCTGCTGGCGGCTGAGGCCAGGCGCACATGGGCGTTCTCCTCGATGATGGGGTTGCCGTCGGAATCGGTGGCGGCGAGGTTTTCCGGATCGTGTTCCGCCTTCCCGCCGATCGGGGCGCCTGAAATCTTGCTGCGGCCCACCGTTTGTTCCTGGAAGCTTACGGGCGTTCGGTCCCAATGTTCGAGGGCGATGCGGATACGCCTGGCCACCATGTAACTACCACCGCGCATCCAGGCCGGGCCTTCGTCGCCGGCCCAGACAATCGCGTTCATCGTGGCGGCATCGGCCCTATCAGGGTTGTTGCTGCCGTCCTTGAACCCCAGGAGGTTGCGGGGGGTCTGGCCGACCAAGGCGGGCACGAAGCCGGATTGCGCCCAGCGCAGTTGCGCGGTGCCGTAGGCCAGGCGGGAAAGTTGGCGGACGGCGTGGAAAGCGGTTTGCGGATCGTCGGCACAGGCTTGCACGGAGAGATCGCCCCCCGTGCGGCCTGGCTGAAGCTGGTCGCCGGTGAATACGGGCAGGTCAACCAGCGCCGCGGGGCGCTGGGCCGCGAGGCCGTACCGATCCTTGGCGTCCTTGATGAACAGCCCGGGGCCGAAGCCGAAAGTGAGGGTGAGGTGGGCGGGCGGCATGCCGAGCGCCTCATCGGAATCGGCCGGGTCCGCGGGAGCGCCGGCGCATAGCCGATCCGCCGCATCGGTCCAGCGCTGGAGCAGGGCGCGCACCTCCTCACGCGTTTCGGCCGTAAGGTCGAACACGGCGAAATAGGTGTGGGCCTGCTGGCGCGTGATGATGCCGGCCTGGTGAGGGCCATGAAAGGGTTCCGTCGCCGGCTCCAGCACTTCCGCGGGTGCGGGGCGCAGGGCGGCGGCCGTGCCCAGCACCCCGGCCGAACCGGCGAGAAAACCTCGCCGTGAGGCCATGGTCATGCGGTCACCATCGTCAGACAGATGCGAGTTACTCTCATTTGCATAGACTTGGGGATGCGGCTTCCTGGTGTCAATGCGGTTTGGCGGGGACCAGTCCAGACTTGCACATGCGAAGCATTCTCATCTAAGGGGGGTGTCAGCGGATGGAGTGCCCGGGTTTGGACATGTGCAGGCGATCAATCGGGGCGAGCCTCGCGGTGCTGGGGTTCTTGGCGGCACAAAGCACGGCCAGCCTGGCAGCGCCACCGCCGCTCTCTGTGCCAACCAGCGGGGGCCAAACCAACCCGGACGGAACCCCCGCCTATTCCGGCCTGCTCGGCGATCTCAACCGCTCCAATTTTCTGTTGGGCACTCTGTTCGGCGTGCGCAGCGTGTTGAGCAAATACGGCATTTCACTGGCCATCCAGGAGACCAGCGAGGTGCTGGGCAACGCCACGGGGGGCGTGCGCCGGGGCCTCGCCTATGACGGCCTCACCCAGGCCATCCTGCAGCTGGATACGCAGCGCGGTTTTGGCTGGTATGGCGGGCTGCTCAATATCAGCGCGCTGCAAACCCATGGCCGCAATCTCAGCGCCGACAATTTGCTGACCCTGCAAACCGCCAGCGGCATCGAGGCCGATCGATCCACCCGGTTATGGGAGGCCTGGTACGACCAGAAACTGCTCGCCGAGGATAGGCTAGACATCAAGATCGGCCAGCAGAGCGTGGACCAGGAGTTCATTTACAGCGCGAATGGCGCGTATTTCGTGAACACCATGTTCGGGTGGCCGCTGGTGCCCTCGGTGGATCTGCCAGGCGGCGGGCCGGCCTATCCGCTGTCCGATCTCGGGGTGCGGCTGCGCTACCGGCCGATCAATGCGCTGACTATCCAGGGCGGCGTTTTCAACGGTAATCCGGCGCCGACCACCGGTGGCGATTCGCAACGCGCCGATCTTTCCGGCATCAGTTTTCCATTGAACGGCGGCACGCTCGGGTTTCTGGAAGTGCAATACATCTACCCTTCGCTGGGCGGCATGGAATACCCGGGCGAGGGGGCGCCGCTCGGGCATATCTACCGCCTGGGGGTTTGGTACGACACGGAATCGTTCAGCGATCAGCGCATCGGCACGGACGGGCTTTCCCTCGCTAACGTCGCCAGCAACGGCATGCCGCTCCAGCACCGGGGCGACTATTCGATCTATGCAGTGGCCGACCAGATGGTGTGGCGGCAGCCGACCGACCCCAACCGCTCCGTCAGCCTGTTCGGCCGGGTCTTGGGCACGCCGGAAGCCGACCGAAACCTGGTGGATTTCAGCCTGAATGCCGGCGCGGTGCTGCATGAGCCAGTGGCTAACCGGGCGGACGATACGCTGGCGCTCGGCATGGGGTTCGCGCATCTCAGCCCGCAAGTGAGCGCCTTCGATCGCGACGTGGCGGCCTATGCGCATCTTGCCGATCCAAGTGCCTTCACCGCCGTGCGGACCACCGAAACCTATGTGGAGCTCACCTACCAGTATCAGGTTCACCCTTGGTGGCAGCTTCAACCCGACATCCAGTATGTGGCCAATCCCGGCGGCGGTATCGCGAACCCAGGCGATCCGGGGCACCGCGTGGGAAACGAATTCGTGCTCGGCCTGCGCACGAACATTCTTTTCTGAAACGGGGATTTCTATGGCCACTCTCTCATATTCGCGCAGGTGGGCGGCAGTGGCGGTCGCCGCCATTCTCTGCGCACCCAGCGCCCAAGCCCAGCAGGCCCATGGTTTTCTGGAGCATGTGCGCCGGCATTCCACGCTGACCTCGACGGTGACCGATAACGGCGACCTCAACCCATACGCGGTGGTAGTGGCCCCCGTATCCGCGGGGAAAATCCGCAAAGATGATGTGCTGGTCGATAATTTTAATAACATCTCGAATCTGCAAGGTACCGGTACCACCATCGTGGGCTACCGCCCGGGCACGCAGGACACCTATCTGCTCGCGAAGCTGCCGCAAAACCTGGCGCAATGCCCGGGCGGCGTGGGGCTCAGCACAGCCATGACCATGCTGAAATCCGGCTGGATCATCGTCGGCAGCACGCCGAGCAAGGATGGGACCACAGCGACCAAGGGTGAAGGGTGCTTGCTGGTGCTCGACCCGAACGGCAATTTCGTGGCCGCCTGGTCGGGGCCGGCCATCAATGATCCATGGGGCGACATGGCGGTGGTCGATCGCGGCGGTTCGGCGACCCTGTTCGTGAGCATGGCAGGGTTCGGTCTGCCGAGCCCAAACGTGATCGATCCGGCCACGCATTTTCCCCCGGTGATCCGGCAATCCACGGTGCTGCGGCTCGAAATTTCAATCCCGGATGGCAAGCCGCCGGTGCTCGCCGGGCAAACGGTGGTCGCCAGCGGCTTTGCCGCGCGTGCGGATCGCGACAATTTCCTGCTCGGCCCGACGGGAGAGGCACTGGCGCCCGACGGCACGCTTTACGTGACCGACGGGCTGGATAATGAGATTTTGGCGATCCCGGATGCGCTCACCCGCACCGGCAGCGCGGGCACCGGGCGGATCGTGACGCAAGGCGGCCTGCTTTCCTGGCCGCTCGCCATGGCCTGGTCGCCGGAGGGACATTTGCTGGTGTGCAACGGCAAGGATGGGCGCCTGGTGGAGGTGGATCCGGCCGCCCGGAAACAGATTTATGCGCAATGGATCAACAGCGACCAGGCGCAGTCGCCGCCCGGGAACGGCGATTTGTTCGGAATCACGATGACCCCCGACAATCGCGGCTTTTATTACGTGATGGACGACGTAAACACCCTGATGCGCGGCGGGCCTTAGAGCATGATCCGGGCTAGTGCGATCAGCCGCCGGATAAACATGCTCGCGAAAACAAAGAGCTAGAGCATCGTCCGACCGCACGGGGTTACCCGTCGGATAAAGATGCTCGCCAAAACACAGAGCTAGAGCAAAATCCGACCGATCCGAGTCTTATGGGATTCCCGACGCGGCGGTAATCTGACTCACCATCCTTGCTGGACCAGGAGGCCAGCAGGGATGACAAAGACACTCTCCGAGGATCGCGTCTCGTTTGCTCCCAGCACGATCTGGCGTTTTCTTGACCGACATGCGATCACCATCAAAAAAACGGCGCACGCCAGCGAGCAGGCGAGATCAGACGTCGCCGCGC
>Ga0116226_10000344_pt1 | contig 39231 bp, 37 predicted proteins | sample S1TSphfallax_FD_89692 | JGI IMG/M metagenome (GOLD analysis project Ga0116226, IMG submission 89692) | Host-associated microbial communities from peat moss isolated from Minnesota, USA - S1T2_Fa - Sphagnum fallax MG | ecosystem: Host-associated > Plants > Peat moss > Unclassified | place: USA... | reverse complement strand
GCCGTCGCGCCGGGCGCCGTCGCGCCGGGCGCCGTCGCAGCTTTCGCAGTCGGGGGGGCAGGTCGCGGACCGCCTGCGGTCAGCGCCGACGGCCCGGCAGTGGGAGCACCCACACCCAGGGTCGGTGCCAGATCGGCGAGATTCAAGCGGTGCGAAGTCAGTTGGGCCGTGAGCATCGGTCGGGCGCCGCCGAGCCGGACAGCGACCGTGCCTTCGATATCGCTGGCGCCGATACGCCCGTGGAGGTCCGCTATCGAAAATAGCGTGCCTTGGTGGCGCAGTGTGCCCGAGACCTCATACGAACCGGTGTTCGGCAGCGCGAGGTCCGTGAGGTAATAGGCATTGGCCAGGTCGGCTCCCGATAGCGAGAAGCTCGCAACATAGGATCCGAAGTCGAACGGCTTGGTGATCTCGGCGTCGGCCTTCAGATGAATGTCTCCGGCCGTGATCACGGTTGCGAAGCGATAGGGTTTGTCGGGATCGACGTTGATCAGGGGACCGCCGGTGGCCGACAGGATGAACGCTCGCTGATTGATCAAGCCGGTGCAGTGGAGCTTGAATGCGCTGGAGTCAGCAGCTTGGGCGCGCTCGTCGGCCGTGACCTGCCCGGTGAAGGAGAGGTTGCGCACCTGATCGACGACTCGCAGCAGTCCGCCCGTGATGATCAGACGGCGTACCGCGGGGAGGTGAATCGACGAATTGCTCCCCGCCGGCGGTGTCGATTGCGTGGGCGGGAGCCAGTTGGCCTTGCCCGCGGCAGGCCGGTCTAGATCGACATCAGGCGCATCGAGTTCGACGCGAGGCAGCACGATCTGGCCAAGGAACAAGCGCAAGATGCTGACCTGAATCGTCACGGCCTTCGCCGCAAAGACGGGCGTTCTTGCGTTCCAGGCCGGATTGACCAGCGCCAAGCCCTGGACCGTGACGGTCGGATTCCAAGACCAGGGGTGAACGATCAATGCCCCGTTGATGGTCGCATCGAGACCGGATTTTCGGGTGATTACCCGCGCGAGGGGTTCCCGCAAACTGTTCCAGTTAAAAAAAGCGAGAAAAAGCAGCAGAGCCACCAGCAAGCCTGCTATCGAGCCGCCGATCCACACCACTGGTCCCCGCAGACGTCGTTCCATCGGGACAAGGAAACACCCAAGCGCTCCGGCGAGGTAGGCGCCAAAGTCCGCTAAGACCTGTAGGGTTTCTCCGAGGGCGACACTCAGCGCCTCAACCGCAGAGGCTGGTCAACAATGCTTCGATTTCCGGCGCATCGAATGGCTTCATGATGGCGCGCACGTGCGGCCCGAGAGAGGCAAGATCGATGCGCAAGGAGTAACCCGAGGTGATGATCACTCGGGCGCCGGGCACATCTTTGAGTATCTGCCGCACAAATTCCATTCCCGACATCGCAGGCAGATTTACATCGGTGATCACGACGTCGTAACGGCTGTCCCGATAGGCGGCGATGCCTTCCTCGGCCGAGCCCAGTGCAAGGACCTCCCGATTCTCGCTCGCGAGGAGTTCGCAGGTGATTTCGCGCACGAGCGAATTGTCCTCGACGTAGAGAATGCGCAAGGGGTCCACGCTGCGACTCCCTGTCTCGACCTGGCTCGGTTCGTGGCTGTCGATCATCCTTCCGGTCCGACGCTGGCGATCAGTGGATAATAGACGCGAATCTCGTCCCCGGCGACCCCCGCGGGGCCGAATTCGACGCGTCCCCCCTGGCTGTCTGCCCAACGAGCAGCCATGGCCCGAATCAAGGCGTCCGCACGCTGTGGGGCGGTCTGTCCAGTATCCTGAAGATTGGAAGCGATGACCAGGAGCGCCTGCGCATTCTCCCGCCGCAGGGTGATGGCGAGCGGCTGGTCCGCCGGTGAGCCGTCCACGCTCGTCAAGAGCAGACCGAGGATCCAGGATCGCGCCGTCTCGCGGCAAGCACGCACACGCACGTCCTGTTCGACGGTCATGCGCAGTTCCAGCCGCTTGTTGGCGATGTCGGCCCGCAGGAAGCGGATCACCTCCTGCGTGAGCGTGCCGAGATCCACCTCGGTAAGGGTCCCGCCATCGCTCTGGTGCGTCAAGGATTCCACGATATTCAAGACCACCGGCTCGTAATTACTCATGGCGCGGCGCGCGATCGAGGCCGCACGTTCCGCCATCGCCGTGTCACCCCCGCGCAACTGAGCCGAACGCGACAGCAGCTCGAGCGCAGAATAGAGGGCGTGCAGACCACCGCGAACTTCGTGCAGATAAGCTTCCCGAGAGCGTCGATTGATCAGCCACAGGGCCGCCGCTTCGAGGAGTTCTGGGGTGGGGAAGGGAATATTCATGGCGCCTGCCGGCGCTCGATTCTGGGTGCTGGACATCGGCTCGATTTTACAGATTCGGCGGATTCTGGAACGCAGCGTTTCCGGGTAGGCATATTCCTACACTGCCTCAAACGGTGGCGCTTCGCTCCGCTGAGACCTCGACCGTGATGTTCATGGACAACAGATCTCCCGGCTGCCCGATGAACGCTCCGGCGAGCGGAGCAGCTTGCGCTGCATTGCGCGCGACGGCGACCCGAATCAAGTTGCGTCCGCCGACCAGGGCATTCGTCGGGTCGAACTCCACCCAGCCGGCTCCCGGCAGATAGACTTGCAGCCAAGCATGCGTCGAGCCACCACCGACGAAGCCCGAAGCGCTCCCGATCAGTTTCTCGTCATACAGGTAGCCCGAGACGAAGCGTGCCGCCAGCCCCAAGGCACGAGCCGCCTCCATCATGAACACGGCCAGATCGCGGCAGCTTCCCGATCGCTTGGCGAGCGTTTCGGTTGGGGTTTGCACGCCCACCTCGTCCCGTCGGACATAGGCAAATTCGCGTTTGATTGCATTGGTCATCGCCACGAGCACGTCTAGCGTGCGCGGCTCGGCGTGCGCTGTGACGAACTCGCGCGCCCAGTCATCGACGCGGTGTTCGGGATCCGCGTATTGGCGCTCCTTGGTTCGGCCCAGATCGACGCTGTCATCGCTGCTGTAACTGAACGGCAATCGTTGGGCATAGGCTTCGAGCGTGATCGCACGCTCCGTGACCGGAAAATGCTCGGCACGGAAAGTCGACTCGAACAGGAGTTCACTGGATTTTTCCGCAAACGAAGTGATCGCGATCGAATTGCCGAACACATCATGCATCCAGCGCACTTCCGCCGGGCGCGGCGTTACCGTCAATCCGGTGTCCAGCAGCTTCAGGTCATGGCTGTCCCGGGGGCGGGACATCAATCGGTGCTCGCACAGGGTGACCGGATTCCGGAAGTGGTACTCGGTGCGATGTCGGATGAACAGCACGGGCATGGTCACGCCACTCGAGCGTCAGGCGTACGAGGGCTCGCGCGCGGCGCCGCCGCTGCGCTCCGTCGCCGCATAATCGGGAAACACATCCAAGCAGCGCGGACAGTGGTCATCGGCCTCGCCGATCTTGACGCTCAGCAGATCCAGCAAAGCGTGTTCGTCATTTCCGAATAAATGTGCCTCCGGGCCGCCGCGCCGAAATGCCTGCAACGCGAGCGAGAACGCAGCGCTGAGATCGGCGCCCGCATCGCAGTAAATGTGATGGTGGCGATGACAGATCATCAGGACACGGCTCTGCAGCGCGATACCGACCACGAGCAGTTCGCGCTGCTGATGGATACGGGCCGCGACCCGATCTTGAGGGCTTGGCCCCGTGGGGTCATGAGGCGCGAGCGGCGGCTGCTGGGGGTCGGCCGGTTGGGGTACGGATTCGCTGTTCGTCGGATCAGGCATTGCAGGCTCCATCGAAGACGACCGTGGATTGGGAGTTCGACGGATGCGGATTCCAGGCAGCCTGCTGAGGGCGCTGCACTTCGTCCGTCCAGACACGAAACCCCTCGAGATAATTCGCGCCGAAGGTCGTGCTGATCGCGACATCGCCGGCATCCCGACCGCGGCCGATCAAGATCCTGCCGATTCGCCGCTGGTTGTTGCGCGGATCGAAGGTGTGCCAGCGGCCGCCGAGGAACGCCTCGAACCAGCCCGCGAAATCCATGGGATCGGCGGCCGCCGGGACCCCGATGTCGCCGAGGTACCCGGTGCAGTACCGCGCGGGTATGTTCAGGCAGCGGCATAAGGTGATCGCCAGATGCGCGAAATCGCGGCAAACCCCCTGGCGCTCCGAGAAGGCCTCCCAGGCGGTCTTCGTGGGCCGCGCGTAGCGGTACCCAAATTGAATGTAAGAGTGGACGAAATCGCAGATCGCCTGCACGCGTGACCAGCCCGGGCGCAGCGAGCCGAAGCGCTGCCATGCGGTCTGCATCAACAGTTCCGTCTCGCAATAGCGGCTGCCGAGCAGATAGACCAGCGTGTCTTCGGGCAGGCTGGCGACGTCTTGCTCGAAGGCATTGAAGTCCGTGGTTTCCGGCAGCCCGCTGTCCCCGATCAACCCATCGGCGCTGATCACCAGCCTGCCCGCAGGCGCGGTGAGGCGAGTGCAGAGATTGCCGAAGCCATCGAGGTAGTCCTGCACCGGTAGCGCGGGCGCGATGCGCATGTGGTCCGCCTGCAGCAAGTCCTGCGTCCGGCTGGGATGCACGCGCAGCATCAGTATCATCGGGGTCGGTTGCGGAAATGCGTAAGTCAATTCGTAGCCGAAACGTATTTGCATGGGTCTCTCCTTACGAGACGCGCATTCTTCTTTGCGCGACGACCGGTGGCAGTCGGCTGCGCACCGCTCGCAGGGTAGGAAATGCCCCACAGTCGCAAATCGCGCAGGCGTCCTACAGCGGAATTCCGATCCGCCGGATGGCCGGGCGCGTCGTGCGCGCAGAGGATGTCTCGATCATGATAGACACGAACTGTTGGGCACTCATCCTGGCGGGTGGTCAAGGCACTCGTTTGCGCAGCCTCACGACCGATGGTACGGGCATCGCCGTCCCGAAGCAGTATTGCTCGCTGCGAGGGGGACCTTCCCTGCTGCAGGAGGCCATCGAGCGGGCAACTGCGGTGGCGCCTCTGGTCCGCATCGTCGTGGTCGTGGCCGCAGAGCACCGGCGTTGGTGGTTTCCGCAGCTCGCCGCGTTGCCGTCGCGGAACGTCATCGTGCAGCCCGAAAATAGGGGGACGGCGCACGGCGTGTTGTTGCCGCTGCTGCAGATCATGGCACGCGACCGGGAAGCGCGCGTGACTTTGTTACCGGCGGATCATTTCGTGCGTGACGAACGGATACTCGCGACCTCTTTGCAAAGGGCCACCGAACTGAGCCGTCTTCATCCCGACGACATTTACTTGCTCGGCGTGGAACCCGAAGAGGCGGATACCGAGCTTGGCTACATCGTCCCCGCCGGTCGCCCCGGTGCGGCGCCGACCCCGGTGCTGCGCTTCACGGAGAAGCCTGAGCTTGCCGAGGCTCAGAAGCTGCGCAGTGACGGCGCCTTGTGGAATGTGTTCATCGCCGGTGGGACCGGTACGGCGATGCTGAGGCTCTTCGGGGAACGATACGCAGAGACGAAGGTGCGCATGCAGAACCTCCTTGCCGACGGTCGCGTTTCCACGCTCGATCAAGCCTGGCGCGATTTGTACGCCGAGTTGCCCACGCTGGACTTCTCGCGCGATGTATTGGAGGAGCACGCGGCCGCACTCGGAGTCATCGCCGTGCCGGCTTGCGGCTGGACGGACCTCGGCACGCCTCGTCGCGTCGAGCAGGCGCTTTCCCGCCATGGCCTGCGTCCGTTTGCGCGCGAGCCGCTCCATCCGCCGCAGGCAGCGCTCAATTTGTCGGAGCGCGTCGCCGCGTCCCAGGCGTGACGTTCGCACGGCGTCGAAGCCTGTATGAGTCGTTTTCGCCGGCCGTCGACTCCTACCGCTGAACGAAAACTCGGGTGCCCCGCGACGGCACCATGTCGGAGGAATTGCTGTCCGGATCCGAGCTCAGGGTGAGCCGCCAGCTGCCCGACGGCAGGGGCAAGCGTTGCGCCTCGTCTCCGAGATTGAACTGTGCCAGTACACCGGCGTGCAGGCAGGAAAGCCAGCCCCGTTCGACGTCGAAACGCACTTCGGGCTTCGTCGGGCGGGACCAATGCGGCTTGTTCCGACGGATGCGGATCAAAGCACGATACCAACTCAATAGATCGGCATGCGCGGCCTCCGCTAGCTCCGACCATTGCAGTTTCGAGCGCTGAAAGCTTTCCTCGTCCTGCGGATTCGGAACCTCCGCTTCCCAGCCGAAGCTCGCGAATTCCCGTCGACGGCCCGCGACCACGGCCGCGCCGAGTTCGGGATCCTGGTGATCCGTGAAATACAGGAAAGGTGTGGCGGCGCCCCACTCCTCGCCCTGAAACAACAGAGGGACGAATGGCGAGAGGATCGTGAGCGCGGCCACTGCCTTGAGAGCCGGCGCCGGCAGCAGCATGCTGAGTCGTTCGCCGAAGGCCCTATTACCGATTTGATCGTGATTTTGCGCGGAAACGACCAGTTGCTCCGGGCTCACCCACAGCGGCGGCCGGCCGTGGCGACGTTGGCGGAAGCGGGAATACTGTCCCTGATAGACGTAGGCATCGCTAAGGGCTCTGGCGAGATGCGGCAGCCCGTCAAAATCGACGTAGTAGCCGCCGGTCTCGCCCGTGAAGACGCGATGTAGGCTGTGGTGGAAGTCGTCGATCCAATGCGCATCGAGGTGGTAACCGCCGTGCTGCGCGGACCTCACGAGGCGCGGATCGTTGGCATCGCTTTCGGCGATCAGCACCAGGGACCGATTCGTCTCCGCGCCCAAGCGCCGGACCGCAAGGGACAGTTCCTCGAGGGGGTGCACGGCGGCGACACTGAAGAGCGCGTGGACTGCGTCTAGGCGCAGTCCGTCGAAGCGGTAGTCGCGCAACCACATCAGCGCATTCTCGATGAGGTAACGGCGCACTCCATCGCTGTGCGGGCCGTCGACATTGATTGCCGCTCCCCAGGCCGTTTTCACGCTGTCGGTCAGATAGGGCGCGTAGGCTTGCCAGTAGTTCCCGTCGGGTCCGAAATGGTTGTAGACGACGTCGAGCAACACCGCCAGTCCTCGTCCATGACAGGCATCGACGAAGTCGGCCACCTCGGCCGGCGTGCCATAGGGCGGGTAGGGGGCATATAGGTCCACCCCGTCGTAACCCCAGCCGCGTGCGCCGGGAAAAGTCGCGAGCGGCATCAATTCGACATGCGTCACTCCGAGTGTCGCCAGGTGCGCGAGTTTGGTCGCGGCCGCGGCATAAGTGCCCTCCGGCGTGAAGGTGCCGACATGCAACTCGTAGATCACGGCCTCTGCAAGGCCGGGGGCGCGAAACGACGGCGCCGACCGCTCACGCAGCGCCTGCAGATCCACCGGGTAGGACGGTCCGTGGATGCCGTCACGCTGCCATGCGGAACGGGGGTCCGGCAGGGGTGGGCCACCGTCGAGCGAGAACCGGTAGCCCTGGTCGAGCGACGTCGATTCGACGTTGATGGCCCAGGACTCCGCGTCCTCGCGCTCCAAGGACACACGACGGCTGCCCGTGACGAGTTCGACGGTTTTCGCCGTGGGTGCCCAGACGAGGAGCTTCAAGGGTCCAGCCTGCGCAGCAGGGAGACCGGAAATGCCGCGAACAGTTCTTCCGGTCGCACTTCGTTCTCGTGGATCTCGCCGCCGTAACAGTTTTTCCAGCGCCCGGCGGGCAGCGGCAGGCGGGTATCTTCCCAGCCGGCTTTGAGTCCGAGCGTGAGCCGCGGCAGCACGCTGATCAAGCGCTCGCCCCGTTGATAGCTGAGCAATCGACCGAGATGCGTTCCCTGTGCCACGAGCGGCTGATAGCTCGCAGCGCCGAGAAAGTCTTGTGGGTTTGCGGCGCGCAGCGCGAGCGTGCGGGCAATCAACCACAACTTCGGCAAGCCCGAGTCCCAGCGGCTCGTGACTTCACCTGGACTGAGATCCCCGCATTCGCGCAGCAACGCGGCGCGTCGCTCAAAATCGACGGGTCGGCGATTGTCCGGATCGACCAGACTCAAATCCCAGACCTCCGTACCCTGATAGAAGTCGGGCACTCCCGGAGCCGTGAGCTTGATCAAGGTTTGCGCGAGACTGTTGATGCGTCCAGGGAGGATGAGCGGCGCGACGAAAGTCTCAAGACTCGCCAGGAACTCGGGCGAGGAAAAAATGCCGTCGATGAAGCTGCGGATCGTTTCCTCGTAACCCACATTAGGCTCCTGCCAGGAGGTCGTGATCTTCGCCTCGCGACAGGCCTTGAGCATGTACTGCCAGCATCGCTCGCGGTCGATCGGCCACGCGCCGATCATGGTCTGGTAGAGCAGGTACTCGGCATGGCGGTCGGGGCTGCGATGCTGCCACGCCGGCGCATTGAGTTGCGACCATTGATGCAGAGCATCGGCCCAGCGATCGGGTATTTCCGAGAGCAGTGAAATGCGGGTGCGCACGTCCTCACTGCGCTTGTTGTCGTGCGTCGACGTCGCGAGCAGGTTGCGTGGCCAGTGCTCGCTGAGGTAATGGCAGAACTCGTGGAACTTGTCGGTCGAGATACCGATCAAGGATGCCTGCGCACCCACTTCGTTGCAGGAAACCAGGCGATCGAAGCAGTAGAAGGTCGTATCCTCGACGCCTTTCGCCATGACGGCCGGGGATAGTTGCTGCCAATTCGCGACGAACGCGACCTGCGCGGCGTCCAACTGGGGGGCGGTCAGGACCTGCGCGAGAAAATCGAATGCCGCCGGGTCGATCCCGGGTGTATTGATGCGTGCCGCCTGCACGGCCTCGACCAGGATCTGCGCGCAGCCGTCCCCCACTTGTCGACCCGTGCGGTACGTGCGGTAGACAGGCAGGGCAGTCGTGACCCGGGCAAGAGCCTCTCGCAGTTGACGTCTACCGATGTCGCGGCTGCGCCAGTCGCGCTGCGCGAGCGCATAGGCCGCGTCGAGGAGCCGTTCGAGATCCGCGTCGAACGTGGACTCGATGATTTGTCGTTTTTTCTCGCGCACCAGGGCCGAGAAATTGACCGAATGACCGGTAAAATCTGCATAGAGCGCGGTCAACGCGTCGGTCCGCTGGTCGTCCATCCAGAGCCGGTTGACCTTCGCGAGAAACTCATATCCGACCGTGCCGTCGATGGGCCAATCCTTGGGCAGTCGTTCGTCGTTCTCGAGGATCTTCTCGGCGTAGACTCGTCCATCGGGAAGCAGAGCGCGCAAGCGCTCGAAATATTCGCGCGGATCACGCAGACCGTCCGGATGATCGACGCGCAGCCCATCGAGATCACCGGCGGCAATCATCGCGGCGACGCGTCGATGGACGGCTTCGAAGACCCTCGGGAGTTCGGTTCGCATGCCCACCAAGCCGCTCACGTCGAAGAAGCGACGGTAGTTACAGAGCTCGCCCGCGAGCTTCCAACCATGCAGTGCGTAAAACTGCGGAGCCATGACCCGATCCAGCCGGTCCGGGTCCGAATTGACGCCTGCCAGCATCGCGTCCAACTCGCCGCTCTCCCGCGCCTGGCTGAGGATCGTGAGGGCGCGGGCCTGAAGTCGCCAATAGTTGGCCCGTTCCTCCGCCAGCGGGTTCGCCAAGGCGCTCAAGGCCGCGAGTTGCACGAAACACGGATCTCGCTCCCAAAGGTCGCCGAGCAGGGCGCCCCAGCCCGAAGCCGAAATCGGGCAACTGTTCGTGTAATGTCGCGCGCGCGGACGACCGTCCTCCAGCGCGACGACCAGATCGCCGCCGGTCAGGACCTGACCATAAGGTTTTGCAAGTATCGGCAGGTGCAGCCGCCACGGTTCGTTCGGGCCGCGTCGAATATCGAAGAAATCCGCGTACTGGCTGTAGGGGCCATGACACAGCACGTCGTCCCACCAGAAGTTTTCGGCGACTGCCGCCATGTGGTTCGGCACGACGTCCAGCAAAATGCGCAGGTCCAGCTGCTTGGCGGCCGCGACGAACTCCGACCACGCCGTCTCGCCGCCAAGTTCGGCGCTGATCCGTTCCGGGTTGGTCACATCGTAGCCGTGTTGGCTCCCGGCGCCGGCCTGCAGGCAGGGGGAGAGATACACGTGGCTTACACCGAGGCATGACAGATACGGCAGCACATCCGCCGCTGCCCTGAGGGGGAACTCCTGATGCAGTTGGAGTCGGTAGGTGCCGGTCCATCTACCGGTCATGACTGAGCAGAACGAGTGAGCGCGGCGCCAGACGAAAGCATCGACTGAAGATTGCATCGCGGAGCGCGCCGGTCTGCGGGAAGCCAGGCCAAGTTCACGTAGGGTGATTCCGACGGTCATCGACTCGGCCAGGCTCAACGGGTTTGCTTCGTCGTCTTGATCGCATTCAAAATAGCGTGCGCGTCCGCAGGCTTGGTGAGGTCGGACACCTCCTCGTCGATGCGCGGTCGCATCCGTGTCAGTTCGCGCCGCAGGCCGTCCACGAGTTGCAAAGTCTTGGTGACCTTCTGTTCGGTGAGCATGTTGATCTGCAGATCGAGATGAGCGCGATGCTCGGCAATTTTTTCCATCCGGCTCTGGCGAATCAAGACGGCCACGGTCAACAGAAGGGCGTTGCTGCTCACGAAGCCTTGCAGCCACGGGAACGGCGGCTCGTCGACGTGACGCCAACCCAGGTGAAACCCCCAAGCGTTGACGGCGACCCAGGTTGCGATGAAAACGACAGCGAACACGAAATAGGCGGGGCTGCCGAAGAATCCGCTGATGCGTTCAATCCACAGCTGCAGGCCGGAGATCGCGGCGTCCTCACGCCGATCCAAGCGCATGAGCAGGTCCAGATTGTCCTTCGCCGTCGTCGACAACTCACCTGGCTCAGATTCAGGGCCCGGCATGGATTGAGGATCTCGGGCGGATTCGCGCGTTTCGGTGTTCATGGACTGCGGGCGCTGCACGAGTTGTGCCATGCGTTCGATGAATCGGCGCTGCAGCGAGCGCACGGGAATGCCCGTTCGGACCCCTGCATCTGGAGAAAATTACGACACGAGAGTGTAAAGCTTGCGCAAAGCAGGAATAGTCCGACAGCGAATGTCACGACCGTCTGTCAGCAGATACATCGCAGCGCAGTAAGCTGTTTTGCAATGCTGGGAGGATGACACGAACATGGCCGACGACCTACACGAAGTGAATCCAGCCAAGGGACTTCTGGCAACGCCCAATCTGGCGGACGCCGTCAATACCGATTCCTTCAAGTTATTCCTCGATCAGATTCCGATTGCGCTCGTGATCGCCGAACTGAAGGATGCCGAGGTGATCATCTACGCGAATCCCGAGTTCGAAAATGTCACCGGGCAGTCGATCGAGAGCGTGCTCGGGCGACCGTGGGACGCGCTCGCCGATCAGGCCGTTCCCGTCGGCTGCGCCGTGGATCCGGGGGCCGCGAGCATCGACGCGGCGATCGTCGAATTCAAAGACTTCGTCGGCACGTTCAAGCTCGAACGGGAACAGCCCGGCGCGTCCGTCATTGACGTTTACTCGAACGTAATCAGCGACAACGACGGGACGCCCTCCTATCGCCTGGCCGCCTTCGTCGACGTGGGTCATCATCCTGAACAGATTCGTGAAGACTACGAGCAGCGCCTCCGAGAAAAAGATCTGTTGCTGTTCGAAATACAGCACCGCGTGAAGAACAATTTGCAGCTGGTCATGGCCTTGATGCGCATGGAGATCCGCAAAGCCCAGGGGCGGGAGGCGGCGACGCAGTTCGAACGGCTTGCCGGCCGCATCGAGGCCGTTCAGGTGCTTTACGCACTGCTTGCGAAGCACCAGGGCGAGGAGGAGGTCGATCTGGGCGCCTATCTCAGCGAAATCGCGGCGGCCGTTCTGCGCTCGCACGGTGTCGAGGGGATCCGTCTCGATTTGCAGGTGGATAGCTACCCGGTCTCGGTCGACGTTGCGATGCCCGCGGGCCTGGTGGTCAACGAGTTGCTGACCAACGCGCTCAAACATGCATTCGTGGGCCGATCCACCGGCTCGATCCGTTTACAGAGTCTGGTGGACGGGGAGGGATGTCGGGTCGTTGTGGCTGACGATGGTGTCGGCTTGCCGTCGAATGTCGTCTGGCCCGAGCCCGGGAGATTGAGCGCCTTGATCGTGCAGTCGCTGCGGGAAAATGCCGGGGCACACATCCACACGCAATCCGCGCCCGGAAGCGGGTTCCGGGTCACGATCATGTTCCGGCGCGCCAACGCTGTTCCCGGGGCCGCCAACTGAACGGCGGACTGTCAGAGCACTCTGGCGCGCCTTCGGGTTAGCTGCTGATCCCGCTCGGCGACCGAATCGCGCAGATTCGCGCTCATGAGTCAAAAGCCCAGCTTTCTTCCAGCGGCCTTGAGCGGTGATCGGGTGGAGTTCGACAGTCACGCAGGCAAGCTCAGCGCCTACGTTGCAGGCGCGGGACCGCCGCTGCTGTTGATTCACAGCATCAATGCGGTGGCTTCGGCCGCCGAAGTCCGGCCTCTCTACGAGTATTACGCGACGCGTCGGACCGTTGTTGCTATCGATCTGCCCGGCTACGGATTCTCCGAGCGCAGCGATCGGGGATACAGTCCACGGCTCATGACCGACGCACTGCATGCCGTTGTCGATCGGATTCATGCGCGCGTCGCTCCGGGACCCGTGGATGCGCTGGCGCTATCGCTTTCCGCGGAATTCCTGGCACGTGCGGCCCTGGAGAAACCCGGCGCGTTTCGCACCCTCGCCTTCGTAAGCCCGACGGGCTTAAATGGCGCCCGACCTTATCGCGGCAAGAACGGCGGCACGCGCGCGGTACCGGGTGCCTACTCCCTCCTTCGGGGGCCGGGCTGGGGGCGCATGCTGTTTCGACTATTGACGCGACCGGCCGTGGTTCGCTATTTCCTGCGCCGGACCTGGGGAAGCCCGCAAATCGACGAACGCCTGCGGCGGTACAGCGTGCTGACAGCGCGGCAACCGGGGGCGCAGTACGCGCCGCTCTATTTTCTGTCCGGCGGTCTGTTCAGCGCCGACATCGACCGCATTTATGAGTCGCTCCCGCAGCCGGTATGGATGTCGCGCGGAACACGCGGCGATTTCACCGCGTACCGCCAGGAGGCGCTCGTCCGTGCGCGCCGCAATTGGCGCTTCGGCGTGTTCACTGCCGGCGCGCTGCCTTTCTTCGAGGTTCCCGCGCAGTTCTGCGACGCTTTCGATCAGTTTCTCGCGCAGCGCGCGGTCCACACAGGCGTCGATGCCGCGCGTCCCATACGCTCAGGACTTCGGCTAGCCGCCGATCGCGCCGATCGCGCCGATCGTCCGGCGTCGGGTGTCCATGAGCTTCAAGATCAGCGGCGTCAGAATCAGCTGCATGGCCAGCTCCATCTTGCCTCCCGGGCAGACGATGATGTTGGGCCGTGACATGAAAGAATCATGGATCATGGACAACAGATACGGGAAATCGATGCCCTTGGGGTTGGCGAAGCGGATCACGACGAAGCTTTCGTCGGCGGCGGGAATATAACGCGCGGTGAACGGATTGGACGTGTCGACCGTCGGAACCCGCTGGAAATTGATGTGCGTTTCGGAGAATTGCGGGCAGATGTAATTCACGTAATCGGGCATGCGCCTCAGGATCGTATCGACGACCGCCTCCTTGGAGTAACCGCGGGTCTCCTTGTCGCGGATGAGCTTTTGGATCCATTCGAGGTTGATGATGGGCACGACGCCGATCGTCAAATCCGCGTGCTTCGCGACGTTCACCTCTGGCGTCACCACGGCACCGTGCAGGCCCTCGTAGAACAGCAGATCCGTGCCGTCGGGAATGGGCTCCCAGGCCGTGAACGTGCCCGGGGGCTGCTTGTAGGGCTCGGCTTCCTTTTCGTTGTGCAAATAGTGCCGGACCTTGCCCGAACCTGTTTCGCCGTAGGTGCGAAATAAATCCTCCAACTCCTTGAACAGGTTGTTTTCGGGACCGAAATGGCTGAAATGGTTGTCGCCGCGCGCCGTAGCCTCGGCGAGCTTGACCTTCATCTCGTTCCGATCGTAACGGTGAAAGGAATCGCCTTCGACGAGCGCGGCATTGATCTTCTCGCGCCGGAAGATCCAGTTGAACGTACGGGTTACGGAGGTCGTACCCGCGCCGGAGGAGCCGGTTACGGCGATGATGGGATGCTTTGCGGACATTGGGACCTCTGCTGAGCTAGTTTTGCAAGAACAACGAACGTTCCTTGAACAGAGGCGAACTGTAGGAACGATCGAGGCCCTGGTCATGTTCCAAGTGATACTGCTCGAGGCGCTCGACTTCGTTTTTCGCACCGAGAATCACGGGCACCCGCTGATGCAAAGAGTCCGGCACGACTTCGAGCATCCGCATGCGACCCGTCGAGACCGCGCCGCCGGCCTGTTCCACGAGCATCGCCATCGGATTCGCCTCGTACAACAGGCGCAGGCGCCCGGGCTTGGTCAGATCCTTTGTGTCCTTCGGGTACATGAACAGGCCGCCGCGGATCAATATGCGATGCACCTCAGCCACGAGCGAGGCGATCCAGCGCATGTTGAAATCCTTGCCGCGAATGCTGTTGCGCCCTGCGAGGCACTCGACGACATAGCGCTTGACCGGTGGCTCCCAGAAACGCTCGTTCGACGCATTGATCGCGAACTCCGAGGCCTCGGCTGGTATGCGCAGATTCGGATGGGTCAGGATGAACTCGCCCAGGCCGCGATCGAGCGTGAAGCCCTGGACGCCGCGGCCGATCGTGAGCACCAGCATGGTCGTTGCGCCGTATATCGCATAGCCGGCGCACACCTGCTGGACTCCCGGCTGCAGGAAACAGGCCGTCGTCGGCGGCTCGGTGCCCAGGGGGGCGCGCAACACCGAGAAAATACTGCCGACCGGGGCGTTGATGTCGATGTTGCTGGAGCCGTCGAGCGGATCGAAGGCCAGCAAATAGCGGCCGCGCGGATATTCGGGCGGGATGTGATAGGGCTCGTCCAACTCCTCGGAGACCATGCCCGCGAGGTGCCCTCCATATTCGCTCGTGGACAGAAAAATCTCATTCGAGATCACGTCGAGCTTTTGCTGCGTTTCGCCCTGGACGTTCGTTGCCTGCGCCGACCCATGCGCACCGGCCAGTGCACCCTTGCCGACGATGAAACTGATGCGCTTGCAAGCCAGGCGGATGTAATTGAGCAGGGCGGTAAAGTCCCCGGTCGCTGCCGGAAAACGCCGTTGCTCTTCGATGATGTATTCGGTGATCGTCTTTTCTCGAGTGCCCATATTTCCCCCACAGAGCCCCTGAATGATGTATCGCCAAGGCGCCTTAGGCGCAAATCGTAGTTTCTTTCAACCTCGCTTCGATGCCATTGATGTCCAACACAGTACCACCGGCGAGCATAGCAGGCCGATGCGTCAGCGGTCTCGCTTCTGAGCCGAGACTCGGCAGCAGCAGATCAGCCGCCGAAAAATCCTCGGCGCGCGTCCAGTAACTCGGGGTGACGATCGTAAAAAGTCCGGCCGCCTTCGCCGAACGCAGGCCGTTGGCGGAGTCCTCCAGCGCAACGCAGGCGGACGGCTCCAGTCCGAGCCGGCGCAGCACGTGCAGGTAGATGTCGGGTGCAGGCTTCTTGCGCGGCACGTCGTCCCCGGCGCCGATCGCCTGAAACCAGGTGAGCGAATCCGGGCCCAGCGTGGTCTGCAGCAGGGAGGCTACGTTCTGGGCACTCGTCGTCGTCGCGATCGCGAGTGCGATCCCGGCGTCCCGGGCCTCGCGCAGGAGTCGCTCCACGCCGTCGCGCAGCGGCACGCGGCCGGATTCGATGGTTTGCACGTAGCGTTGCGTCTTGGCGGCATGCAGCGCGGGGATTTGCGCGATGATCGCCGCGCGTCGATCGGCTGGCAGGTCCAGCGTCGCAACGTAGGCGGCGATCCGCTCCTTTCCGCCCGTCGTCAGCAGCAATTCAGCATACTGCGGCTTGTTCCAATTCCAATCTAAGCCATGCAGCGAGAAGGCTTCGTTGAAGGCGCAGCGATGGGCTTCCTCGGTGTCCGCGAGCGTCCCGTCGACGTCGAAGATGAGCGCCTTCAACTTCATCCGAAGACGCGGCTCGCGCGGACATCGTCCCCCAACCGCGCGCGGTCAAAGGCTTTGCGCACGGAGCGGGCATTGGAGAAATGCGCCTGCGTCATTCGCAGCGGCGTGTATTCCACTGGGAATTCGATGTGGTGCGCGCTGCGGGAGGAACGTGACGGGTTCGACTGAAAAAGCGTATCCATACGATGACGATAATCCGGCAGGATGACAACCAAGTCGCCCGCTTGATTCTCCATGACTTGCAGCAGAATCTCAATGACCTCCTGACCGTGGCCGCGCTCGTTCTCGCTCTTCGAGGTGCTTCGTGGTGAAGGTATCTCAACATATCGAGTATATCCCTTTGATAATGTGAGGATATCCTTCGAGCTTTCCGACGATGCATCGACGCGGTCTTGCTTGGCGCGATAGAGTTGGCAAATGCAACACGTCTCCTTGCGACAACTGCGCGTCTTCGAGGCAGCCGGGCGCGAATTGCTGGTCAATCAGGCGGCGGTCGCACCCCCTTGAACACCACCCGAGCCGCGTTCTGGGAGCGGGAGAAGCGCTTCTGGCCCCATCATGACCTCAGCCGCTTCGTGACCGCGGCCGGCATCCGCTGGCACGTGCAACAAGCGGGCAGCGGACCGCCGCTGCTGCTCGTGCATGGCACGGGTGCATCGGTCCACTCCTGGCGCGAACTCCTGCCCGCATTCGCCGCGGACTATACGGTGCTCGCCATGGATCTGCCGGGCCATGCCTTCACCGAGGCCGTGCCTTCCTCCCGCTGCACTCTGCGCGGCATGAGCGAATCCCTGGCCGAGTTGCTGCAGCGGCTCGGCTTCTCGCCGACGCATTGCGTGGGTCATTCCGCGGGCGCAGCAATCTTGTGCCGCATGGCCCTGGATCGGCACATCGCCCCACGACGCATCGTCAGCTTGAACGGTGCGTTCCTGCCACTTGGCGGCGCCGCGGGCGTGTTCTTCTCGCCGATCGCGCGACTGTTCGCCGGCACGGCCTTGGTGCCGCGATTGATCTCCTGGCGCGGCGGCGAAGCGGACGCCGTCGACCGGGTGATTCAGGGTACGGGCTCGAAGCTCGATCGCCGCGGCGTCGAACTGTACGCGCGGCTCGTGCGCGAACCGCAGCACATCGCCGGCGCGCTCGGCATGATGGGGAATTGGAATCTGCACAATTTCGAGCGCGAATTGATCCGCCTCGAGACGCCCGTGACCCTGATCGCGGCGGCAAACGATCGGGCCGTGCCCCCGGAGCAGGCCCGGCGCATCGAGGCGCGCCTGCCGCAGGCGAACGTCGTGCACGTGCCGAGACTCGGCCATCTCGCGCACGAGGAAGCTCCTCAGCGCTTCGTCGGACTCGTCGGCGAGGCACTCACTTCGCTTTGCGTGTGATCGTCTGCTTGAGCCGATTGATGCCGAAGCCCGCAAGACCTGCGACCACCGGAATGCTCAGGGCCATGCACAGTTCGGGGTTCACTGCGTAGCCGACTGCGTGAAAACCCTTGGTGGCGTAGCCGACGAGGCCGACGATGTAATAGGTCACCGCCGCGACCGAGAGCCCCTCGACCGTTTGTTGCAGCTTCAATTGCGCCTTCGCGCGTCGGTTCATCGACTCGAGCAATGCCTGGTTCTGACGTTCGCGCGTGATGTCCACGCGGGTCGCGAGCAGTTGATTGGCGCGGGCAACCCGCTCCGACAGATGCTCCTGGCGCGCCGACGTTGCGCGGCAGGTGTTCATTGCCGGTGCGAGCCGGCGCTCGGTGAACTCGCCGAAGGTCTGCAATCCGGGGATCCGCTTCTCGCGCAGTTCGTCGATGCGCCGCTGAACGAGCTCGTAGTAAGCCGCCGCGGCCGAAAACCGATAGTCGTTCAAGGACTCGCGGCTCTCGATCTGAGCCTCGAGGCGCGTGAGCCGGTCGAGCAAGATCGCCTCGTCCTCATCGTCGGCGCTCTCCAGGACGGTCGTGACCTGCGACAGTTCGCGCTCGCATTCCCCGAGGAAGGGCGCGAGCTCGCGCGCGACCGGCAGGGCGAGCAGGGCCATCATCCGGTAAGTGTCGATTTCGAGGACACGTTGCACGACGCGTCCCGCCTGACGGGGGGTCAGATGATGGTCGAGCACCAGGAAGCGGCTGAAGCCGTCCGCCCGCACGCGAAAATCGGTCAGCGCCGTCGCCGCTTCGTCGCCGACCTGAGACCCGAGGAGCACGTTGCCGGCGAACCAGCGCGCGGCGATCGCCTCGTAATCCACCGGTGTTTCCGCCGCGACCGCGATTTGCGTTGCGCGCAGAAGCGCGCCATGACTCGCGACCATGATCTCGCCCGGGATTTGCGCGAGCCAGTCCGACGGGATCGCCGCGAGCGCGGGTTGCGCGAACGGATCCGCCTCGCCGTCGGACCCAGGAGCGACGAACATATAACGGGTGAATTCCGCGTGGCGTTCCCAGCGCAGGGAAAAATCGCCGAACTCGAGCACCTGATGATTTCCGGGCTGCACCGGCGTTTCGACGCCGTACCTCGCGCCGAGAGCCCGCACGTGCTGCCATTCCTCGCCGCGCCGTGCGGGATCGGAGAACAGCGCGAGGTAACTGATGCGCAGCGGCGCGTGCAAGGCATCCGAAGGCCGCGCATGCACTTCGTCATTGAGTTCGGCACGCAGTGCGTGATCCGGGGGCAGAGTCGGTGCGTCGGTTGGCATCGCTGCGCACGTTAACGCGTCGCGCAGCGGGTGACAAATCCCGACCGCCAGCCTGCTAGACTTCCGGCCATGGCAGCTAACCCAGACATTGGACGCGGGCCGGCTGAGAAGCCGCATGCAATCGTGATCGGCAGCGGCTTCGGCGGACTTGCCGCCGCTGTCCGGTTGGGGAGCAGAGGGTACCGGGTCACGGTGCTCGAGCAACTCGATGCGCCCGGCGGACGCGCCTACGTCTACCGCCAGGACGGCTTCACCTTCGACGCGGGCCCCACGATCATCACGGTGCCGTTCCTGCTCGAGGAACTCTGGCAGCTCTGCGGCCGTCGTCTGGCCGACGACGTCGAGTTGCGCGCGCTCGAACCGTTCTATCGGATCCGTTTCCACAACGGCGACATTCTCGATTGCTCCGGCGAAGCGCAGTTCATGCGGGAGCAAATCCTGAGGCTTGCCCCCGCCGACCTGGACGGCTACGAGCGCTTCATGAAACTCGCCGAGGCGATTTACGAGGTCGCGTTCGTGCGGCTCGGCGCCGTGCCTTTCGACTCGATCACCGACATGTTGCCCTTGGTTCCGGAGATGTTCCGGCTCAAGAGTTATCTCAGCGTTCACGGGTTGGTTGCATCCTTCGTCAAGGATCCGCGTCTGCGCTTCGCGCTGAGTTTTCACCCGCTGTTCGTCGGCGGCAATCCGTTCACGACGACGTCGATCTACGGCATGATCGCCCACCTCGAACGACGCTGGGGCGTGCACTACGCCATGGGCGGAACGGGCAGCGTCGTTCGCGGCCTCGTGGGGCTCATCGAAGGCCAGGGTAACGCCCTGTGCTACGGGGCACGGGTCGCCAAGATCACGTTGCGCGGCCGACGCGCGACCGGTGTTCAGCTCGAGTCCGGCGAGCGCATCGCCGCCGACGTGGTTGTCTCCAACGCGGACTCCGCGACCACCTACCGCAATTTGCTGCCCGACGCTCCGCGCCTGCACTGGAGCGCGAAGAAAACCGCGTCGAAACAATATTCGATGAGCCTGTTCGTCTGGTATTTCGGGACCAAGCGTCGTTACCCGGAGGTTCCGCACCACCTGATCATGGTCGGGGAACGGTACAAGGAATTGCTCGTCGACATCTTCGATCGCAAGGTGCTTGCCGAGGATTTCAGCCTTTACTTGCATCGCCCGACCGCTACCGACCCGTCGCTGGCGCCCGAGGGCTGCGACACGTTCTACGTGCTGTCGCCCGTCCCGAATCTGCTCGGGAACACGGATTGGACCGTCAAGGCCGAAGCCTATCGACGCGCGATTTGCGCGCATTTGTCGGCGACCGTGCTGCCGGATCTCGTGAATCAGATCGCCACCTCCCGCATCCTGACCCCGCTGGATTTTCGGGATCGGCTCTCCTCGTTCAACGGCGCCGCCTTCGGCCTCGAGCCGATCCTGACCCAGAGCGCCTGGTTCCGGCCGCACAATCGCAGCGAGGACATCGAACGGCTCTACCTGGTCGGGGCGGGCACCCACCCCGGAGCCGGCGTGCCGGGCGTGCTGTCTTCGGCGCGCGTTCTTGATAAAGTTGTCCCCGATGCAGATGCGCTCGACCGATAAATCGAACGATAGAAGTTACGCCTCGATGGCCGACGTCGCGGCCTGCCGGACGATGCTGCGGGGAGGGTCGCGGTCCTTCTTCGCCGCCTCCTTGGTGTTGCCGAAGAGCGTGCGCGAGCCCGCAACGGGCCTGTACGCATTTTGCAGAATGGCGGACGATGCCATCGATCACGGCACCGACCGAGTGCGCGCCCTGGCCGAGCTGCGCTCCCGCCTCGACCGCATTTATGCGGGCGACCCGCTGCCCGAATCCCCGGACCGTGCCTTCGCCGATGCGGTTTCCCGCTTTGCCATCCCGAAGTCGTTTCCCGAAGCGCTGCTGGAAGGTTTCGAATGGGATTCCGGCAACCGGCGCTATCCCGATATCTCCACCCTCAAAGGCTACGGCGTGCGCGTCGCCGGCACGGTCGGGGCCATGATGGCCATGGTCATGGGGGTGCGTGACCCGGTGCTGGTCGCGCGCGCCTGCGATCTCGGCGTTGCCATGCAGTTGACCAATATCGCGCGAGACGTGGGCGAGGACGCCCGCGCCAACCGGCTTTATCTGCCGCTCGATTGGCTGCGGGATGCCGGCATCGAGGCGGCCGCCTGGTTGGAGCAACCCCGCTTCGATGCGCGGCTCGCGACTGTGATCGAGCGTCTGCTGGCGACCGCCGACGACCTGTATTCGCGAGCCGATGCCGGCATTGCCAAGCTACCGTCCTCCTGCCGTCCCGGGATGTATGCAGCGCGCTTGCTCTATGCAGAGATCGGCCACGAGTTGCGACGACGCGGTCTCGATTCCGTCGCGCAGCGGGCGATCGTGCCCTGGCAACGCAAGGCGCGCATCCTGGCCGAAGCGGTCATTGCCGCGACGCGTGCCGGCGCCGCGCCCGCCGGTGATGCGCTCGAAGAGGCGAAATTTCTGCTCGAGAACGGCACGGAGGCCGGTGAGTTCCTCGCGGCGCTGCCGATCGAGGCACGCCGCACGCGGTGGCCGCGCGTCGAGGACCGTGTCACCTTCCTCATCGATCTGTTCGAACGACTCGAGCGGCGCGAACGCGCCGAGGAACCCACGGCCGACGCGACCTAGCGCTCACCAAGGCGAACGCGGCATTCGAAACGGCAGCAGGCATTGCACCCAGGGCGAGCCGAAGCGATCGAGCGAGATGGTTTCGTGGAAGGCAGGCGCCTCCATCCCCAGCAACTGCGTATCGAGCAGGGTGCGACCGTAAAACGGACCGTCTTCCAGCGTTTGGCGTACACGGACACGGGCGCCCGCATCAGCCCGGGTCTGGCGCTTCACGCCCCAGGCGGTTGAGCGCATCGGGACTTCCGGGGGCGCAGCGATCTCCTGCACGCCGCCACCGCGATCGAAGCGCAATGCCAGTGAACGGGCAGCGCTGCCGCGTTCGAGGTAATCGTAGAGCACGACCGTGCTGTCGGGCAGATTGGCGCGCGACCAGGTCCAGGACTCGAAACCCTGCTCGAGGGGTTCGTCGCCGAAATTGGCATCCAGATAGGCCTCGCCCGTCCAGGTTTGATCCGGCTCCCGCAGATTCACTTCGATGCGCGCACAGGGCGCGAAGGGACACCAGCGATGGCGGCCGGAGAAGCCGAGTTCGAAGCTGTGATCGGCCAGCGCGCTCGGCATCAAACGCAGCGATCCCTGAATCCGGCGGGGCAGTGGGGCACAGATCTCGTTCAGTTCGATTTCGAGTGCATCTCCGGTCCAGGAAATGTTGCTAGGTCCGATAGATAGCGACTCTTCCTCACGTTTAACTTTATCTGAGCCACGTTCCGTCATGGCCCAACGATCGTGCTTCGTGCCGTATAGAGCAATGTTGAAGGCGCAGTGGTTGAGCGGATCCGCGGCGCCGCGACGACGCGCCCATGCGTAGTAGGGCGAGAAAACGCTGCCAACGAACACGATCAGCGTCAGTCCGCAGCGCCCGTCATCGCTGAGCGCGTCGATGTACCACCAGGCATAGCCGCCCGAGGGGACTAGACGATCGAAGCGTAATCCGCTGCGAGACACGCTGCCGCGAGACGACCCGAGAGCGCCGCCATCGGCACTCCCGGCCCCGGATGCGTGCTGCCGCCCGCCAGATACAGGCCGGGGATCCGGCTGCGCGAACCCGGTCGTGTGAAGGAGCTCCGCCAGCCATGAGACGCCGGGCCGTACAAGGCGCCCCCCGTACCCGGGAACAGTCGGTTGAAGTCCGAGGGTGAGGTCACGCAACTCGCGCCCGGCTGGCGCAGCAACCTCAGGCCGCATCGTTCGAGTCGCTCGAAAGCGTTTATTTCGCATCGCTGGATCTCCGCGGTCGTGAACTGGTGCGTGTCGCCGATGGCCGGTGCGTTGACGAGGCACAGGAGCCTCTCGGGTTCGCGCGCCGCCGCTGCGCCGTCGGCGCGATCCGGGTTGGCCCGATCTTGGGCGCACACATAGACCGTGGGTCGTTCGGGCAGGCGACCCCGGCGGAAGACGTCGACGAATTCGCTCTCGTAATCATCACCGAAAAATACCGAATGGTGGGCCAAGGGAAAACCCTCGGTGCGCGCGACCAAATTCCAGGTCACGGCGGACAGTGAGCGCGCCGCTGGCGCAATGGCCTTGACGCTCGAGCGTACGCTCGCGCCGAACAATCCGAGCGCCAGCGCATTGTTATCCGCATTGCAGACCAGAGCGTCGACCGCCAGCCGCTCGCCGGCGGCGGTTTCGACCGCGGCAACCCGGCCACGCTCCAGGTCGACGCGGGAGACGGCGGTGCCGTAGCGCAGGTTCGCCCCAAGGCTGGTCGCGAGCTTCGCGAGGCTCTGCGCGAGGCGGTGCATGCCGCCTTCGATGGTCCACACGCCGGCTTGTTCGACGTGGGCGATGAGCATCAGCGTGGCCGGCGAGTCGAACGGCGAGGAGCCACAGTACGTCGCGTAGCGCGCGAACAACTGCCTCAGGCGGGGGTCCGCAAAATATCGAGAGATACTTTGATACATGTTTGCAAATGGTTGAATATTCAAAAGATCTGCAATATTCGTAAAGCCGATGCGCCGGCTCAATTCAATCGGATTAGGCTTTGCGGCTCGCATAAAGGACATATTGAGCGTGCGATAAATGCGCTCGGCTTGCGCCGCGAACGCCAAAAAGCCCTTCGATTCGGCGGCGCCGGCGAAATGACCGATGGCGGCGGCGGACTCCGGCAAACTCGAGTGCAAATCCAAATGATCAGAGTCGTTCCAAGCATGACGCGCTAAGACGCTGATCGGTAACAATTTTAGATGCGCGCTCAGCGTCGTGCCGGCATCCGAATACAACTGTTCGAAGACATCGCGCAAGGTGAATACGGTCGGCCCCGCGTCGAGGCGTTTGCCGGCGACTTCAACCTCGCGCATCTTGCCGCCGGGCGACTCCGCCCGCTCGAGCAAGGTCACCGCGAATCCCAGTCGGGCGAGGTCGATCGCCGCGGTGAGTCCCGCGATGCCCGCCCCGATGATCGCAATTCGCTTCGTACGCATTTCTCGATAGTCGTTGACCGGTCTGGAAGCAATGTCTATATTACCTTACAGTTGCTGGTGACAAGTAGCGTTTACAACTCAACGGTGGGAGCGACGATGGACTCCATGACGCGTATCGAGCGATCTCTAAGCCAAGCACTGACGCTGGCCAAATCTCCTGATGGTCCCCCAAAGTTGTATGCCGCCATGCGCTACACCGTGTTCCCCGGTGGACAACGCATTCGTCCGCGCCTTTGTCTCGCCGTCGCTCGCGCCTGCGGTGACGATCAACCCGCGTTGGCAGGCGCAGTCGCCGCCGCGATCGAGCTGCTCCATTGTGCATCGCTGGTCCACGACGATTTACCGTGTTTCGACGATGCCGCGACCCGCCGCGGTCGGCCGTCGGTTCACAAAGCCTTCGGCGAACAGATCGCGGTGCTGACCGGCGATGCGCTGATAGTCCTTGCCTTCGAGGCACTCGCACACGCAGGTTCTGCCGCGCCGCTACGCCTCCCGAGCATGGTCGGCATCATTGCCCGATCGGTCGGAGCGCCGCGCGGAATCACGGCCGGTCAAGCATGGGAGTGCGAACCCGAGATCTCGCTGAGCCAGTATCAATGCGCCAAGACCGGCGCTTTGTTTGCCGCAGCAACCGCCGGCGGCGCGGCTGCGGCCGGCTACGACTCGGGTCCCTGGCATTTGCTCGGCGAGCGCATCGGTGAGGCTTATCAGATCGCCGATGACATTCGCGACGTTGTTGCGAGCCCGGGCGAGCTCGGCAAGCCGACGGGCCGCGATCAGGCCTTGGGTCGTCCGAATGCCGTCAATCGGCTCGGTGTCGGATCAGCGGTCGCGCGCCTCGAGGACCTCGTACGCTCGGCGATCGCGGCCATTCCGCCTTGTCCCGGTGCTGCTGACCTGCGCGCCCACATCCTCGCCGAAGCGAGCCGCTTGCTGCCGCGCGAACTGGCCCGTCCCGCTGCATGATCAAGACCGCTGTCTGACACGGCCCCGGAGCTTCCGCCGTGTCGTGGTCGGATCGCTATCTCGCGCTGCGCGATCGCTGGCTTTCGAGCCCGCGCTTCCAGCGATGGGCGGCGGCGTTTCCCTTGACGCGTCCCACGGCCCGCAATCGCGCCCGCGCCTTGTTCGACGTCTGCGCCGGCTTCGTGTATTCGCAAATTCTCCTCGCCTGCGTGCGTCTCAAGCTGTTCGATCTGCTGGCCGGCGGACCTGAAAGCGCCGCCGACATTGCCGCCAAGCTGCAACTGCCACTGGACTCCACCGAGCGTCTGCTCGATGCGGCGGTGTCGCTGCGCCTGATCGAGAAGCGCGGCGCCGGTCGCTACGGTCTCGGCCCACTCGGCGCCGCCTTGGTCGGCAATCCTGGCGTCGGCGCGATGATCGAGCACCACAGTTTGCTGTATGCGGATTTGCACGATCCGGTCGGGCTGCTGCGCGGCCCACGAGGCCAGACCGAGCTTGCCAAGTATTGGGCCTACGCCAAGTCCGACGCGCCTGCAGGCCTCGAAGGCGCGCAGGTTGCCGATTACACCGCGTTGATGTCGAGTTCCCAACCCCTCGTCGCCGGAGAGATCTTGAATGCCTACCCGTTGCACAAGCATCGCTGCCTGCTCGATGTCGGCGGAGGCGAGGGGACGTTCTTGATCGAGGCGGCCAAACACGCGCCGGATCTCAAGCTGCGCTTGTTCGACCTGCCACCCGTTGCGGAGCGCGCCGCACGGCGCTTCGAAAAGCTGGGTCTGGCGACACGCGCCGAGGCCCATGGCGGCGATTTCCTGCAGGACCAATTGCCCACGGGCGCGGACGTCGTCTCGCTAGTGCGTGTGGTGCACGACCACGACGATGCCTCGGTTGCGACGCTACTACGCGCGGTTTATCGCGCCTTGCCGAAGGACGGCGTGCTGCTGCTTGCCGAGCCCATGATGGGGACTCCGGGCGCGGCGCCTGTGGGCGATGCCTACTTCGGTTTCTATTTACTGGCCATGGGGAGCGGGCGCCCGCGAACACCGGCCGATCTGCGCCAGATGCTGCTCAAAGCCGGTTTTGCGAGTGCCCAGATGCTGCGAACGCATCAGCCCCTGCAGAGCCGCCTGATCGTTGCGCGCAAGGGCGCCTAGGTGTTGCAAGTGCTTGTCGCAAAAAAGTGTGAAGATGAGTTGACATGTCCGATAGTCAGCGTATCTTTACAGACAGCCAAACCGGCCCGACTACAGGTAACACCCGGCGCATGAGTTCCTCGCCAAACAGCTCGGTCTTTCCCCTCAGCACGCTCGCCGTGGTGATGGAGAAGCCCGAGCATTTGCGCTTGAGCCGGCTCGATCTGGTGGCTCCCGGTGACGATGACATCGTCGTCGACATGGAATGGACCGGCATCAGCACCGGCACCGAAAAGCTGCTCTGGTTCGGGCGTATGCCGCCGTTCCCGGGCTTGGGCTATCCGCTCGTTCCGGGTTACGAGTCGGTCGGTCGGGTCTCGCATGCCGGCGCGAATTGCGGTCGTCAGGTCGGCGAACGAGTCTTCGTTCCCGGCGCCCGGTGCTACGGCGAGGTGCGCGGCCTGTTCGGCGGTGCCTCCTCGAAGGTCGTGGTGCCTGGCTCCCGCGTCACGCCGATCGACGAGAAACTCGGCGAGCAGGGCGTCCTGCTGGCGCTCGCGGCTACGGCTTACCACGCGGTGGCCGCCAAGAATGCCGTTCATCCAGATTTGATCATCGGTCATGGCGTGCTTGGCCGCTTGATCGCGCGCATTGCGGCCCTCAACGAGGGCGAGCCGTCACCTGTCGTCTGGGAGCGCAATCCTACCCGCGCTCAGGGTGCCGTCGGGTATACCGTCATCGATCCGGCAAGCGACACCCGTAAGGACTATCGCTCGATATACGACGTCAGTGGCGACAGTTCGCTGCTCGACACGCTAATTTCTCGTCTCGGTCCCGGCGGGGAAGTCGTATTGGCCGGGTTCTACGACACCTTGAGTTTCTCGTTTCCCGCGGCCTTCATGAAAGAAGCCCGGATCCGCATCGCCGCCGAATGGCGAGAGTCCGACCTGCATGCCGTCAAGCAATTGATCGAATCCGGACGCCTGAATCTCGACGGACTGATCACGCACCGCCACGAGGCAACCGAGGCGCAATCGGCCTATGCCACCGCCTTCAACGACCCGAATTGCCTAAAAATGATATTGGACTGGAGAGCACACTCTTGAGTACTTCCCTCGCGAATACTGCGGCGCTGCGCGCCGAACAGGCCCGCCTCCAGAGTCTGCGTGACGAAGCGGCGATCGAGCCGGATCCGGTCGCCACGGGCGCTCCGAAGAAAGAGACCCAGGTTATCGCGATCTACGGCAAGGGTGGGATCGGCAAGAGCTTCGCCCTCGCCAACCTCTCTTACATGATGGCGCAGCAGGGCAAGAAGGTCTTGTTGATCGGCTGCGATCCAAAGAGCGACACGACGTCGCTGTTGTTCGGCGGCCGCGCTTGCCCCACGATCATCGAAACCTCCGCGAAGAAGAAGCTCGCCGGCGAGCCGGTGAGAATCGAGGACGTTTGCTTCAAGCGCGACGGCGTGTTCGCGATGGAGCTCGGCGGACCCGAGGTCGGCCGCGGCTGCGGCGGGCGCGGCATTATTCACGGCTTCGAACTGCTCGAAAAACTTGGTTTTCACGAGTGGGGCTTCGACTACGTGCTCCTCGACTTCCTCGGCGACGTGGTCTGCGGGGGCTTCGGCCTGCCGATCGCTCGCGACATGTGTCAGAAGGTCATCGTCGTCGGTTCGAACGACCTGCAGTCCCTGTACGTTGCTAACAACGTCTGCTCGGCTGTCGAATACTTCCGCAAACTCGGCGGCAACGTCGGCGTCGCGGGCTTGGTGATCAACAAGGATGACGGCACGGGCGAGGCCCAGGCCTTCGCGGCTGCGGCCGGCATCCCGATCCTCGCCGCAATTCCCGCCAACGAGGACATCCGCCGCAAGAGCGCCAACTACGACATCGTCGGACGACCCGGCACCGAATGGGGTCCCTTGTTCGAAACGCTCGCCGCGAACGTCGCAGATGCGCCGCCGCTGCGCCCGAAACCCCTGACTCAGGACGGCCTGCTCGCGCTGTTCAAGAGCTCCGCTGTCGGTCGCGACGTCGTCCTCCAGCCCGCGAGCTTCGAAGACATGTGCGGCGTCGCACACGTGGAAAAGAAGACTCTCGAAGTGGTCTACGACACGGTCTGAACGCATGAGCGCCACTCTCGACACCACATCCGCCCCCCTGATCAACGTCGCTGCCACGAAAGCCGATGGTCTTGGCTGCCATGCGGGCAAGGACGAATTGCGTCGGGCCGCGGCCGCGGCTGGCAAGAGCGAAACGCTCGAACGCTATGCTGCCGATTATCCCGCGGGTCCTCACGATCAGCCCCAGAGCATGTGTCCCGCGTTCGGCTCTTTGCGTGTGGGTTTGCGCATGCGACGTACGGCGACCGTGTTGTCGGGCTCCGCCTGCTGCGTCTACGGCCTGACCTTCACCTCTCACTTCTACGGTGCGCGGCGCACCGTGGGTTACGTGCCCTTCAATTCGGAGACGCTGGTCACCGGCAAGCTATTCGAAGACATCCGCGAGTCGGTGTTCAAGCTCGCCGACCCTGCGCTCTACGATGCCGTCGTGATCATCAATCTGTGCGTGCCGACCGCGTCGGGTGTCCCCCTGCAGCTGCTGCCGAAGGAAATAAACGGTGTCCGCATCATCGGCATCGACGTGCCCGGTTTCGGTGTGCCCACGCACGCCGAGGCGAAGGACGTTCTCGCCGGCGCGATGCTCAAGTTCGCGCGGACCGAGGCGGGGCAGGGGCCCGTGCAGGCGCCCCGCGGTGGGCGCAATGCCAAGCCCACAGTGACGCTCGTCGGGGAAATGTTCCCCGCGGATCCGGTCGGCATCGGCATGCTGCTCGATCCCTTAGGGTTGGCGGCGGGTCCCGTCGTTCCGACGCGGGAGTGGCGCGAGCTCTATGCGGCGCTCGATTGCGCCGTGGTGGCCGCGATTCATCCTTTCTATACCGCGGCCTTTCGTGAGTTCGATTACGCGGGTCGCACGATCGTGGGGTCGGCGCCCGTCGGCTACGACGGCACGGCCGCGTGGCTGGCCGCGATCGGTGATGCTTGCGGCATCGCCAAGGATAAGGTTGGCGCGGCCCAAAATCGCTTTCTTCCGGCCATTCAGGGCGCGCTCGCCAAGGCGCCGATCAAGGGGCGCATCACGCTTTCGGGCTACGAGGGGTCGGAATTGCTGGTCGCCCGTCTGTTGATCGAGAGTGGCGCGGACGTGCCTTACGTCGGGACGGCCTGCCCGCGCACGGTCTGGTCCGATGCCGACCGGGAGTGGTTGGAGGCGAAGGGCGTGCACATTCAATATCGCGCATCCCTGGAACAAGATATCGCCGCAATGCGCGAGTTCAAGCCGAACCTGGCGATCGGAACCACGCCGGTCGTGCAGAAAGCTAAAGAACTGGCGATCCCTGCGCTCTATTTCACGAACCTGATCTCCGCCCGGCCGCTCATGGGCCCCGCGGGTGCCGGATCGCTCGCCCAAGTGGTCAATGCCGCACTCGGCAATCAGGCACGCTTCGACGAGATGAAGGCCTTCTTCGAGGGCGTCGGCACCGGCTATTCGGCTGGCGTCTGGCAGGAAGCGCCCGTCGATCGCCCGCAATTCACTGAACGGTACAAGGCGCAGCTCGCGAAGCTCGCAGCGAAGCGCAAAGCCGAGGAGATGGGCTGATGCTCGTACTCGATCACGATCGCGCCGGCGGCTACTGGGGATCGGTCTACGTCTTCACGGCCATCAAGGGTCTGCAAGTCATCATCGACGGTCCGGTGGGCTGCGAGAATCTGCCGGTGACGTCGGTGCTGCACTACACCGACGGCCTGCCGCCACACGAGCTGCCCATCGTCGTGACGGGGCTTGCCGAGGAGGAACTCGGGCAGCACGGCACCGAGGGAGCCATGAAGCGTGCCCACAAAACCCTGAACCCCAATCTTCCTGCCGTGGTCGTGACCGGTTCGATCGCCGAAATGATCGGCGGCGGTGTCACGCCCGAAGGCACGAACATCCAGCGCTTCCTGCCGCGCACGATCGACGAGGACCAGTGGCAGAGCGCCAACCGCGCGATGACCTGGCTCTGGACCGAATACGGCAAGAAAAAGATTCCGGAGCGGAAGGCCCGTAAGGAAGGGGAGAAGCCCCGGGTCAACATTATCGGGCCGATTTACGGGACGTTTAACACGCCCAGCGACTTGGCGGAGATCCGCCGGCTGGTCGAGGGCATCGGCGCGGAAATCAATCTTACCTTTCCCCTCGGCAGCCATCTCGAGGACGTGCCGCGGCTCATCGATGCCGACGTGAACATTTGCATGTACCGAGAATTCGGGCGACTGCTCTGCGAGACTCTCGAGCGTCCCTATCTACAGGCGCCGATCGGCTTGCATAGCACGACCAAATTTTTGCGCAAGCTCGGGGAACTCTTGGGACTCGATCCCGAACCGTTCATCGAACGCGAAAAGCACACCACGATCAAGCCCTTGTGGGATCTCTGGCGCTCCGTTACCCAGGATTTTTTCGGCACGGCGAGCTTCGCGGTCGTTGCGAGCGAAACCTATGCGCGCGGCTTGCGGCATTTCCTCGAAACGGAAATGGGCCTGCCCTGCACCTTCTCGTTCTCGCGCTGTGCCGGCGTCAAACCGGACAACGAGGCTGTGCGCAAGTCTATCAAGGAAAAGCCGCCGCTGATCATGTTCGGCAGCTTCAACGAACGCATGTACATGGCGGAAAGCGCTGTGCGCGCCATGTACATTCCGGCCTCGTTTCCCGGCGCCATCATCCGGCGCCACACGGGAACTCCGTTCATGGGCTACAGCGGCGCGACTTACATCATCCAGGAAGTCTGCAACGCCCTGTTCGACGCCTTGTTCAACATCCTGCCGCTCGGCAGCGAGCTCGACAAAGTGGACGCGACGCCGTCTCGGCTGCATCGAGAGTTGCGCTGGACCGATGCCGCGAAGCAGGCCCTGGACGACATCGTGGCAGACCAGCCGGTGCTCGTGCGCATTTCGGCCGCCAAACGCTATCGCGATGCCGCGGAGAGCGAGGCTCGGGCCTTGGGGCTCGACCATGTAGGTGTGGAACGCTTACCGATCGCGCGCAATCCGACGCAGATCAAGCCGGAGCAGGAGCCCGCTTGAGCTGTTGGTGCGCACGATCTTCAGAGATATCTGCCCGAAAGGTTTTGGGCGGAAAACGTGTCGCGGCGGGTCCTTTCAGACCGCAGCGACCAATTAACGGCCGCAAGGCCTTTGTGTGGAGGTGAGAGAAATGGCTGACGACAAACGAGCCTCGCTGTCGGGGCTGACGGAAACGGAAGCGAAAGAATTCCACGGAATCTTCGTGACCAGCTTCATCATTTTTACTGTAATCGCGATCGTCGCCCACTTTTTAGTGTGGCAATGGCGTCCCTGGTTCTAACGCGCTTCTTCGGAAGTTCGTTTGCTTGGGATGATAAGTTTTAGATAAGGAGACTAAAAAATGTGGCGAGTGTGGCTTTTATTCGATCCCCGCAGAGCTCTCGTAGCCCTGTTCACGTTCTTGTTCGTCTTGGCGCTGGTGATTCACTTCATCCTGCTGAGCACCGACAAGTTCAATTGGTTGGGCGGTCATGCGCCGCCGTCGGCTGCTGCGCAGCACATGTCGACGCTGCCGGAACCGGCGAAACCGTAGAGCAGATTGCTGATGGCGGCGGATCCAAGGACAAGAGTGCAGACGAGGCCTGTGTCGTGGATCCGCTGCCGGAAGCGGTGGTGTGATGTAACAGAGGCATAGCAATGGCGTTACTCAGCTTCGAAAGAAAATACCGCGTACGCGGCGGCACCTTGCTCGGAGGCGACTTGTTCGACTTCTGGGTAGGGCCTTTTTACGTCGGGTTCTTCGGCGTCACGACGGCATTCTTCTCGATTTTGGGCACCGCCCTGATCGTCTGGGGAGCGGCCATCGGTCCGACCTGGAATATCTGGCAAATCAACATCGCACCGCCCGATTTGAGTTACGGGCTGTCGCTCGCCCCACTCCGCGAGGGGGGCCTTTGGCAACTCATCACGGTTTGCGCGACCGGGGCCTTCGGTTCCTGGGCTCTGCGTGAAGTCGAGATCTGCCGCAAGTTAGGCATCGGAATCCACGTGCCTTTCGCATTCGCGGTGGCGATCTTTGCGTATGTCTCGCTCGAGATCATCCGGCCGCTGCTGTTGGGCGCCTGGGGTAACGGGTTTCCTTACGGCATATTCAGTCACTTGGACTGGGTCTCGAACACGGGATACCAGTATTTGCACTTTCATTACAATCCCGCGCACATGATTGCGGTGAGCTTCTTCTTCGCAACCGCCTTCGCACTGTCACTGCACGGCGGTCTGGTTCTCTCGGCCACGAACCCCAAGAAGGGTGAGACGGTCAAGACGGCCGAAGACGAGAACACCTACTTCCGCGATGCCATCGGTTATTCGATCGGCACCTTGGGCATCCATCGTCTGGGGTTGTTTCTCGCGATCGCGGCGGTCTTCTTCAGCGCAGTCTGCATATTGATCAGCGGCCCGTTCTGGACTCGGGGTTGGCCCGAGTGGTGGGGTTGGTGGTTGAACTTGTCTATTTGGCGCTGAACTTAACAGGCAGGGGAATACAATGGCCGAATACCAGAATATCTTTACTCGCGTGCAGGTGCGTGCACCTGCCTACCTAGGGACCCCGCTGCCGCGGGGCACCTGGGTGCGCCAGGGCACGCCCTTCTTCAATCACCTGTTCGGCCGCTTCGGCGACGCGCAAATAGGTCCTTTCTACTTAGGCACCACCGGACTGCTGTCGCTGCTCTGTGGGTTCGTCGCGTTCGAGATCATCGGGCTCAACATGCTCGCCTCGGTGAACTGGAACGTCGTGCAATTCATCCGCCTGCTGCCTTGGCTTGCACTCGAGCCACCGGCACCGTCGAATGGTCTGCACTTCCCCCGCCTGCAGGATGGCGGCTGGTGGCTCATGGCCGGGTTCTTCCTGACCAGTTCGATCCTGCTATGGTGGCTGCGCATGTACCGGCGCGCGCGCGCACTCGGCATGGGCACGCACGTGGCTTGGGCGTTCGCGGCCGCGATCTGGCTCTACCTGGTGTTGGGAATCATCCGGCCGGTTCTCATGGGCAGCTTCGGTGAGGCTGTGCCCTTCGGTATTTTCCCGCATCTGGATTGGGTGGCGGCGTTCTCGCTGCGCTACGGCAACTTGTTCTACAATCCCTTCCATTGCCTGTCGATCGCCTTTTTGTACGGCTCCGCACTGTTGTTCGCCATGCACGGTGGGACAATTCTCGCGGTCAGCCGGTATGGCGGCGAACGTGAAATCGAGCAGATCCTGGACCGCGGAACGGCTTCCGAGCGGGCCGCCCTGTTCTGGCGCTGGACCATGGGCTTCAACGCGACCATGGAGTCCATCCACCGGTGGGCGTGGTGGTTTGCCGTCCTGTGTCCGCTGACTGGTGGAATCGGCATTTTACTTACCGGCACCGTGGTCGATAATTGGTACCTGTGGGCGGTAAAGCATCATGTAGCGCCAATTTATCCCCATGTGTTTCCGCCGGTCATCGATCCGGCGACCCTGCCCGGAGCACCGAAGTGAAAATGGATTCAGTGACCTATCGAAATTTGACCAGCAGTACTTCTGGCTTGCGACGGGGCGGGGCCCCGGCGCTGGCGGTAGCCGCCATCGCGGCGCTGATCCTCGTCGCGGGTTGCGAGCGTCCCCCGATGGAGCAGAAGCAAAACGGCTTCCGCGGCACGGGCATGGACACGAACATCAATCCGCGCCTCGATGCGGCCAAGACGGCCAACAACGAGATCCCGGTCGCCTTGCCGGCGGCATCGCCGGACGGTCCGACCGCGGCGAGCGTTTACCAAAACGTCCAAGTCCTCAAGGATCTCAGTGTGGGACAGTTCACGCGGGTCATGCTCGCGATGAACCAATGGGTCGCGCCTCCCGAGCAGAGCTGCAACTACTGTCACGGCGCGAACATGGCCAGCGACGAGCGTTACACGAAAGTGGTCGCCCGACGCATGTTGCAGATGACCCGTTACCTCAATTCGGAGTGGAAAGATCACGTCGGCAAGACGGGCGTGACTTGCTATACCTGTCATCGTGGTCACGTCGTGCCCCAAAACGTCTGGTTCGAAAGTCCCACGCAAGGTGCGGGCAAGGGTCTGTCGGCGGGCGATCCCAACTTGTACTCACCGCACGCATCGGTCGGCGATTCCTCACTGCCGTACGACCCCGATACCGAATATCTGCTCGGTGATCGGCAAATTCGCGTTATCGGTAAAAATGCACTGCCCGACGGGGCCAACAGCTCGCTGCAGCACACGGAAGTCACGTACGCGTTGATGATGCAGTTCTCTCAGTCTCTTGGCGTCAACTGCACGTACTGCCACAATTCCCGTTCGTTCGCAGTCTGGGATCAGAGCACGCCGAAGCGCACCACGGCCTGGTACGGTATCCGCATGGTTCGTGCCATCAACAACGATTACCTCGTCCCGCTGACGGGCACCTTCCCGAGCCATCGGCTCGGCGTGCTCGGCGACGTTGCGAAGGTCAGCTGCGCGACCTGTCACCAGGGCCTTTTTAAACCGCTCTATGGCGTGAGCATGGTCAAGGATTATCCGGAACTGCAGGGCGAAGTCGCTCATGAGGCGCCGGCGACGGAAGCCGCACCGGCGGCCGCGCCTGCGCCCAAGACGACTGCCCTGATCCCGACGCGGGCGGTGGCAGAGCCGATCAAGATCGCGCAACGCTAGAGAGTGCAGAGGCGGGACCTCCGTGAGGGGTCCCGCCAAATCTCAAGTCTTCGCAGTCGATCGCCCCTCTAGGCGGGCCATTGAGCTTGGACAACGCTGAGACCGAGGCATTTGAGACCGCAGCCAGGAGGCTCACCGCCTTGGAATTCCTGTTCTTGATGCACGACGACGTCCTCACCGGCAGCGATGCCATCGGTGACGACGCCTGGGAACTGTACATTGCCCGCTTGCAACAGGGCGGGCATTTCGACGGTGGGAGTGCCATCGGCGGCGGCATCACGGTCCACAAGGCCGGCGCCGGGGTGAAACGCATCACGCGCCAGCTGACAGGCTACCTGCGCATTCGAGCCGACGATCTGGACCAAGCCCGAAAGCTCGTTCAAGGCAACCCGGTGTTCGAAGCTGGTGGCACCGTGGAAATACGCGAGCTACCGACCGAGTAGCTGCTAGCGAGTCAGATGAACGGGAAGGGCGCGCCAGTCGGTATCGTGGACGCTGACGCCGTAGCTGCGTGCCGCGGCCCGAATCCTGGCCCATTCAGTAGACCACGGCATGACATCCTTCATTGGCATTGACATGGCATGGAAAATCGAAGGGAATCACTCCGGCATTGCGCTGATGAAGGGCGATGCCGAGCGGCCGTCTTTTGTGCGTATCTGGCTTGGCACTGTTGGCGCTGGGGCGAGGAGCGGAATGACATGTTCGGCACGCTCGAGCACGGATATATCGTGGTACTTGCGCTCCGAGGGGAACGCGAACGAACGCGCCTGGAACCTGTTGCTCTTTTGGGCGCGCAGGCTTTATGGGCGGCTGGCTCGACGATGCGCGGCATACCGGGTACCCCAGTCAAAGAGCTTCTCGGTAGGGATGGGGAGAACCATGAACCAATGTTCAAGGATCGCGAGCGCCAGCAAGGTACAGGTCAGCGTGTAACCAGTGAGCTGAAAAGCGCCATCCACCGCCCAGAGTTTCTGTACCAGCACGACGAGTGCCACGGTCGAGGCAAGGATGGAAACGGGAAACAACATGTTCATACGGCGCTTGTTGAAGAAGCTCTCGAGATAGGCCAAATGCGGCGGCAGAAACTGCCCGCCGGTGTTCGCGACACCGAGGAACAGGTTCAGCTTGGCGCTCACCCGCATGATCCACAAGACCAGAAAGGTCCACAAGGCGAATCGATTGGCCGCATGCCAGGTGGCAACGAAGACCAAGCCTGCCGCACTCAAGGTTGCCAGTTCGTTATAGATGATTGCGCCGGTGGCTTGCCGAAAGTGACGCCACCCACCGCGCACGCCGCGGTAGGCGCGCTTGCGCGGACCCGTGATGAATCCCATCAGGAAACTCATCTCCAGCCAGCCCCACAGCATGATTGCCGCGCTAAAGGCGGTGTATGCCCCGGCCGAACTGGTATCGCCCGCACTCTGGCGCAGACCATAAAGTGCACCGCCCAAGAGGATCGTGGCGCCGGTCATGCTCCTCCGGAACGTGCTCGGTGACAATCCGTCGAGAAACAGGATGATGCCGGTGGTGAACCACCAGACCAGCATCGCGTAGCCCGCCGCCCAACCGATCGTCGCGTTCATGGGTCAGCGGTCCCGCCGCCTTACCAAGCTGCCGCCATGCGTACTTGGGCCGGCAGGTCGTGTCGATGAACCGGCATCAGATAGAGGCGCCCGAAAGCCGCGGCCGCAGCCAGGGCGAGTCCGACGCGCTTCACACCGCCGATAAATCCGCCCTGACGCTTTGCGGCATCGACCGCTTTGCTGATCTTCAGCAGGCGCTCGAGGCCGGCGTGAAACTTCGGATTGTCGAGGTCCAAGGAGATCGGAAAAACTTGTTTCGAGATGTCGGTCGTGATCCAGAAGACCTTGTGATCGTATTCGGTCGGATCCATGCCGAAAGCGTCGTACATGATCGGCCGGGCATGGTCACGGACATACATCGTCGCGAACACGGCAAGCAAGAAGAACCGTATCCACAGTTTGTTGAGCCCGCGCAGCAGCTCCGGCTGCGCGCGCATGATCAGCGCGAACGCTTCGCCGTGCCGGAATTCATCATTGCACCACTCTTGGAACCAACGAAAGATCGGATGAAACCGCTTGTCCGGATTCTTTTCCAGATGACGGAAAATCGTGATGTACCGAGCGTAGCCGATCTTTTCCGACAAATAGGTCGCGTAGTAAATGAATTTCGGACGGAAATGCGTGTATTTCTTGTCGCGTCGCAGGAACCCGAGATCAACGCCGAGGCCGAAATCCTTGAGTGCCTGGTTGATGAACCCCGCGTGGCGCGCCTCATCGCGGGCCATATAGCCCATGAGGTCGCGCAGGTCCTGGTTCTTGGTGAGCTTGCGCTTGGTTTCGCTGTAGAGGACGCAGCCGGAGAACTCGGCGGTCACGGAGCTGATCAAGAAATCGAGGAATTCCTGGTGCAGGGCAGGGGGCAACTGGCGCACTTCCGCGTCGAACTGCGCGTTACGCTCGAAGTGATTCCGGTTCACGTCGAGTTCGAACTCGCGCATCATCTGGTCCCACTCGGCACGCACCGACGATACGTCGACGGTCTCCATGGCGGCATAGTCCGTCTTGTAGAAACGCGGCGTCAGCAGTGTGTTGGCCTCGGCCTTGCGTGTGGCATCCGCAGCGGTCGCCACTTCATCGATCGCGACGTCGGTCATGACTTATCCTTCGATTGGATGCTAGCCGTGAGGATATCCGCAAACGCACCCGCATTGGTTGGCCCAAAGACTTCCAGATCCACGTGACGACCGGTTGAGGGGTCATCGAGAGACAGGCGACCGTCGGCCCAGCGCGTCAAGCGAAACGGGGGCTGCTCGCCGACGTCTTCGGCGCGCCGGTCGCGCACGAGGCCGCGCATGACACCGCGCACGAAGCCATTCGTGCCCGGGGCCAGCGTGTCGACTAGGCGGTTGTCGCCGCTGGTAAAAATCGCGATCGCGCCGTTCGGCCGGTCTTCGAAACGTAAATTACTGACCTCGACCGGCTGGCTCGCCGGCGCCTCCTCGGGTTTGTAGCCACTGAGGCGAACGAAGCTGACGAGGAGCAGAGACCCGACCACGAGTGCCGAGCCGCCGATCAGCGCACTGCGAGGCAGGATGGTGTCGTGCTTCAGCACGCTCTTGGTGTAGTTCGATTCACTCATGGTCGGATGCTCCTAACGGTTCAAATAGCAAGTTTCATGCCGCCGCAGCGGTACGCGGACCCACGCCGCCCGGCACGAAAGTCGGCTTCGACCCGGACTTTTGCACGCTCGCGCCACCGAAGCTCTGTACGGCATCGGCGAGAACCTGTGACGCCACCGTCGCATCGCTCAGAGAGCGAAAGCTCGGTTGGGGACGGGTGATCCGGGTGGGACGGAGGTGCGGCCAGGTCACGAGGTAACCGAGGCGCTGGTCGGCGCGCAAGCGCAGGGAGATGTCGCCGGTACCGTCGCGGCGCATCCGCAGATCCGCCGACTCGATCAGGGCGAACGGGATGTTCACGGTGAGCGGGACGGCGATTCCGTGACGTAGCAACACTCGCGCGCTGGTGATGCTGTAGATGGTCGTGCGTGCGCTGACGTAGCCCAGGGTGCCGAGCAGGACGGTGGCAATGGCCCCGAGTCCCAGCAGCCAGAGACAGGAAATGGCGACCGTGACCGGGTCATGACCCGCTCCCAGGCCGGCACCGACACGCCACAGCAGCAAGGCGGCGAAGTACAGCATTACCGCGCGCACGTGATACGTGTTGAGCGCTTGGGACTTCCAATCGGGCGAACCCTGCCAGAGCAATTGCTCGCCGCGCGGGAGGTCCGCAGGCAGGCCGGGAATCTTTTCAAACGCGAAATCGTCGTGGTCGTGGCTCATATCAAGGGCTCCGAGCGGGCGGGCGTCGCGTAGAGCGTGCCGCCGCCATAGTAGGCAGTGGTTTTTTCCTCTTCCAGCATCGTCACAATATCCGGATTGGCCAGCGTCGGCGCGGTCGCGAATTGCGAGCCGAGGATCGATTTGACGTTGACCCGGCGGCTCGTGGGACTGAACTTCGAAAAGTGAATCGGCAACAGGACCGTACGACCCGTCGTGACCGCCACCTCGAGATAGCGAATCTGCGGCTCGGCGTGGTCCACCCAGATGTCACTGACGGTTCCGCCAATGACTCCGTCTGCGCCGACGACGTCGAAGCCGATGGGATTGGGATCGTCGCTCGCCACTTCGAATCCTGGCGAGGTGCGCAGGGGCTGGATCAGCGGCGTGCCGTCGACCATGAGGTCCGGATGATCGGCGCGCAGCGCGTAGGCGCCCGGTCCCACGGCATCGAGCAAAGGATTGCCCGTGGGAATCAGCGGCGAACCCAACGCCGGACTGCTCTCCTTGGCGAGGATCGTGCGATTGTCGCGCTCAGGTCGCGGCAACTGCACGGTCTTGCCGTCGGCAAGCTTGTAGGTCTTCGGCTTCGGAACCGCAGGGAAGCCCTGGATCGGGTAACGACCCGATGCCGTTCTGGACTCGAGCGGGTAGCCCTCGCGCTTGTCTTCTCGATGGAGATAGAAAATCAGTCCCGCGAAG
>Ga0116226_10000343_pt1 | contig 39328 bp, 29 predicted proteins | sample S1TSphfallax_FD_89692 | JGI IMG/M metagenome (GOLD analysis project Ga0116226, IMG submission 89692) | Host-associated microbial communities from peat moss isolated from Minnesota, USA - S1T2_Fa - Sphagnum fallax MG | ecosystem: Host-associated > Plants > Peat moss > Unclassified | place: USA... | reverse complement strand
TGGGCTATTTCGTTCTCGCGTTGCTGGTTGCGTCGGCCAACCTGTATTGGGCCGGCAGTATGCTGCGGCTCTGGCCGCGGGTGGTCGGCGGCGCGGGCGGCACATGGCAGGTGCGGCTTCGTTCCAAGCTGCGCATGGTCGACGGCACCTATGTCGGCAGCGCTGCGCTCGATCAACTGAACCGGATGATCGGATTGGAAACGGTCAAGGCCGAGATCGGCACGCTGATCCAGCGGCTGGCGCTCGAAGCGGCGCGACGTGAGCGGGGCTTGCCCGCGACGCCGATCTCGCTGCACATGGTGTTCACGGGACCTCCCGGCACTGGCAAAACGGCGGTGGCGCGATTGTACGGCGCGATCCTGCGCGATCTCGGCGTGTTGGAGAAAGGCCATCTGATAGAGACGGACCGGGCCGGATTGGTCGCCGGCTTCGTCGGCCAAACGGCGCTGAAGACCCGGCAGAAGATCGGTGAGGCGCTCGACGGGATCTTGTTCATCGATGAGGCTTATGCACTGGTCGAGCACGCGGGCGCGGGCAACGATTTTGGGCGCGAAGCGGTGGACACGCTGCTGAAGGATATGGAGGACAAGCGCGACCAATTGGTCGTCATCGTCGCCGGCTATGCCGAGCCGATGCGCAGATTCTTGAGCAGCAATGCCGGTCTGCCGTCGCGCTTCACCAAGGTCATTGCATTCGATGGCTACCAAGCCTCCGAGCTGGTCGCCATCTTGCATCGGATGGCGCGGCATGATGGCTTCTGGCTCTCCCCGGATGTCGATCCGGTACTGACGAGCTACTTCCAGCGGGCTCGTAGCGCGGCGGATTTCGCCCATGCTCGGAGCGTGCGAACGGTTCTCGAACGCGCCCGCGAGACGCAGGCCACCCGGATCGCTCCGCTGCTGTCGAGTCCGGGCGTCGATCTCAGCGAATTGACGCTGGCCGACATCCTCTCGGCGACGTCCTCGAAGTCCAGTCTCGCGGCGCCCGGCAGCAGCGCGCTGCAAGAGCTCAGCCAATTGACCGGCTTGAACAGCGTCAAGACGGAGATCCGCCATTTGATCTCGAGGGTTCAGGTCGAAGCCGCCCGGCGCGAACGAGGCATGTCGGTGGCGCCGCTGTCGCTGCACATGGTTTTCAGTGGACCGCCGGGCACTGGCAAGACGGCCGTGGCGCGTCTCTATGGCGCCATCCTGCGCGATCTCGGCGTACTCGACAAAGGCCACTTGGTCGAGACGGATCGGGCGGGGCTGGTCGCCGGCTATGTGGGACAGACTGCGCTGAAGACCCGCGAAAAGATCGCCGATGCATTGGATGGAGTTCTGTTCATCGATGAAGCGTACACGCTCGTCGGTCCGGCCGGGGCGGCGCGCGACTTTGGCCGCGAGGCGATCGAGACGCTGCTGAAAGAAATGGAGGACAGGCGGGATCGATTGGTCGTCATCGTCGCCGGCTACCCGGACCCCATGCGAGAATTTCTGGCCAGCAATCCCGGCCTGCCGTCGCGCTTCACGAAGGTCATCGAATTCGACAGTTATGACGCCGGCGATCTGGTGGCGATCACCCACTCGATGGCGCAGCGTGACGGTTTACGGCTGTCGTCGGACGCGGATCCGATGCTCCAGGCGTTTTTCGCCCGCGCTCGCACGGCGGCGGATTTCGCCAACGCGCGGACGGCGCGAACGATCGTCGAACGCGCGCGCGAAGCGCAGGCCGCGCGGATTGCTCCGCTGATCGGAAGTCCCGGCGTCGACCTTGGCGAGCTGACGCGCGCGGACATCGAAGCGGCGACCACGGGGATCCGCGCCGCGTGACGACTTCACGGGTGGCTGTTCCATGCCGCACGCCGATCGAAGCGCATCGCCCGAGACTTCGGTGTTGAGGCTGTTTTTCGGCAAACTCGGTTTCGTCCACCGACGGCTCTGGGATCGCGACGGAATTTATCGAATCGCGGTGCTCTTGGGACCCGCTCCGCTGGTCGGCTGTGGTGTGGCGGTCGCGATCGCATTCCTCGTCAACTCGCGTCCCGTTTCGGTCGTGAAACTGCCCGCGTGGGGCAAGCCGATTCAAGCGGCTGATACCTGGAGTACCAGCGGGGCACCACACACCCTCGAACCGATGGGGCCGACGCCACCGGTGGATGCCCATGGCGTGTTGAAGGGCTACGAGTTGGGATGGCACGCGACGACCCGTGCGGTCGAGGTCAGTCCGACCTACAACACGCAGATCAAACCGACGCCCTTGACTACGCTCTCCGTGGATGGTTCGACAATTGATTTGACGAGGATCATCGCGGCAGGACCTCGAGGCGCGAAATTCGCCGGCACGGGATCGGGTTTCCTGGTCGTCAGAGCGGCGGGCGTTTACGCGCTGTCGCTTCGCTTCGAGAGACCGGCCGGCCCCACCGCCGATTGCCTGACGCGGCTGATCTTTGGACCGCGCAAGATCGTGTCGAGCTATAACGTCGCCAACGCGGGAAATACGTCGACGACATTCGATGCCGCGCGCTTTGATCTGAAGCCGGGTCTGTATCCGATTGGCTGGGTATTCGGCTGCTGGCAGGACGGGGAGACGGTCGGACCCGGCCGCATGACCCTGCTCATCGGTCATCCCGGCGACGCGACCCTCGAGCCCGTGGCTCGAGAGGACATTGTCCGCGCCGCGTTGCCCGCCGAGGCCGCTTCCCCGGCGCAACGCGGCCAATCGTCAGCGCCGTCGGCGCAGGCAGAGTCGATGTCTGCATCGTCGCGCGCGGCGATCGACCCCACCTCGGGATTGGAGCGGGTATTGCTCGGTCGAACTTTTGAGGGCACGTTACGGGTGAACGGCTTCGATGTGCCGCTGCCCCCCGGACAGTGGGCGTTGCTGGCGGATGGTTCGGTGACCGGCAATGCTCACCCGGAGAACACGGGTCGCATTTATTTTCTCGGACAGATCGTGCACAAGCGCTTGGTCGCCGCCCTCTGGGTCCAAGCCATGCGCTCACCGGGCGTGGGCTTTGCGCCGAACAACAACTGCACCCAGCCGGCCAATCTCTACGCGCTGGCTCTACCCGACACCCCGGGCCGTCAGGGTTGTACCTGGATCCGCTCGTTCTTTTCGGGCGGCCTGCAGCAGTGGGCCGATAAAGCCGCTCACCTGGATTCGATGGCGCGCGCGGTGGGTGAGAATCTGGCGGCGAAAGGGGTCACCTATCCGCAGGAGTTCGTCACCGCGGGATTCGACCGAGCCGATAAGTCGCAGGAGCTCAGCGCGGGTTATCTGTTCAGCCCGGACAAGGACGGCATCACGTCGAACCTCGTGCCCTCGGCACGCGACTCGGACTGGTACAAGGCCAATCTACAGCGTTATCCGGAGAAAGTGGCGTACGTCCACAAGCTCGCGCAGTGGGCGAGCGGCTTTGCGCCGAAGCTCGACGCGGCATTCGAGGCCGGTAGGCAAACCGCGGCGGCACCGAAGTAAAGGCGCCGCCGGCGGGTGGCGCGCTCCCGCGGCACTACCTCGAGTTATCCAGCGTAGGTGCGATCGAGTGTAACTTTTCCTTTATCTGGGCCGAAGCCGTCAACGGGCCCGACCCCGCTGCCGTTGATCGATTCGTACGTGCTTGCAACCAGCCGGATCGATTCACCATTGACGGAGATCGTATGAAAACATCAATTTTGGCCATTTCATTGCTGACGTTCGCGGCGGGAGCCGCCTTTGCCGACCGGGTCCGCGATTGGCACGACCTCGATAAAGTTCACGCTCACATCGTCGAGTCCATCCACGAAATGGAGCGTGCGCGCGCAGCCAATCACTATGACATGGCGGGCCACGGCGCCAAGGCCGAGGAGTTGCTCCATCAAGCGGAACGCGAATTGCACGAAGCGGTGGAGGCGGCCAAGGCGGGGAAGTAGAGTCGGCATCCGCGAGGTGTGGGCGGGACCCATTGCTCCGGGTCCCGCTTGCACCGTGCGCGACTGTCTATTGGTGGGTGCTATCGCTGCATGTGTTCGCGGTAGCCCTCACGGGCCTCACCGATGAAGACCAGGAGCTCATCCTCACTCGCAGAGACGACCGCGATTCCCAGCAGCGACGCCTCTGCCTTCAAAGCGCCCTGTAGACAGCCCGTAGGGAGGAGTAGTGTTCGCGGAAATTCGCCCTTCTTCGCCCAAGCCGCGGTCAACATATCGCGAGCCTGCTTCCCGGAGGGTTCCAGTTGCGAAGCAGAAATCAGTTCCGAGCCCAAGAGGTAGCAGCTTGCGGCATCCATCAGACAAAAGCAGTTGAACGCCCCGTCTTTGCCCGCACTGATGGGTGCATCGTTCAATTGGAAGGCGATCCAGGCCTCGTTGACTTGGAACTGATTCGGATGAAGCGGGTCTCTCATCAGTGCGATTTTCACCTACAGCGGCATGGCTCCGCCACCATGGATTTTGAGCATGGGCGGCCGGTCGCCCTTCTGAACGCCGACCGGCGCGCCGTCTCTAAACCGCCTGCGCGCGCGTCAGCAGATAATCCTGGCGTACCACGTTATCGGCATAGTAAGCGTTCACCAAACCCTCGAATTCCTCCCGCAGCGCCTCGAGCTTCCCCGGCTCGCTCGCGAGAGCCTCCACCAGCTTCTGCATCGGCCCCACCGAACTCTCCATGAACAGTCGAAAGTGCTCGACGCTGAGCGCAGGCACGTACATGACTCCGCGCTCGTGGAACGGTGCCGCAAACCGACCATTCAGGCGTTCGCCGATGAGCCCCGTATTACCCCATTGAGGCGGCGGGCTCGAGCCCGCGGGAGCCGGCGGTGAATTTCGCGCGACGAACGCGAAGATGCGCCCCACCAGATGCTCCGGCGGCCAAGTCACGAACGCGACCCGGCCATGTGGCTTGAGCACGCGCCGTATCTGCGCCATGACCACATCGGGGCGCGGCGCGAACATGTGCCCAAATTGGCTCAACACCACGTCGAACGACGCATCGGCATAGGGAAGATCCTCCGCATCACCCTCCGTCCACACAATCTCGGTGTGCCGCGCGATGCGCGCATTCTCCCGCGCGACTTCCAGCAGCTGCGGGGTCAGGTCCAACGCCGTCACGCGTGCCCCGGCGCGCGCCGCGGTGATCGCGACCACCCCCGTCCCGGTGGCCACATCGAGCACAGCATCGTTCACCTCGAGTTGCGCGAACTTCACCAGATGCCCGGCCACCGGCGTGGTGAACGTGGCCGTAGGCGCGAACGACGCCCACATCTCACGTTGGCGCGTTTTCAGTTCGACGAACGGATCCGCGGTCAACGTCTGCGTCCTTGCATCAGAGCCGGTGCAAGGCGCACAGCTTATGGCCGTCGGGATCACGCAGATACGCGAGGTAGAGTTTCCCCACGCTGCCCTCGCGCACGCCCGGCGGATCTTCACAGGCGGTGCCGCCGGCCGCGAGACCCGCCGCATGCCAGGCATCGGCGAGCGCGGGCGATGCGGCCGCGAACCCGATCGTCATGCCATTGGCACACGTCGCGGGCTCGCCATTGATAGGTTTGGTCACGGACAAGATACCGGTGGGCGTCATGTAAAAGATCCTGTGACCATCCAGGCGTGCCGGCGGTACGCCCAGCGTCCCCAGCAAGGAATCATAGAAAGCCCGCGCGCGCTCGAGATCATTGGTTCCAATCATGATGTGGGAAAACATCGATTCTCCTTAGGTCTTGATAGACACGGTGAGTTTTGGTAATGACCGTGGGTTTCGGTAACGACGGTGCGTTTTGGCGAACGTGCCTTTAAGTATACCAATTCGCGCGACATTGCTAATCTGGACATGTGGCGGATTGTCGGCGGATCGCAGCCGGGAAGGGGGATTTCGCATGTCGAGCGTGTCGGTCGAATCGCATTCCTCGCCGTTGCCGCACGAACCCTCGTGGCGAGATCCCGTGCTGCTGGTGGCGATCACGCTGGTGACGACCTTGCTGTCGGCTCACTTCGAACTGAACGAGTCGTTGTTCGCGCTGACGCGGCACATGGAATATCTGCAGCTCGATGAATGGCCGGCGGGGATGATCGTGCTCCTGGTCGGGCTCATCTGGCTGTCGTTCAAGCGCCAGCGGTACGCCGTGCGCGAATTACAGGCCCGCCGGAAGGCGGAAGCCACGCTTGCCAGGGTACTCATCGAGAACCGCCAATTGGCGCAGGAGAATCTGCGTATCCAAGAACTCGAGCGCAAGCACCTGGCCCGCGAACTGCACGACGAGCTTGGACAATATCTGAATGCGATCAAATTGGATGCCGTATCGATTCTCGATAGTGCTGGCATGGCGCCTGCTTTGCCGAGGGATGCCGCCGGAGCCATCATCTGCGCTGTCGACCATATCCATCGTGCCGTCACCCATATGATTGGTCGCCTCCGTCCGGTGGCACTTGACGAATTCGGTCTCATCGCCGCGATCGAGCATTGCCTGGATCACTGGCGCGGGCGGCTGCCGAGCACGCGATTTTTCCTCGCGGTGACCGGGGACTGGGAACGACTCGGCGAGACGCTCAACCTGACGGTGTATCGGTTGATTCAGGAATCCTTGACGAACGTGTATAAGCATGCGTGCGCGAGCAGCGTGAGCATCGAGTTGGCGGGGTTGACGCCGGGTCCGCAGAGCACGCAGGAGCTGCGCTTGACGGTGATCGATGATGGCTGCGGTATGCCGGCCGATGATCGCACATCGAGGTTTGGCCTCAAAGGTATGCGCGAGCGAGTGGCAATGCTGGGCGGGAGCCTGTCGCTGAATAGCGCTCCAGGTCGCGGGGTGCGATTGGCCGCATCGTTTCCCGTTCCGCGACCATGAGGGAGCCCGTCACAGGCGCCGTGACCGTGTTGCTGGTGGATGATCATGCGGTTGTCCGTGAGGGGTATCGCAGGCTCCTCGAGCGCCGGGATATCGTGGTGGTGGGTGAAGCCGGCGACGCGGATGCCGCGCTTTCCCTGTTCAGCGACCTCGACCCACAGATCGTCGTCATGGACATCACTCTCCCGGGTAGAAATGGCATCGATGTTCTCGCCTGCATGCTTGCGCTCCGGCCGCGAACCCGCGTGCTCATGTTCAGCATGCACGAGGAGGTCATTTTCGCGAAACGTGCCCTGCGGGCCGGAGCCTTTGGCTACGTGACCAAGGCCAGTGCACCGCACGAACTGGTGGATGCGGTGCACACGCTCACCAGCGGCAGGAAATACGTCAGTGCAGCGATGGCGCAAAACCTCGCCATCGGCGAGGCCAGTGCCCATGAGGTCAGCACCGACAGCCTCTCCACGCGTGAATTAGCGGTGTTGCGCTTGCTGGTGCAAGGGTTCTCCGTGAAGGACATCGCGCAATCGATGGGGCTGAACGCGAAGACGGTGGCCAACCACCAGTCCGCGATTCGACAAAAGCTGGGTGCGGATACGTCGATTCAATTATTGCGCAAGGCTAATCAACTGGGAATCGTTTAAAACCATCGTATTGTTGAAATCCACAATGCCTCGATAGTCGCGCCTCGGGGAACCCGCGCCAGGGTTCATGCCGCTAAAGCCGCCGCAGCGTATCGAGGGCCGACTCGCATAGCCGCAGCTGTTGCTCGTCGAGATGACCGCTGCGACTGGCCGCTGCAACACTCTCCAGCACGAAACTCGCGATCTCGATGCAGCCGCGCGTGTGGGTCAGCTCTTTCTTCAGGTACTCGATGACCTTGTCCTTGGCGTCGAGCTCGCGGATCAGAGGATCCCAATGCGGCTGCCGGAAGTGGTCCACCAGCGTGTCGACGACGGCTTCGTGCTCGATCAGATAATCAAAGTTGAAGTCCTTCGCACCGAAGGCGGACAAGCCGGCAATGTCGTTGAGACCCTCGGTCGAGACGCGCTTGAAGCCCATGCTCCATTCCGAGTACTGGCGATGTGCGAGAGGTTTCCGGTATAAAAACTGAATTTTGGAATGCCGCGGGTCGTTGCGGATCTTGTCGATCACCGTGTCCAAGACCGCCTCCTCGCCCTCGAGAACCTGGAGGAACGTATCGTTGCCATACAGCAGCATGCCGGTCACGCCGGACGCCTCGTTGTTCGCGAGGCATTGGGTGAGCAGCGACAGCAGGGATTCTTGCGTCATCGCCTCCGCGGCGCGACTGACATAGGCGGTCTGGATCATGGTGGGCCCTCTGCATTCATGGTAGCAGCTGACATGACCCGCAGACGTCGATTTATGAGTGAAATTCCTTGACCCACACGCCGGGTTTTTCTCAGGTGCCGCGAGTAATCAGGATACGGAGGTTGGCTGAAACCGCATTAAAGTATCATCTAGCACGGCGATCACCTTTGGGCTCCTCCTGGCCGGATCGATTGCGGGGTTGTGGATCCATCAGTGCGCGCTTCGTGGCATCATCATCGGAGGATCGCTGGGGGAAACGAGGATTCATGGGCGCGAGTAAAGTGGCTGTCGGGGTTGAGCGGGGTTGGATCATCCCGATCGGCGGGGCCGAGGATAAGGAGAATTCGCCGCAGATCCTGCGTCGCTTCGTGCAGCTGGCGGGCGGGCGGGCCGCCCAGATCGCGGTGATTCCGACGGCCAGCGTCACCCGCAGCGCCGGCCCGCGCTATGAGCGGATCTTCCGGGACATGGGCGCGGAGCGCGCGACCTCGCTGGATTTCGACACGCGGCGCGATGCCGAGGAGCCGGGCCGGCTGGAAATCCTGCGCCAGGCGACTGGCATATTCTTCACGGGCGGCAATCAACTCAGGCTCTCGACCCTGATCGGCGGTACGCCGGTGGCGAAGTCGATCCGGCAGCTGAATGCCGCCGGTATTCCGGTGGCCGGCACGAGCGCGGGCGCGGCCTTCATTAGCGAGCACATGATTGCCTTCGGTGACGAGGGGTCCACGCCGGTCGCCGGCTCGGTGCGCCTCGCCCCGGGTCTTGGCCTCACCAATCGCTTCATCATCGATCAGCACTTCCGGCAGCGCGACCGACTGGGCCGGCTGCTCACGGCCTTGGCCTACAATCCCTTCGCGGTGGGCATTGGACTCGATGAGGACACGGCCGCGTTCATCTCGCCGGAGAATACGGTGGACGTCGAGGGCTCGGGCGGAATCACGGTGGTCGATGCATCCGGGGTCCAATTCTCGTCGATGGACAGCGTTTCGGAAGGACGCGCCGTCTGTTTGCTCGGCGTGAAATTGCATATATTGACGCAAGGCGCGACGTTCAACTTGCACACCCGCCAGGCCGACGCAGGAACTCTACCCACCAAACGCTCCGGCTAAGGAAACCCGATGCGAATCCTCGAACGCAATGTGTATGTCGGACCCTCGCTGTACGCGCATTTTCCGGTCATCAAGCTGCGGCTCGATTTGGGATCGCTCGAACATTGGCCGACGGGACGTTTGGGGACGCCGTTCATCGATGCCTTGGTGGCGGCGTTGCCGAGCCTGCATGAGCATGGATGCTCCTACCGCGAACCGGGAGGTCTGGTCCGGCGCATGCGCGAGGGTGAGGGCACGTGGCTCGGCCATGTGCTCGAACATGTCGCGATCGAACTTCAAAACATCGCCGGCGAGGACGTGACGTTCGGCAAGACGCGCAGCACCGACCAGCCGGGGGTGTACACGGTGGTGTATGAATACGCGCAGCGCGACGAAGGTATTGCGGCGGGCGAACTCGCGATTCAGCTGCTGTGCGCACTGCTGCCGGACGAATTGCGACCCGTCGATAGCGTACCGGCCGATTGGAACTGGAACGAGAAGCGCGACGAGTACATCCGCTATGCCCAACGGCGCGCGCTGGGGCCGTCCACGGCCTCGTTGGTAAAGGCCGCCGAGGAGCGCAACATTCCGTGGTTTCGGCTCAATGAGCAGAGCCTGATCCAGCTTGGGCATGGCAAATTTCAGCAGCGGATCCAGGCCACCGTCACCGGTCGCACGGCGCACATCGCCGTCGAACTCGCGCAGGACAAGGAAGAGACGAATAAGATTCTCGCGAATTGCGGCCTACCGGTGCCGCGACAGGAATTGGTGCGTTCCGCCGATAGAGCGGTGCGTGCCGCCGAACGGCTCGGTTTTCCGGTGGTGACCAAGCCCCTGGATGGCAACCATGGTCGCGGCATTTCGATTGGTTTGACGACCGCGGAGGAAGTGCGTGCGGGCTTCGAAGCCGCCCTGCTGCATTCGAACTCGGTGATCGTGGAGACTTACCTGCATGGCGATGACCATCGGCTGCTGGTCGTCAATGGGGAACTCATCGCCGCCACGCGTCGTACGCCGGGAAGAGTCATCGGCGACGGGATCCATACCATCCGTGAGCTCGTCGACATCGTCAATCGAGATCCGCGCCGTGGCATCGGGCACGAGAAGGTGATGACGCGCTTGGAACTCGACGCGCAGGCCGCGATGATGCTCGAGCGCCAGGGGCTCAACGCTGAGGTAACGGTGCCGGCCGGCCAGATCGTGGCGCTGCGCAGCACCGCGAACCTCTCCACCGGCGGTACGGCCACCGACGTGACCGACATCATTCATCCCGATAACCGCGAGATGGCGGTGCGGGCGGTGACGGCGATCGGGCTCGATGTCGGGGGCGTGGATTTTCTCTGTCCCGACATCACCGAGAGTTATAAGACGGTGGGTGGGGGCATCTGCGAGATCAATGCGGCTCCCGGTTTCCGCATGCATGTGGCGCCGAGCGAGGGAACGCCGCGCGATGCGGCGGGTCCGGTCATCGACATGCTGTTTCCGCCGGGCGCGCCGTCGCGCGTGCCGATCGCCTGTATCACCGGCACCAATGGCAAGACCACGACGTCGCGCATGCTCGCGCACATCGCCAAGATGGCCGGCTTCAAACCGGGGCTCACCACCACGGATGGCGTGTATATCGACGGCCAACGCACGGCGGAGGGAGATATGACCGGGCCCGTGGCCACTCGCATGGTGCTCGCGGATCCGAGCATCGACATTGCGGTGCTCGAGATCGCGCGCGGCGGACTGCTGCGCGCCGGCATGGGAGTGCCGTTCGTCAACGTCGCGGCGGTGCTCAATGTGCAATCCGATCACCTGGGGCTGAAGGGCATCGATACGTTGGAGCAGCTCGCCGAAGTGAAGCGCATCGTGGTCGAGGTTGCGCGCGACTGCGCGGTGCTCAACGCCGATGACGAGAACACGATTCGGATGTCGGCCCATACCGAGGCGAAACATCTGTGCTATGTGACTCTCAACCCGCAGCACGCCTTGGTGCGCGAGCATGTGCGCTCCGGCGGCCGAGCCTGTGCGCTGGAGGCCGGGGTGAACGGTCAGATGATCACGTTGTATGACAAGGGGCGGCACATTCCGCTGATGTGGACGCATCTGATACCGGCGACGCTGGAAGGGCGCGCGATGCACAACGTGCAGAACGCCATGTTCGCGGCCGCGCTCGCGTTTTCGCTCGACATCAAGCTCGATGCGATCCGCCAGGGGCTGCGCACCTTCGACACCACGTTCTTCCAGGCCCCCGGCCGCATGAATGTCTACGATGAACATCCGTTCAAGGTTATCTTCGATTATGCCCACAACGCGCATGCGGTCGGGGTGATGGCCGATCTCGCCGCGCGGCTCGACGTGCGCGGCCGGCGCATCGTGGTGGTCGCCGGACCCGGAGACCGGCGCGACGAGGACATCCGCGCCATTGCGGGCAAGGTGGCGGGACACTTCGATCATTACATCTGCCGCCGCGATGACGGACTGCGCGGCCGCGCCGATGCGGAGGTGCCTCACATGATTGCCGAGACGCTGCGCGCGCACGGGGTACCGGAGTCGGCGATCGAGATCATCCCCGACGAACAGGCCGCGATCGAGGCGGCGCTGCGGATGGGTCAGCCCGGCGATCTGTTGTTGGTGTTCGCCGATGCGTTGACGCGATCCTGGAAACAGATCATCAAGTTCAAGCCCGAGGGGCTGGTCGCCGCGCAGGTGACGCCCGGGTCGCCGCTGCCGGTGAATGGTAGCGGCGGGTCCGCGGTTCCGTCCCACGCTCCGGCGCCACGCGACGAGATCTCGCTCGAAGCGCAGGGGTTCATACGCGATGAGCGCGGGCTGCGCTTCGTGGGTGAGAGCGCCGACTAGCGCGTCGCAGCGCCACTCCACGCCACTCCACGCCACGCCACCGATGTCGACGCCCGAACCTCATTACGGATTCCACCAGTCGCGCCGCCTGACGGGGCCGAATCGCTACTTTGGCGCAACGGCCGTGACGTTGACGCCGCTGGGGGAGGCCGCCCATGACGCGGTGGCGCTGGAGAGTTGGCGGCGGCATGTGTTGGACATGGCGCAGCGCTTGGGCTGGCCGCATCCCGAGCCGCTGATCGAGCGGCACGCGCGCGACGTTGCGTTGATATTCAGCGCGCCGGAGCATGCCTTGCTCACCGCCACGGAGGTCAGTGAATGGGCCTGGGAGATGGCGGCGGCGGCGGCGGGTGAGCGCGGCTTCGATCTCGCCCACTTGCCACTGGACCAGCCGGCGACGGTGTTCGCTGCGCGCGCTGCGCTGGAACGTTCGGCGGCGCTGGAGGCGTTACGTGCCGCCGCTACCGCTCGCAATCTACCGCTGTTCGCTGATGATGACGCCGTCTCGATCGGTGCCGGCTCGGGCAGCCACACGTGGGCGCGCGATGCCTTGCCCGAGGTGGGCAGCATCGACTGGGCCGCCCTGCATGATGTGCCGACGGCTTTGGTCACCGGCAGTAACGGTAAGACCACGACGGTTCGGCTGTTGGCGGCGATCGCGGCGGCCAGTGGCCGCATGCCGGGGCTCTGCTGTACCGAAGGCGTGTATGTCGGCGGCCAGGCGCTGACGCAGGGTGATTACTCGGGTCCCGACGGCGCGCGCGTCGTGCTGCGTCATTCCGGGGTTGAAGCCGCGATACTCGAGACGGCGCGCGGCGGCATCTTGCGCCGTGGGCTTGCGGTGCGCCGGGCCGGCGCCGCCGTGGTCACGAACATTCGCGCCGATCATTTCGGTGAATATGGGATCGACACCGCCGAGGCTCTTGCCGAGACCAAATTGGTGGTGGCGCATGCGCTCTCGGGCGGAGGTCTGCTGGTGCTCAACGCCGATGACGCCGTGTTGATGGCGGCGGCGGCGCGGCTGACGCATGTCGTTGGCGTGAGATGGGCGCTCTTCGCGCAGGCGATTGACTCACCCGCCTTGAGCGACTGGCGTGCGCGCGGTGGGATGACCTGCGCGGTTCGAGACGGGAACTTGGTCTTGCACGAGGGCGGCCGTGACCACTCGCTCGGCGCACTTTCCAAGATGCCACTCACGTTCGAAGGGGCCGCGCTCTACAACGTGGGCAACTTGAGTGCCGCAGCATTGGCGGCCGTGGGCTTGGGATTGCCGTTGTCCGCGGTGCTGACGACGCTCGAGAGCTTCGGCGCCTCGCCGCTCGATAATCCCGGTCGTCTGGAGCGCTGGCGGCATCATGGCGCCGTCGTGCTCGTCGACTACGCTCATAACCCCGATGCGCTCGATCAACTGTTGACCACGGCACGCGCGCTGCAACCGGCGCGCTTGTCGGTGTTGCTGGGACAGGCGGGCAATCGCGGCGACGATGCGATCGCCGATCTTGCGAGCACCGCGGCGCGCTTTGCGCCGGATCGAATCATCATCAAGGAACTGCCACTCATGCTGCGCGGCAGAGAGTTGGGCGATGTGTCGGCGCGGCTCGAGCGCGGGCTCATGGCCGCGGGCGTGCCGGCCGGGCGAATCGAAATCGTTGCCGACGAGGAGGACGCTGCGCGGCGCCTACTCGAGGCCGCGCGCTCCGGCGACGTGGTGGTGCTGCCGGTGCATACCCGCGCGGTGCGCGACCGATTGAGGGCGTTGCTCGAGTCGTGACGGCGCGGGCCGGCGCGGGCCGGCGCGCGCGACGCGGCCGGCTCAGGTCGGCAGCGCAGCGATCGCAACCTTCGCGCCGAAGCGTGCGCGAATCACGAACGCGACCAATAGAAACGCCAAACTGATCAGGCCGAACAGCAAGGGGGTGCGCTGTTCCGGGATGAAGGCCATGGCGAGCACGATGGCGAGCATGCCGGCGATCGCGAGATAGGTGAGGTAGGGAAAGCACCACATGCGCAGCAGCAGTCGCTGCGGTGCCTCCCGCTCCAGCCGCCGCCGCAACCGCAGTTCCGATGCGGCGATCAGCACGTAGACGAAAATCGCCACGGTGCCGTAGGAATTGATCAGGAAGGCGAACACCGTATCGTGCGAGATGTAGGACATCACGACGGCGACATAGCCGAACAGCGTACCCAATGAGATGGCGCGAATCGGGACCCCGTTGCGGCTCAATGAGGCCAGGGCGCGCGGGGCATCGCCGCGCCGCGTGAGCGCGAACAGCATTCTCGATGAGGCATAGAGCCCCGAGTTCAACGCCGACAGCACCGCGGTCAGCACCACCGCATTCATGATGTGGGGCCCGCCGGGAATGTGCATGGCCTCCAGGGCGGTCACATAGGGCGTCGCGATACCGATCGAATTCCAGGGAACCACACAGACGATCAACAGAATCGATCCGATGTAGAACAAGAGGACGCGGCTGATGACCGAGTTCATGGCGCGGGCGACGGCCTTCGCCGGTTCGACCGTTTCGGCCGCGGCGATCGGGACGATCTCCGCGCCAAAGTAGAATCCGGTCGCGGCGACGGCGCCGGTGAGTATCGGCAAGACGCCGTTGGGCGCGAACCCGCCATGCGCGGTCAGGTTCGACACGTGCACTCCGGCGCCGGGCCACAGGCCGATGACGAAGAGTCCCGCCACCAACAGAAACACGACGATGGCTGCGACCTTGATCGACGCCAGCCAGAATTCGAATTCACCGAACAGCCGCACCGAGATCAGGTTGGTCACGGTCAGTGTCAGCAGCAATACGAGACTTACCGCCCAGGGGGCTTCGGTCGGCAGCCAGTAGCGCACGAGATCCGCCCCGGCGACGGCTTCTTGGGCGACGACGATGACCCAGAAATACCAATACATCCAGCCGGTCACGAAGCCGGCGAGATCGCCCAAGACGGGCCGATCGTTCCACGCGAGCCGCGCGTACTCGTAGAACGAACCCACCGCGGGCAACGCCACCGCCATTTCCGCCAGCATGCGCATGACGAGGAGGACGATCGCGCCCGTGATCGCGAACGACAGGACGGCGGCGGGACCGGTGGCCTTGATGACCACACCGCTGCCGACGAACAGGCCAGCGCCGATGACTCCGCCCAGCGCGATCATGGTCATCTGGCGCGGACGGAGGCTATGCTCGAGGCCGCTGTCTTGCAATGAGTCAGGGGTCATCCGGTGGTTGTACCACATCACTGTGACGCTGTGCCCTACCGCTGGTAGGCTAGCGAATCGATCCACGTGGAGTGAAGCACGATGCCGGCCAATTACCAGGACATGCTCGATGTCGCGATTGAGGAAGCCCGTTTGGGGTTGGCCGAAGGGGGTATCCCGATCGGCGCCGCGCTGTTCCACAAGGACGGCGCATTGCTGGGTCGTGGCCATAATCGCCGGATCCAGGAAAACGACCCGTCCGTCCACGGTGAAACCGACGCCTTTCGTAAAGCCGGCCGCCAACGTCGTTACCAAGACACCATCATGGTCACGACGCTCGCGCCATGCTGGTATTGCAGCGGATTGATCCGACAGTTTCGCATCGGGACCGTGATCGTCGGCGAATCGCGCACGTTTCCGGGCGGTGTCGCCTGGCTGCGGGAGAACGATGTCGAGGTCATCGACTTGGGCTCGACCGAATGTGAGGCGTTGCTGGCCTCGTTCATCGAACGGCATCCCGACGTTTGGAACGAGGATATCGGCGAATGTGACGCGCACGAGCCTTGAGCATTGCGCGCCGTCCGCTCGATCTTCGGGCGGTCTTGCTGGTGCTCATGCTCTGCGGCTTGTGGGGTTTTCAGCAAATTGCGATCAAAGGGATCGCGACCGATGTCGCGCCGGTGATGCAACTCGCGATTCGCTTCGGTGTGGCTTCCCTGTTCTTCGCGCTCTGGGTCGCGATACGGGAGGGACGCGGCATGTTTGACGATGGCACGTTGCCGAGCGGCTTGCTGTTGGGTTCGATGTTCTCGCTCGAGTTCATTCTCGCCGGCCAGGCGCTGGTGCACACCACCGCGGCGCACACCGTGGTATTTCTTTACACGGCGCCGATATTCACCGCTCTCGGGCTGCAATTCCTGCCGGATGAGCGTCTCTCGCCGTTGCAGTGGGGCGGCATCGGCGTGGCCTTTCTCGGTATCGTGGTGGCATTTCTGGGATTCGGCGGCCGGCCCGCGACCGAGATCCTCGAGGGAGATTGTCTGGCGCTGCTCGGCGGCATGAGCTGGGGGTTCAGCACCGTCGTGCTGCGCCGGGGCCGGGTCGGTGAGTCCACGACCGCCAAGACCGTCCTGTACCAGGTCTCGACGGCGACCCTGCTGCTCGGCGTGTTCGCGATCATCACCGGCCAGACTCGGGTCGGGTTTTCCCCGATTGTCATTGCGTCGCTGGTGTTTCAGACGGTGATCATCGTGATCGTAAGCTACGGGGTCTGGTTCTGGTTGCTGCGCCGCTATCTCACGTCGCGGTTGATGTTGTTGTCACTGCTCACGCCGCTGTTCGGCGTCGTGTTCGGCGCGGCGCTGCTCCGGGATCCCATCGTGCCGCGGTTCGCGGTGGGTGGGGCGCTGGTGCTCACAGGCGTCTTGATCGTGAATCTGCGCTTGCTCGTGAGGCGCCAAAGCGCGGTTTGACCCTGCTCACCCGGTCGCGCCATCGGCGGCGCTTCGATGTACCATACGAAGCCATGAGTACCTCATTGCGTGACCAGCTCTTGAAGGCGGGTCTGATCAGCAAGAAACAAGCCAATGATGTGGAGCGGCAGATCGAGCGCCAGGAGCGGCCGCGCTCGGGGAAGAACCGGCCGCCGGCTGGCGCCGTGTCGCCCCAGGTCGCCCGCGGCGCGCCGGTCGCCAAGGCGGCGCAAGCCAAGGTGGCGCACGATCGCGAGTTGAATCGGCGGCAACGAGAGAAGGCCGAGAACAAAGCGCGCCTCGCCCAGGCCAAACAGCTCGTCGAGCAGAATCGGATCACCGCAGCGGCCAGCGGGGAATATTTCAATTTCGTCGATGGACCGAAGATACGACGCATCGCGGTCGACGATGCCATTCGCGAGCGATTGATGCGCGGCGACATCGCGATCGTTTACTTCAATGGTTCCTATGAGCTGGTGCCGAGAGCGGTCGCCGAACGCATCGCGGAGCGCGACGCGCGTTTGATCGCTGTCACCCGCACGCGTGCCGACGACGTGCCCGCCGATACCGTCTATGAGGGTTTCGACGTACCCGATGATTTGATCTGGTGACTCGCGGATGAGCACGGAAGTCGAAGAGCGGCTCCACAGAGCGCTCGCAAAGCATCCACTCGAGCGAACGGCGAACGGCTATCGCCTGGTCCACCCGAGCGGGGCGGGCGTCAGTACCCTCAATATTCTTCCCGTGAATGGCGTCGGGAAAGTCGCCGCGGTTGCCGAAATCGTCGCGCAGTACGCGGTCGGCGCGCTGCCTCGGTTCCACGCCTTGGGGGTGCAGCGGTTGAATGCCATGGCGGTGTACGGCGCCTACCACGAAGACGGCGGCGCACTGCGCCAGGTGGCGCAGTATTCGATCTATCCGCACGAGCCGACGGTTCCGTGGGCGGTCGAGGTCATTCTCAATGCGTTTGGCGGACAATTGCCGCTCGGTTTGTCGACGGCACTGGCCATCACCGGCGCCGCGGCCCTGGAGCAGCAACAGGCTCACCATGCCATGCCTCGGCAGTGGCGCGAGCCTGCCGATGAGAGTGCGCTGCGTGCGGCGACGACGATGCTGCAGGAACGGGGTTTGGCCGCCTCGAACAATGCGGACTGCGTCTGGGCCGAGCTCGCTCTGAGTGGCGATTGCCCGTCGCGCGCGATCGATCCCCGGGCCGAGACCGCTTTGCTGCAACTCAGCACGGCGGTTCCGCACCCGATCGCGGGTGCAGGCTATCTGGCGACCATTGCGCTGCCGTTGGCGAGCCCACCGTCCAACGCGGCCGAGCTCTGTCGACGGCTCAACGAATTGGAGCTGAACGAGCGGGATTTCGTGCCGCGGCTCGGCGCCTGGGGCTTGCAGGGTCCGGAAGGAATGCCGACCTATAGCTGTTTCCTGCCATGCGCCGCCGCGATGGGGGAATTGCACCTGGCTGCCCTCGGGTGGTGCATCCGACGCGCGCTGTGGATTCGCGAGCGCTTTTGGGTCGCGGGAGTCGGCTTGAGCCTGACCTAGGAACGCCCCGATACGCGTTTGCGAGTTCGCGAGGCGACGATCAGTGAGCGCGACGATGCATGCAGCGGGCGTGCGGCAGTTCGCGGTTGATCGAGCAGTGATTGCTCGATGCGTTGCTGGGTTGCAAGGCTGTCGAGAAGTCGCTGGGCGATGGCGACAGAATCGATGACCGTTACGCTGGCGGCATCGGCGCCCACGCCAAAATAAGTCGATGGACGCTCGACAAAGGCGCGGCCATGCACGATCACGGCGAGCGCCGGATTCAGCGACGCCGCCTGAGCGGCGCGGACGCTCGCGCCCATGGCTTGCAAGCTGTCTTCCCGGCGATAAGCACCGCTCAATGACAAATCCAACACGTCGAACCATGTGTCGTGCACGAGATCCTCGAGCATGCTGTCATCGGTCGGGGATTCGAACTGGACATCCCAGCCGTCCCGCCAAAACAATTCAGAGGTCATCGCCGCATTGACGCCATGCTGTTCGCCGGGTTGCGGCGCAACCAGCACGGCGTGGCCGGGCTTGAGCACATGCAAGGGGTGGGCGAGCGATGCGCTCAGGCGCCGCGCCTCGAGCTGCAATCGACCAAGACCCGCGGTCACGAGCGCGTCGCTGGTCAAATCGTCGTACCAGAGGCCGCCTAAGTGCCTGATCGCCGGTTCGAACACCTCTCCATAGAGGGTCTCGAGATTGGCTCCCTGCGCAATCAATTCATCCAAATATTGTCCCGTGGCGCCGGCGTCCACGGCGAGTGACTTGCCGGCCAGAGTGACCGGCGCATCGGCATCCGCGTGCCAGACCAGTGCCAGTGGCTTGGGGGCCGGTAGATGCGCCGCTTTCAACTGGGGCAACACCAGCTCGGCGAAAATCTCTTCCCAGGCTCCGCTCGCCAGCGCGAGCGGGCGGGTCAGGTTACGAAGCCGCAATTCCCGTCGCGGCGAGACGATTTCGAACCCGACGTCATTGCGTGCTTGGGGGCGCAGGGCGAGACGCATGTCCCAGCCACTGAAAAAGCGCTTCGGAATGGACTGGGTGCGCAACACCTGGGGCTCCGCATGTCGCGGATCGCGTTGGATCGATTCCCAGACGCGCGCCAGTCCCTCAGCGGGACCTTCCAGCCACTGGAAGAAATTACCCTGGTCATAGATGAGCAGACCGGTGAGCCCCTCGTGTCGATTACGAGCTTGCGCCTTCCGCATCAGCGCGTCCAACTCGTCGTCGGAGAGTAGTGCGACCGACCGACTCCGATAGACCATCATCGACACGGTATCAGCGGGAGGGACCAATGGCACTGTGAGATTAACCAGAGTGGTTTGGTTTAGCATGAGGGTCCCCTTTTCAAAATCTGCCCGATGGCTTCCAGCGGTTTGCGGAGCAACTCTCAACCCCGAATCCCGCCGAGGGGATGATCCTTCTTCAGCGGTTAGAAGTTTCGGACGTTGTGCCGGCTGAGTCAAGATGCCGGGCGAAAGATATTTCTCGGTCGATCCATCGTGCGCTCCCGGAGTGGGTGCGCTCTCGCAGTGAACGCTAGCGCGGCTGGCCCGGGTTAGGTTCCACGGCTGGCGCAGATGCCACGGCTGGCGCAGATGCCACGGCTGGCGCGGAGGCGAGCGGTGGCGCCGGTTCGAACGGGATGATGTCGTGAAACTTGCCGTAGTCGATATGCAGTCGCCCGTCGGCGGTATCCTCGAGAATGTCGCGGAAGCTGGAATTCCAGCGAATGTGGTCGCTCGAGTATTCCGCTCGCGCCATCAGCATCTGGCCGGTGTTTTCATCCGTGCCGGAGAGGCTCAGGATCAAGGTTGCGTCGCTGCTTCGTAACGATTGCGCGGTCTCGAATCGCAACGGACTTTGCTCGTCGATCACATGCATGATGGTCCAGCCGAGGACGAACACGGGGTGCTGCGAGCGCAGCAGCGCCAGATCGATGACGCGACGTATTTCAAATCCCTCGACGGTGACCTCATTGCGCATCATCCGCAGTTGAGCCGTGGCGTCCTGCACGACGTTCTGGCGCCGATTGGCGGCACGCATGATCAAGGTCATCTTGCCGTCGATGGGGCGCACCACGACATGTTCGCTGAACAGGAAGCGGGCTCGCGGGCGGGAGAAGCGTGCGAACATGATGCCGGTGATGAGCGCGAGGGACATCAAGCCGGTGAAGATCTCGATCATCGCCACCACATGCCCGTACAGCGTCTGTGGATGCATGTCCCCGTAGCCCACCGTTGCGAAGGTTTCAACGCTGAAGAAAAATGCGCCGGGCAGGCCGGGAGGGTTCAGATTGGCGATACATCCGGGAACGAGGTGATAGACGAACCCGAACAGGATGTCGAAACCCAGGAAGAAGCCGGCGAAGGTCGCGAACAGCCGGGGCCAGCTTACCGTCATGAAATAGTGGAACAAGTCCTGGATAACTTCCCGCGGAATACCTTCCGTGGTGATCACCCGAGGTCCGAGCGTGATCCGCCGGAACCCGATCGGTCGGCCGGGCCGCTGTCCGCCGCGTGTCGGCAATGTAGGGATCGTGGCGTGCTCGTGTAAAGGGCTGTCGACGACTGTCCATCGTAACGTTGCGACAGTCCCTTGCGCAACGAAGTCGGACTGGCCGGCTGTTGACTTAATGCAACATCAATGTGATCGACGTTCCAGTACGCGACAACGGCCGAGCGCCCATCCAGACGTTTGATTTATTGTCCGGAAGCGAAAGGGCGCCGTTTGCGCCTCTGACGCTCAGTGGATCAAGGACTGAATGTTGCAGGCTTCGAACGCACCGACCGCTCTTGTACCGAAGCCCGTGGTTCGGTCTTCGCTCAGGCGTCGATTTGCTGCCGGCGTCGTTGGCATGGCGAGCCTGCTGGCCATGGTGGCGTGGTCCCCGCGCACGCTCGCGGCGGCACCGACCGAGATGTTGTTCGCGAGATTGGGCGATGACGCGGGTCTGTCGCAAGGCGCGGTCATGAGCATCGTTCAGGATGCCCAAGGCTACATGTGGTTCGGCACTGAAGACGGTCTCGACCGTTACGATGGCTACGAACTGCGGCACTACATCCACAAGCGCAACGATCCTGAGACGCCGCCCAACAATTGGGTGCCGGCGCTGGCAGTCGATGCCAGCGGCAGGATGTGGATCGGAACCGATGGGGGGGGGCTCGTCTGGCGCGACGATCGCGTCGGTCAATTCAGCCGCACGAACGTTCCCCCCGGAATTCTCGATCCGGAAGGCAAGGTGCGCGCGCTGCATGCCGACCGCAGCGGCAGACTGTGGATTGCCACGCGTGGTGCGGGCGTCGAGGCGCTCGATCTGGCGCAAGAGACCGTCCGCGAGTTTCGACACGACGCGGCCGATCCGGCCTCGTTGTGCGACGACACGGTGCTGGCGCTGGCCGATGACGCGGCCGGCAGCATTTGGATGGGAACCGCGAATGGCCTCGATCGGCTGGACCCGTCGACCGGCCGCATCGAACATTTCGCAGCCCGTTTGAAAACCGCTCCGGATCAGCCCACTGTCAGAGTCAATGCCTTGTTCGTCGATGCAGCGGGTGTTCTTTGGATCGGCATGGATTCGGGTCTCGCCAAGCTCGATCTGCGAACCGGCGCACTCGATTTATTGCTGCATCGCGACGGCGATGCGGCGGCTCTGCCGAACGGGCGGGTGACCGCGCTGCTGGAGGACGATGCGCAGCGCCTATGGGTCGGGACCTCGGATGGCCTCGCGCTACTTGATCGGAAGACCAATCGATTCTTCGTGGTCCGCCACGACGCAACCGACTTGTCGAGCCTGCCCGACAGCGGCGTGACCGCGCTCTACCAGGATCGCAGCGGTCTGTTGTGGATCGGCACGAAAGGAGGCGCAATCGCGCGTTGGAATCCGCGTTCATGGGGTTTCGGGCACCATCGATTCAGCGATGAAAATGCCAATAACGTGACCTCGTTCGCCGTCGATCATCACGGTGTCCTATGGGTGGGTTCGGTCAACGACGGGGTGGGGAGAGTCGATCCGAACGGCGTGATGACGCGCTATCGTCATGACACCCGGACAGCGCCGCTCACCCTGCCGGACGATTCGGTGATGAGTTTGGTGATCGACGGTCGAGATCGTCTCTGGGTGGGGACGATGACCGGAGGAATCGTGTCGTTCGACTCCGCGACCGGCACCACGCGTCACTTCGCCTCCGTCGCGGACGACCCGGCGACGCTGCCTGCACCCGGTATCATGAGCATGTTGTTAGACTCCCACGGCGAGCTCTGGGTCGGCACCTTCGGCGGTGGTTTGGCGCGCATCGATCCCGACACGGGGCACGTCGTCCGCTACGCGCATGGCAGCGGCGGTGACACCTCGTTGTCGGGCGATCGCGCCACCGCGCTCGGCGAGGATCGCCGCGGTCTGATCTGGATCGGAACCGATGGCGGCGGACTCAACGTGCTGAACCCGAAAACCGGGCGCTTCAAGCACTATCTGCACGATCCCCAGGATCCGTTGTCATTGAGCGGGAACACCGTCTATGCGCTGCACGTGGATGCCGCCGGTGGCGTTTGGGTCGGCACCCGCGGAGCGGGCCTCGATCGAGTGGTCGGCTCCCCGTTCGACGGCAAGCCACTGACGTTCGAAAACTTGTCCGAGACCGATGGCTTACCGAACAGCACCGTGTACGGCATCGAGTCGGATGCACGCGGTGTGCTCTGGCTGAGCACCAATCGGGGTCTTGCCGCGGTGCAACGGGACTACTCGGTTCGAAGGTTCAGGCGCAGCCATGGCTTGCAGGGCGACGAGTTCAACTTCGGCGCCCATTACCGTGCCCCGGACGGCACGCTCTACTTCGGTGGAACCAACGGTTACAACGCGTTCCAATCGCAGCAATTGCAGTTCAATGAGCGGCCGCCACCGGTCGTGTTCACCCAGATACTCAAGTTGAACCAACCGGTGTCACCGGTGCCGGAAACGCTGCACCATCTCGACCTCGGTTACCGGGATTCGGTGGTCACGTTTCAGTTCGCAGCCCTCGATTATTCCGGTTCGGCGGAAAATCGCTATGCTTACCGGCTCAAGGGCTTCGATGCCGACTGGGTGAACGCGGACGCGAGCCGCCAGGCGACCTACACGAATCTCGATGCGGGCACCTATGAGTTTCAGGTGCGCGCCGCCAACAGCGACGGCCGCTGGAATGAAACACCGATTACCCTGGAACTGGGCGTGGCGCCGCCGCCATGGGCGAGCTGGTGGGCGCGGACCGCCTATGGTGTGGTGCTCGCGGCCATCTTCATCTCCGTCTGGTCTTCGCAAAAACGCCGGCTGGACCGGGAAGCGGCCTATGGTCAGCGCCTCAAACTCGAGGTCGAGGAGCGCACCGCGGAACTCGCCGAGCGCAATCGCGACATGCAGCGCGCCAACGAGCAGCTGCGGGCGGCGAGCGTCACCGACACGTTGACCGGCCTCGGCAACCGTCGATATCTGCACGATGCGATGCATGCTCTGCTGCGCAATGGCGGGCAGCAACCGCCGAAATTCGTACTCATGGTGATCGATTTGGATTACCTGAAGCCGATCAACGATCAATATGGACATGAGGGCGGCGACGCGGTGCTGATCGAGATTGCCGAGATTTTGCGGCGCGAGCTGCGGCCCAGTGACATCATCGTCCGTTGGGGCGGAGACGAATTCGTGGTGATGTGCAAGGACGTCGATCTGTCCGTGGCCGGTGCGCTCGCCGAGCGCGTGCGAACGTCGGTGGCAAAACGCATCTTCCGCATCGGCGAGGGGACCGCGGCGCGCACCAGTTGCTCCATCGGATTTTCCGCAGCGCCTTTCGTTCCCGAACATCCGGATGCGCTCGATTGGGAACAAACACTCGCGATCGCGGATCTTGCGCTCTATCACGCAAAACGCGAGCGGAATACCTGGATGGGCTGGAGCGGCACGAGCAAGTTGCTCGACTGCCCGTCGATTCCCGCCGCACTCAATGCCGATCCGGTCGGACTCGAGGCCGCGGGCCTCGTCGTCGTCACGCGGCGCCCGTGGAACCCCGACGAAACGGTGGACAACATGCACGTGGTGCGCCGATAGTGAGCAATTCTCCTCCCAGCGCGTTGCTCGCAGCGATTCCGGACATGGTCGCCTTCGTGCGGCCGGACGGTCGCCTCGTCGATCTGATCGGCGGCCGCGACCTGCCTTTTCTGCAAGGGACCGGCGACTGGAACGATAAGGGGCTTCAGGATATGTTCCCGGCGCAGGTTGCGGCGCTGCTTACCCGATTGGTACGCCGCGCGCTCGCGGACCGCGGCTCCTGCGAGGCGGAGTTCTCTCTCGACGGCGCGACCTATGTTGCGCGCCTCTCGGCCCAGGGACCGGCCACGGCCCTGTGCGTGATTCGGCTGCTCGCGGCTTCCGCCGCGGCTCCCGCCGACGAAACGGACGGCGCTCCCAAGGCCGGCGGCCGGCGGGAATTCATGCGTCAGTTGAAGCGCTCGCTCTCGGAAGCGACACTGCGTGAAAAGCCGCTTGCCCTCTGTCTCATGTATCTCGAAGGCCTCACCGATATCGGCAGCCTCATCGACTTCAACATTCGGGAACATGTGATGAGCGAGTTGCTGCTGCGGCTTCCGCTGCCGGGTGCCGGCGCCGCGGCGCCGTCTTGGCATGTCGGCTACCTCGGCGAGTCGATGCTGGCTCTCATCATCGAAGGCGAGTCGCATCATGACGGCATTCGCACGATCGTGCAGGCCATGGCCGATGCCATCGCCCGACCGTTGGAGGTGCATGGCGCCACTTTTCGGCTGACCTCCCATTCGGGCGTCGCGGTGTTTCGTGAAGACGGTGCCCGGGCTTCGGCGCTCCTCGACCGGGCACGCGCGGCCATGCTCGAGTCGCGGCGCTCGAGGGCCGGCCACGTACAGTTCTACTCCGATACGTTGCGTATGCTGCCGATTGCGCGCCTCGACATCGAGCGGGAATTGCGCCGCGCCATCGTCGAGAATCAGATTCATCTGCATTATGTCACGCGGCATGAATTAGCCACAGGCCGGGTCGCGGGCGTTCATGCGTACATGCGCTGGCTGCATCCGCTGCAGGATGAGATCATGCCGGCACATTTCCTGCCCATTGCGAATGCCACCGGTCTGTCGGACCCGTTGTCGCGCGCTGCTCTGGAACGGCTGTTTCAAGATCTGCCGGCCTTGCGTGAGCGCTACGGCATGCACGTGCCGGTGTCGTTTGGTGCCTTGCGACAGCACGTCACCTCCGGCAACCTGTTGCGCGATTACCGCAAGATGCTGAACCGGCCCGGCGAGTTCGGCGAGTTCGAGTTTCGCATCGCCGAGCGAACGCTTGCCAATCTGATGCGGCCGGAACGAATGCTCGGGGAAATGGTGGACGTCGGTGTGCGCTTGGTGGTCGATGAGATGGGGCGTGACCACTCCTCCTTGGCGGCGCTCGCCCGGCTTCCGGTATCGGCGTTACAAATCGACCGGAGCCTGGTGGTTGCCGCGCGGGATGATTGGGGTGCGCTGCGATCCTGTCGCGCCATTGCTGCGCTGGCGCGTGGCCTTGGCGTCGCCGCGATTGCAACGGGCATCGACGACGAGGCGGCGCGATGCCTGGCGCAGGAAGCGGGGTGCGAGCAAGGACTGGGAGATCACTACGGAGCCCATCCAGCAACGCCAACGGGGGCTTCAAAGGGGAACACCGAGACTAATGTCACATATTAAGGGAATCCCGCCTTGATTATTAAGTGAAGCACCATGTAGAAGGACCTCCGTCACGGTGCACCCCCGCATCCGGCGTAACAATAATCGACCTATGCGGCATTTAAGAATCGGGATTCTCGTCTGGCTCGCCGGTATGGCCGCCGCTGCCCCGGTAAGTTCGGCTGTCGCGGCCGCCGATGCCCTGGCCGAACGCATCGAGATGCTCGATTGGACCGATCCTGAGCGCGCCGAAGAGTTCCTGGGCGCCGAACCCACCCCGGTGAAAATTCGTGTTCCCGATGCCCAGATGCTGGAAGTGATCGGAATGGTCTACAGTGATGTGGGTCGCGACGCCGATATCGACGCGGTGCTGGCGCGGCTCGAGGCGGATGCCGCGAGCGGGGATCGGGATGCGGTCCTCGCCGTGCATTACGTACGCGCCTATTCGCTCTACCAGCGGGACCAATACACCCAGGCCGGCACCGAGTTGAGTCAGATCGACGTCGATGCCATCTCTCTGCGGTCCGAGAGTTACCGAGTGGCGGTGCTGAAGGGAAACATTCTGCGCACGCTCGGGCAGGTCGAGGCGGCGTTGCCGCTGCTCGAGAAGGCGCTCGATTTTGCGCGCGAGATGCATGACGACACGCGCAGCCTGCATGCGATGCTGCTGCTGGCGCGCATCTACACCAATACCGGCACCCTCGAACGGGCCACCGAGCAATTGGACGGCGCGCGGCGTCTCGCCACGATGTTGGGCGACGAAGCGGCGCTGGTTGAGGTGGAAGGGCGGGTCTCCGAGATTGCGGACCGGCAGGGGAACCGGATCGAGGAGCGGCGCGCCAGTATCGCGGCGCTCGACCATGCGAGGCGTTCGGGAAGCAACAAATGGCTCGCGCAGGCGCTGGTCAACCTCGGTGATTCGTATCTCAAGACACACGATTACGCTGAATCGCTGCGCTACTCGAAGGAGGCTCTGCCTGTGCTCGCGCACCTGCGCGCGAGCGGCTATCAATCCGTCGTGTCCTTCAACGAAGGGCTCGCCTACATCGGTCTCGGCAACATCACGCAGGGCGAAAAACTGGCCGAAGCCGCGATTGCTCAAGCACTCGCGGCGGACGACGTGCTCGACGGCAAGGAGTATCTGCGCGAATACGCCGATGCCCTCGAGCGTGCCGGCTACCTCATGATGTCGATTCAGGTCTATCACCGCTACGATCAGGCGAGCGAGAAATTCATGACCAACTCGCGCCAACATGCCTTCCTCGAGCTGTCCGCGAAATTCGACGACGAGCGCAGGGCTCGCGAGCTCGAGCTATTACGGCGGGACAACGCCCTCAAAGCCGCCGCGATGCGCGAACAGCGTCTTCAGCAGCAGCTCATTCTCGCCGCCGCCGTCTTCGTCACCTGTCTATGTGGAGCGTTGATCTGGGCCATCGTCGGAGTGCGCAAGGCCAACAACCGATTGCGCTTCGACAGCGAGCGCGATGCGCTCACGGGCCTGCGCAACCGGCGTTATTTCAATGATTACGTGCTGTCGGTCGATGGGGCACGCCCCGTGAGCGGGTGCGTTCTGTTGGCCGATCTCGATCATTTCAAGAGGATCAACGACACGCTCGGGCATCCGGCCGGTGATGCGGTGCTCGCGACCGTGAGTCACCGGCTGTCCGCGGCGCTGCGCGACAGTGACAAGCTGGTGCGTTGGGGCGGCGAGGAGTTCCTCGCCATTCTCGATCCAATGACGCCTGAACAGGCCAATGTCACGGTGCTGCGGCTGCTCCAAGCGGTGCGTCGCGATCCCGTGCTCTGGAGCGGCGAGGCGATTCAGTGCACGATTTCGATCGGCTATGGCTTCTTTCCGATGAACGGAGCGAGCACTCCGATCTCCTTGGACAGTGCCATCAGTCTGGTGGACAAGGCTCTGTACGAGGCGAAGCGCCGGGGACGCGACCGCGCCTGTCTCATCAGCGCGGTCAGTGCCCACGATGAACGCGAGCTGACGATCATCAGCACCGAGTTCGAATCGGCGACGGCCGATCGACGTATCGAACTGATCGAGACCGGCGTCGCAGCGTGATGCGTTGGGTCGTGCTCTGACAGGCACTTCCTACCGGCACACGGGTGCTCCCTCCGGCGGTGGGCGGCAGCCTGCTCTGCGACTCTTGAGTCCGCGGCATTTGCCGCGAGTTACCAGGAGACGATCATGGCCAATCATAAAGATGACAGTGAATCAGCGCAGCGCGGCGGATCCGGCGGCGAGCAATCGCACGCGGGTTCGAAGGACGAAGCGCGTAAGTCTCAGCAGGGTGGTTCGGCGAGCGGCGGCACGCAGCGCGGCGGCTCGGGGAACTTCGCGGACGATCCGGAGCGCGCCAGCGAGGCGGGACGCAAGGGTGGCCAGCATTCGCACGGCGGGCACTCGAAGGATGCGGAAAAATAACGCGCTGATGCGGTGGCGCGTGACGCGCGTCAGCCGCGCGTGATCAGGAGCCACGGGGTGCCGGCGAGATGATCGGGCCGGCATTCCGTGGCGGGGAGGAGTAGAGGTGGCGGGGATCGAAGCCCACTCGAAGGCACGCCTGCCAGGGTGGCATCGCGGTGAGCATCAATCGATCTGCAAACACGCCGGCCGCCTTCACGAGCGCGCGTTCGTGGCGGGACAGACCCTCACGAGCCGACAGTCGCAGCCGGCCGCGTACCCAGTCGGGCAGTAAATCCACGGCAGCGGACACCAGCAAAGGTTGCAGCCAGCGCAGCGCCGCGGGGAGCGCGCAAGTGGACCGCATGATCCTCAGGAACTCGCGCACGATGTCGGATGGTTCCAAACGTTCGCGCATCGAATCGAACAGCGCCGTCATCGCGGCGCTCGAGTCAGGCGCATCGATAGCTCCATAGAGGCGTGCCGAGGGTCCACTTTCCATATAGAGGCGATCGACTTCGACGCGGCCCAGTTCCGCGACATAGCCGCTGTAGGCTTGGGCGAAGCCGAAGCTCGCGGTGGCCTGCACCCAGCGTAACAACCGGGGGTCGTTGGCGAAGAACGGCTCTCCGGCAGGTGTCGAGCCGGTGACCAGGGAATGCATTTTCACCACGCGGGCGATCATCGGCAGGGACACGCTGGTCGCTCCGTACACCGTGACCATCGCCGCCATGCCGGTACGCTGCAGCCGCCCGAGCGGATTTTTGAGGAACGTGGAGTGTTCCCATACGCCCGTGCGGACCGCCGGTTCAGCGAGTTCGAGAATGACCGCGGTCATCCCACCGGTGAGTAACGCGATGGGATTCTTGCAGATGCGCCAGGACTGGGACAGTGGAGCGGCCAGCGCCGCTTCGCCGGCCGGTCGGCTAAAATCGATGAAACGGCTCGCTCTTGGCTGAAGCAACTCGAGTGCGCTCGATTCGAGACTCGCTTGCAGCCGGCGCGGTAATCGAAAGGGGGGAAGCATGCAGAAGACCATAGCAGGATCGGGCGCCGTTCGGCGCGTCAAGGCGCATGCACCGACTCCGGGTGCGGCAAGGTCGCCACTTGGTCCGTGGTGACGTTGGCTTTGTAGCGGTTACCGAAATGGCTGCGCACATAATTGACGACGTCCGCCACTTGCGCATCGGACAGATGGACCGGAGCGGGAAACTCCTCGGGCCCGCCGGTCCGGCCAAAGGCCGGCATCGCGCCCTTGCCGTTGATGACGCGCAGCGCCGCGTATTGCCAGGACACCAGCGCCGGATCGCCGCTGAGCTTCGGATAGCGTCCAGCGCCGACGGCGCCCTGGGCGTTCGGCATATGACAGCCCTGACAGATGCGGCTGTAAATCTCCTTGCCGTTCGCCTCGCCCAGGCCATCGGTGGAACCGACGCCGGCATTATCGGCATGGACGCCGGCACTCAAGACCGCCAGGCACAGGCCCGCGGCAATGCTGAAAACCGACTTCATGCTTTGGCTCCTTGCGCTACCGCGCGTTGATGCAGGCGGCCGATCGCATCGAGCGCGGAGGTGACCGCGCCTTCCTGCCAGCCGCCGATGAATGAGGCATGTTCGCCCGCCAGCACGATCCGCTCGTCGATCTGGCAGAGGTTGTCATAGTGTTTGGCCCGCGTCGCATCGGTCCACACGCCCATGCAACCCAACGTGAAGGGCGAGCGGTGCCAGGCAACCGCGATGCCGTTGTCGAACTCCTCCGGGTACTGCGGATGGATCTGGCTGCCGTACTCGACCACCTTCTTCACCCGATCTTCGGGCGCCATGGACGTGAACTCCATGGCGTCGAGTCCCCAGATATAGGCTCCCAAGAGAACGCCCTTACCGGAACTGTGATAGCCGGTGTTCGGATAGCCGATGTTGGTGATCGGCAGATCGGTGTACGTGATGCCGCCGTAGATATGATCGTCTTCCTCCCAGAATCGGCGCTTGAATTGCAGCCCCACCTTGATCGCGGAGGCGTAGGGCACCGCATTGATCGCGGCGGTCATCGGCGTACCGACGTTCATCGGTATCTGGGACAGGACGGACAACGGAATGGTGCATACACACCAGTCGGCCCGCGCGGTCAGCCGCGTGCCCGGCGCGCTCGTGTCCTCGTACGTGGCGGTGACGCCGGCCGGGTCTTGATGGATGTCGATGACCTTCGAGTTGTAGCGGATCAGGGGTCCTAGTTCACGGCCGAAGGCTTCGCCGATCCGGCCCATACCCCCCACCGGTTGGAACAGTGCCGTCTGCATGTCGAAAATGTCACCAGCCGGGATGTGGCGCCAGAGTTTGGACGTGAGCACGTCATTCAATCCCATCGGTTCCGACGGAATCGGACGCGCGCTCAAGCCGCCGCCAGGGTTTTTCTTGAAGCCACGGCGTTCGCTCGCCGCGATGCTCGACGAGTAGGCGAGATCCTTGTCGAGAACACCCCATTCGCGCAGCGATTCGATCAGGATTGCCTGATCCTCCTTGCTGACGGTCGCATCGAGCGCATGCTGACTGGTGGCCTTGGCAAGCAGTTCGGCAACGTGTCCCTGGTAATCCGCCTTGACATCGCGATATCGCTGCGGCTTGCCGCCGAACGCCTTGCTGCTGTGCAAGTAGGCGTTGTAGTTGACCTGGACGAAGGCTTCGAGCGGCACGCCCAACATGCGGCAATAATTCAACATGCCGCGGTGATGGTAGGGAATCCGCCACGGGCCCGGATTGATGTACAGATCCTTGTCGAATTTGCACTCCTGGGTCGCGCCGCCGAGTTCGGTGTAACGGTCGCCGCCGCGCAACGACCAGTTCCTGCCGCCCGACCGCCCGTTGTATTCCAAGACTTGAACCTGATAGCCGGCGTTGCGCAACTCGTAGGCCGCCGTCATTCCCGCCATACCGGCGCCTAAGATCAATATCGACGCACCTTTGGGTGTTCCCGTCAGATCGATCGGGCCGCGGTAGGGTGATTCGGCCGCAACGCCCAAAGCGCTCATGGCTTGGTACATCGCCGTCGTACCGGCGGTCATCCCAATCATCCGCAACAGATCGCGGCGGCGCAGGTCGGTCGGGGCGGTGTCATTCTGCATGCTGTCTCCAGTGGATTGATTACGGGCCGCTGCCGACCGGAAGACGATTAGTTACCATATGTATCGCGGAGCAACAAGACAGGCAATCCGACCCCGCGGGCCGAGGGGTTTGGCTGGTGCGCCCGCTACCGGCTATGCACCGGGTAAGTGCGTGTAACCGGCCTAGCGACGGCTCGAGGTCCCAAGCCGTGCATTTTTTTTCGACACTTCGATGTCGCCGTGTCAAACTCTGCGCCCGTTATGGCCGGCCGCGGCGCGATAGTGGGACCTATACACTGATCGTTTATTTTACACTGTTTATCATGGAATTTTGATATGGCTCGTACAACACCGCTCTCCGATATCCGCAATATCGGCATCATCGCCCATGTCGACGCCGGGAAGACGACGACGACGGAGCGCATCCTGTATTACACCGGGCGCAAACACACCATCATCGATATCCACGATACCAAGGATCTGAAGACGTCGACCACGACGGACTACCTCGAGCAGGAACAAAAGCGCGGCATCACGATTCAGAGCGCCGCGGTGTCCGCCTTCTGGCGCGACAAGAAGATCAACCTGATCGACACGCCGGGACACGTGGATTTCACGATCGAGGTGAATCGTTCGCTGCGCGTGCTCGACGGTGCGGTCGTGGTATTCGACGGCGTCGCCGGTGTCGAACCGCAATCCGAGACCAATTGGCGCCTCGCCGATAATTACGGCGTGCCGCGCATGTGCTACGTCAACAAGATGGACCGTAGCGGCGCCAATTTCCTCCGCTGCGTGGACATGATCAAGAAGCGTCTCGGCGCTCGTCCGCTACCGGTGCAGCTGCCGATCGGTTCGGAGGATAATTTCAAGGGCATGATCGATCTGGTCACGATGAAGGCATTGGTCTGGGATTCGGACGACAAGGATGCCGAATGGCAGGTCCTCGACATCACCCCGGATATCGCCGACACGTTGAAGATCACCGTGCCGAGCGACCGGGCCATTCTCGACTCCATCGAGAAGTACCGGACCGAACTCGTCGATACCTGTTTGGAACAGGACGACGAGGCGATGGAAGCCTATCTGAACGATGGCACGGTGCCCTCGGCCGAGGTGCTGCGTAAGGCGCTGCGCAAGGGGACGCTGAATTCCGCGTTCACCCCCGTGTTGTGTGGGTCGTCGTACAAGAACAAGGGTGTACAACAAGTGCTCGACGCGGTCGTCGATTACCTACCGGCGCCAACCGACGTGCCCGCGATCAAGACCGTGGATGCGGACGGCGAACCGGTCGGCGAGCGCAAGTGCTCCGACGACGAGCCGTTCTCGGCGCTGGCGTTCAAGGTCATCAACGATGCCTACGGTGCGCTCACCTTCATCCGCGTCTATTCGGGTGTGTTGACCAAGGGTGCCTCGGTGCAGAATTCGACGCGCGGCAAGCGCGAGAAGATCGGCCGCATGGTGGAAATGTTCGCCAAGGAGGCCAATCCGGTCGAGGAAGCGCGGGCCGGTGACATCATTGCGCTGGTTTCGCTCGCCGATACCGAAACCGGCGATACGCTCTGCGATTCCGGCCACCCGGTGGTGCTGGAGCGAATGCGTTTCCCGGAGCCCGTCATCAGCGTGTCGGTCAAATCGAAGAACAAGGCGGAACAGGAAAAGTTCGGCGCGGCTCTCGGCAAGATGGTTCGCGCCGATCCCTCCCTGCACTTGGAAACGGATCGCGAGACCGGTCAAACCATCCTGCGCGGCATGGGCGAATTACATCTCGAAGTGACGCTCGATCGCATGCGCACGGAGTTCGGCGTCGAGGGCATCATGGGTGAGCCCCAGGTGGCCTATCGCGAGACCATCACCAAGAAGATTCAGGAACAGTACATCCACAAGAAACAGACGGGCGGTTCGGGCCAGTTCGCCGAAGTGTGGATCACGTTCGAGCCGTTGGAGCGTAGCGCCGGTTTCGAATTCATCGATGAGACCGTCGGCGGCTCCGTTCCGAAAGAGTTCGTGCCCGCCGTCGAGAAGGGGCTGCGGATTCAGAAGGAAGACGGCGTTCTCGCCAAGTATCCGACCGTCGACTTCCGCGCAACGCTCACCGACGGTAGCTACCACGACGTCGACTCGAATGCGTTGACCTTCGAAATCGCCGCCAAAGCGGCCTTTCGTGAGGGTATTCGCAAGGCGGGCCCGATCCTGCTCGAGCCGGTGATGAAGGTGGAGACGGTGACCCCGGGCGACTATCTGGGCGATGTGATCGGCGATATCAACCGGCGCCGCGGCATGATTCAGGATCAACTCGAGCGCGGCACCAACATCGCGGTGGTCGCGACCGTGCCGCTGTCGGAAATGTTCGGCTACATTGGCCAGTTGCGCGGTATGACCAGCGGTCGTGCCTCCTACACGATGGAGTTTTCGCACTATGAACCGGTGCCCCGAAACGTGGCCGACGAGGTGATCGCGGAGGCCGCGAAGCCCGCTGCCGTCGCCAGCTAGGGCGACTCGCCGCGTAGAACCGCGACGAACTGCGCGCCGTAGCGCGCGAGCTTGCCCTCGCCGACCCCTCGGATGGTCGCGAACTGATCCAGGGTTTGCGGTCGGGTTGCGGCGATTTCCCGCAACGTCGCGTCATGGAAGATGACGTACGGAGGTAGACCCTGCGCGTCGGCCAGTTGCTTGCGCAGCTTGCGCAAGCGCTCGAACAGCGCATCGCCGTCCGAGGCTGGGCCGGCGGCTGACTCATCCGCCGGTCGCGAGGCGCGGGTCGCATCGCGCTTGGCGACGGCCACCGCCACGGCGCGCGTGCTGCGCAGCACCTCCCAGCTCGATTCGTTGAGTCGCAGCACCGAGAAACCGTCCTGGCTCTGTTCGACGAGTCGTTGATGCACCAGCGCGCGGGCGAGCATGCGCCATTCGGCGACGCTGCGCTGCTTGCCGATGCCATACACGGACAGCCCGCCATGCCCACGCGAGAGCAGCTTCTCCGTGCGCGCGCCGCGCAGGATGTCGATGATGTAAGCCGCGCCGAAACGCTCGCCGCGCTGGGCCAGCCGCGCGATGCAGGAGAGAAATTGACGTGCTTCGACGCTCCAATCGCTGCGGCTCTGCGGCTCGCAACAATTGTCACAGCCGCCGCACGGTCCCACGAACGTCTCATCGAAGTAATGGAGTTGGATCGCGCGGCGGCAATCGGTCGACTCGGCATAGTCGAGTACTTGACGCAGTTGCTGCCGGGCGATGCGTTGTTCGTTCTCGAGCGCCGCACCGGTCGTCGGATCGACTTTTTGTTGAATCAGAAAATCCGCGGTGCGTATGTCGGATGCTCCGAAGTACAGGATACAGCGCGCCGGATCGCCGTCGCGCCCGGCGCGGCCGGACTCCTGGTAATAGCTCTCCAGACTCTTCGGCAAGTCGTAGTGAATGACCCAGCGCACGTCGGGTTTATTGATGCCCATGCCGAAGGCAATGGTCGCGACGATCACCTGGACGTCGTCGCGAATGAAGGCTTCCTGGCTGTCACGGCGAGTGGCCGCATCGAGGCCGGCATGGTAGGGCAACGCCTTGATGCCATCCGTTTGCAATTGCAGCGCCAGCTCGTCGACGCGGCGGCGGGACAGGCAATACACGATGCCGGCGCCGCCCGCCCGGGCTTCCGTGCGTAATTCAGCGTAGCTGCGCTGGGTTTTCGGCCGCACGCCATAAAACAGATTGGGGCGGTTGAAACTGCGCAGATGCACCGCGGCATCGCGCAGCGCGAGCTGCGCGACGATATCCGCCCGCACGCGCGGCGTCGCGGTTGCGGTGAAGGCGAGAATCGGAATCGCGGGATGGTGGCGGCGCAGCAGCGAGAGCTGACGGTATTCCGGTCGGAAGTCATGCCCCCATTCGGAGACGCAGTGCGCCTCGTCGACGACGAAGGCGTTGATACCGCGGTCCGCGCCGAGTCGGCGCAGAGTGCCGTCGAGGAAGTCCGCGACGACCAGCCGTTCGGGTGCGAGATAGACCAGTTTGTACTCGCCGCGCAGCAGGCCGCCCAAGCGCCGCGAAATTTCGGCGGGCTCGAGGCTCGAGTTGATGAACGTGGCGGCAATGCCATTGTCCTGGAGCTGCCTCACTTGATCGTGCATCAGCGCGATCAGCGGGGAGACCACGAGGCTCACTCCGTTCTGCAAGAGGGCCGGCAGCTGGTAGCACAGCGACTTGCCGCCGCCGGTGGGCATCAAGGCGAGCACGTCGCGTCCCGCCAGGATGTCGCGAACGACGTCCTCCTGGCCCGGGCGGAACGCATCGAATCCAAAACTACGCTTCAACGCGCTGGTGAGCGGGACGGACATGGCGCGCATTCTAACGAGGCCGGAGCGATCGAGGACGAATAAGTTAACTGCGGAAATCGACCGATTACCGCACGGCAATCGTTAGGCTATGATAAATGCGCTCGCCCGTCACGAAACGTTTGCCATGGAGGAGTCGCCGACTCATGTTGCGGACCTTGCTGCTGTTGATTGTGTCCGCCGTCGCGATCGCGGCACAGCCGGCCGACGCGGCGTCGATAAACCAGGTGCAGGTGCACGTGGTGACCGGCCATGAGGAACTCTCCGGGGGTAGTGTGGTTGAACTGCGGATTTATGAAGCTGGGCGGAGCATGCGCCACTTTCCTCTCACTCACGGCACGGCCTGGCCGCGGGATTCGACTCTCATCATTCCGCTGACGCTGACGGAGCCGCTCGATCCGCGCAATGTCGTGCGCTTCGCGCTCTATTATCGGGCCGCAAGTCCGTTAGCGCCGCCGTGGGAGGTGGTCGCCGCCGATGTCGAGATGATTCGCGATGAGTCGCCGCCGGAGCGGTTGCTCAACGTCACGTTGTCGGGCGTGATTGCGAACCAAGGGGAGTTGGCCAGCGAGGAGCGCGATGCGGCATCGCTCGCGTGCATGACGGATGAGGATTGCGACAATCACAAGAAGTGTGATGGGCATGAGCGCTGTGCTCCGGCGGCCGCGGGCGCCGACGCCCGGGGTTGCGTGAGGGGTGAGCCGCTCGCCTGTCCCGTCAATCAAGTGTGCAGCGAGGATCGGGGTTGCGTGGGTCTCGATGCGTCGGCGGCTCATTGATGCGCGCGCATCCGTGCGCGCGGCTTATCTCAATCGGACTCCCTGACGAACATCCATGCTGCCGGGTGTCGAGACACATTATCCGCAGTTGCGGGGCGGTTCGCGCGGCGATATCGCACGGTTTTAGTTGACGATATGTAAAACAGCGATCTTAACAGCCGAGAGCCTCCTGCAGCGAGCGCAGTTGTTCCTCGGCCTCAGCCAGCATCTCCTCGCAGTCCTGCGCGGACAGACCAATGCTCTGAAAGGCGGCAATTCCCTGCATATCGATCTCGCGCGGCGCCGGCATTCTCAAGGCGTCCCCGAGCACTCTGCTCACGATCAGAATGTCGGAAAGGTCGGGTTGCTCGACCAGAGGACGATCGTAGTCGCGCTGATTCGCGACGGCCTCACACAAGGGATCCGCGAACTCCCAATTTTCGAGCACCGCTTTGCCGATCGAAGCGTTCCAGCCGTCGATCATGATGTCAAATTCCGACGGGTTGCCGAGCTGCGCGATCTTATCGACCGCGCGAACCATTATGTATAAACGACCGATGCCATGCAGCAGTCCTGTCAAGAATGCCTCATCGGGCGTCACGGACGTGCGGCGGGCGACGACTTGGCAGATCAATCCGACCGAGATGCTCTCTTTCCACAACTGGCTCAAGGATTCCGCGATCGAGCGCAGAGAGACTTCGTCGCGCATGTGTTGGACGGCGAATGCCATCGTGGCACTTTGCACCAATTGGTGACCCAAGCGAGTGATGGCGGTGCGCAGTTCGGTAATCGGCCTGCCCGTGGGGTTGAACGCCGCGGAATTGGCGGTTTGCAACAGGCGCGCCGCGAGACGCGGCTCGGCACCGACGATTTTCACCGTCTGAGCGGGCGTGTTCTTCGGATCCTCGAGGGCCTTGCGGATCCTCAGCACGATGTCGGGGAAGCAGGGTAGGTTGACCTTGCCGGTCGATAGCTCGGTGGCCAAACCGCCGAGGAATTGCAGGGCTGCCACCCGCAGCGCGTCCGGCGCAACGTCGCCCTGGGGAGCGACCGAGTTCTTTCCCGATTGGTACGTGGGGGCGGCGGGACCATTCGACATAGGGTGATGACTCCGGATTTCGGGCTCCGAGCGAGAACCCACCGGATTGATGTCGGCGGCCGGGCAGAAACCTTTAAACCTCCGGGACCGTAGTGGTAGGCTGCCCGCCTTGAAGAGACAAAGTCTATCGGCCACGCTTGCCGGATCCTCCTCCATTGGGCGACGTCTGGCCATTGTGCTGATCCCGGTTGCGATCGTCTTGCGATTGCTGTACGCATCCCAAGTCGAGTTGATGCCGGAGGAGACTTACTACTGGAATTATTCCGAGCATCTCGACATTGGCTATCTCGATCATCCCCCGATGGTCGCCTGGCTGATTCACGTCGGCACTCTCGTGTTCGGTTCCACCGAGATTGGGGTGCGCTCGGGCGCGCTGTGCTGCGGGGCCATCGCGGCGTTCTTCGTGCAGCGGTTGACGCGAACGATGTTCGGCGACATGGCGAGCATCGCCGCTCTCGTACTCGTCATGGTGCTGCCGTTCTTTTTCATGTCCGGCGTGTTGATGACGCCCGACGCACCGCTGACCGCCGCCTGGGCCGCCGCGCTGTACAGCCTCGAACGTGCGCTGATCGGGGGACGTGCCGGCGCATGGTTCGGTGCGGGCCTCGCGCTCGGCTTGGGGTTGCTGTCCAAGTACACGATCGGCCTCTTGGGGATGGCGACGGTGCTGTTCATGCTCATCGATGCGCCATCCCGTCGATGGTTCCGCCGCTGGGAGCCGTATGCGGCGGTGCTGCTGGCGGGGGCCGTGTTCATGCCGGTCGTCGTGTGGAACGCGGAGCATCACTGGGCGTCGTTCGCATTCCAAACCGCGCGGCGGCTGGCGGAAGCGCCGCGCTTCACGCTGCAAAGACTGATCGCTGGCGCGATGGTGCTGCTGACTCCCGTAGGTTTGGTCGCCGCCTATGCCGTCGTGGCGCGGCGCGCCGCGGGCGAGCGGGGCGTGCTGTATCTGAAGATCGCGGTGCTGCTGCCCATCAGTGTGTTCGCGCTGTTCAGCTTGCGGCATGAGGTCAAGTTGGACTGGACGGGGGCGCCGTGGACTGCCGCGTTGCCCTTGTTGGCGGTGCCGGCGGGAATGCCCCGCTGGTTGCGTGCCGCATGGGCACCCACGCTCAGCGGCGTCGTGATGATCTATGCCGTGCTCTGGCTCTATCTGGTGCGTGGCATCGTGGGATTGGGCTACAGTCCGCATATCGAATTGCTGCCGGTGGGGTGGCGTGACTTGGCGCATCAGATCGATGCCGTGGCGGACGAGGTCCGCTCCCGGCACGGCGACCGGTTGTTGATCGTCGGAATGGACCGTTATGCGCTGGCGAGCGAACTCACCTTCTATGCGCACGATCGGGCGCGGGCCGAGAGCGACACCTCCAGCGGTCATCTGTTCGGACTGATGGGACTCATGTACGAGCAATGGTTTCCGATCGCATCGCAAGACGGCCGGCCCGTGTTATTGGTGGCATGGAACGCGGCCGATCTCGCCGACCCTCAACTGGGAGGGCGTGCGCTCGGTGCGGAGCCGGTGCACAAGGGTCTGTTGACGCATGACGGAAGGATCGAGTGCCCGTATTTCTATCGCGTCGTCGACCGCTATCGGTATCCTTTAGAGATCATAAAACGGTGTCAGTCGGAAATGTATGCCGCAACGCATCCAACAGGAT
>Ga0116226_10000342_pt1 | contig 39379 bp, 39 predicted proteins | sample S1TSphfallax_FD_89692 | JGI IMG/M metagenome (GOLD analysis project Ga0116226, IMG submission 89692) | Host-associated microbial communities from peat moss isolated from Minnesota, USA - S1T2_Fa - Sphagnum fallax MG | ecosystem: Host-associated > Plants > Peat moss > Unclassified | place: USA... | reverse complement strand
GCCGACAAAAAATTGGGCGCACATCCGAAGAGCAAGCTGGTTGAATGGCTCGATAAGGCGCTTTAGAGCCTGAATTAACCATCTGGTTGGGTTGCAGGGGCGTCGGGCATAAATTTTTTGTGCGGGTGGAGTTGAAAGGGCTCAGGGCAGACATATTGTCTCGCTCATGCCGATCGAAACCCTCCGTACTGTCGCCCCCGCGGCCAGCCGCATCCTCAAAGCCATGGGCAATCCCCATCGCCTGACCGTGTTATGCGATCTGGCGTACGGGGAATTATCCGTAAAAGAGCTGGAAGTCCGGCTCGGGCTGAGCCAATCCGCCCTCTCGCAACATCTGGCGCGTCTGCGCCAGGAAAAGTTGGTGCGGACACGCCGACACCGCCAGACGATTTATTACTCGCTGAACGGCCAAGCCGCAGAGCGTGTAATGCTGGCCTTGCTTGAACTATATCGGCCGAGCGGACTGAATGGTGACGCGCCGGCGGTTCAGGATTTGGCGCGCGTCGAAAGCCCGTAAACACCGAGCAACAACCACCCGGCCAAAAATGCGGTGCCCCCAAAAGGGGTGCCGAACCGGCCGATTGGTGAGCCGGTGAGCGCGAGAAGCGTCAATCCGCCGCCAAACAAAATCATTCCGATCGTAAACAGCGTCGCGACACCCCGCAACAGGTAACGGCTGGGCCGTGCAGCAGACAATGCCGCAATGCCCAGCAAAGCGGTGCTGTGCACCAGCAAATATTGGGACGCGGTCGCGATGAACGCGCCGGCCTGCACGTCACCATCGGTTAAATGTGCCCCGGCCGCGCCAAGGGCGACCCCCGCAAATCCGCCGATGGCTGCAACGACAATCTCGACTTTGGCCATACCGTTGAAATCCTATATCGTCGGCCGGTCGCTAACTATATGAAACAGGCGGCGATTCGGATGGGAGGCCGCGCTGGCCGCACATCATCGCGCGCTATCGTCGGAGAAATCATGCCCAGTTTCGATATTGTCTCCAAGACCGATCTTGCAGAGGTCGACAATGCATTGGCCAACATCGCCCGGGAGATCGAGACTCGGTTCGATTTCAAAGGCAGCCAGTGCAAGATCGAACGCAAGGACGATAATTTGACGCTCCATGCCGATGACGGGCTGAAGCTGAAACAGATGCATGAGTTGCTGACCACGCACCTGACCCGCCGCAAAATCGAACCCGGCGCGCTGGAGTATAAGGAGCCGGAAAAAGCCTCGGGCGACACGCGTCGGCAGACCATCATCATCAAGCAGGGCGTCGACCGCGAACTGGCAAAAAAGCTGGTGAAAGAGATCAAAGATGCGAAGCTCAAGGTTCAAGTTGCCGTACAAGGCGACGAGCTTCGGGTGTCCGGCAAAAAGCGCGACGATTTACAGGACGCGATCCAGCATGTGAAAGCCATGAAGCTGGAATTTCCCCTGCAATATGTAAATTTCCGCGACTGACGCCTGCGCAGCAGAATCGCGCAAGAAGCGCTTGATCCCTCAGTCGGGCTCAGTTATCTCAAAGCTCTTGGCTTGGTCCCCTTCGTCTAGAGGCCTAGGACATCGCCCTCTCACGGCGGTAACAGGGGTTCGAATCCCCTAGGGGACGCCAATAATTTCAATGGGTTAGGGCCACCTTCGGGTGGCTTTTTTTGTAATTTGTCTACTTAAGCTGCGAAGGCATAGCGCCGGCAATGTTCAAGATAGGCGCTCTCGTGCAGACCGATCAGGTCTACGATACTTGACCAGAGCCAGGACGGCGCATCCAGGCTCTTCGAGCGATTATTCTGAAGATCGGCCAGCCATTGCTGCCCATCAAGCGTGCCCATCTGGCGTGCATGCGCGAGACCGACGATGGTGGCTAGGTATCGGGCAACGTCCTGCGCTTCGTCCTGCTCGAGATGGTCAACATCGAGCTTAAGATCTTGCGGCATAAGCTCGCGCACGAAAACGCCCTTATCGAGCAGGCGAGCCGCCAGCATTCGCTCGCCCAGATGCGGGGACAGGTGCCGGGCACCTTCGACGACCCGCTCGGCATTGTCCCGCGGCATTTTGGCGTCGGCATAGCGCGGCGCTGAGGCTGTGACTGCCTCCTTGATATCCATCAGGCAATGGCGGACATGCTTACCCTTGCCGACCTGCACCAGGACGGCAAAGCGCAAGCGTCCCAGCGAACTGCAGCCCTTGCGCCAATAGGCAGCATCCAAGACCTTGATCGGCGCATCACCATCCCGGCCACGCAAAGTGGTTGCCAGATGCCGGAGCCCATCGCCGGCACAAAGCAGCTCGATGGCAGCGCGTTCTTCCTTGAGCAGCGGCCAAAATCGTTTGCCCAGGGGAATAACCGCCGAAATGCCCTCGATCCGCTCATCGGCAAGATGCCGCCAGGAGCGGCCGGCAGCGAGACGCATGGCCTCCTCGACGCGAGGCGGCATGGCGACGTCGACCCGGCCCTGATCGGCAAAGCCACTCTCATACCCCTCGATCATGCACTCGACCATTCGAGCAGTGGTCACCCCCGGCAGGTCCGACCCGCGCGCCGCCATCGCCAGCGAGAGGCCGAGACGGACCAAATCATGCGCGGGGTTGCCGATGACCGTCTGATCGACGTCGCGGATCTGAATTTCCAACCGCCCGTTGGCGCTGGCCAAAGGCCCGAGATTTCCGACATGGCAATCGCCACAGATCCAGACAGGAGGTCCTTCCGGTAAGGCCACCCGGTCTGAGCGCTCGAGCCATTCATAAAATTTGATCGTACTACCGCGTACATAGGCATGGGTCGAGCGCGCCATCTTGGCGTTGCGGGTCGCGTTCAACACCGCAGCGCGATCCTCAAAGGCAACACCGCTCATAGAGCCGTACACATGACCAAATATCGCGCCTGATTCGCCGGCATGACCGTGTTTCCCCCATCCAAACTATCGGGCGCGTTATCGAACGCCGCTCGTACCAAAGCAATCCCTTCAATCCAGGCGATCTTAATCGCGAACGTGCTGGAGCGGTGCCACGATCTTAGTGTCGTCGCTGACACTATTTTCTGCGCCCGGCGTTCAACCACAATGTACCCCTCAACAGCCTCCCCGAACACGAGGAAACCAGCCGATGCGCGCGCTCCACTTTCTAGCGACGACTGAAGGGCAGGCAGGCGCGCGGCGATGGTAACAGACGCACTCGGCTGGTTCGCAGCGACGATCCCGCTGGTCACGATAGGGCAACAAGTCTATACGCAGTGGCGGACCAAGACCTGTCGCGCTATCTCACGCTGGCTGTTCATCGGCCAGATCGTCGCGTCGGTCAGCTTTGTGGCGTCTAGTCTAGCTGGCTGCTCGGTAATTGGGTGTTCGTTGTCACCAACGCGGCGATGCTTGCGGTCGCGATACTGGGCCAGATGATTTATCTGAACAACAAGATGGACGACGGCGTGCCTGCAACGACCATCGCTGAGACGGAGGCGCGAAACCTTTAGACGACACCAGTCCTGTCAGCGCCCACACAGACGAAGACCCGCTCCCGCCTCAGCAAAATTCTCCTTTTGACAGTAAGTCGTGCCTGAAAATACGGCGCGCGTTCTGAACTCGCGGTAATTTGGGCTCTTTTGGATCGGAATATCGCAGGGGCTCGCGCCACGCTGCGCTCCTTGAAAGGATCGAGCGCCAGTTCTTATCAAGACCGAGAGGTCAAACAGGCCGTTGGTCGTGGATCGCAAGGGCGTAAAATTGTAGTCCACCTCTTGGCACGCCGGATTGGCTGTCGGAACATCGTCGAGCCCAGATGAAAATGGGTTGTTTTCAGACTGCGTATCCGCGGCCAAAACTAAGTCGAACCCTGCATTGGATGCACGGTAGAGCGAGAGGTGAATATTGGTACCGCCCTGCCCGCCAAATTGGTCGATGAGAGCAAACCCGAATTCGTCGGGGCCAAGCTGACGGAACTCCGCCTTCGGCGCAGTGCCAAAGGTGCCCGCCATCGTCAGGCCGTGGGAAGCTGTTTGTAGGTGCCAGTCACCGCCGCGATACGCAAAATTCGCGGCATCAATGAGGGCGCGGCAATAGTGGCAGGTGCTCTTAGGATTCTTGATCTCGACGACCACCAGGAACCTGTCAGCCCCTCTATATCGAAAGGCCCGCGCAATGACGGGACGCACTTCGGCAGTTACGCCCGCCATACCTTGCGAGTCCTTGACCGCCAAATCGTCGGGAACATGCCAGAATCGGACGCCATCTTGTCCTGGCTCGCCATACAGACGGGTCATGAGCTGATCGGTAACACGCTGTTCCGAACCGGCTTGGATGGCGGCCCAGCCAGCACTGCTGCTGACACAGACGATCGCCAACATAATTGAGGTCACGATCACGCGGATATTCAAGAATTGCGTCACACCAACCATCCAAATTAGAAACCGCACATCATAAAATATCTGGTTCGCGATAAATGACACCCAGCAAGGCCAATGTCGTCGCATCCGGCCTTCCCTTTATGATCACTCCGTTTACAGTATAGAGAAAATCAGCTAGAATTACCCGTTATAGGGGGATGTATGCAGGTCATCGAAATCGACGTGCGCGAATTGGCAACCGCCGACGATTTCTATTCGGCACTCTGCGCCGCGATCGGCGCGCCGGAGTGGCACGGAAGGGTCCCAGTTGCATTCGTCGATTCAATGCTTTGCAGCGGGATCAACCGGATTGAACCGCCCTTCGACGTCCGGGTGCTGGGTACCGCAGAGGCTCCAGCCGAGGTGCGGGATCTGATCTTCGTACTGCGCGACATGCTGAGCACTATCCGCGCGGCACGACGCCTTAGGACGGGCATCGACACCGAGGTTGGTCTTTCGATCGTCGGGGACGAGCAATGAGATGGCGAATTCCGCTACTCTTATACGTCCTTTCGGCGGTGACTCCTGCCGCAATCGCGGAACCGGACGACAAAAGGATTCCGGTTCCTGACGAGATGCGGGCGTGTACGCACGATTCTGATTGTGAGGTTGTATATCGTTCCTGTTCGATGTGCTCAATCAGCCCCGATCAATACGCGTCGGTAAACAGGTCACATCTAACCGAATTCAACATTGACCGTGAGGCACAATGCCGAATATTTTCAGACAAACATCAAGCATGTCTCATGAATATAAAATTTTGTGGATCAGGCAAGTGTCTGAATTCCATGTGTACCTACACGATTGACCATGCATACAAAGGGGAATGCCCCAGTGACTAACGCGGGTGTGGCGCAGCCGTGGGCTATGCTCATCCGGCTCGGTATCCGTCGCTCCTGCCGCCAACCGAGCGGTGGGCTTTTCCACCGCTAAGTCATAATCGCCGGTGCAAAAAAGCGGATGACACAGCTTGAATTGTTTCTAACGCAAGCAATATCACAATTGATACTGCCCGTTGCGTCGCGCCTTCCGAGCGAAAGTCGTATAACGGTCACATGAGCAAGCCAGGATTTGAATGAGCGCGAAACCGAACTTAATTACCACGTTCTATCAGCCCATTTTGAAATCGATTGCCGTAATAATAGGCGGATTCTTTTTGGCACCCACTAATATATTACTTTCTCTTTATCAAGAGAATCCTACTATTAAATCATTTGTGATATTTATAGGTTTTTTCGTTGTGTTTCTTGCCCTCATTAATATGGTATTGATTTCGCTGAGGGTGGTAGCCGGCGCTGACGCAGGTCGCGCGAAGTGATCTAACAATAGCTCAATGTGTCAGACTCGCCAGAACATTGACCATCTCGAGAAGCCCTAGCGCCTCGGTCTCTGGGTTCAGCTTGTACCGCTCGCTGCCGTTATAGACCACGTAACGGCGCTGCGGTTCGAGATCCTGGCAGGCATGGTGGAATCCGCGTTCCAGCTTTGGCGCCGAGCTGCGCTTAATCTCGATCGCCCAGCGCTGCGCGCGCGGCAGTTCGAGGACGAGATCAATTTCCGCACCGGCAGAGGTTCTATAGAAACTCGCGTGAGTCCAGTCTGGTGCCGCCGCCAGAATGGACTCGATCACCATGCCTTCCCAGCTGCCACCCGCCACCATATGGCCGAGCACATCCTCCAGCGACTCCAGGCGCAGCAACGCGTGGACGATTCCACTGTCGCGGACATAGATTTTCGGTGACTTGATCAGACGCTTACCCTCGTTGCGATGCCACGGGGGAAGTCGGCGCACGAGCAGGAGATCGACCAATAAGTCGAGATATCGAGCGACCGTTTTGCCGTCGATGCTGAGCGCCCGCGCCAGATTGGCCGCATTCAGCAAATCACCCTGATTATGAGCCAGCATTGTCCAGAGCCGCCGCGGCGTCTCGGCCGGCAGGCCCGGCCAGAGCTGAGGAATGTCACGCTCGAGATACGTGCAGATGAAATCCTGCCGCCACCGAAAACTGGCAGCGTCGCTAACGGCAAGGAAGCTCGACGGAAAACCGCCCCGCGCCCAGAGTGAATCGAGGCTTCCCGCCGGGGCTTCGAGCCCATCGAACGGACCGAGCTCCAGATAGGCGATGCGGCCGGCCAACGTCTCACCCGACTGTTGGAGGAGATCCACCGAGGCTGACCCCAGAATTAGGAAGCGCCCGGCCGTTTTACCCCGCCGCCGTCCGCGATCAATCAGCCCGCGAAGTTGCTGAAAGAGCTCCGGCGCGCGGTGTACCTCATCAAGGATGACCAGTTCATCCTCATAGGCGGCGAGATAAGCCTCCGGGTCGGCCAGCTTGGCTCGGTCCGAACTCGACTTGAGGTCGAGATAGATCGACGGCCTTGTATCGCCGATCTGGTGGGCGAGCGTGGTCTTACCAACCTGCCTTGGCCCGAGCAGGACCACGTCGGTCGTGGAGTCAAGCGCTTCGAGGAGGCGGGGACGGAGGTGACGCTGGACCATCCCTGCATTTATGGCGTGAGGTTCCATATTTGCAGGGTTATTTGGTGCATCTTGCTTAAATCCTATCTTTCGCGGCCGCTATCGTAAAATCAGTCCAAGTGACGGCGTAAGCTCACGCAGCAACGATATGAGCTTTAATGGAAATTAACTTTAGGCGCATGGTTCCTACGGCACTGGTACCAACCACGACGCTACCGATGGCGCTTCCAGGATTCGAAGGAGTTCCATACCGAAAATCGCTCCCTAATCCAACGCCGCCTCCGACCGCACAACATCCATCCCCCGTTGCGCCGTCACTGCCAGCACGATCTCAACCGCTTGCACCATATGCTCAAGCGCCATCGACGCTGCCCCGCCATGGCGCGCCGCCTGTTGCGGCAGGTACGGCACATGGAGGAATCCTCCCCTCATGCCGGAAGCTTCGCTCCGGTGCATCAACCCGTAAAACAGATGATTGCACACGAACGTCCCGGCGCTGTTCGACAATTCCGCGGGCAGGCCGGCTTGGCGGAGCGCCTGGAGGATCGCCTTGACCGGCAGGTTCGAGAAATAGGCGGGCGGTCCGTCCGGGATCACCTTCACATCGATCGGCTGCGCCCCACCATTATCGGGAATTCGGGCATCGTCGATATTGATCGCGACACGCTCGATCGACAGCGCGGTTCGCCCACCGGCGAGGCCAACCGCGAGCACGATATCCGGCCGCACCCGATGGATCGCGCCATCCAAGACCGTGAGCGACCGGCCGAATTCGGTCGGCAGCACGCAGGTTTCGACGGAGAGCGCCCCAAGCTGCCGGTTCAAGCGACCGAGCAGCATTTCTGACGGATTGATCGCATCGCCATTGAACGGCTCGAACCCCGTGACCAACGCTTTCATCGATCAGCCTTTCGCCGGAAGCGGCATCAGAAACCACAGCCGCACCGATATGGCGAGCGCCAGGATCAGCAGCCCGGTCAGCAACCCGACCACGCCGGCCCAGCCCGCATCCGCAAAAACGATCCCGGCCAGCGTACCGACCACGCTGGAGCCGACATAGTAGAAGAACAGATAGAGCGAAGAGGCCTGCGCCTTGTCACGATGCGCGCGCCGCGCGACCCAGGAGCTCGCGATCGAATGCGCGCCGAAAAAACCGCCGGTCACCGCGGCGATGCCGAGCACGACCACAATCAGATGCTGCGACAGCGTCAAGCCCACCCCCAGTGCCAAGACCGCCACCATGGTCCACAGAATCTTGCGCCTTCCATAGCGATCGGCGAGCCGGCCCGCCCCGGCCGATGCGACGATCCCCACCAGATAGACCGTGAAAATCGCCCCGGCATAGGCGGCGTTCAAGTCAAACGGCGGCGCCATCAGCCGGAATCCGACATAATTATAGATCGTGACGAAGCAGCCCATCAGCAGAAACGACAATAGAAACAACAGCCGCAAACCGGGCTCGGCAAAATGGCGCGCAAGGCCTGCGCTCAGGCTTCCGAGCCGCAGCGGCTGCGCAACAAACCGGCGGGATGGCGGCAGAAAGCGCCAGAACAAGGCGGCACAGGCAAAGCCGCCGATCCCCAGCACGGACAGCGCGACCCGCCAGCCGAACATATCGGTCAGCGAGGATGCCACCACCCGGCCAATCATGCCGCCGAACGCGTTGCCCCCGATCGTGAGGCCCACCGCGTACCCGACCGACCCCGCCGCAACCTCCTCACCGACATAGGCCATGATGATCGCCGGCAGCCCGCCCAGCGCCACCCCCATGGCGAGGCGCAGCAAGACGAGCTGCGCAAAACTCTGCGACGCCGCACAGGCCAGAGTCAGACCAGCGGATAGGATCAGCGAGGCCACCATCATATTCTTGCGGCCGATGCTTTCCGACAGGCTGCCGGCGATCAGCAGCGTGACCGACAACGAGCCGGTCGCAAGCGAGATGGTGAGGCTGCTCGCCGCCGGGCTGACCGAGAACACATCGGAAAAGGTCGGCAGCAGCGCCTGCACACAATAGAGCAGCGAAAACGTCCCGAATCCGCCGGCAAACAGCGCAAAGCACATCCGACGGAATGCCAGCGTCCCAGCCGTGAGCGGGCCCGCATCGTCGGAGAGATCGGAGAGCGGCAGGTCGGTCACGGGTGCGTGCAATTCCGGTGCGTCACAACACCCGATACTTAGCCCTCTCAGCCACCCTGCTACAGACGCCGATTTGGCATGCCAGTCATTTGCGCATCGATTTCGGCCTGCGATGGCAGGCTGCTCTGGCTGCCTTCTTTCGTGCAGCATAACGACGCCGCGACACCAGCTCGGGCCATCGCATCGGCGAGCGTGAGACCGCGATCGAGCGACGCCGCCAGGACGCCCGTAAAGCAATCGCCGGCTGCGGTCGTATCCTTCACCTCGACCGGATGGACCGGCAGCACACAGCGCTCGATCGCCGTGACCGCCTCCGAACCGGCGCCACCCAAGGTCCGCACGATACCGATGCCCAGCGCTTGGTGCAGCGACGCGGCATCGGGCGAGACGCCGAATTGCGAAGCGACGAACGCCGCCTCGTCCTCGTTGACGACCAGCAAATCCAGCGCCTGCAAGGTCTCGCGCGCGATCGGCTTGGCCGGCGCCAGATTGAGGATCACCCGCGCACCCAGCCGCTTCGCCCGCAGCATGAGGGCGGCGGTTTCATCCGGATCGGTTTCCATTTGCGCCACTAGGATGGTATCCGGGGTCAAGAGCGCGTCCTCGACCTGCGCTGACCGCGCCAACAGATTGGCCCCGGGCGCCACAATGATCTGATTACGCCCCGCCGCGTCAGTCGCGATCATGGCGCAGCCGGTGGTCGCTCCGACCGGCACGACCCGGGTGAGATCGACCCCCGCTTCCCGCAACAGGGCTCGCGCCGCCTCCGCCAATGCGTCCCCGCCGATGGCGCCGGCCATGATCACCGTCGCCCCATCCAGCGCGGCTGCGACCGCTTGATTGGCCCCCTTGCCGCCTGGCTCGATCTTGGCGGCACCGGCCAGCAAGGTCTGCCCTGGCGTCGGCAGGGAGGGCAGCTTGAAAATCATATCGAGATTGATCGACCCAAATACGACGATCACTGTTCGGCGCCCCGAAATTCCTCCCCTGCGCAGCGGGGGAGGGGGACCATGCGCAGCATGGTGGAGGGGGCGCAGCACCGATCCTGCCCCCTCCACCACGCTTCGCGCGGTCCCCCTCCCCCGCTGCGCAGGGGAGGATTGACAACCTTGTTCTGGCCCAATCGCACCACCCTAAATCTTCCCGCCAACCGCCCGGAACCGGGCAATCCATTGGGCGCGGGCCTCCTGTTCCGGCCAGGGATCGAGCGGGCCTTGCCATAATTTGCCGCGATAGCCCAGCCCGACCAGCTTGCGCGCCTCGCGCTCGGTCCAGCCGGCCAGCCGGACAGCTTCGGTCACCGCGGCGATTCGGTCGGCGCGCTTGACCGATTTCCGCCACTCGGCCGGCACGGCGCTGCCGATGCCCAGCACCAGACAGAGTGCGCGCTCAAGCCGCCCCTCCAATTCGCGATATCGCTCGCCCAACACGGCCTTTACCGGCGTAACGACGTCGCCATAAACCGCCTCGGCGAGATCATGGGACAGCGCCCAGCGCCTCACCTCCCACGGCGCGCCCGGCCAGACCATTTCGGATAGGATCTGCTCGACGAGGCAGGAATGATGCGCGACATTGAACCCGATCTCGCCGACCGTCTGCCCGCACCATCGATTGACCCGGCTGATGCCGATCAGCAGATCGTTGAGATCGAGATCAAGCGGGCTCGGGTCCAGGAGGTGCAGCAGGCGCCCGGATAGCATCCGGCCAAAGGTCCGCGGCGCCTGTTCGGCCGTCGGAACGCTCGCCGCATCAACTGGTTTGTCCAACAAGCTCTATCCACGTTCAGTGATCGGCGGCGCCCAGCGCGAGCGAGCTCAACTCACCGATCGCCACATTGCCCGCAGCCGCCTCGGCGGTCCCCGCCATCTGGCTCAGCGCGCTACGATGCCCTTTACCGCCGCGCGGTTCATCCCGGCTCTGGTAGTCCAGTGTGTTGAAGTAGCTATCCTGCTCGGCCGGTGACAATTTGACCCGGCGATCGATCGGTGCATTTGGATCGCCGGCCAGCCCCTCGTTCCGGTCCGGCATGGTTTGACGCAACACCAAGCCCAGCCCATCCGCCGGTAACGTCAGGACCGGTTTCGCCGGCGTTGGGTTGGGCACGGTATAATAGGATGTCACGCTCGACGACGGTTGCGCCGCAGCGACGAGCGGCAAAGATCCTGCGGTCAGAATTCCGATACAAAGAGCGGATCGCGATGCCATCGCCCAGCCTCCAACATTTGACTGCCAAATCATTCCATTTGACTGCCAATTAACTGCATTTGGCTGCCCAATGCCACCCTATCCCTCGCGGAAGCTGCCCAAAATAGCGGTTGAGATCAAAAAAATCCCACATTTGCCCGCGTCATCCCGCCGCGCGGCTTCGACCAACATTGCGGCAAAATTGGGGCAATGTTACAGTTGAAATTATCGTAGCTGGTTCGGGACGGGTGGATCTCCGTACAGATGGGCATATTTTCGGTTAACCTCAAATCGGTCGATTTCGGCACGCTCGAGTCGAGCGGATCGAGTCTGGCAAAGGTGCCAGATGCCGCGAGCGATTTAGCACGTGCCCGGCGACGCGCCCGCACGGCTTTGCTGTGGTTATGGATCGGTTTTGTTGCCGGAAGCAGCGCGCTGTGGCCAGCGGACATCACAATCGGCGTGATGGTTTTGATCGTCGGATTGTCGACAGTGCTGGAATCCATTCATGGCGCGCTGGCGCTGGATCGCTGGATTAATAGTTTCAACCCATCTAAGCGTACGCCCTAACTCAGCCCTGCCAGTACCAACGCAGCGTGCAACGCTAATCCGGCAATGCCTCCGACGACGGTCCCGTTCAGCCGGATATATTGCAAATCGCGGCCGACCTCCCGCTCAATATTCGCCGAGACTTGCTGCGGATCCCACCGCTGAACCACATCGGCGATCAGCGACGAGACCTGACGTCGGAACCGTCCCAGCGCTGACTCGATGATGCTGCGGGTGACCTCGTTGATCCGCTTCAGCAACGCCGGATCCTGGCGCGCCTGCCGGGCAAAATCGAGGATCGCCGTGGCAATCTGCGCCTTGATCGCGCCGGACGGGTCGTCGACAAGCCGTTTCTTGACTTCGCTCCAGACCATACCGACAAACCGCTCCAGCGCCAGATGGCGCAGCAAATCCTGCTTCAGAAGCTCGGCTTTATCGCGCAGCGCCGGGTCGGTACGCAGACGCTCGATAAAGTTATCGACATAACGATCAAAGGACTCGCGCAACGCGTGGCGGTCAGCCGCGACCACCTCGTCGATCAGATCGACCACCGCGCCGACAAAGCGGTTCACCACATAGGAATCGACCCATTTTGGCGTCAAGCGCGATTGGCTGCCAAAGCGCGCCTGGATCGTTCCACGATGCTCATCGAGCCAGGACCCGAGCGCGGTTAGCACCTGATCCAGAACCTCCTGATGCCGTCCATCGCGGGTCAATGCCACCAGGACATCGCCGCTAAACGAGGCCGCATCAAGCTTATTGACACGGCTTGCGACCGAATGCGCGATCATCTGTTCGACCGCCTTGTCATCAATCGCGCCGACGACACGCGGAATGATATCAGTGATCGTCGCCGCGACTGACGCGGCATTGGCCGGCTGCGCCAGCCAGCGTGCCGCGCGGCCGGCAAGATCAATCCGGTCAAGCCGCGCGAGAATATTCTCCGGCGTCAGAAAATTCTGTTCGACGAAAAGGCCCAGTTCCCGGCCGATCCGGTCCTTGTTGCGCGGCAGGATCGCGGTGTGCGGAAAGGGCAAACCCAGCGGGTGGCGGAACAGCGCCACGACGGCAAACCAGTCGGCCAATCCGCCGACCAACCCCGCCTCGGCGAATGCCTCCAACCAGGACAGCGCCGGATAGCGCGGCCGCAGCAGCGCCGAGACCGCCAGGAGCCCGGCCATCGCCAGCAGCAGACTGCCGGCAATCAGGCGCATGCGCCGGAGGCCGGCCCGCTTGGTCCGTGCCCGTTCTGATAAATCGCCAGGTATGATCAGCTGATCCGGCTTTTGGCCTGACCGCGATTCTGGACCGCGACGGCAAGATCGCGCCACGCATAGGCCACCGCATCCAGCAACGCGCCCGACCCCATATCGATGCGCCGGGACGCCACCAGTTCGCCGCCGACCCGCTCATAAAAATACCGCGCCGGATTATCCCGCAGGACCCAGATCATACTGGAATAGAAGCCGCAGCGAATCAGCCGCGCGAACAAATGCAGCAGCACCTGCCGCCCGATATCGCGGCCTTGCGCATCCGGCACGACGTAGAGCGTAAAGACCTCACCGGCATAGGGCAGATCGATATTGCGCTGGATCCCGCAACTGCCGAACCCGACGATCTGCCCCTTATCGTCGGTTGCCACCACTGTATCGCCGGGCCGCCGCGTGACAAACCGCGTCCACGACGCGGCTCGCCGCCGTTCGGAGAGACCAACCAGCAGCTTGTCCGGTAAAATACCGGCATAGGTCGCGCGCCAAGTCTCGACATCGACCAGGGCGATGGATCGCACATCGGCAATCGTAGCAGCTCGAACCGACACCATCGGGGCGCTCCTGCTTAAGGAGCGTTGAGCATACCCCGTGTTTGCGCTGCTGTCACAGTCGCTTCGGTAACAGATTGATACAAAGTGGCGCGGAGCCTGAAATAAGCCGGATACGTCGGCGCGCTATAACAAGAGCCATGAGATCCGGGGTGTCCCCCAGGCATCCCGGCAGCCGCCGAACCCGGTCAATCCCCGGCCCCGACCGGGTTCGGCGGCACTTCCCCAAGCTAGAGCCGGACCATCCCGACGATATCCAGCGTTTCGCGCAGCACCGGCTGGGCGATGCTATTGGCCGCTTCGGCGCCGCGCCGCAGGATCGTCTCGATATAGCTAGGCTCGGCCAGGATCCGCGCGCGTTCCGCCGCGATCGGCCCCAGCACGGCGGCTGCGACTTCCGCTAGCTGCTCCTTAAAGCCGGAAAAGCTCGCCCCGGCGAACTCGGGAATGATCTCCTCCACGGTCCGATCGGTCAGGGCGGCATAGATCCCCAACAGATTGGCCGCTTCCGGCCGCGTCTCCAACTCGGCGACCGTTTCCGGCAAGGGCAGCGGGTCGGTCTTGGCCTTGCGGATCTTGAGCGCGATCGTGTCGGCATCATCGGTCATGTTGATGCGCGAATATTCCGACTCATCGGATTTCGACATTTTCTTGGTGCCGTCGCGGAGACTCATCACCCGCGTCGCGGCACCCAGGATCTGCGGCTCAGGCAGCGGGAAATGGTCGACGCCGAACCGGCTGTTGAATGCCTGCGCAATATCGCGGGCGAGTTCGAGATGCTGCTTCTGATCCTCGCCGACCGGGACATGCGTCGCCTTATAGCCCAGAATATCGGCGGCCATCAGCACCGGATAGGTATAGAGACCGGTCGCCACCGACTCGCGGTTCTTGCCGGCCTTATCCTTGAACTGAGTCATGCGGTTGAGCCAGCCGAGCGGCGTGAAACAGCCCAGAATCCAGGCGAGTTCGGCATGCACCGACACGCTGGATTGCGCAAAGATCACCGAGCGGGTGGGATCAATGCCGGCGGCGATATAGGTCGCCGCGACACTCCGCGTCGAAGCGCGCAGCTCAGCCGGATCCTGCGGCACGGTGATCGCGTGGAGATCGACAATGCAGAAGATGCAATCCTCGAACCCGTGCTGAAGCCGCACCCAATTGCGCAGCGCGCCCAGATAATTGCCGAGATGCAGGTTCCCGGTGGGTTGGATGCCCGAGAAAATACGGCTCATGGTTTGACTCTCTGCCTTCGTGACACTCCCCTGCCATTGGACCGGCAGGAGCGGGAAGGTTCGTTACGCTTCGGAATGGCCGGCGGTCAAGCCCGGTTATCCGAGTCACTTCCCCATCGTGCCGAGCGTGATATCCGAAAACCGACAATCCGAGTTGGAGCCAATGAAGGCGAGATTCCAGATTGGCCAGTTGATCACGATTTTGGTGCGCGTCTTGCCATTCTCCTCGACGACGAGCTCGCCGTTCAGCCACCACATGCGGACCGGAGTGGCGGCACCGATCGGGATGATGTCTGCTAGAACAACCATCTGGAGCTGCTCCGTCTTGTTCACTGTTTCATCGACCAAGAGATTTGGCGCACGACCGGCCTTTAGACGCAGACGGACCTCATGTTTACCATTGGCTGTTTCACCTGCGCGGTCCGAGATATCCTTTTCGGATTCCATCAAGATAATTGAGCAGAGCGGCGCCCATTTTGGATCCGAACGAGGATTGAACAGTCGAACGGTCGCCTGTATGGCATTGACCCCATCTGAAAGCGGCTGAAATTCCTCTGTATATCTGCCTGCCATTGTAAATATCCCTGGCACGTCCCGTACGATAACGTCTGGCACCTTTTTGATGACGGTGATCGGCTGGGTGTGGAGATCGACAGCTGATGGCGTTGAACATCCCAGCAGGAGCAAGATCGGGGTGAGAACGACAGGCAAGTGCTTCACAGACAACCCCTCTCCGGTATAACCACCCTGATTGAAATTTTCGAACAGCCCAAGAAACGTGGCCTTACAAGAAGCGATACGCTGAATGAAACAACATTGCTGCGAGACGATGACACAGAACGTCGAATCTTCGTGCGACATGCACCCCGATCGGCACGATTGTCCCGACTGTTTGATCGATTATTGGAAATCATCAAAGCGCTACGGGATTATTATCCACGATGGTGGAGAATCAATGGTCCTAATTTCCTACTGCCCTTGGTGCGGAACCAAGCTTCCGAAGATTTCAAAAGCACGCGGTGGGGACCGCGTTATCGATATACCGACCGATCAAGTCACCTGACGGCGCAACAGCCGCTGGAAATCCCGCCAGTTGCTTGCCCCCAAGACCAATACCAACCCGAAATAGACGATCGCGCCACTTGCGATCAACCCGCCCAGCGCGATGATCCTGAACGCCAGCGGCCCGTCATCGAGCAACCCGCCCAGCACATGCCGCACGCCCACCAGCACGAGCGCCATGCCGAGCGCGGCCGCGACAATTCGGGGCACGCGGTGTCTGGTTCGCGCATCGACCTGAAAATGGCCCTTGCGATGCAGCAGCACGGCCAGCAGCACCGCGTTGACCCATCCGGCGACTGTCGTCGCCGTGGCGTTGCCGATGTGATGCAGCGGGATCGCCAGCGTCACGGTCAGCACCAGATTGGTCACCAGCGCCGCGACCCCGATTAGCACGGGCGTTCTCGTGTTCTGCCGTGCATAGAAGGCCGGGGCCAGCACCTTGATCATGACAAAGGCCGGCAGGCCCGCAGCATAGACCGACAATGCCCCGGCGGTTGCGCGGGTTGCGGTGGCATCGAACCCGCCGCGTTGGAACAAGACGGCAAGGATCGGCTGGGCGATCACCGCCAGCGCCGCGGCGGCGGGCACGGTGAGCAACAGCGATAATTCGAGCCCGCGATTCTGCGTCCCATTGGCGGCGATCTCATCGCCGGTTCGGACCTGACGCGACAAGAGCGGCAGGATTACCGTCCCGACCGCAGTCCCGACCAGCGCTAGCGGCAACTGATTGAGCCGGTCAGCATATTGCAGATAAGAGATCGATCCCGCCGGCAGCATCGAGGCAATGTTGGTCGAGACCAGCAGATTGATCTGGGTCACGCCGGCGCCGAAAATCCCCGGTCCCATCAAGCCGATCAATCGCCGCATCTGTGGCGTCAGGCGCGGCCAGCGCAGCCGGAGCGCCATGCCGGCGCGGGCGCTCGCCACGGCCAACCATAGGAACTGCGCGACCCCGGCCGCCGTCACGCCCCAGCACAGCGCCTCGACCGTATGGCCGATCTGGTACCCGATCAGCACGGCGCCGATCTGAAATATATTGAGCAAAGCCTGCGCCGCCGTCGGCGCGGCGAACCGGCTGAGCGAGACCAGAACGCCGCCGAGCAAAGAGACCAGTGAAATGAACATCAGATAGGGGAAGGTGATCCGGCTGAAAAAGATCGCCTCGTGCAATTGCTGCGCATCGCCCTCAAATCCCGCAGCGATCAGCGGAATCAGATGAGGCATGAAAAGCTCAGCCAGGATCGTCACGATCAGCAAGGTGGCAAAAAGCAGGGCCAGCGCCTCTTCGGCGTAGCGTTTTGCCGCCTCATGTCCATCTTGCTCAAGTTTGCCGGCAAAGGGCGCCACGAAGGCCGCATTGAACGCGCCCTCGGCGAACAGCGTGCGGAACAGATTGGGCAGGCGCAGCGCGACAAAAAACACGTCGGAAATCGGCCCGGCACCCAACGCCCAGGCGATCAGCATGTCGCGGACAAAACCGAGCACGCGGCTCAACAGGGTGTATCCACCCACGGTGGCGGCGGCGCGAATCAGACTCATATGTTTCGGTTACAGGATTCACAGGCCACTGCAAAGGTCCGTGCTATGGAAGATGAAATCAATCTGACGAGGAAAGCATGAGTGCGGTCAAGATCGGCATTGCCGGCGTGAGCGGTCGAATGGGGCGGATGCTGGTGAGCGTAATTTCAGCAACCGAAGGGGCTGAACTTGTCGGGGGAATCGACAGGGGCGACGACCCGCATGCCTTGCTGGCGGGCTGCGACGTCGTGATCGATTTCACCGCCCCGGCGGCGACCGCAGCGCTGGCGGTGCTGGCCGCAAAGGCCGGGACCGCGCTGGTGATTGGCACAACGGGCCTCTCGGATTCCGAGATAGCGGTACTTGAAGAGACCAGCCAGCAGATCCCGATCGTGCTCGCGCCTAATTTTAGCCTGGGGGTCAATCTGCTGCTCGGGCTGGTCGAACAGGTCGCCCGCACCCTTGGACCCGATTACGATATCGAGGTTCTGGAAATGCATCACCGGCTGAAGCGCGACGCGCCTTCTGGCACGGCGCTCGGGCTTGGCCAAGCCGCTGCTACTGGCCGAGGCGCGCCCTTGGATTCGCTCTGGGTCAAGAGCCGCGACGGCGACACCGGACCGCGCGCGGCGGGCACGATCGGCTTTGCGACGCTGCGCGGCGGCGATGTCGTCGGCGAGCACAGCGTGATCTTCGCCGGCCCTGGCGAACGGCTGGAACTCAGTCATAAGGCCTCGGACCGCACGATCTTTGCCCGCGGTGCGGTGCGCGCGGCACTCTGGGTCAAGGGGCGGGCGCCGGGGATTTACGGAATGAAGGATGTGTTGGGCCTATAGCCCATCACGGATGCCGCCACTGGGCCAGCGCACGCTCAATATCGGCGGCAAGATCGCGCCGTTCCGCGGCGGTCAAGAACCCGCCGACCGCGAGGCTCTTGCCATGCGAACTGACCAGTAGCCGGTTCATATCCTCATTCCGTTCCACGAGCCGGACGCGCAGCCAGAATGCCTGAAACCGCCAGAACCGAGCCTCGCCGCGCACGCTCACCCGCTCAACCGTGAAATCATCATCAGCGAGCCGCAATGTCTCGCGGCGCCGTCCGCTGCGATAGCTGAGCCGAAACGCGCCATAGACCAGCAGAACATCGACACCGAAAAACCCGCAGACCGGCCAAGCACCCATGCGGATGAACATCACGCCGCAGAGGAAACTGACCGCGGTCAGCGCCAGCATCAAAATATGGAACCCGCGCGTCGGCAGGCTGCGATGGGGCCGCAGGATGGTTTCCCAATGCACGGTCGGTGTTGCGATTGTGCTCATAGGAAGGGAGCTTAACGATAAAGCCGAGGGATAGCGATAGGCGTCGCTACCAGCGGAACTTCACCAAGTACCACAGCGCCTTAACGCCGTCGCGCCAACTGATCTTCTTGCCCTCACTATAGGTCCGGCCGAAGTAATGGATCCCGACCTCATAGATCCGCCATTTCCTGGCGCGGGCGATTTGGGCGCTGAGCTCGATTTCGATGCCAAAATCATCACAGGTTAGATTTAGGCTCTTCAGCACATCGGCGCTGAACATTTTGTAGCAGACTTCAACGTCGGTGAGCATCTGATTATACAGCATGTTGAAGACGAACGAGATGACCTTATTGCCGACAAAATGGTGGAAATAGAGCGCCCTGTGCGGCACGCCGGTGAAGCGCGAGCCATAGACCACGTCGGCCACCTGCCGCTCGGTGATCAGCGAATACATACGCGCCCAATCCTCAGGGTCATATTCGAGATCGGCGTCCTGAATCACAACCACCGCGCCAGTCGCTGCGGCGAAGCCGGTGCGCAACGCCGCGCCCTTACCACGATTCTGCGGGTGATAGAATACTCGGAGCCGGATCGGGACGCCCTCTGTCCAGAGCGGCTCTATATCGCCGTCCGGGGCGAGGGTGATGCCGGTAAAGTTAGACACAGACTCGCCGAAATTGCGGCGGAGCCAGTCGCGCGTCCCATCGACGGAGCAATCATCGACAATGATGATCTCTTTGGTGATGGCCGGCAGCGCGCGCGCAACGACTGACAACATCGGGCCGATTGTTGTCCGTTCATTATAGACCGGGATGACAATCGAAAGGCCGGGCTGGGTCGTCGACAGGGCGCCCAATTCACTGTGCAAGAACCGAACGCCCTGTCTTGTTTTAAAGCCTAGGCCGCGCTCTTCAACATGCTGCGCAGCACATACTGAAGAATACCGCCATGCCGGTAATACTCGACCTCGTCAAGCGTGTCGATCCGGCAGGTGACGGTCACGGTTTCGACCGAGCCATCGATTCGGGTGATCGCGATCTTGACGTCCTGACGCGGCTTGATGCCCTCTGCGATGCCGGTGATATCGAACAATTCCGTGCCGTCGAGCTTCAGCGACTGACGGCTGACGCCGTCCTTGAATTGCAGCGGCAGGACGCCCATCCCGACCAGATTGGAGCGGTGGATACGCTCAAAGCTTTCGGCGATCACGGCCTTGACGCCCAGCAGCGTGGTACCCTTGGCCGCCCAGTCGCGTGACGAGCCGGTACCATATTCCTTGCCGGCGACGATCACCAACTTGACGCCTTCCTGCTGATATTTCATCGCCGCGTCGTAGATCGCCATGATCTCGCCATCGGGCTGATGCTTGGTCACACCGCCTTCGACGCCCGGCACCATTTCGTTCTTAATGCGGATATTGGCGAAGGTGCCGCGCATCATGACTTCGTGATTGCCGCGACGCGAACCATAGGAATTAAAGTCGGCCGGACGCACCTGATAACCCATCAGGAACTGGCCCGCCGGGCTGTCCTTCTTGATCGAGCCGGCCGGGGAGATATGGTCGGTCGTGATCGAATCGCCGAGAATGGCGAGCGGCCGCGCCTTAAGCACATCGGCAATCGCCGCCGGCTCCTTCGGCATATTCTCGAAATAAGGCGGGTGCGCGATATAGGTCGAGCCATCGACCCATTTATAAGTCTGGCCGACCGCCGTCTCGATGCTCTGCCACTCGACCGGGCCCTTGAACACGTCGGCATAGCGCGAGCGGAACATCTCCTCGGTCAGGAATTCATGCAGCGCCGCCTCAACCTCATGCGTGGTCGGCCAGATATCCTTGAGATAGACTGGCTTGCCATCGGAACCCTCGCCGATCGGATCCTTGGTGAGATCGAGCTTGAGCGACCCGGCCAGCGCGTAAGCCACGACCAGCGGCGGCGAAGCGAGATAATTCGCCCGCACCTGTTGGCTGATCCGGCCTTCAAAGTTACGATTGCCGGACAGCACCGAGCAGACCACCAGATCGCCCTGATCGACCGCCTTGCTGATATTGTCCGGCAGCGGCCCGGAATTGCCGATGCAGGTTGTGCAGCCATAGCCGACCAGATTGAAGCCCAGCGCATCGAGATCCTTATCGACCCCGGCGGCCGCCAGATATTCCGTCACGACCTGACTACCCGGCGCCAGCGAGGTCTTCACCCATGGCTTGGTCTTCAGACCCTTGGCGATGGCCTTGCGCGCGACCAGACCGGCCCCCAGCATAACCGAGGGGTTGGAGGTATTGGTGCAGCTGGTGATCGCGGCGATCACGACATCGCCGTCCTTGAGCGAGAAATTGCCGCCCTCGACCGGCACGTCGCCGTGGCGCTTTGCCGGATCGGCATTGCCCGCGAGCTTCGGCAACTCACCGGCAAAACCCGCGGCGGATTCACTGAGGAGCACCCGGTCCTGCGGCCGGCGTGGGCCGGCGAGCGACGGGACGATCGCGCCGAGATCCAGTTCCAGCGTATCGGTGAAGACCGGATCCGGGGAGTTATCGTCGCGCCACATGCCCTGGGCCTTGGCATAGGCCTCGACCAGCGCGATCCGGTCCTTGTCACGGCCGGAGAAGGTCAGATAGCGCAACGTTTCCTGATCGATCGGGAAGAAGCCGCAGGTCGCGCCATATTCGGGCGCCATGTTGGCGATGGTCGAGCGATCGGCGATGGTCAGGCTGGAGAGGCCCGGCCCATAGAACTCGACGAAGCGGCCGACCACGCCCTTCTGGCGCAGCATCTGCGTCGCGGTCAGCACCAGATCGGTAGCGGTCGCCCCCTCGGGCAGCTTGCCCGACAGCTTCATGCCGACCACTTCGGGGAGCAGCATGGAAATCGGCTGGCCCAGCATCGCCGCCTCGGCCTCGATCCCGCCGACGCCCCAGCCGAGCACGGCGAGACCATTGACCATCGTGGTATGGCTATCAGTGCCGACCAGCGTGTCCGGATAGATCACGCTGGTGCCGTCATCCTCAACGCCGATCCAGACGACCTGCGCCAGATATTCCAGATTGACCTGATGGCAGATGCCGGTACCGGGCGGCACGACGCGGAAATTATCGAACGCGGTCTGGCCCCAGCGCAGGAAGGCATAGCGCTCGCCATTGCGTTCAAACTCGTGATCGACATTGGCCTGGAACGACGAAGCGGCGCCGAACTCATCGACCATCACCGAGTGATCGATGACGAGATCGACCGGCGAGAGCGGATTGATCCGCTCGGGATCGCCGCCCAGCTGCACCATCGCCTGACGCATCGCGGCCAGATCAACCACAGCCGGAACACCGGTGAAATCCTGCATCAGCACACGCGCCGGGCGAAACGCGATTTCCTTGGTCGACGTCCGTGTCTCAAGCCAGGCGCCGACCGCCTTGATATCGTCGACCGTGACCGTGCGGCCATTCTCCAACCGGACCAGATTTTCGAGGAGCACGCGCAACGAAAATGGCAATCGGGAGATATCGCCAAGCCCCGCGGCGCTGGCGGCGTCCGGCACGCTGTAATAGGTGAATTCCTTGCCCGCGACGGTCAAAGTCTTGCGGGTCTTCAGCGTATCGTTGCCGGCATACTTCACGAGGTGAAACTCCTTGCGCAGGGGGAAGCAGTAACCGCGCCGCGATCGGGGCGGACCTGTCCTAAAGTCTTAAGATCGTGCGCGGTAGATATCGCGTTTTCTTGCAGTGCAACAGCCCTTAACGCCGGATGGCTCCCGGGATGTAGGCTCATAACGCCGCGACCCGGCGCGTAATACGCCACGCGGATGCAGCAGCGACTGACATTAGGAGCGCGGCCAGCAAGTAGGGTGCGCCCGGAATCCGCCAAACACCAGCGCCCGAAATGAAAAACGCGAAGGTGACGCTGAACAGGAACGGGCCGATCAGCCCGGCAATCGCCTGGATGCTGGCGATCGCACCCTGCAGCTGGCCCTGCTCATCGACCCCGACGCGGCGTGTCATCAGCCCTTGCAGCGCCGGCCCCGTAAGACCCCACAGCCCCATCACCGGAATCCCGATCAAGAACCAGAGGCCAGTTGAGGCGAGCCCGAACATCAGAAATCCCAACATACCGAACAGCAACCCAACGATTAGACAGGCCCGCTCGCCGAAGCGTGCGACCGCCGGCCTCACGATTACCCCGCCGACCAGCGCCGACGTCACCCCGACCGCGCTGATCGCGAGCCCGACCGTCTTGGCATCCCAGCCATAGCGGTAGCCGGCATAAAGCACGAAGACACCGGTCAGCGAATAATGCGCAACCATCTCGATGAAATTGACCGCGGCCAGTCCGTAGAGCTCCGGATGCGAACGAAGCAGCCGGAGCGAGCCCACCGGATTGGCGCGGCGCCAGTGGAACGGTGCGCGCCGTTCGGCGACGAGCGATTCCGGCAGCACGAAAAATCCGTAGGCTGCATTGCAGAGGCTCAGCCCCGCCGCGCACCAGAACGGCAGACGGGGATCGATATCGCCGAGCACCCCGCCCACGGCCGGCCCGGCGACGAAACCGATGCCGAACGCGACACTCAGCATCCCAAACGCGCCCGCCCGTTTTTCGGTTGGGACCGCATCGGCGATATAGGCACCGGCCGTACTGACGCTGGCCGCGGTGATGCCGGAAATCACCCGCCCGACAAACAAAAGCACGATGCCCGGCGCCAGTGCCATCAGCACATAATCGAGCCCGAGTCCCAGATTCGACAGAAGAATAATCGGCCGCCGGCCAAACCGATCCGACACGGCCCCGATCACCGGCGACGACAAGAACTGCATCAGCGCCCACACCGTGCCGAACACGCCGACAACCGTCGAGGCCCGCGCGGTATCATTGCCCATAAACGCCAGCACCAGCCGCGGCAGCACCGGCATGACGATGCCAAGCGCCAGCATGTCGAGCAGCACGGTCAGGAAGATAAAGATAAACGCCGCCGACCGAACCGGGCGCTCTGCCCCACCCGCATCCATGAATGCCCGCTCCCTTGGTTGGGATAGGGGTTAGCGTGGATTGCAGGTCCGCGTCATTCCAAAATGACTCGCCTTTAATTTCGGCAAAGGTAAAGTCCCGCGGCTCGGCGCGTCTACCGGCCACTCTCTTCGCGCAGCTTGCCGCCGAGGAGCGGGCTGCTGAGCCTGGATCTCCACCGCACATGCAAGACCTGTCAGTGGATCGAGCGCTATGCTGACCCCGCGGACCGTGCGGCCTTGCGCGAGAGGTTTAAGCAGCCAATCATGCGGGAAGGATATGGTCGCGACATCATAAAATGGGCAATCGAGAATGAGGCCAATAAATAGATGCCGCCACGCCAAATGGTTAAAGTTGAACAAGAGTTGAACAGTGATAAATCGTTCAACTCGTTCCCGCCTTGTTCTCACATAACAAACCCCTGAAAGCGTAATCCTTTCAAGGGTTTGTCATTGGTGGGCGTTGTAGGGCTCGAACCTACGACCCGCTGATTAAGAGTCAGCTGCTCTACCAACTGAGCTAAACGCCCCACACCAAGGGTCGCGGATTTAGCAGAGGGGCGGGGTCTTGTCGAGCAGGATCGCCCGACCGGATGGCACCCTTGCAAACACGCTAGGTAGTTTCCGAACTTCGTCGTGACCCCTGGTCCATCCCCACCTTAATAGTGGCCCAATTCTCTGGTTCGAGGCACCCGACCAATGATCTCGCTCGCCTATTACATTGTCCCGCTGATCCTCGTGCTGTGCTTCATCGTCGTGACCGCCAGCGTTAAGATACTGCGCGAATATGAGCGGGCGGTGGTGTTCACGCTCGGTCGGTTTCAGCGTGTCAAAGGGCCCGGTCTCGTGCTGCTGATCCCGTTCGTGCAGGAGATGGTGCGGGTCGATCTGCGCATTCAGGTCATCGAGATCCCGACCCAGGATGTGATCTCGCGCGACAATGTCTCGATGAAGGTCGATGCGGTTCTGTATTTCAACGTGGTCGATCCGGAGCGGGCGATCATTCGCGTACAATCCTATCTGCCGGCCACCAACATGCTGGCGCAGACGACGCTTCGCGCCGTGCTGGGTCAGCATGAACTCGACGAGATGCTGTCCGAGCGGAAAAAGCTCTCGACCGACGTGCAGAGTATCTTGGATACTCAGACCGAGGCCTGGGGCATCAAAGTCAGTAATGTTGAAATCCGCACTGTGGAACTGACCGATAACATGGTCCGCGCCATTGCCAAGCAGGCCGAGGCGGAACGGGATCGCCGCGCCAAGATCATCCATGCCGAGGCGGAATTTCAGGCATCGCAGACGCTGGTCAATGCCGCCAACATCCTGGGCAGCATCCCGGCCGCCATGCAGCTCCGCTATTTGCAAACCCTGACCGAAATCGGCGCGGAGCAGAACTCGACTGTGGTGTTCCCGATGCCGATCGATCTGGTGAAGCCGTTCATGGATCTGATCGATAAGACCAATAAGGGCGCGGCAAGTAACGGGGCGCTGCACGGGCCGCTTGCCACGACCCAGCCGTTAAGCGCTTGATCGATCATGGACGCGATCCGCGATTCCCTACTGCACTCCGAATTTGACGGCTTTCTGTTCGCGTCGATCGGGGCTGAACGCAATAATGCCATGCCAATCAGTGTGATTTCGGCTTTGGCGCGGTTAGAACTCGATCCGTGGGCCGAAGCAGGCGAGTTGGCGCGGTTACCCCGGGACGTTGCAACGAAGCGGCTGACTGCCCTGCTCATACGCCTGCCGACCGGATTGGGCCTGCCGCTGGACAGCGAGGCTTTAGCCGATCACCTGATCATGCTGCTGCCAAGCCGAACGACAATCTTGCCCGCGACCTCCGCAGGGCTGCCACTGAAGACCAAACTCATTATGGGTGCGATGCTTGCCGTGGCGCTACTGCAGGCCGGGTTGCTGATGTTCGACTATCTTAATCACGGCACGCCCGCCACGACAACAGACGCGAAGCCCGCCGCCACCAGGCAGAACCCTAAACCTTAAGCAGCCTCTCCGCCCCAGCGCCAATTTCGGATTTCGGGCATGTCCTGGCCGTTCCGACAGATATATTGGTGGTGTTCGAACAGCTTGGTCTCAAGGTCGCGCGACAGCACCTGACCGCGCTCGCCGGTTTGCGGAAGATGGTCCAGCGCATCCATCACCAGATGAAACCGGTCCAGCTTGTTCAGCACAGTCATGTCAAACGGCGTCGTGATCGTGCCTTCCTCCTGATAGCCATGGACGTGGAAATTGTCGTGATTGGTGCGCCGGTAGGTTAGGCGATGGATCAGGGACGGGTAGGCATGGAAGGCGAAGATCACCGGCGTATCCTTGGTGAATAAGGCATCGAACGCGGCATCGCTAAGACCATGCGGATGGACCGATGCCGGCTGTAGCTTCATCAGATCGACCACATTGATTACGCGGATTTTCAGGTCGGGCAGCCGCTCGCGCAGGATGGCAACCGCGGCCAGCGTCTCAAGAGTCGGCACATCGCCACAGCAGGCCATCACCAGATCCGGCGCCACCTCCCGATCATTGCTGGCAAAGCCCCAGATGCCAATGCCATCGGCGCAATGGCGCTCGGCCTGCTCCATGCTCAGCCATTGCGGCGCCGGATGCTTGCCGGCGATCACGACATTGACATAGTGCCGGCTGCGCAAACAGTGATCCATCACCGATAACAGGCAATTGGCATCAGGCGGCAGATAGACCCGGATGATCTCGGCCTTCTTATTCACCACATGATCGATGAAGCCCGGATCCTGATGGGTGAAGCCATTATGGTCCTGCCGCCAGACATGGGAGGCGAGCAGATAGTTCAGCGACGAAATCTTGCGGCGCCACGGCAGATTGGCCGTGATCTTCAGCCACTTGGCGTGCTGATTGAACATCGAATCGACGATATGGATGAAGGCCTCATAGCAATTGAACAGCCCATGGCGGCCGGTCAGCAGATATCCTTCAAGCCAGCCCTCGCACTGATGCTCGCTCAGCATCTCCATCACCCGGCCCGTCGGGGCCAGCGCGACATCGCCGGGGATCGTCGCCGCATCCCACTGGCGCGATTCGCCCTCGAGCATCGCGCCGAGCCCGTTTGAGATCGTCTCGTCGGGACCGAACACCCGGAAATTCCGCTGCGCCTGATTGAGCACCGCAATATCGCGCAAGAACGGCCCCAGCACATGGGTATCGCCGATCCCTGGAACGCCCGGTTTTGGCACATCGACGCCATAGACCCGGTAATCGGGCATCCTGAGATCGCGCAGCAAGATGCCGCCATTGGCATGCGGGTTTGCGCCCATCCGGCGCAGACCCACCGGCGCAAGCTCGGCCAATTCCGGCATCAACCTGCCGGTCGCATCGAAAATCTCTTCGGGCTTATAGCTCAGCAGCCACTCTTCGAGCAGTTGCAAATGCTCCGGCGGGGCCGACGGCGACACGGCGATCGGCACCTGATGCGCGCGGAACGTACCCTCGATCTTGAGCCCATCGACTTCTTTTGGGCCGGTCCAGCCCTTCGGCGAATTCAGCACGATCATCGGCCAGCGCGGCCGATCAGCGTTGCCGCTGGCCCGCGCGGTTTGCTGAAATGCCCGGATGTCCTCGATCGCCCGATCGAGCGTCGCGGCCATCGCCTCATGCATCAGCGCCGGCTCATGCCCCTCGACGAAATAGGGCATCCAGCCATAGCCGCGCAGCAGCTGCTCCAGCTCCTCGCGCGGAATCCGCGCCAGGATTGTCGGGTTGGCGATCTTATAGCCATTGAGATGCAGGACCGGCAGCACTGCCCCATCCGTGATCGGATCCAGAAACTTGTTGGAATGCCACGCGGTTGCGAGCGGCCCGGTCTCAGCCTCGCCATCGCCGATGCAACAGGCGACGATCAGGTCCGGATTATCGAACGCCGCGCCGAACGCATGACTCAGCGAATATCCCAATTCGCCGCCCTCATGGATCGAGCCCGGACATTCCGGCGAGGCGTGGCTCGGGATGCCGCCCGGAAACGAAAATTGCAGAAACAGCTTCTGCAACCCCGCCTCATCCTGGCTGATATTGGGATAAATCTCGCTATACGTGCCTTCGAGATAGGCATTTGCCACCACGGCCGGGCCGCCATGGCCGGGTCCGGAAATATAGATCATGTCGAGATCGTATTTCTTGATGACCCGATTGAGATGGGCATAGAGGAAATTCTGTCCCGGCGTCGTGCCCCAATGACCCAGCAGCATATGCTTGATATCGCTCATCACGAGCTTGCGGCGGAGGAGCGGATTGTCGAACAGATAGATCTGGCCGACCGACAAGTAATTGGCCGCGCGCCAATAAGCATCGATCTTATCGAGCTCGTCCGGTGACAGGGTGGGCGTGGTCATGGTCCGACTTGCTCCGTTTCACGAGAGGCAAGACTCTCGGAAACCAGTTTGGCGATGATTGATGCTTCATCGGTCTTGATGATATGAACCGGCACGCCGCCGTCCTTGATCGAGATCACCGCGTCGTGCCGATCATTGCGCACGAGATCGAGGGCGATGCCGAGAAAATCGAGCCCCTTGCAGATCTGCGCCCGGATCACGGCTGCGTTTTCGCCGATCCCACCCGCAAAGACGAGGTGATCGATCCCGCCGAGCGCAGCGGCCAGCGCCCCGATCTGCTTGCGAATTTGGTAGCAAAACAGCGCAATCGCCTCCCGCGCACGCGGATCGTCGTCCGATCGCTCCAGCAGATCGCGCACATCGCTGCTGGTCTCGGAGACGCCGAGAAGACCCGATTCATGGGTCGCCATCCTGAAGAATTGCTCGGCATCGAGAGAATCCGTCGTCGCCAGATAGCGAAAGATCCCTGGATCGAGATCACCCGACCTCGTGCTCATCGGTACGCCGCCCGTGGGCGTAAAGCCCATGCTGGTGTCGATCGATCGACCGCCCTGGACCCCGCAAAGACTGGCGCCATTGCCAAGATGCGCCAGCACCAGTCGCCCGGCTGCTGCAGCGGGACCGACCCGCCGCGCCAACTCTTCTGCCAGGAACGCATAGGAGAGACCATGAAACCCGTAACGCCGCAGCCCCTGCGCTTCATAGCGGCGCGGAATCGGCAGTAAGCGCGCCACTTGCGGCAGGTCGCGGTGAAAATATGTATCGAAACAGGCGATCTGCGGCACGCTCGGGCAGGCACCCGCAAAAACCTCAACGAGGTGCAATTCGACCGGCAGATGCTCGGGATCGAACGGGCTCATGTCGCGCAACGCCGCGCTTAGATCGGGTGTGATCCGTCGCGGTGCGCTGAATTTGGGGCCGCCTTGGACAATGCGGTGACCGATCGCGTCAAGGCGCCAAAAATGGTCTGATCGCCGTAGCCAGTCGATAATGGCAGACGCTGCCGCGCCATGATCACGCGTATCGATCTTTTGCGGCGCCGCATCGCCGACCGTAAACGTACTACCGGGCTGCCCGATCCGCTGGATTTCCCCGCGCACCGTGCGGACCATATCGTGGAACAATGCGAATTTAACGCTCGACGAACCGCCATTCACGGTCAGTATGGCGTGCGGCGCATCGACCATAACAGACCTTCCAATCATCGTCCGCCTCGCGGCGGAATCGCAGCGTCAGCAAGAGGAACGTCATGCCGCCGGGTTCGGTTCCGGTGCGCCGCGAATCAGAGGAAATGCACCGTAGCTGTTGGCGCCACTTGAACCGCCTTAAGTCCTGCGTCGAAACCCGCCAGCAACCGGTTATGATGATCGACGATCTGATCGGCGGTGAGGGCGCCAAAGTCGGATGTGGGGTGGGGCGCAATTTCGTCGCGAAGCTGCCAACCTGTCTTCCCTACTTCCAACCGATGTCCCACGTTTCCATCATGCTGAACAAGGATGACGGGCACTCCCGCGGCTTCTGCATTGTGCTTTAGGCGACCCAATCGCGGAGCAACGTCATTGAGGCGGGCATCCATATCGGTTTGCCGGCTGCCAGGTGCCAGACCTGTCAGAATTGCCCGCTGCAGATCGATAATGGGAAGCGCTGTCGTCATTGCCTTTTGCCCCACAACGACATGCCATCGGAGCGCGGCGCGACCGGATGGCTGGCGTGGGTCAAGAGGCCAGCCATTCTTTCCGAAATGGTGCCGGATACAGGATTCGAACCCGTGACCTTCGGTTTACAAAACCGCTGCACTACCACTGTGCTAATCCGGCCCTAACATGCCCACGTGTTCTTTCTTAGCATGCCTCTCTACCGTCTTAAAGCCGGTGACTCCGCCGGGCGCGGTCTGGTAGCGTTGCGCGATAAGCGGTGATCAGTCGTCAACAAGGAACAGCGTATGCGACTCAAAACAATGGGTCTGGCGATCGGCTCAATGCTGCTGAGTGCTTCGCTCGCCCACGCTCAGACGGTGCAGCAGCAAGCCTTTGCCAGATGGCGGGCGCAGGATAAATGTCTGCTGGATGCGGTGAAAGCGTTCCCGAACCGCGATCTCGACTCCCAGCAGAAACGCGATCTTTTCGTCGATAAATGCCAAAGCGATCACGGGCTGCCCGCGCGCGCCCATGTCGCGCCGAGCGAGCCTGCCGCCGACAGCAACGCCGCGCATTAGTTTAGGCCATGGAATTCCTCCCCTGCGAAGCGGGGGAGGATTGGTGCCTAGCACAACCGGATTGTGAAATTCGGCGAATGGCGCCTATTCCAACTCAATTTCCACAATGCGGTACGCGACATCGCGGAAATCGGTGTCCGAGAGTTTGAAAAACTCTTGATCGCAGTCGACCGAGACCGTGAAAACTGTGTCGGTGGAAATGCTCGCCGGAATCGCGAGGCTGAAAGGCCCGCGACCGGAAACTGTGAGGGGATGGGACGCGATCGTCCTGACCGTCTCCCGGCTGAGGAAAGGCCGCGCAAAATAATCGCCATTCCTCGAATGAGTCGAAGGGGATTTGGGCTCGAATCGGCGGTCTATCGAAATCGATATTCGAGATCTACGAGCGCCCTCTTGGTGCGGTGCGTCTCGTGCAAATTGTACAGAAATCTATCCCAGCATGGTGACGGATCATACATCTGGCGCGCCTTACGCCGACACCCCGCGATAAACGGCCATCACCTTGCCGAGCACGACCGGGTCGGCGAATTCCGCGAGAGCCTTGGTGCGCGCGGCGGTGCCGAAGCGGCGGCGGAGATCATCGTCTTCGATCAGGCGCCGCAGGCAATCGGCGATACGCTGCGGATCGTCGGGTGGTGCGAGAAAGCCGGTGACCCCGTCCTCGACCGCGTCACGACAGCCGGCGCGGTCTGCGGTCACGATCGGTCGACCGCAGGAGGCGGCTTCCAGCAAAGTCCGCGGTACGCCCTCACCATAGCGCGACGGGTAGAGACAGATATGGCAATCGCGCCAGAACCCGGCGACATCGTCGATATACCCGTCCCATTGCACCAGACCCTCGCCGACCCACGACATCACCTCCTGCCGCGTATGCGCATCGGGATTGCCCTCATCAATGCCGCCGATCAGCCGGAAGCGGGCCGGGATATTCTGCTCGCGGAGCAGCCGCATCGCCTCAACCGCGACGGCCGCGCCCTTGTCACGAACCAGCCGCGTTGCCATGCCGATCGTGACGGGTTCCGGCGGTTCCGGATAGGCCGGGAATCGATCCGTATCAACCCCACAATTCGAGACCAGCGCGACCTGGCCCGGATCAATCGCGCCGCCAGCCGCGAGCACCCGGCCATCGCCATGATTTTCCAGCAGCACGACACTACGCCGCCCGCCCATCGCGATTCTCAGCGCAAGCAGGACCGCAGGGCGCAACAGCCGCGCCTTTAGGCGGCTTGACGTGAACACATAGCCCAGCCCTGCGATGGTCGCGATCCGGTTACGGACCCCGGCGACCCTTGCGATAAGCCCGCCATAAATGATCGATTTCAACGCAATCGAATGCACAACCGACGGCCGCTCACGCCGGAACAGGCGCCAAAGGAGCCAAAGGCTGGCCAATTCTGCCAACAGTGTCCCGCCCCGACGGCGCCAAGGCAGTGCCACGACGCGAAATCCGGCTTCGGTCAAGCGGGCGCCATGCTCCTGGACACGGGCCACGACAATGACATCGAATCCCGCGTCGAGCGCCGCCTTGCCCAACGCCAGTCGATGCAGCCAGAAATACCAATCCTCCGTCACGACATAGACGAGCGTCTTGCGCTTCGGCGGCTCCATGCTATGCAATCCTGCTTATCGACGTTCGGGGCGCCGAACATCGGCTAGACAGATGACGAGATCAAGCGCGTGAACCGAATTCTCCTCTCCATGCTGCATGATGGGATCATGGCCGCGCTGTCGGTCGTGCTCGCCTTGTGGCTGCGCGTTGGTGGCGCGATGGATGAGTATGACACGGTGACGATCGCCGAAGATGCCGGTCTGTTCATGCTGATCGTGCTGTTTTTCCTGCGCATCGGCGGCCTTTATCGCGGCATCTGGCGGTACGCGTCGGTCGCGGATCTCTCGGCGATCGTTCGGGCCGTGACGTTCTCGGTGCTTGTCTACACGCTGGTGCTGTTCCTGGTATCACGGCTGGAAGGCGAGCCGCGCTCGACGCTGGCGATCCAATGGTTCGTCCTGATCGGCCTTTTATCCGCACCGCGCATCGCCTATCGCCTGTTCAAGGATGGCAGGCTCGACCGAGTCTTTGAGCGCGATGCCCATCTGCGCATACCGGTTCTGCTGATTGGCGCAGGTGACGGCGCGGATTTGTTCGTGCGCGAAATGCGGCGGGATACCCAGGCGGTTTACGAGGCGGTTGGGATCGTCGGCGTGACAGATGGCAGAGTCGGCCGCACCATCCATCGCGTGCCGGTGTTGGGTACCATCGAGACAATCGCTGATGTGCTTGACCAGATGACCCGCAGTGGTCGCAAGCCGCAGCGCATGATCGTCACGCAGGACGATATCCCAGGTCCCCAAATGCGCGATCTGGTCGAGCAGGCCGCAACGCTCGGCGTACCGATCGCCCGCATGCCGCGGGTTACTGAGCTGAAATCGGGTGTCACCGACGAAATCACGCTACGGCCGATCGCCATTGAAGATTTGCTAGGCCGGGCGCAGCGCGTGCTGGATCGGGACGCGATGGCAAGGCTGATCGGCGGGCGGCGCGTGCTGGTCACGGGCGCCGGCGGCACGATCGGCTCGGAACTGGTCCGCCAGATCGCGGTGCTGGCGCCAGCGCATCTGACGCTGCTCGATCATTCGGAATATCAGCTCTATCTGGCCGATCTCGATCTCGCCGAACGGCTCCCGTCGCTGCCGCGCACGCCTTTCCTCGCCGATGTGCGTGATCGGACGCGGCTGGAGGAGATTTTTCGCATCGTTCGCCCGGAGCTGGTGTTCCATGCCGCCGCCTATAAGCATGTGCCGATGGTCGAGGCAAACCCGCTCGAGGGCATTCTGACCAACGTGATCGGCACTCGTAATCTGGCGGAAACCTGCCAGATGGCCGGGGTTGGCGCGATGGTGATGATCTCGACCGACAAGGCGGTTCATCCCGCCAATGTGATGGGCGCCACCAAGCGCCTCGCCGAAGGCATCTGCCAGGCGCTCGATATTCAGAGCCGGCGAACAGCGGGTGCCACGCGCTTTATCACAGTCCGCTTCGGCAATGTGCTAGGCTCGACCGGCTCTGTCGTGCCGCTGTTTCAGCGCCAGTTGCAGGCTGGCGGCCCGCTCACCGTCACCGACCCGGCAGTTGAGCGGTTCTTCATGACGGTGCGTGAGGCGGTCGAGCTCGTCTTGCAGGCGGCGACAGTCGCAACCTCTGCCACCCCGCCGCCGGGATTGGAGCAAGGCGGGATTTTCGTGCTGGAAATGGGCGATCCCGTGAAGATCGCGGATCTCGCGCGGCAAATGATCCGGCTGGCCGGGCTGGTGCCCGATATCGATATCAAGATCGCGTATGTCGGGCTGCGCCCGGGCGAGAAACTGTTCGAGGAGTTGTTCCACGAGGCCGAGCCGCCGGTACCGACCGATTCCGACGGATTGCTGCTGGCACGGCCGCGCGCCGCCGATTATGCGGTGCTGAGCCGCGCACTCGACGAGCTGGAAGACGCGGTGCGCCACCGACAGGTTGATCGGACATTGGCCATTTTAGAGCGGCTTGTCCCCGAATTTCAGAGCGGTGACCGAAAATCCCCTCCTGCGCGGGCGGCGGTCTGAACATGCCCCCCTGCCAAAGCATGGCCGTACCTGCTATGAGGGAAAGATGGGCATTTCGAGGGGATACGTCATGCCCGCAGGGAGAGTTTTGCTGATGGCGCGTTATTTGCCGCTCATACTGTGCTGTTCGTTGCCGCTCGTTTTGGGCGGGTGTCATTTGTTCATGCCCAAAGGGGCGGCGGTGCGGCCGGGTGCCGGGGATATTCCAACCGCCGCGGCACCGCCCTCGACGGTCCCCTCGGTGGTGGCGGATGCGTCAGTGACCACTCCTCCAGGCACACGCGACTCGCCAGCCCTGACCGGCCCTGCTGATGTGGGATTGAACCCACTCGCGTCCGGTCGGGTACCCGGAACTGCCGCCGTCCCTGAAGATCCGTTGACCGCCGCCCGCACGGAAGCGGCCGAAATCACTGCGCGCGAGCAGAGCGATCGCAAGGCGCTCACCGACCTGACCGCCGCCAGAGCGCGCGATTGGTCCGCCTATCGCGAGCAATTGAAGGCATTGAACGCCCGCCGGCAGACCGGCGAGACCGATCTCATGGATAGTTGGCAGGCCACGCAGGCCGATCTTTCGGGCCTTGATGCGTCGCTGACCCAATTGACCTCGATCTCCAAAAACCTGTCGAACGACGAGGCGGATTGGATCGATTTCTCCAAGCGCACTGGCGATATGTCGACTCAGCCAATTGCCGAAGGCGAGGCCGTCGAATTATCAAAGATCAGCGACGACGCCATGCAAACCGCAACAGCGCTGCATGGTCTTGCCGAATCGACAGTTGCGGAATTGTCGAACCAGATCAATCTTCTAGCAGCCGAACAAACGATTCTGCCAGGCTTGCTCCGACCGATGGCACCCGGCGAAACGATGGTCGCGACGGCCGCCCCGGCACCGACCGCGCCGCCGCCGACCGAGGCAGCCGGGCCGCTCCCGCCTGTCCAGACTCCACCTCAGTCGTCGCCCCCGACACAGCCTGAGGCACAGCCGGAGCCGACGCCGCAACCCGTGGCGGAGCCCGTTACGCCGGTGCCAACGCCGGCCGCAACGGAACCGCCGCCAGCGGTGCAGACGGCCAGCACATCGACGGTCCCGCCGCCCCGCGACATTCAGTTGCCGCCATCTTTAACGCCTGCGGCCACACAACCGGAAGCACCACCAAAGCCCGAACCCGTTGAGTCGCCTGCGATTCCGCTGCCGGACTCGAAACCGAGCGCCCCGCCGCCCGCCGCGGAGCCGCCGGTGCAGGTCGCCGTAAATACCCCACCGCCGCCACCGCCTCCCCCGCCGGCCGGCCCGGCCGGGCCACCCAAAATGGTGGTCAAGGCTGCTCAGTCACCCGCGGAATATGAGCCGTCGCTGTTTCGCTTAACCCAGAATGTTGCGTCTGACTCGCGCAAATTCCGCGTGACCATCGTCGCCGTCCAGCCAGTCGGCGGCCCGCCGACCGGGCACGCCCTCGCCGTCGCCGCGATCCGCCATCAGGCGCAAGTCGTCGCCCGCGCGATGATCACCGACGGCTTCAATGCCGAGCGGCTGACGATCACGGCGACCGACGATCAATCGGTCGGCCCGACCGGTGAGGTGCGAATCTTTTTGAACGAGCAGCCGCCAGCTTAGGTGCATTTCTAATCTCCCTCCCCTTTATCGGGAGGGAAAGAAAAGAAATTGCGCTGTTTAATAGGCGTTCGAATACTCCCTCACCAACCGATCGAGATATCGCTTATCGATTAATAGCTGATAGATCTTCCTCGAAGACTGTTCGGAGCGTTGCGGCGAATATTTCAAGTCGCTCGTGTAAAACTGTGCGAGCGAGGTGATACCTAACCTCTCCATTTCCTCGATCATCTCCGGCCGCATTGACCGGTAACGCGCCCAGCCTTTCACTTCGCGGTCGGCATGGAGGGCCAGGAAAGCCGAATCGTCCGGCTGGTGATAGGTCTCGCGATGCAGATAGCAGCCGGGCGGTAGCCGATCGCGCTTGGCCGGATCCTCGTCGGGCCAGCCGATGACCAGCGTCGTGACCGGCACACAAGTCTCGGGCAGTTCAAGAAAATCCGCAATCTCGGGACAGGCATCGAGCGTCGTCCCGAGATAGCAGATCCCGAGCCCGGCCGCCTCAGCCGCCAGCGCCACGCTCTGCGCGACGATCATCGCGTCATAGGCGGCGACTAGAAACCCTTCGAGATTATTGAAGTTGTCTCTGGCCCCCCGGAGCCGCAGCCACCGCCGCGTGCGGTGCATATCGGCGCAGAAGGTGATCAGCAGCGGCGCCTGCAGGATCATCTCCTGTTCCATATGCAGCGCATACAGCTGCTCACGCCGCGCCATTTCCTCGGTCAGGATCAGCGCAAACGTGTTGAGATTGCCGGACGAGGACGAGCCCGCGACGGCATCGACGCAGATCCGCTCGATCAGATCCGGCGGGATCGGGTCCGGCTTGAAGCGCCGGATCGACCGGTGAGCAAGCAAGAGCGGCGAGAGCGGGGTGGATTGGTCCATGGGAATATCCAGTAACGTTCATTGAGATAGCGGACGACTACCGGGCGGGCCAGACCCAGGGGGGCGGATCGTCATCGTCTATGATCGTTTCGCCCAGCCGCTTTTGGAGTATGATGCGCCGGACCGAACCGGCCTCGTCAAGCGCCGACAGTAGGCCCGGCGCGTGCGAGACCACGATGATCTGGGTTCGGTGCGCGACCTCAGCGATTAAGCGCCCGAGTGGCGGCAGCAGGTCCGGGTGAAGGCTGGTCTCCGGCTCATTCAGCACCATAAGCGCCGGCGGCCGCGGCGACAGCAACGCCGCGATCAGCAACAGATAGCGCAGCGTGCCGTCCGAAAGCTCCGCCGTCCGCAGCGGCCGCAACAGCCCCTGTTGCCGCATCTCGAGCTCGAAATAGCCGTCCGAGGTGGCGATGTCGAGCTTCGCGCCGGCAAACGCGTCATCGACGGCTTGCTCCAGCAAATCACCATCGCCGATTTCGATGATGGTCTGGATCGCCGCCGCGAGATCCGTCCCATCGCCGGACAGCACTGGCGTATAGGTACCGATCTGCCGCCGCCGCGCCGGCGCATCGCTATCGGTTCGGAAATGATCGTAAAACCGCCAATCGCGCATATGTTCGCGGAGTTTCAACAGCTCCGACGCATCGCCGGGCGCGCTGCAATGGGTCATCATGCTGTCGAACGGCGCCAGATCGTAGAACACATGGTTCCACGCACCATCCTGGCCACGCAGATGCACAGCCGCCCCCTCGCGCCGCGCAAAGACGTTCGACCGGCCGAGGAGTTCGCCGGTCCAGAGGCTCTCCCGCTTGATCTGCGGATCCAGTTGAAAGGCTGTCATTTCGTCCAGAGTCGGCAACCCGAGATCGATCGCATAGCCGTAATCCTTGGACGAGAAGCCAAGCCGCAGGCTGACCGCCTTCTTTCGCGCGGTGCCCTGGATCCTCTGGCTGCCCTGCTTCATGGCGTGAGAGAAATTCTCCGGCCCCGCCCACAGCGTCGAGGCCAGCCCGCCTTCGATCGCCAGCGATTGGATGATCCGCCCCTGCGCGATGTCGGCCAGAAGACGCAGGGCACGATAGAGGCTCGACTTGCCGCTGCCATTCGCCCCGGTCACGACGTTCAGGCGGTCGAGCGAAACCCGGACGTCGCGCAATGAGCGGTAACCGGCAATGGCGAGGCGGGAGATCATTGGGGTTACAGCTGCAACAACGCTCGGATTTTTGCTTGGACAGCTGCAAGGACCTGCGGGGAGGCAGAGCCTTTGCGGACCGCCCCGCGTGCCCGCCAATCCACGCTTTTCATTTGGTCCGCCAGAACGACGCTCGGAGGCGTTTGCGGAACCAGAACCTCGAACGGGTAATGCTTGATCTTGTTTGTCATCGGGCAGCAGATCATCATCCCACGCACAGCATTATAGCGGGCAGGCGACAGGACCAAGGCGGGCCGATGCCCCGCTTGTTCATGGCCAGACTGAGGATCAAAATTCAGCCAGACGATATCCCCCTTTTCAGGGATGTATCCTGACGTTACCAAACCTCCTGGCCTATTGCCGGCCCGAAATCGATTTCATCGTGAAACGTCTCAGGCGTCATTTGGTCGATAAGTTCATCAAGGTCGTAAACGGGAGTCTTAACTGGTTCTATAATAATTCGACCAGCCTCTTCTCTGACATCAATAACCTGATTGATGTTCAATTCCGCCGCCGCCATAATTGCAGATGGGATTCGAACGGCAGCGCTGTTGCCCCATTTTCGGACGTGAATTTCCATCGGACGCTCCCAAAAGTCAGTGAGTGATCGTAATGGGAAAGCGTGGCATGTTTCAACATATGTTTACACGGACTGGAATCCGATATTGCGCTTCCAGAAACGTCGACCAATGTTCGAAAGCAGAAACCAGAAACCTGAACCTACCCCACCATCATCGCCGCCAGCGTCTCAACCCGGTCGGCCTCATCCGCCGGCTTGTCCCAGCGAATCCGGTGCACCCGCGGAAAGCGCATCGCCAGGCCGGATTTATGGCGGCTTGAGCGATGCACGCTGTCGAAGGCGATTTCCAGGACCAGGCCGCGCTCGACCTCGCGGACCGGCCCGTATTTTTGCGTGGTATGGGCGCGGATCCATTTGTCGAGCAGCAAAAGTTCCGCATCGGTGAAGCCGGAATAGGCTTTGCCGACCGGCACCAGTTCCGCCTCACGCCACGCGCCGAACGTATAGTCCGAATAGAATGAGCTGCGCTTGCCATGGCCGCGCTGGGCATACATCAGCACGCAATCGAGCGTGAGCGCGCCGCGCTTCCATTTGAACCACGGCCCCTTCGGCCGACCGGCGAGATAGGGCGCGTTGCGCCGCTCGCAGCCGCGACAGGAGAGTTGGACGCGGATCCCGTCCCATTTCCATTCGGCGAGATAATGCGACTGGTTCAGTGTCGCAAGCTCCTTCCCATCTTCTCCTTCTCTCTCCTTCAGGGCAAGGGCCGGGGTCACGGTGAGCGTCGGGTATGGGTCTTTTTCGGCCCTAAGATGGCTCCGAATGTACGATTGAGGTCTTCCCCGGCATCAGTGCATCTTAAGCGCCCCACATTACGTCTGTTTCAACGCAACTTTCTCGGCTACAAATGGACGTTACATAAAGCTGCCGGGCGCTTCGAAATCGGTTTTCTCTGCGTTACGTGTTTTAGGGACTGGCTCTCGGTCGGGGACGTGACAGGCAAGCTCCGAGAGCTAACAAGATAGGAGCTAGCAATACTGATGCAATTTCTCCTCTACTTTGCCTCGATCGTCGATCAATTTGACCCGCGAGTTGCGCTCTTTCTGGAGAACTTTCGGGATGAACACGTACCGCTGCGCCTTTCCTTCGCAATTTTCTCCGTCTTTTTGCTCTTGTTACTTGCCTTGTTTATTTGGACCGTTGTCGTTTGCCTCCGTATCCTCAGCATCCATCAGTTTGAAGGCGATCTTGGGTTGACCGGCTGAATCGGTATGTGATTCAAGGATTCCGCGTTTTTTTTGGCGTGGGATTTTGCTGTGGCTGTTTTGAACGGTGTCGCCCT
>Ga0116226_10000341_pt1 | contig 39424 bp, 33 predicted proteins | sample S1TSphfallax_FD_89692 | JGI IMG/M metagenome (GOLD analysis project Ga0116226, IMG submission 89692) | Host-associated microbial communities from peat moss isolated from Minnesota, USA - S1T2_Fa - Sphagnum fallax MG | ecosystem: Host-associated > Plants > Peat moss > Unclassified | place: USA... | reverse complement strand
GGTAGGCGAAAATGCCAGGTTTTCGAGTAACGAAACGCAGCGTACATCTTAGTACGTGAGTATCGTAACGCAGAAAAACTGGTATTTGCAGCCAGCCAAAATGAGTTTTGACAGAGGTCTATTATCACCTTTTACTTCCAAACAAGCTCTAACCAGGAATTATGTATGACACGCATGATACAGATGAGTATTTTTATTACGCTGCTCGGATGTATAGTGGGAATTATCCACTATTACGCATTCCAGCGTTTTTGCTATTATTTTAATGTGAGTGGCAATAGCCGTAAAATAGTAGCCGTGGTTACGTTCTTTATCTGGCTATTTACCGTGGTTTCTCTTCCCGTTACCCGTATGCTTCCCCTGCCCTTTGCAGGCGTTCTTGCATGGGTAGTGTTTCCGTGGCTGGGAACGCTGTTGCTGCTTTTAATCAGCCTGTTAGTAGCAGACACGCTATGGCTTATGGCTTCCCAAACGCTGGAAGAACCTTCCAAACGGCTATTTATACGTCAACTCATAGGGTTGGGTATTGTGGGTGTTACGGGTGGTCTTTCCGCCTTTTCACTGTATAAAGGAACTTCGCCTGTTCAGGTTAAAAAAGTCGTGGTAGCATTGCAGAAACTGCCTGCTGCCTTTGAAAATTTCCATATTGTACAGTTGAGTGATGTGCATATTGGTGCGACACTGCACGCTTCCTGGCTAGAGACGATTATTACTAAAACCAATGCACTTAATCCTGATCTGATTGCCATTACGGGAGATCTGGTGGATGCCTCCGTTGAAGCATTAGGCAACACCATACAGTTACTCACACGCCTGAAAGCCAAACACGGGGTTTATTTCATCACGGGTAATCACGAATATTATGCTGGTGTGGATGAATGGGTTGCCTACATCAAAACACTTGGCATAAAAGTATTACTTAATGAAAGGGTTACGATACAAAGAGGGGATGCACAATTTGATCTGGCAGGTGTAGAAGACTTTGAAAGTGCGAGATTCCCGGGTCACGCCCCTGATCTTCCTAAAGCACTCGCAGGAAGAAATACCGAAAATCTGTTGGTATTACTGGCACACCAGCCCGCTGCCATTATAGAAGCTGCGAGTATGGGAGTAGATTTGCAACTTTCAGGACATACGCACGGCGGACAGATTCGCCCGTTTGATTATGCCGTACGGTTAAAACAGCCTTACGTTAGCGGGTTGCACCTGCATCCAGGCAGCCAGACACAAATTTATGTTAGTAGCGGTACAGGCTATTGGGGGCCTCCGATGCGACTCGGAACAGATGCGGAAATTACTTCGCTCTATTTGAAGCAGGCTATCACTTAATCCCTGGCAAAAAAAATGCTTTACTTTTTACCCTGATATGCTACTAAACACGCCTTCTTTTGGGTTGGTCATGTACACCGTGTGGTGAACCCGTGGAAGCATGAAATCACTTAAACGGTTATGAAATATGAAAATTCTTGCTTGTAATAGCAACCTTCCGCTTGCGGAAGCCGTGGGAGCCTATCTGGGTTGTCCGCTTACCAAAGCGACCGTGCGTCGTTTTCCCGATATGGAAATTTTTGTCGAGATTCACGAAAATGTGCGGGGTGAAGATGTCTTCGTGGTGCAATCCACTTCCTATCCCACCAATGACAATATCATGGAGTTGCTGATTACGCTGGATGCGTTGAGACGGGCTTCCGCAAGACGTGTAACCGCCGTAATTCCCTATTTTGGTTATGCAAGGCAGGACAGGAAACCAGGCCCCCGCACTCCTATTTCTGCCAAACTGGTTGCCAATATTATTACTTCTGCGGGTGCTGATCGGGTATTAACCGTTGATCTTCATGCGGGGCAGATACAGGGCTTTTTTGATATTCCACTTGATCATTTATACGCCAATCCCGTGATTGTTTCGGATATTAAAGCCAATTATAACGAAAAAAATGTGGTGGTGGTTTCGCCTGATGTGGGAGGTGTGGTGCGGGCAAGGCGTTTGGCAAGCCGTATTGATGCGGAACTCGCCATTGTTGATAAACGCCGTGAACGGGCAGGTGTTTCGGAAGTCATGAATATTATCGGGGATGTCGGCAATCGTCACTGTATTTTATATGATGATATTGTCGATTCCGCTGGTACGCTGTGTAACGCTGCCTCTGCCCTCATGGAAAAGGGAGCCGCTTCGGTTGCTGCCTACGTCACCCACGGCGTATTATCAGGCAAAGCCATTGAACGCGTCACCGCTTCTGCCCTTACTTCGCTGGTCGTAACGGATAGTATTTTAGTCACCGAAGAAGTCAAAAATGCCCATAATATAAGAGTCGTTTCGATTGCTCCCTTGCTTGCCGAAGCCATACGCCGTATCAGTGAAGAAAGCTCCGTATCCAGCCTGTTTGACTAATTATTTTTTAACTTTATTAATCTCCAAGGAAAACTATTTATGAAAATCAATGCCAATTTAGAAGCCCAAAAAAGAGAAGCATCTGGCAAAGGTGCAGCCCGTGCCTTGCGTCGTGCCGCTCGCATTCCCGCCATTATTTACGGAGCGACCAAAGAACCCGTTAAAATTTCTTTGCCCCTCAAAGAAATGACACTGGAATATAAAAAAGGACGTTTCTTCAATAAAATCATTGATTTGCATATTGACGGCAAAGTCATCCATACCCTGCCGCGTGATGTCCAGACGCATCCCGTAACCGACGTAATCGAACATGCGGATTTCCAGGCTGTGACCAAAGACAGCACCGTGCATGTGATGGTTCCCGTCAAAATCCTCAATCAGGATAAATCCATTGGTTTGAAGCGTGGTGGTGCATTAAACATTGTGCGTCATGAAATTGAATTGCTCTGCAAACCCGACCATATCCCGGCTTCCATTGATATTGACATTCTGAATCTGCAAATTGCACAGTCCGTTCATATTGATGATATTACCCTGCCAGAACATGTCACCACTGCCATTAAGGAACGCAACTTTACTATCGTGACCATTGCAGGACGTAACAAGGAAGAAGAGACTCCTAAAGCTCAGGCTGCGGCAGCTGCTACTGCGACTAAAGCGGCTCCTAAAAAGAAATAAGGATATTTCTTGGAATATATTAGTAAAATCAATGCTATTTACCAGACAGGGCAGGCAACGGAACATAGTTACCGTCCTGCCCTGCAAGCCTATCTGGAAGCGTTGCTGCCTGATATTACCGCTACTAACGAGCCTAAACGTCAAAAATGCGGAGCTCCTGATTATATTGTTACGAAAAACGGCATTGATATTGGCTATATTGAAGCCAAAGATATTGGGATGGATTTAGCTAAAATAGCATCTGAACCACAGTTGCTACGCTACCGTGAAAGCCTTGATAACCTTATTCTCACAGACTATCTACAGTTTCATTTTTTCAAAGACAGCGTAAAAGTAGCAGAAATAGCCATTGCGGAAGTTAAAAACGGCAAGATTACCGCACTTTCTGATAATATCCCGATTTTAGAGAATCTGCTGCACGCATTTGCTGCTTCAGAAAGCCAGACAATTACCGATTCCAAAAACCTGGCAGTATTGCTTGCCAGAAAAGCCAAGCTCATGCGGGAGGTCTTCACCAAAGCCCTTTCCAATGAGGAAGAAAAAGGGGGATTGACGCTGCAACTGCAAGCCTTTCGCCAGATTCTCATTCACGACATGCCGCTAGAGGATTTTGCCGATGTCTATGCCCAGACCATTACTTACGGTATGTTCACGGCACGCCTGCATTCGGATGAGACACAGCCCTTTTCCCGCACACAGTCGCTGCAATTAATCCCTAATAGCAATCCTTTTTTACGCAAACTGTTTCAATATGTTGCACTGGAATTGGAAGAAGGGGTGAAATGGATTGTGGATGCACTATGCGAGGTACTTCGCTTTACCAATATTCATGACATCATGCAGGATTTTGGCAGGCAATCAGGACGGGATGATCCCGTCATTCATTTTTATGAAACTTTTTTGGCGGAATATAGTCCTGATACAAGAAAATCAAGGGGGGTATGGTACACACCCGAACCCATCGTCAACTTTATTATCAGAGCCGTTGATGAAGCGTTAAAAACCTGTTTTGACTTGCCACTAGGCATTGCCGACACCGCAAAAGTCACTATCAAGACGGAAACGATTGATAATTCGCTAAAATCAGGCAAACGCAAACTCGAAAAACAGGTGCATAAAGTACAGTTGCTGGATGTTGCGACGGGAACGGGGACGTTTTTATCTGAAGTCATCAAGCATATTTATCAGGAGAATTTTCAAAATCAGCAAGGGCTATGGAGTAATTATGTTGAAGAGCAGTTACTGCCCCGCCTGCACGGTTTTGAAATATTGATGGCATCTTATGCGATGTGTCACCTCAAAATTCATTTATTACTGGAAGAAACGGGATATATCCCTAAAAATCCCCTCAAACAGCACCGTCTTGGGGTCTATCTTACCAATAGTCTGGAAGAAGCCTATCCCGAAGCACAAACGCTTTTTGCCACCTGGTTAAGTGCCGAAGCCAATGCTGCCAGTACGATTAAAAAAGACATGCCTGTGATGGTAGCCTTTGGGAATCCCCCCTATAATGTCTCGACGCAAAATAAGGGCAAATGGATTGGTGACTTGATAGAAACCTATAAAACAGGTCTGAATGAGCAGAATATCAACCCGTTATCGGATGATTATATCAAATTTATCCGCCATGCCGAGCATTATGTCGAACGCACAGGTTACGGTATTGTGGCGATGATTACCAATAATTCCTTCCTTGACGGCGTGATTCATCGCCAGATGCGAAAACACCTGCTCACTACTTTTGATACGATTTACATTTACGATCTGCACGGCAGTGCCAAGAAAAAAGAAACCAGCCCTGACGGTAGCCCCGATCAGAATGTATTTGATATTCAGCAAGGCGTTTCCATCAGTATGTTCATCAAACATAAACCTGATAATAAAGAGCTGGCAGAAGTCTATCATGCGGATTTATATGGCAAGCGGTTAAGTAAATTTACAGCCCTGAAGCAAAATGATCTGTATAATACGGGGTTTAAAAAGGTGCATTATGCCGATCCTTACTATTTCTTTGTTCCCAAGGATTTTGGCGGGCAGAAGAAGTATGAAAAAGGCTTTGGGTTGAATGTGTTGTTTAAACGCTATAATATGGGGGTTGCATCAGGTAATGATGAGCATTTTGTAGGAACCCAAAAACAACTGGAAAAACGCTTTACCAATCCCGAAATCAAAAAATATGCTTACAGAGCTTTTGATAATAGGTGGATTAATTATGACACAAAATTGCTGCAACGGGCAAGATTTGACTTGTTTCGACATGTTCTGAACGAAAATCTTTGTTTTGCCTTTACCAGAATGAGACAAAAAGATGCTCCTAATACTTTTATTAGCAAATTCATAACCTGTAGGCATTTATTCAGTGGTGAAACCTATGCAGCTCCCCTCTATCTTTACCCCACAGATACGACCCAGCTTTCACTGGATGGTAAGCCTGCACGAGAGCCGAATCTGGACAGTACCATCGTCAGGCAAATCGCCAAAAAACTGAAAATCCCTTTTATAGCCGATCATGAAGACGCAAAAGCAGACGGAAAAACTGCCTTTAGTCCTTTGGATTTACTGGATTATATCTATGCCGTGCTGCATAGCCCGCATTATCGTGAAACCTATAAATCTTTTCTGAAAATTGATTTCCCCCGCATTCCCTACCCTGAAAATACGGTAGATTTCTGGCAATTAGTCGCATTGGGAAGAGAGCTTCGCCTGCTGCATCTCATGGAAAGCCCCGTGTTAAGAAAGCTCACCACGGGATACCCTGAAAATGGCACGAATAAAATAGAGAAAATCAGTTATAAACAGGGTAAAGTCAGTATCAATGCCACCCAATATTTTGATAATGTCCCTGAAGTAGCGTGGAATTTTTACATAGGAGGCTATCAGCCTGCCCAGAAATGGCTCAAGGACAGAAAAGACCAAGTGCTTGATTTTGAGGATATTCTGCATTACCAGAAAATGATTCTCGCTTTGCAGGAAACAGATGCAATCATGCAAAAGATTGATGCGTTTATATGTGGCTCGTAGCAGGACTGGGAAACCCTGGGAAGAAATACGAGCGAAACCGTCATAATATCGGCTTCCTCGCAGTAGACTCCATTGCGAGGGAGTATCATGCCACGGCTTACAGTAAAAAATTTACTGCGGAAATAGCGGAAGCCAGCGTACTTTCTGAAAAAATATTACTGCTAAAACCCCAAACGTTCATGAATCTTTCAGGCGAAGCAATCGCTAAAGCTGCCCATTTTTACAAAATTCCTCCTGAACAGATTATGGTTTTTTACGACGAACTGGATTTACCCATTGGCAAACTCAGGGTGAAAACGGGGGGTGGTAATGGCGGACATAATGGCTTAAAAAGCATGGATCAACATTTGGGAGTGAATTATAAACGTATTCGTATCGGGATTGATCGCCCAACGCATAAAGGGCAAGTCACCAGCTATGTATTGGGGGATTTTGGCAAGGTAGAATATGAACAGCAGGAACAGATGCTACAAGCGATTACGAAATATTTTCCGCTGTTACTGGCAAATGATGATGCGGGTTTTATGAACAAAATTGCACTGGCATTTCCCAAATGAGTGAAGTCTATTTCAAAAAGGGTTTTATTCCCGCTGAGCAATGCCACATTTCCCCAAATGATCGCTCGTTTCGTTTTGGCGACGGGCTGTTTGAAACGATGCTGGTGCATAATGGCACTATTTACCAATTTTCCCTGCATTTACAACGGTTAAATCAAGGCTTGAAGGCTCTTGCCATAGACTTGGATAGCAGCAAGCTTCCCTTTATTTGTGCCGAGCTGCTTAAACGCAATAGAGTAGAAACGGGTTGTGTCCGTATTATTATTTCAAGGGGTGAAGAAGCAAACGAAGCCTTTGGTTATTTGCCCAAGCATCATATGCCTTATATGCTGGTGCAGGCATTTTCCCGTCCCTATCCTGAAACCCAACCTATCACACTCTGGCTTTCTCACTATAAAGCCTGTTCGCTTTTCGGGTTCAAAAGCAATAACGCCCTTCTCTACAGCCTTGCCATGCAGGAAGCCAAGGCACAAGCCTGTGACAACGCACTGCTGCTTGATGAACAGGGCAATATAGCAGAAACCGCCTCGGGTAATATTTTCTGGATAAAGGATAATGTACTTTATACCCCTTCACTCGACCTTCCCCTCATTGCAGGCACAATGCGAAACCGCATTCTGGCATTATGGCAGGGAGAAAAACAGGAAGGAATTTTCGCTATAGAAACACTGGCACAGGCAGATGGCGTATTCATGAGCAACACAGGCGTTATCCTTGCTCCCGTGACCGCACTTAAACCATTAGGCTTGAATTTTTCTCTTATCCCTGCCATACAACATTTACGCCAGTTGCTGGATAAGGAGATAGGTGTAAAAAGATATGATTGGAATCAATAAACCCAAAGACCAGACCCGTGTAGTCGTCGCCATGTCGGGGGGTGTGGATAGCTCGGTAGTAGCAGCCATGCTCAAAGAAGAAGGCTATGAAGTCATAGGCATTACGTTACAGCTTTATGATCACGGAGCCAGTTTGCAGAAAAAAGGGGCGTGCTGTGCTGGGCAGGATATTAACGATGCCCGCAATGTGGCAGAGCTGATTAATATTCCGCATTATGTGCTGAATTATGAAAGCAAATTCAAGGAATCCGTCATGGACGACTTTGTAGAAAGTTATCTGGCAGGTGAAACGCCTATTCCGTGTGTGAAATGCAATCAGTCGGTGAAATTCCGTGATTTGCTGGAAACAGCGAAGGATCTGGGAGCAGACGCACTTGCCACGGGGCATTATGTCAAACGTATGATGGGAGAAGGAGGAGCAGAATTACACCGTGCCGCTGATCATGACAAAGATCAAAGCTATTTTCTCTTTGCCACTACTAAAGACCAACTGGATTTTTTGCGATTCCCTTTAGGTAGTTTTACCAAGGAATATACGCGTGAACTGGCACAAAAATACCAGCTTCCCGTATCCAGCAAACCCGATAGTCAGGATATTTGTTTTGTTCCTAACGGTAATTATGCCAGTGTGATTGAGAAATTACGCCCGGGAGCCTGTGATGCGGGTGAGATTGTGGATGAACAGGGAAATATACTGGGTCAGCATAATGGTATTATCCATTTTACGGTCGGGCAACGTAAAGGGTTAGGTATTGCTCATGCAGAGCCTTTATACGTTCTCAAGCTGGATGCAGAGAAAAAGCAGGTCATTGTGGGAGCCAAGGCATCCCTGCTTACCAAAACTTTCCTCATTAAAAATCTCAACTGGCTGGCAGATACAGCGTTGGGAGAGGAAGGGATAGAAGTACAGGTAAAATTGCGTTCTGCCCAAAGTCCCATCCCTGCCATTGTGCGTCTGGCAGAGGATAATAAGGCAGAAGTGACGTTACTCAATCCCCGTGATGCCGTAGCTCCCGGGCAGGCGTGTGTGATGTATGAGGGAGAGCGGGTATTGGGTGGTGGCTGGATAACCCATGTCAAACGCTAAAAAACTTTTCCTCTTCCATTTAACGCTTTCTTAAACCTTTAGTTGTACTAATAGACCTATAGATAAACCTATGGGTGTTATATGTTACATTCGCTCTCCTTTGCCAGACCACGGCATTTTATGCTACTGCTAAGTGCCTCGCTCGCCCTGAACGCACTGGCATTAGCCTTACCTCTCATGACGATGCAGATTTATGACCGCGTCTTGTCCAATCGTGCGACGGACACGTTGCTGGTGCTTGCTGTGGGTGTACTGGTAGCCGCCTCAGCCGAATTTATCCTGCGGATTTGTCGCAGTATGGTAGTGGGGTTGAACGGTGCTGCTTTTGAGCATGAAGCTGCCACGCTGGCACTGGATAAAACCATCAAAACGGAGCCACGTCAATTAAAAGAAATGACCTCAACCGTACTGGCTCAGGACATAGGAGCAGCAGCGAGGCTCAAGGATTATTATGGCGGGCAGATGATGGTAACGCTGCTGGTGGATACGCCTTTTACCCTGTTATTTCTTGGGCTTGAAGTCTGGCTTGCGGGCTGGCTGGCAGTGGTTCCTGCCCTGATATTATCGCTTTTTCTGTTTATTTCATGGAAGCAGGGTTTGAAAATGCGTTGCCTGATGAATAAACGGGAAGAAGAAGATCATGCACGCTATGGTTTTGTGACGCAATCGCTACATGTGGTGCATACGGTGAAGGCACTCTGCCTTGAAGCACTGATGGCACGTCGCTTTGAAGAAGTGCAGCGTGAAAGCGGACAGACCAATTACGACCTTGCCTGTATGCACGGCAAAGCGGGCAGTTTAAGCTATGGCTTTTCGCAATTTATGACGGTAGCAGTGGTGTGTTTTGGCGCACCTCTGGTGATAAAAGGGCAGATGACGGTTGGGACGCTGATTGCGTGCGTGCTGCTTTCGGGGCAGATTATGCAGCCTCTACAACGCGGACTTGCGATGTGGGTACGGTTTCAGGATATTGCGATTGCGAGAGACCGCCTGAAAGCCTTGCTTGCCATGCCTGGCAGGGATTTTCTGGATGTTCACGATTTACACGCCAATCACGGTTCGCTCAAAATAGACAATGTGCGGTTTGCTTACAAACAAGGACAGCCCGTACTGGATGCTGCCTCACTGGAAATATTGCCAGGTGATACGGTAGCCATTACAGGGGGTTCAGGTAGTGGAAAAACAACCTTAATCGAGCTGATGGCAGGGATTTATGCCCCTGATAAGGGACGTATTATGCTCTCGGGTATGGATGTTTCGCGTATCCCGATTGCCGAACGCCCGCATTATATCGCCTATCTGCCCATGACGGGAATGATATTGCGAGGCAGTATCATGGATAATATTACGGGCTTTAACCCTCTGGTGCGATTACAGGCACGGCGTGTCGCTGATCAGTTGGGCATTGAAGAAGCGGTATCGCTGTTACCTTCTGGCTATGATACGCCACTGGAAGGCAACGCCACCGACGTAGTCCCGCCCGGGCTTAAGCAGCGTATCGCTATTGCCCGTGCCTTGCTGCATAAGCCCCGCCTGATTCTGTTTGATAATGCCGATCACGGGATGGATCATGAAAGCTATAGCCTCATTTTCTCGCTGCTCGCCAAACTTAAAGGAAAAGCAACGCTGGTACTGGTTTCCGATGATCGCAACATCATCAGTCTGGCAGATAATATTTACGATCTGCGTCACGGACAGATTAGCCAGACGATGATGCCTGCATCGTTGCTTTCCGAACGCAAATTCATGAAAAGGGGTATGTTATGAGTGCCATAGCTGCTATTGCCAACGAAAATACGCCCCCGCTTTCTTCTGCCGACTGGCTGGAAAAATTATCGCTGCACGGAGTGCTGAACTGGCAGCACGGCGATAATAATATGGGATTGTTACTGCCCGTATTGCTGGATGTGACAGGCTGGCAGGGTGATATTTTATCGCTATGTGATGCACTGCCCGTTACCGCTCAGGCAGTCGCCACGCAGGATATATTAGCGGTGATGGGAGCCTTGGGGTATCGCATCCAGCGGGAATCCATCCATGTACGCAATCTCAAGCCTGAAGACTTGCCCGCTTTGTTTATTCCCCATAAGGCTGCGGGCTGGTGTGCGGGTATAGTCATAAGAGAAATGGGGACTTACGGGATTATCTGGGAAGATGGCAGACAGCAGCATAGAGGGGGATTGCCTACAGACAGAGGCGAAATCTACCGCTTTGAACGCATTACCGCAGAAAATCTCCAGCAGGAAGGCGAAGCGGAGAACTGGCTTGCACAGATGGTGGAACGCTTCAAGCCACTGATGATTCATGCAGCGGTGTTAAGTATGGTCATGCACCTGTTCACGCTCGCCATGCCGCTTTTTTCGATGGCAGTCTATGACAGGGTGATTTCCTCCCACGCAGCGGGTAGCCTGCCTTTGCTGGGTATTGGTGTATTGCTGGCACTTGGCATGGAGCATCTGATACGCTGGCAACGTGTCTGCCTTGCGGGCTGGATTGGGGCAAGAAGCGGGATACTCGCAACCGCTGCCATGTTTGAACGCCTGTTATTTCTACCCGCTTCCATTATTGAGCAGGCTTCCGTTTCTTCACAACTTGCCCGTATTCGTGCGTTTGAGTCAGTACGGGATTTCATTACGGGTTCGGTATTTTTAACCATTCTGGAAATTCCTTTCTTAGGCATTCTGGTGCTGATTATTGCCATGCTGGCAGGGCCGATTGCGTGGATTACGGTGAGTATTATGCTACTTCAGGTAGGTATCATGTTAGGGCTGCGTTCCCACTGGAAAAAACTGGGCAGGGAAACCGCACATGCTTCCGCTACACGCCAGCAGATTCTCATGGATACGATTGATAATGTGAAAGCCATTTACGGTAGCAGTTTAAGTGAGCGTATGCTCCAGCGTTTCCGTATCACAAGCTGGCAGGCAGCCAGAGCCAATTACCGCTTTGGGTTGAACGCTGCCATTATCCAGCATTTTGCTGGCTTGGTGACAGTATTTGCAGGGGTGGCGACTATCTGTTGGGGGTTAAACCGCATCTGGGCAGGGGAAATGACGGGGGGTGCTATGGTGGCGACGATGATTATTACCTGGCGTATTCTTTACCCCTTACAGGCACTTTGCGGCGTGTTGCCACAGCTTGAACAGATTAAGGCATCTTTGAGCCAGGTTTCACAGCTTATGGCATTTACGCCAGAAGCCCACTCTGCCCATGTGGTGCTGGCAGAACATCCCCTCAAAGGCAAAATCAGTATTCAGAGCTTGGGTCTAAGGTATGGACGTAAAAGTGATCCAGTCTTTATGGGACTTACAGCCGAAATAGCAGCGGGTGAAATTGTAGCGATTTATGGCGGTAACGGGACGGGAAAATCCAGTATTTTACGCCTTTTGCTTGGGCTTTATGCCCCCGCTATGGGAAGTATCAGGCTTGACGGGGTGGATCATCGCCAGTTTGACCCAAGGTCTCTTCGTCGCCAGATTGCCTATCTTCCGCAAATTCCTGAATTATTACCGGGTACGATTGCCGATAATTTACGCGTGCATGACCCGCTGGCACAGGAATTTCGCCTGCGTCAAGCCCTGCTATGGGCGGATGCGTGGGATCTGGTGGAACAATTACCCGCAGGGCTGAATACAAGAATAGGCGAAAACGGCTTTATTCCCTCCAGCGGTTTTGCTTCCCGCCTCACACTGGCACGGCTTTACCTCGCTGATCGTCCGCTGGTATTGTGTGACGAGTTGCCCGGGCAGTTACTCAACAGCACCACAGGCGAGCGATTCCGCAGCTATCTGGAAGAATGTCGCGGCAAACGCACCGTATTATTCATCACCCACCGCGAAGACTGGTTAAGCATGGCGGACAAGGTTATCTGGCTTAAACCCGATGAACGCCCCACCGTTAGTCGCCCCGAGCCTTTACGCAATAACGCAGCATGAAAAGGAAAACATCATGACTTATAATTCTGCCAATACGCCGTTTAGTGCCAACCGCCAGCTCCATATGACCTATCGTGGCATCCATAAATGGTATCGCCGCTGGTTCACACAGGATCTGCATCAGGTAAGCCAGTCGCTCATGCTGGAAGAAACCAGATTGCCACGCCTGCTGCAACTCTCCATCATTACGCTTTCCAGTGCCACCGTCATTTTCATTATCTGGGCAGCACTCACCCCCGTGAAGGAAATTGCACGCACAGAGGGGCAGGTACTCACCAACGGCTATAGCCAGCTTGTCCAGCATTTGGAAGGTGGGCTAGTGCGGGCAATCCTGATTCACGAGGGCGATTTTGTGCAGAAAGATCAGCTATTGCTCAAACTGGACGGAGCAGGACTGGAAGAGGACTTCCATGAACAGCAGGCACTGGTAGAACCACTATCGCTGGAAGCCGAAGTATTCCATGCCATACTGGAAGACCGCCAGCCTGATTTTTCGCATCTCAATGGCTCCACTGCTACTATTATGCAGGAGCAGGCACGCTATGAAACGATGCGGGGATCCAGACTTTCCGAACGCCAGATACTGGAAGAACAGATTGCACAGAAACAGACGGCGATTAACCGCATTAAACAGTCACTTGCTATTGCCAGCTCCAATCTGAAAGTCTCGCGTGAAATCAAGGGCATTTATACCAATCTGGAATCGCAGGGGTTGGTTGGACGCACCGCATCCCTCAAAAAGCAGGAAGAACTTAATAGCCAGAGTGGTGAAGTGGGTACGCTTTCCCAACAACTTGAAGAAGCCAAACGGGAATTAAGTGAATTTCAACGCCGAAAAGAAGCCCTTTCCGCCCAACAGCGTGATGCAGCCTATAATGAACTGCACAAAATAGAGTCCGATCTGGCACAGGCAAAGGAAAATCTTAAAAAACGTAATGACAGGGTTGCCCGTCTTGAAGTACGTTCGCCCGTGACAGGTTATGTCAAGGGCTTGCGTATCAATACGATTGGTTCCGTGATTCCCGCAGGACAAACCCTCATGGAAATTGTCCCCGCAGGCGAAAAACTGGTGGTGGAAGCCCGTATTCTCCCGCAACAGGTCGGCAGGATTTCAGTCGGGCAGGAAGTGCAGGTCAAGGTGGATTCTTATGATTATGTGCGTTACGGCACGATTGAAGGCAAGCTCGAATCCATCTCCGCCATGACATTCTCCGATGAAGTCCGCCGTCAGGATTATTACAAGGGACGCATTGCCCTAAGCCACGACTATGCAGGGCAGGTTCCAGGCTCTCACCTTATCATGCCTGGTATGACGGTAGATGCCGATATTGTCACAGGGGAAAAAAGCGTATTGGGTTATCTGCTCAAACCGATTCAGGTGGCGGTGCGTAATGCGATGACGGAGCAGTGAAGGAGTGGTAAGTAGTAAGTGATAAGTTATAAGAAGTGGTAAGAGTTAATTGGCAAGTGATAAGTATTTGTTATATTTATTAATTATTACTATTTACTTACCACTTACTACTTTTTACTTAACTCTTACCACTTAACTCTTACCACTTAACTCTTACCACTTAACTCTTACCACTTAACTCTTACTACTTCTTAAGGAGAACACAGACATGCAACAAGACAACACCGCCCCGCAATGGACTTCCAGTTCCAACATGCCCGTCCATATTCCCAAATTATTATTAGTCGATGATGATCGCGTCATGCGGGTTATCCTTAGGCAAGCCTTGCAGAATCACGGCTATGATGTCCATACAGTCAAAAACGGGCAGGAGGCACTGGAAATACTGGCAGCTAATCCCAGTCGTGTCGATGCTATTATCCTTGACCGTGAAATGCCAGGCTTAAACGGTATGGAGGTCGTCGCCAGAATCAAAGAAAACCCGCAACTCTCCAGCATTCCCATCATCATGCTTACGGGAACGAGTGAGCCAGAGAAAATTCAGGAAGGCATTGATGCGGGGGTCTATTATTATCTGGTGAAACCTACTGAAAATAAGTTACTGCGTAGCGTGATTGAATCAGCCCTCAGAGAACGCAGGCAGAAACTGGCACTGATTTCCGAGCTAAACCGTCACGGTGCAGCACTCAAAGCCATGCAGAACTGCCAGATTGCGGTAAAAACTTTGCGGGAAGCCGAAGACACCGCCTGTTTTCTTGCATCGTGTTTTCCTGATCCTGAACGGGTAGTATCAGGGTTGATGGAATTGCTGATTAATGCCGTGGAGCATGGGAACTTAGGCGTAACTTACGAAGAAAAATACCGTCTCTTGGCTGAAAATAACTGGCGTGAAGAACTGGATAGGCGGGTTGAACTAACTGAAAATGAAGGAAAATCGGTGGATGTTATTTACCAGCATAAACCCGAAGGCTATCTGGTGCAGATAACCGATGCAGGCGAAGGCTTTGACTGGAAGCGTTACTGGCATATCAATCCTGCACGAGCAACCGCAAGTCACGGGCGAGGCATTGCACGGGCAAGGCTTATGGCATTTGATCGGCTCGCTTATAATGAAAAAGGCAATAGCGTGACGATTATGGTAGCACAAACCGCTATTGCTCCTGAAGGTTATCCATGGTGAACGAACTCCATAAAATGTTTGATAATACCAAGCGGCGTATCACGGTGAGCTATCACCTTGCATTGCTGCTGGTGGCGGGTATGGTAATCATGATTGCCGTGATAACCTATCGTGACATCAGCCAGCAGATAAATGCCAGTAGTGTTATCAATATTTCAGGCAGACAGCGTATGCTTTCGCAACGTATTGCCATGCTTGCTTATCAGCTCGTCAATAGTGAGGGAGAAACACGTTCAGAAATCCTGAAACAATTTAACGATGCCTTAACCGAAATGGGAAGCAATCATGAGCAACTGATTATGAATGCACAGATGCAGCCCGCAGATGCAAATGAACCCAACCTGATTCACGATATGTATTTTGCTCCACCACTCCAAATTGATATGCAGGTGAGGGAATATCTCCTTCATGCCAAAAATATTCTGCATTTGCCTGAAGAAAAAGTCACGCTCAGTAATAGTGACATGAAAAGCCTGTTGAAGCAATCACAGGAAAGGCTGCTGGATTCCCTAAACGCTGCCGTAACTAATTATGAACAGCAGATAAATGAGCGTTTTTCCTTACTGCGTGAGTTAGTGGCGTTGCTTTCTGTTCTGGTATTGCTGATGCTGGCAGCCATTGCCCTTATCATCTTCAGACCCGCTATTTCCTTTGTTGATCAGGCACAAAAACAGCTTAGGGAATTAAATCAGCTTAAAGGAGATTTTCTTGCCAATATGAGTCATGAAATCCGCACCCCCATGAACGGTATTTTTGGTATGACGGAATTATTGCTGGATTCCAGCCTGAATCCCCGCCAGCTTCATTATGTCCGCACGCTGCAAAGCTCTTCCGATCACCTGCTCGGGCTTATCAATGACATACTGGATTTTTCCAAACTGGAAGCGGGACAGATGAAACTGGATCCTGTGCGATTCAACCTGCTTGCTACCATAGAAGATTTGCTGGAGTTGCTCTCCGCACGGGCAAGGGAGAAAAATCTTGAACTACTGGTACGGTATCTACCAGGCACACCGCGTTTTATCGTGGCAGACCCGGGCAGAATGCGACAGATATTGTTAAATCTCGTAGGCAATGCAATTAAATTTACCGATCAGGGCTATGTGATGGTGCATGTGGAAATGCTACCGCAGGAGCGTACCCCTGATAGCAGAATATGGCTTCGCATTCGCATTGAAGATACGGGTATAGGCATCCCTGAAGATAAAATCTCCAGCCTGTTTGAAAAATTCATGCAGGTAGAAAGTGGCAGTACACGAGCAAGGCAGGGAACGGGATTAGGGCTGGCAATCTGCCTGAATCTGGTAAATATTATGGGCGGCAAGCTCAGCGTAGAGAGTAACCCGGGCAAAGGAACCGTATTTAGTTGGGAAACGCCGCTTGCTGAAGCCTCCGAACCGCAACCCGCTTTTGATACGCAGGCAACACTGGAAGGCAAACGCATAATATTCGTTGATGATTTGCTTCCCAACCGCCTGCTTTACCGTGAAGCCCTGATTGCGGGCGGTGTGGAATGTATGGTAGCGGAAAATGCACAGGAGGCGTTTTCCATGTTAGGCTATGAAAAAGAAAATAACCGCCCCATCCACGCCGTCATTACCGATTATATGATGCCAGAGGTGGACGGGATACGCTTCACAAAAGCCCTGAAAGCGGATGCACGTTTTAAGGATATTCCCGTGATGATGCTCACCTCCGCAGGAGAACAGGGACTAATCAGGCGTTTTGATGAAGCAGGAGCAGCAGCGTGTCTTTCCAAACCCGTCACCCGCCAGCAATTATTCGATACGCTGGCTCATATATTGAAACTGGCAGAAACAGGGCAGAAACAGGGTATTATCAGCAGTGAAGAACATCATCTTTCAGGAAACCGACTGGCTCAGCGGGAAAAACTTCTCTATAAGCGGCATATCCTGCTGGCAGAGGATAATAGGGTGAATAGTGAAATCACTACCGAAATGCTGCACCAGTTTGGCTGTGAAGTCACCGCCAAAGTCAATGGCAGGGAAGCGGTGGAAGCGGCACGTTCGCATCCTTTTGATTTAATCCTGATGGACTGCCAGATGCCAGAGATGGACGGATTTGAAGCAGCCCGTCACATTGTTGCCCTTAAACAGACAGGACAGATCGCCCCTGTTCCGATTATTGCCCTAACTGCCAATGCGATGAAGGGTGATAGGGAACGCTGTTTTGAAAACGGTATGGATGACTATATCAGCAAACCTATGCGGAAATCCACACTGGAAGCCATATTGCTCAAATGGCTGCATGAAAAAATAGAGCAAAACGATGAAGAAGAAAACCCCAAACCCAAGGAGTCTATTATGAAAATAGCTTTTACCACCCCTGGCGTAGCTTCCGCTGAAAGCTGTGGAGTAGACGAAGAAACGTTTGCAACCGCACGCGAAATGCTGGGCGATAAACTCGAAACCATTATTAACTACTATCTGGAAGATGCTGGCAACTACCTTACCCGTATTGCAGAATCCATCAAACAGAATGATCCTGCTGGTGCTATTGCCCCTGCCCATACGCTCAAAAGCTCCAGTCGGCAGCTGGGTATCATCACACTGGCTAATTTCGCCGAACAGGCAGAAGTAACCGCTCGCACTACGGGAACTAATGATAATAACAAAACGCTGGCAGCATTACTGCCCCAAATGCAGGATGCACTGAAAAAAGCGGAAGCGTTTTTACATTATGCGTTGGCAGCCTGAAATATGTCATGTCCACACCCACGGACACCCCCAATCTTGCCACACGGTTCTTCCGTATCCTGATAAAAACGGGTATGGTAGCTTCCTGTGTGGTGATTGTGATTGCAGCCATAGCGGACTACCATACCACCCGTAACCATCTGATAGATGATTTTCGGGAAATGACCAATCATGCCGTGAATGCCTACGGCTTTTTATATACCCATAAAAAAACCGAGCTGCTGGAATCCTATCTGCTGGAATTGACAAAAACCAGCAATGTGTCCGCTATCTGTGCCTATAATGCACAAAATCATAGCATTACTAACTGGCATGAAGCCGATAACCCGCCCTGCCCCGCTATTTTGGATAGAGCAGGTATCAAAACCGATACGATGCGTATCACCATGGCGACAAAAGTAGAAGTTGCTGGCAATTATATTGGCATGATTTATACGCAGGGAAAGCTCTTCAGCCTGAGCCAGTTTCTCCTGCACCTCGTGGTTATTTCTGCTACGCTGTTGCTGATTGCCGTTGCAACGTGCAAATTTGCTTCCCTTCGCTGTGCTGCCTTTGTGAATCGTTCGCTGCTGGAAATCTATGAATATACGGGACAACTCAAAGCGAATAATGCGATTTCCTGTCCTGTTTTGCAGGTGAAAGAAATAAAAGAACTGGCAAAAACCATTACGGATTTACATCAGGACATGAAGGCAAAGCGAATTACCTTCGCTCATTTTGATGATACCCGCAACTGGCATCTGGATCTCATCTCTACGCTGGTGACGCTCATTGCTTCCCATACCAGGCAGGGATCGCCTCTGTTAGATTATGCTAATGATTATGAGTTACTGGTACAGATAGAACGGGGTTCCCGTAATAAAATGATCACAACCTTTAACCTTGAGGAGGTACTTGCCAGAGCGATTGCGAACGTCAAAAAAGAATTTACGTTTCACCGCCAGATTAATTTCACTGCTTCCTTACAAGCGGGGATACCGATGCTATGGAAGGGTGACGACGAAATGCTGGAAACTTTGCTACGGCATTTGCTGCTGATTTCCCTGCGTCGCACCTCATCTGGTTTTGTCTTTTTACGGCTGGAATCATCACATCCCAAACAATGGATGCAAGCCCCCTCGCTGTCTATCAAACTAGAAGATAGTGGATCTGCCGTTCAGCCGTGGCAGTTGAAACAATGGCTGGATACGGGTTTTGAAACACCCATCCCGCTTAATAATATACAGGAAATATCCTGGATACTTGTCACCCGTCTCGCACATGCCATGGGAGGAAGCGGGTTGGCAGAAAGCCCTGCTTCGGGTGGATTAACCTATACTGCCCTGCTGCCTTTTGCTTTTCCCGATACTTACCTGCCTCCTTCTGCTGCAATGGAGCCAGAAACACCTCATCAGGATGTTTTTCCTCTGAAAATCCTGCTAATGGTTGCAACGCAATCACCGCATCAGCAAGCACTTAACGAGCTATTGGAAAGCAAAGGCTACCGCATTTTCAAGGTTTCCAGTAACGCTAAAGCATTGGAAATAGCCCCCGTGCTGCCTTTTTCCGCCCTTATCCTTGAGATGGAAGCAAACGCTGCACTCGAATATGCCGATCGCCTGAGTTACCAGATGCAGGAAGGCACGCTGGCAACGCTTCCCATCTGGGTAAAAGGGACGGCTGCTCATACCAGCAACTCCATTAGTGCCTATTTGCCCCGCCCCTATCATCCTGAGGCAATATACCAACTATGCAACACGCTAAAACCCTGCTCTCAAGGCTTTTATCACAGCGTAAATGCACAGATACGCCTTGAAATGCCACCTGCCAGCTTACTTTCCCTGCCAAGCCTGAATGCCATGCTGGCAAACCAGATTAACGAGCTGCTACCAACCCTTGAAATGCTATCTCATGCGGACTATCCTTCGCAGGCAACCCACCAGATCCACGCCGTCAAGTCCGCAGCCCTGACACTGGGCTATTTCCGCCTGGCTGCCCTGATGGGAGAAATGGAATATGCCATACTCCATCGCAGTTTTAATTCCTATCCAGAAAACTGGGGTATTATTGGGGAGATACTGGCAACTATCCAGATTTAACGCTCAAAATATAAATGCAATTTCGCATATTTACTTGACACTCTGCACAGAGAACTTACATATAGGAAATAATAGTAACCAGCATTACCTGTTGCCAATGAATTTTTTATCCAGTCTGGGTCGTATTTTCCTTAGCTTTCTTGCCTCGGTAGGAAGGCTGGCTATGTTTGCCCTGCAAGCGATTGCAACAGGGCTACGCCCTCCTTATTACCCAAGGCAAATCCTGCGTCAGATGCTGGATATTGGCTATTTTTCCTTACCCGTCATTGGCTTGACTGCCTTTTTCACAGGAGCCGTGCTGGCACTGCAAAGCTATTCGGGGTTCTCGCGTTTTAATGCCGAAAGCTCCATTGCTACGGTCGTTGTGCTTTCTATCACCCGTGAATTAGGGCCAGTATTATCAGGACTCATGGTGGCAGGCAGGATTGGGGCTTCGTTTGCAGCGGAAATTGGAACGATGCGGGTGACGGAACAGATTGATGCACTTACCACCCTTTCTACCAATCCTTATAAATATCTTATCTTCCCACGGCTGCTTGCGGGTATTCTCATGCTGCCCTGTCTGGTGCTGATTGCGGATATTATCGGGGTTATGGGGGGGTATCTGGTGAGTATTCACAAACTGGGCTTTGCACCTGGCCCTTATATTGTCAGTACGTTTGACTTTTTGCAGCGTATTGACGTGGTTTCAGGGTTGGCAAAAGCCTCCGCATTCGGCTTTATTATTGCCCTGATGGGATGTTACCACGGCTATCACTCCAAAGGTGGCGCACAAGGTGTCGGGACGGCAACTACCAATGCGGTGGTTTCTGCTTCCATCCTGATTTTCTTTGCCAATTATTTCCTCACTGCCCTGTTTTTTGGTTCCTGATCATGACTTCCATCCCTTATAAAATTGAACTGGAACATGTGAAGAAACGCTTTGGCGACAGAATTGTCCTGGACGGTGTTTCACTGAATATAGAAAAAGGCGAATCACTGGTGGTGATTGGTGGCTCGGGAACGGGCAAATCCGTACTGATTAAATCCATTCTGGGGCTTATTAAAGCAGATAGTGGCAGTATCAAAATTGACGGTGAAGAAGTCACCAGGCTCAGCGGTAGCAAGCGTGAATTGCTTATGAAAAAATTTGGGATGCTGTTTCAGGGCGGAGCATTGTTTGATAGTTTAACCATTTGGGAAAATGTAAGTTTTGCGGTAAGGCAGAATAAAAAACTCTCTGCATCGCAGGCAAAAGCCCTGGCAGTTGAAAAGCTGGCTTCAGTGGGGTTACCTCCCGAAGTGGCAAACCAGATGCCTTCAGAACTTTCAGGCGGGATGCAGAAAAGAGTGGCACTGGCACGGGCTATTTGTGCAGAACCGGATATTATCTTTTTTGATGAACCCACCACGGGGCTTGACCCCATTATGGCAGATGTCATCAATGATTTAATCATCAAATGCACCCGTGAACTGGGACTAACCACCCTCACCATTACCCACGATATGGCGAGTGCCTGCAAAATTGCGGATACGATTGCCATGCTCTATGAAGGCAAAATCATCTGGCAGGGTAAGGCAAAAGAAATTTACCATAGCAAAAATGCTTATGTTGACCAGTTTGTGCATGGCAGAGCGGAAGGGCCTATTACGGTTCCCAAGTGAGAGTATAAGAATATGAGAGTATAGAGTATAAAGATATAGACTCTTATACTCTGCTTTACCCAAAAAACAGTATGAAAAAGTATGAATTTGTGATATGCTCCGATCATGAAGAGGTAATAGACTATGACACAGATTGAACGCATGACGATTGCACTACCCATAGAAATGGCAGCGACGATAAAACTCGCTGTAGCATCGGGCGACTATGCTTCCAGTAGTGAGGTGTTTCGTGATGCTATTCGGGCATGGAAACAGAAACGCCATTTACAGCAGCAAGAAGCCGGGCATATCATGGAGGGTATAAGGCAGGGGCTTGTAGAACTTGAAACGGGAAAAACCAGACCCGCAGAAGAGGTACTAAATCGTCTCGAAAAGAAATATAAAGATATGCAATAATCCATGCACTGTATTTTTACGCAACAGGCGGAAGATGACCTTGAAACTATTGCAGACTATATCGCACTTGATAATCCGGTGCGAGCCGTTTCTTTTATTCAGGAAATAAGAAAGCGGTGTTACAAAATCGTAAGTAGTCCGGAAGCCTATCCAGTAGCACCCGAGTATGGTGAAAATATCCGAAAACTTCCGTTTGGCAACTATCTGATAATGTACACGCTACAGGAAAAAAATGTTGTGATTCTACACCTTCTACACAGTGCAAGAAGTCTGGTCTCATAAGCAGAACCCCTTTGCTATATTACGTTTTCCGAAGTTTTTGCGGGAGTATCGCATAAAGCACTAGACAATTTAGTAAAAATATACTAAACGGGCATGATTGAAGCATAAAGATTTAGCAGGAGAGTGAAGTCATGGAAGTTATTTTATTAGAGCGTGTGGGTCGTTTGGGAACCGTAGGGGATGTCGTAAAAGTAAAAGACGGCTATGCCCGCAACTTCCTTTTACCCAAGAAAAAAGCCTTGCGTGCCAATGAAGTCAATAAAGCGGTATTTGAACATCGCCGTAGTGAAATTGAAGCCTCTAATGCTGCTAATCGTGAGCAAGCCCAGAAAGTGGCTGAAAAATTGGGCAACCTGTCGGTAAAAATTGTGCGTCAGGCAAGTGAAGACGGAAAATTATACGGTTCCGTTAGCATGAGAGATATTGCGGATGCAGTGAATGCCTTGGGCAATAATTTTGAGAAAAGCCAGATTGTACTGGATGCTACCATTAAAAATATTGGCAGATTTGATGCAAAACTGGTGCTTCATCCGGAAGTTATCATTGCATTGCGGGTTAATGTAGTGAGAAATGAAGCAGACAAAATTGAAGAAGATAAACCTGCTGTAGAAGCTTCACAGGAAGATGCTGCCTAATACGCAAAAATATCCCCCTCTTATGAGGGCGTTGCACTGGTTAATGGCTATTATTATCATAGCCATGCTGGCATTGGGTTTAATCATGGAGGGCATTCCAAGAGAAAATCCGCTGCATCAGACACTGTATGATGTGCATAAATCCTTTGGGGTTTTGGTGCTGATGCTGTTTGCTATAAGAATCAGCCTGCGTCTCAGATTTGGTTCTCCTGCCCTTCCAGCCATTATTTCGGGTATGGTGAAAAAACTTGCACTGGCAGGGCATTATCTGCTGTATCTGTTAATGTTCATCATGCCAGCCTCAGGCTATCTCATGACCAATTCATTTGGCTTTCCCGTCAGGTTTTTTGGCATTGCCTTACCCAAAGTTATAGGCATTGATAAAGAAGCGGGCATGTCTTTTGCTACCATCCATGCTATCTCTGCCTATATCCTCATATTTTTTATTGTGGTGCATATAGGAGCAGTCATACTGCATCTCGTGAAAGACAGGGTAAATCTGCTAAAAAGAATGTGGTAAAAATCCAGCTACCGCATTATTCTCAAAATAACACAATCAGCACTTGATTTTTTACAAAGTTTGTTTATAAGGCTTCCCCTATGACCAATATTAGAAATATAGCGATTATCGCTCACGTGGATCACGGCAAAACGACGCTCGTGGACGCAATGTTAAAGCAAACCGGTACCTTCCGCTCCAATCAGGACGTGGAAGAACGCGTGATGGATAGCAACGATCTGGAAAAAGAACGTGGTATCACTATCCTGGCAAAATGTACCTCCGTGGTGCGTCATGATACCCGTATTAATATCGTGGATACGCCAGGACACGCTGACTTTGGCGGTGAGGTGGAACGTGTATTGTCGATGGTGGACGGTGTGGTATTGCTGGTGGACGCTGCCGAAGGGCCTATGCCACAAACCAAATTCGTGCTTTCCAAAGCCTTGCGTCTGGGACTGCGTCCGATTGTAGTGATAAACAAAATTGATCGTTCGGATGGTCGTCCTGATGAAGTCATCAATGAAGTATTTGATTTGTTTGTTGCACTGGATGCTTCCGATGAACAGCTTGATTTCCCTGTGCTGTATGCTTCAGGGCGTGCGGGCTGGTGTGATAAGGAACTGGAAGGCAAAAGAGAAAATCTGGATCCTTTATTTGATACGATTTTGTCATATGTGAATGAACCCGATGTGGATAAGGAAGCCCCTTTTTCCATGCTGGTAACGATTCTGGATGCGGATCCTTATTTAGGCCGTATCCTGACAGGGCGTGTCTATAGCGGACGTGCAAAAGTCGGTATTCCTATTAAAGCCATTAACCTTAAAGGTGAGGTGATGGAACAGGGGCGTATGACCAAACTGCTTTCCTATCAGGGCATTAAACGCTATCCCGTTACGGAAGCAGAAGCCGGTGATATTATCTGTATTGCAGGGCTGGAAAAAGCCTCTGTGGCGGATACGATTGGGGAGCTGGTGATTAACACTCCGATTGCGTCTACCCCGATTGATCCCCCCACAATGGCAATCACTATTTCCGTAAATGATTCCCCGATTGCGGGTAAGGAAGGCTCTAAAGTGACTTCCCGCATGATTTCCGATCGTTTATTTGCCGAAGCAGAAACCAACGTAGCTATTACGGTTAAACAAAGCGAAAATAAAGATGCGTTTGAAGTCGGTGGACGTGGCGAGTTGCAGTTGGGTGTGTTGATTGAAAATATGCGTCGTGAAGGGTTTGAACTTTCCGTTTCCCGCCCGCGTGTACTGCCCAAAATCGATCCCGATACAGGCGAAAAACTGGAGCCGATTGAAGAAGTCGTAGTTGATGTCGATGAAGAATATTCAGGCACAGTAGTGGAAAAAATTTCCCAACGTAAGGGCGAAATGCAGGATATGCGTCCATCAGGTGGTGGCAAAACCCGCATTATTTTCCATGTTCCTGCCAGAGGGCTGATTGGTTATCAAAGCGAATTTATGACGGATACGAGAGGCACGGGTATCATGAACCGTCTCTTCCACGGCTATGCTCCCTATAAAGGCGACATTGCAGGACGCAGAAACGGGGTACTGATTTCTACCGATAATGGAGAAGCCGTTGCATATGCGTTGTGGAACTTGCAGGATAGGGGCATCATGTTCGTCAACCCGCAGGATAAAGTCTATGCTGGGATGCTGGTGGGTGAACATAGCCGTGATAATGATCTGGAAGTCAATGTGTTGAAAAACAAACAGCTTACCAATATCCGTACCACAAGCAAAGACGAAGCAATCCGTCTAGTTCCGCCCCTGATGATGACTTTGGAACAGATGATTTCCTATATTCAGGATGATGAGCTGGTGGAAGTTACGCCTAAATCCCTACGCTTGCGTAAGAAGTTCCTGGATTCCAATGAACGCAAACGCATGGGACGTGAGAAGAAGGCGGATTAGGTTTTAACAACTTTCTGCATAATGAAAAAAGTCTCCTTATTCATAAGGAGGCTTTTTTTATTAAGAGGCTGTTCACTATCTTTTTTAACGATGGATTTTTAGAGAATTTTGTGCGAAAAATCAGGTATAATTAGCAGGAATATACCGCTCATGATTCAAAACTTGTGATTTATTGCGAGTATTTTTGGTAATAATGAAGCTGAATTTTCGTAGGAATACTTGACTGTATTTCAAGAGAATTCAGCTTTATTAGTGCCAATAAAGACGAAGTAAGAAATCACAAGTTTTGAATCATGAGCGGTATAGTGGGGCTATTTCAAGAATTATACCTGATTTTGCAGCCAAAATTGTCAAAAATAGGCGTTAAAAAAGATAGTGAACAGCCTCTAAAAAGCTATCGCCTGCCATTATTGTGAAAGCGATCCAGTTTTTGTATCTTTATTTTGCCTGACCAGATGCAATATTCAGCGTCCTGTTCCGTTACATTGACTATGGGGTGTACAACCTTTTCACCTGGCAGGCTGTTAATCTGAAACGACACCTGAGGTCCAAATACTTCCAGACTGCCACTATTCTCCCCAAGTGTTACGATACGCTGGCTGCTACCCTGTCGTATAATAATGTCATATGGCTGTCTGTCACAATTACCGAGCAAGGCAGAAGCCATGCCTGACAAAGGAAACAACAGTGAAAGCAGAAGAAGGCTAAAGGATTTCATAATAATCTGTTCTCTGATAAAATGGGCATCTTTGTACTGCAAAGACTGTGTTTTTTCAATAACTACTTTGGTATTATCAGGGATGTTCATTTCTACCTAAAATTTTTTTGCATCATTTTAGAATTTCGTATAACTTCGTTATTTTTTAAGGAGTTATATTATATTAGCAAAACACATCAAAACAATCCCCGATCATCGTCGTCGTCAAGGTTTGCGTTATGATTTACATGGTATTATAATTTCTGTAATATTAGCTTGTATATCAGACGCTTACTCTTATCGTCGCATTCACATATTTATGAAGACGCATTTCATAAAATTAAAAAAGTTATTAAATTTATCTTGGAAAAATCCGCCTTCTTATCGCGGTTTGCACGCTATTATTTCTGGCATATCTGCCACTGAACTTGAGCAGGAATTTCGCAAATATAGTACTGAATTATATAACCATATGCCAGAAAATAGTTTTGTTTTAGCATGTGATGGCAAGGCACTAAGAGGCAGTTTTGATAACATGCAGGATAAGAAAATGGCACAAATGTTAAGTGTATTTGCTGCGGACGATCGTATCATTCTGGCACATCACCTGATAGATGATAAAAGCAATGAAATCCCAGTATTTCAGCAGCTTGTAGGCGAAATGGGCTTGACGGGAAAGCTGTTCACCCTTGACGCAATGCACTGTCAAAAAAAACGCTAGAAGCGGTGAAAGCAAGCGGTAATGATAGTATCGTGCAGGTAAAAGGGAATCAGGCACAATTATTGGATGATTGTCAGATGGTTGCAAGTGTAGAGCAACCAAAAGATAGTTTTGAATCATCTGCCGAAAAAGGACACGGACGCATTGAAAAAAGGTCGTGCCGAGTGTTCGATTTAACCTATACAACGGATCCGGAATGGCAAGAATTGGCAAATCAAATCATTGAAATTAAACGAATAAGAGAGGTTAAAGATACAAAAACCAAAGAATGGGTAAAAAGTGAAGAAACAGCGTTTTTTATCTCCACCACCAAGAAATCCGCTCACGAATATAACGAAATTATCCGCAAACATTGGACAATAGAAAATAAAAATCATCACGTCCGAGACCAAACATTATAGGAAGACAACTCCAGAATCCGCAAAAATCCTATTGTTAACGCAACATTAAAATCGTTCACATTAAATATTTTTGCAGCAAATAATGTGACAAATATAAAACAAAAACTCTATGAAAATCCTCTCAACTTCGCTAATCTTAAAAAATTGAAGGGGGTATTTGTATAGAATTGAACAGGCCTGGATCGCTTACCATGTTTCTTGAAAGTTGTGGAACCACACCTGGGGCAACTTTTTTATTGGCATAAAATAAATTCCTTTTTTCTATTTATTATCAGAAACTTAGAATTAAACCAGCAACCATTTTGTCCTTTATGCCAATTAATTAAATTTTCAACTTTATTTCAGTAACTCCAGCAACATTTCCTGATTTAACACTTGCGGTAAAATAACCGCCTCATTTGCCCCTGCTCCATAATAGACATAAAGCGGAACGCCCGAACGCCCGAAGCTTCCCAGATACTGCGTGATTTCATCATTTGGTTTCGTCCAGTCCGCCACCAGATATACCACATTTTTCTGCTTTAAGCGTTCCTGTATGGCAGCGGAAGAAAGCACCAGATGTTCATTGACTTTGCAGGTAATGCACCAGTCGGCAGTGACATCCACCAATATTGCCTTTTTTTCTGCCCGCAACGCCGCCAGTTTTTTGATGGAAAATGCCTCATGAACAGGTATATCCGAAGGCTGTACACTTAGTAATGCCCCTGCAATACTGGCGATGAATACTATGAATGCCAGAAAACGCCAGGATAATTTCATCAGCCATAATGCCAGCACAATAAGCAGGGCTGCTCCCAAAACGATAATCCCCGCATCTATCCCCGCCAGTTTCATCAGCACCCATAATAGCCATAAAGCAGAGGCATACATGGGGAAGGCAGTGAGTTGTTTGAAGTGGTAAAGCCAGCTACCCGAACGGGGCAGAAATGCAATCAGACGCGGAAAGAGGCTGATAAGCAGAAACGGCGCAGCAAGCCCCAGTCCCAGCAGAGTGAACACACAAAATATCGTAGTGGCATCCTGCGTCAGGGCAAAGCCAATAGCGGGAGCCATAAACGGGGCGGTGCAGGGCGTGGCTACCAGCACGGCAAGCATCCCGGTAAAAAAACTGCCCCACGCATTGTCTTTGGCTGCCACTCCTGCCCCCACATTGCCAAATAGCATAGGAAGCTCAAACATCCCTGATAGATTAAGCCCTACCATAAACAAAATCAGTACCAGACTGGCAACAAAAGGTGGGGATTGCATCTGGTAACCCCATCCCGCCTGATGCCCTGCCTGCTGTATCCCTATCAGCACAAACGCAAGGGCAATGAAGCTGATACACACGCCAAAGGTATAAGCAATGCCGTGCAGGCGTATGCTTAACCGATCTTTTTCTGTTTTCTTCGCAATCGCAAAAGCTTTCAGCGAGAGGATAGGGAATACGCACGGCATGAGATTGAGTATCAACCCGCCCACAAAGGCAGAAATCAGTGCGAAAAGCAACCCTGTTTCGGGTGTTTTGGGGTGGTTCACAGTGGCAGTCATGATTGCTTTGCCCAGCGTGACGGTAAAATCCCTGCGTTCGCCGTTTGTCAGAAAAAGCGAAACCAGCCCAGCAAGAGGATTCACGGATGGCGTAATAAACAGCGATAATTGTCCTTTTTCCAACAGAAAATGTTGTTTTCCATCGCTTTCCATCGTATCAGGAAAGAAAAAGACGGATTTTACCGTTTCAGGTTTTATATTACCCAAAGGCACGGTGAAATGGATTTCATTGCCCTGTTTGGCAAAATCAATAGGTTCTGCCAAAGCAACCGGCAGGTTGGAAAGCGTGTTATGGATTGCCTCCGCACTTGGCGTTGTAACCACCTCATCCCCCACACCCAAAGCCAGTGAAAGATTGGCTTCTTCAGGGATGCAAACATTATTACAATTCAGCCACCTGGCTTTCAGTGCCATAATGGGGGTAACGGACGGGTTAATCAAAGCGGGCGGTGTAACGGTAGCAATAAACCACACCTCTTTGCTATAGCCATAATCCGTAAAATCCGCCGTCTTTAACACTTGCGGGGCAGGAAAAACTACTTCAGATAGCGAAAAGCCGTTAGGCAATGTCCAGTCAAACTGCGGTTTCAAGCCCGATTCCCCAGGATTTTTCCAGTAAGTATGCCAACCCTCTTTCAAAACCAGATGCAAGGCAAGGTGAAAAGGCACACCCGCCTTAATCACACTTGCATCACTTGCCAGCGTGGCAATACTACGCTCAGACTCCGCCTGTTCTGAAGCCAAAAGCGGAGTTGCAAAGAGCAGGAATAATAGCCATAGTCGCATCATAATTAGTTAACCTCAGCTATGGATATTTTTTTCTTTAAACTATTGAAAATCCTATCGTTCGTCATTGCGAGCCGTCGCAGACGGCGTGGCAATCCAGAAAAATGCTTGCCACATTGTAAAACTGGATTGCGTCGCATTCGCTTGGCTCATGACGTTTGATGGTTTAGGTTAATTAGCAATCAATTTGCCTTTATATATAACGCTGCAATGGCAGTAATTTTATCGCTAAATTTATAAATTTCGTTAAGATTATTTATTGGCAACTTTTCTTCATTTTTTTCGCTTATAAAACCAACCAGTTTTTGTTTTCCTTTGAAACGCAATCTACATATAGGTTTGCGGTTATTATCATCACATAAAATGCTAAAGTAACTCTGGGAATTACGCCAAACAATTCTATCAGCTTCAATTTTGGAACAGACAATAGCCTTTACTATATAGAATGCTTGTAATTCCTCTTCTGTTGCAACCAAAGAATTATCTGCGATTGCCACACTGTTTTCTGTGTCTTCTGTTTCGTTGTTTTGTTCATCAGGTCTTGAATCATCCATAGCAGAACGCAATCTTTCATTTATGCGTTCGTTAATAAATTGGGTCAAAGCTCTTTTTGTTATATCCGTAAATTGTTCACGCACTGCAATAGTCAATTTTCCTGAATAAACCTGTGTAGCTAGGAATCTAACAAATTCTTCAGAAGGTGCTACAAGCTGGTCATTTAGAATACGCTTAATTTCTCTAGTATATTTTAATTCTCCCGCATTTGTTAAAATATCTTCTAAATTGAACGCCTGTTTTGTCAGGCGTTTTAATTCAACTACAAGCGGTTCTTGTATATCCAGCATATTGAACTCCATAAATGGTTTGGGATCCATTTTATTCGGCTCTTCAATATCTGTATAAAAACGGTAAATAATGCCATCAGTTAGTACAGCTATTCGTGCTTCAGTAACAGAAAAATATCGGTAAAGTTGTGAAGCATGACAATCATCAAGTGAAGCATTGCAACGCTTGCATTCAAAAAGCATAACTATTTTCCCGTTATGCTTAATTGCATAGTCAACTTTTTCACCTTTTTTAATACCAACATCAGCAGTAAATTCAGGTACAACTTCTGCGGGGTCAAAAATATCATATCCAAGTGCTGATATAAAAGGCATTATAAAAGCATTTTTGGTTGCTTCTTCTGTGCTAATCAAACTTTTTTGCTTAATAATTTTTGCTGAGATATTTTGCAAAAATTCGATAAAATCCATTTACGCCTCCATTCCAATAATCACAGGCAGTACACCCCATGAACGCAGTTGTGCATCCACAAGTTCATAATAAGAAGTCAATCGCTTTGGTCAAGTTAAGATTTCAGTATTCTAGGTAATTTGGCGTTTGTTATTGCTTATCTGCTGGTAGCGTTGAGCGGTGCTATTATTGGAGCGTTTGTGGGCTTAGTGATATGCCATTGATAAATATAATTAAAAATATAAACTACTGATAAATCTATCGTTCGTCATTGCGAGCCGTTGCAGGTCAGCGTGGTAATCCAGAAAAATCTTGCCAAGTTGTAGGGCTGGATTGCTTCGCATTCGCTCGCAATGACGTTGATAGTTTATAAATCAATAGGTTAAGTTGTACTTGTTTAGAGAAAAATGCAATCTTTATCTATTAGTTAGGAACCTTGCTATTGCCAGGGTGTTTCAACGGATCCGTTCCTTCCGTTTCAATGTGAATCAGCACGTCATCTCCCACCGCAGGTAAAAAGCTGTTCATGCCAAAATCCGAGCGTTTGATGCGGGCATCCGCACTGAATCCTGAAACGTAATTATTGGTGAAAGGATGGATACCAGACTTGTTATACACCACATGCAGCACAACAGGCTTGGTTACACCCAGAAGCGTAAAATCTCCCGTTACATCACCCTTATTAGCTCCCGTAACCTTCACAGACGTACTTTTAAAGTGCATTTCGGGGAATTTTTCGACATTGAAAAATTTGGCTCCCACCAGTTCCTTATCAAGGGCAACTACGCTGGTATTGACGCTGGCGGGCTTTAAAGTGACATCCACCTCGCTATTAGCAGCATTTTTTTCATCAAAGGTAAAATAGCCGTCAAAGTCTTTGATTCTGCCAATCGTATTGGAAAATCCGAGATGGTTTATCTGAAACATAATATGCGTATGATCCTTGTCAAACGTGTATTTATCCGCAGCGGCGTTGCCTGCAAGCGGAATCAGGATGGCAGCGGAGGCAAATAATAGAAGACCTCTTTCAGAACGCATTATGGGTAGGCGAAAATGCCAGGTTTTCGAGTAACGAAACGCAGTGTACATCTTCGTACATGAGTATCGTAACGCAGAAAAACTGGTATTTGCAGCCAGCCAGAATGCGTTCTGAAAGAGGTCTGTTTTTTTTAGCATGATAAACTCCCTTGTTGCATTAGAAAAAAGTATCTTTATACTTGATAGTGCCAAAAACATCATATGGCAATGAATAAAATAGAAACAGGTGACATGATATGGCAGAATTTGCACTTCCCGCAAACTCAAAAATCACAAAGGGAAAAGAGTTTAAAAATCCCGAGGCAAAACGGGTAAAGAAATTCAATATTTACCGTTATAATCCCGAGGATTTGGATGAGCGTGGCAGTCCCAAAAATCCGAGTATGGATACGTACGAAGTGGATATGGACAGCTGCGGACCTATGGTGCTGGACGCTTTGATTAAAATCAAGGACGAAATGGATTCTACGCTTACGTTCCGCCGTTCCTGCCGTGAAGGGATTTGCGGAAGTTGTGCGATGAATATTGGCGACGGCAAGGGAACCAATACGCTCGCCTGCACCAAACCGATTGAGGAAATCAAGGGTGATGCGAGTATTTATCCCTTGCCTCATATGCCCGTTATCAAGGATTTAGTACCAGATTTAAGCCATTTTTATGCCCAATATGAGTCGATTGCTCCGTGGTTACAATCACAATCTGCGGCTCCCGGTGGCAAGGAACGCCTGCAATCGCCTGAGGATAGGGAAAAACTCGACGGGCTGTATGAATGTATTTTATGTGCCTGTTGTTCTGCCAGTTGCCCAAGTTACTGGTGGAATAGTGATCGCTACCTTGGCCCTGCCATTTTGCTACAGGCTTACCGCTGGATTGTCGATTCAAGGGATGAGTTTACGGGGGAACGGCTGGATAATCTCGAAGATCCGTTTCGTCTCTATCGTTGCCATACGATTATGAATTGTGCGCAAACCTGCCCCAAAGGCTTGAATCCCGCCAAAGCGATTGCAGAAATCAAGAAATTAATGGTGGAACGCAGGGCATGAGCTATTTCGCTTCGCTTCAAGGCAGGGTGGTATTGGTGACGGGGGCAACCTCTGGCTTTGGTCTGGCAATGACGGAGAAATTCATTGCAAGCGGAGCCAAAGTCATTGCCACAGGACGCAGGCAGGAACGCCTCGAAGCCTTGCAAACCCAATATGGCAGGGAAAAACTCCATATACTCTGTTTTGATGTGAGCAAAAAAGCAGAAACGCAGGCTGCCTTACATGCTTTGCCACCTGATTTTGCAAATATTGATATAGTGGTGAATAATGCGGGGCTTGCACTGGGCTTTGATAAAGCTCCTGATACCAGCCTTGAGGATTGGGAGCAAATGATTGATACCAATATCAAGGGTGTGCTGTATGTCACGGACGCCCTGCTTCCCGATATGGTAAAGCGTGCCTCGGGGCATATTGTCAATATTGGCTCCGTGGCGGGAAATTATCCTTATCCAGGGGGTAATGTGTACGGAGCAACGAAAGCCTTCCTCAAACAGTTTTCACTTAATTTGCGAGCGGATTTATTGGGTAAAAATATACGGGTAACCAATATTGAGCCAGGTATAGCCGAAACGGAATTTTCCATTACAAGGTTTCACGGAGATACGGGAAAAGCCAAAGCCGTCTATGCCGATACGCAGGCATTAACGGCACAGGATATTGCAGAAACCGTGTGTTTCTGTGTAACTGCTCCTTCGCACGTCAATGTCAACTCGCTGGAAATCATGCCGACACGGCAGGCATTTTCACCCTTTGCGATTGATAGAAAAGAGTAATCTTCCTTTATTAAAATACGCCAAACGATAGAGAAATCCATGCACGATATTAAGTATATTCGCGAAAACCCTGAAGCCTTTGATGCGGGACTTGCCAAAAGGGGGATAGAACCAAAAGTTCAAGATATTATCAATCTTGATGAAACGGTGAGAAGATTGCAAACGGATTTGCAGGAATTATTAACCAAACGCAACCAGCTAGCCAAAGAAATTGGGCAGGCGAAAGCAAAAGGTGAAGACGTTACACGGTTAATGGCAGTAGCGGGCAACAATAATGCTGCTATGACACATATAGAGCAAGCAGTACCAGAAGGCAAAAGGCAACTGGAAGTAATTTTGGAAATCCTCCCCAATCTCCCCGCCGATGATGTACCAACAGGCAAAGACGAACACACTAACCAGCTTGTCAAAACACACGGCGAAAAACCTGTATTTACCTTCACTCCCAAAGAACATTTTGATATTGGCGAAGGGCTGGGATTGCTGGATTTTGAGCGGGCAGCAAAGATAGCAGGTACACGTTTTTCGATTCTGAAAGGGCAGTTGGCACGATTGGAGCGGGCATTGGTGAATTTCATGCTGGACATGCACACGCAGGAATTTGGCTACACGGAAGTAATTCCGCCTTTTTTAGTGCGTGCCAATGCGTTATACGGGACGGGACAATTACCCAAATTTGAGGAAGATCTGTTCAAGACCACTACTGAACATTACCTGATTCCCACTGCTGAAGTTCCTCTTACCAATATCTATGCCGATGAAATTGTACTGGAAAAAGACCTGCCCGTGCGGTTTGCCGCCTATACGCCGTGTTTTCGTTCCGAAGCGGGTTCCGCAGGCAGAGATACGAGAGGGATGATTCGCCAGCATCAATTCACCAAAGTGGAAATGGTGAGTATTGTCGCTCCAGAAAAATCCGCTGAAGAACACGAACGGATGCTGGGCTGTGCCGAAGCGATTTTACAGCGTCTGGGACTGCATTACCGTGTTATGTTATTATGTTCGGGTGATATGGGATTTTCTGCACAGAAAACCTATGATATTGAAGTCTGGCTGCCAGGGCAGAATAATTACCGTGAAATTTCAAGCTGTTCTAATTGTGGTGATTTCCAGATGCGTCGCATGAAAACCCGTTACCGTCCCGAAGGCAGTAAAAATACCCGCTTTCCCCATAGCCTGAACGGCTCGGGACTGCCCTTGGGGCGTACCATCGTGGCACTATTGGAAAATTACCAGCAGGAAGACGGGAGCGTGCTGGTTCCAGAAGCATTGCAACCTTATATGAATGGTGTAAAGGTGATGGTGAAATGATTTTAGGGAATATTTATGCCAAAAAAAAGACTATGTAGCCTGAACTATGGATAAGCACAGCTTTTTCTTTCAACGACTAAAGTATAAGTCATTGATTTGCAAAACTATCAGCGTCACTCACGAGACCTTGGTTGAAGCAATCCAGCCCTACAACGTGGCAAGATTTTTCACAGATTGCCACGCAAACTGCGTTTGCTTGGCTTATGACGTTGAGAGGTTATATCTCAATAGGTTACACTTAAGCTGTTTGGAGAAAAATATCATTTTATCCATAGCTGAGGTTAAATAGGGTTTGAATTTTTCCTTATCCTGCTTTACCATCCCTTCCCCAGTATATGAAAGCATTAAGAGTGCCACGCCATGTTACCCGAAACACGAACTATCATGAAACAATTAGGCAGTAATGCCCGTCTTGCCAATGCTGCTTTGGCGGAGGCTGGTGCTGCACAGAAAAATGCTGCCTTGCTGGCAGCAGCTCATCAGTTGCAAAAGCAATCAACCGCTATGTTAGCAGCAAACGCCAAAGATATGGAAGCGGGTAAAGAGGCAGGGTTAAGTGCTGCGATGCTGGATCGGTTGCAGTTAAGTGAAGCCCGCATCCATGCTATGGGACAATCCCTTGAGATGATTGCAGCATTACCCGACCCCATAGGGAAGATACTGGCGGAATATCAGCGTCCCAATGGCTTGCGGATTGAGCGTATTTCGGTACCACTAGGTGTTATTGGCATTATTTACGAATCCCGTCCCAATGTGACGGCGGATGCGGGGGCGTTGGGGATTAAATCTGGCAATGCCGTGATTTTGCGGGGGGGATCAGACAGTTTCCATAGCTCGCAGGCTATTGCGGAGTGTTTGAGGCAGGGACTGAAAGAAGCGGGACTGCCTGAACATGCCGTGCAGCTTGTTCCCACCCGTGACCGCTCTGCGGTGGGTATCATGCTGAAAATGACGGAAGCGATTGATGTGATTATTCCGCGTGGGGGCAAGTCCCTCACGCAGCGTGTGATGAAAGAAAGCCGTGTGCCTACGCTGCTGCATCTTGACGGTAACTGCCATACTTATATTCATGACAAAGCCAATCTTGAGATGGCGAAACAGGTGGTGGTAAATGCCAAAATGCGGCGTACTGGTGTGTGCGGGGCAACGGAATCGCTGGTGATAGACGAAAAAGCCCTTCACCTGCTACCGGCTCTGGTGGAGCTTCTTACGCAGCAGGGATGCGAAATAAGAGGAGACGCTAAAGCCTGTAAAGCAGATTCCCGTATTGGGAAAGCAACAAAAAGCGATTGGGGAACGGAATATCTGGATGCGATTATCTCCGTTAAAACCGTGAAGGGACTGGAAGAAGCCATCGCCCATATTAATAAATACGGCTCGCATCATACCGACGCTATTATTACAGAAGACGAAAACGCAGCACAGGAATTTCTGCAAAAAGTGGATTCTGCGATTGTCATCCATAATGCTTCCACCCAATTTGCCGACGGTGGCGAGTTTGGATTTGGAGCGGAAATAGGCATTGCTACAGGCAGGTTACATGCCAGAGGGCCTGTGGGAGTGGAACAGCTTACCACCTATAAATACCTTGTACACGGAGCGGGACAGGTGCGAGCCAAATGAGTAGAAAACCGCTTACGGTGGGACTGCTGGGAGGATCGTTTAATCCTGCCCATGCGGGACATCTGCATATCAGCCTTGAGGCACTCAAACGCCTGCAACTGGATGAAGTCTGGTGGCTGGTTTCACCGCAAAATCCCCTGAAGCCTAAAAAAAATATGGCAGGTTATGAGGAACGTTTTGCTTCCGCCCTGCACATCACCAAACCCCATTCCCGCATTAAAGTAAGCGATTTTGAAAAGAAGCATCATTTGCAATATACGTTTGCTACGCTCAGTGAAATGGTGAAACGCCATAAGCATATTAATTTTGTCTGGATTATGGGAGCGGATAATCTCGCCCATTTTCATAAATGGCAACGCTGGCGTTGCATTGTGAATATTATGCCTATTGTAGTGTTTGATCGCTCGCCTTTTTCCAATAGTTCGCTGCGTTCGCGTGCTGCCATTTCCATGCGACACACCAGAGTGTCAGAACGTGCCATTACCCATATTGCAGGTAAAAAAGGCTATTGGGGCTATATGTTCATCCTTTCCCGCCGTCATCCTGCTTCTTCTACGCAGATTAGGGGGGAAGATAGTGTTAAGAGTATAAGAGTATGAGAGTCTAAGAGTCTAAGTTTATATCTTCCAAACTCTTACACTCTCATACTCTCATACTCTTCTTCCCATTACTCCCTATGATAAGGATGATGATTAATAATAGTAGTGGCACGATAAAGCTGTTCCATCAGCAATCCACGCACCAGCAAATGCGGAAACGTCATTCTGCCAAAGGAAAGCAGTAAATGGGATTGTTGGCGGATGCTTTCATGCAGCCCGTCCGCCCCGCCAATAATAAAACCCAGATGGTTATTACCCGTATCCATTCTTTGTTGCAGATAATGGGCAAATTCCTGGCTGCTGAAACTTTTTCCTTTTTCATCCAGTGCAATCAGGCAGTCCGCTTTCTCACAGGCTCCCAGTAACAGTTTGGCTTCTTCAGATTTGCGTTGCTCGGCAGAAGGGAGTTTTTTAGCATCAAATGCTTTGAGGTTGATCTTCCATTGCAGGCGTTTCTCGTACATTTGGTAGAGATCCTGCTCTGCACCCGATTTGAATTTCCCTATTGTCGCCAATGTAATGCTTACCATCTGTTGTTTATAGCAACTCTCACATCAAATGCCATCTAATAAAGGGCAGTCTCATACTTTATTTACTCTATCAACCTACTATGAAATAAGGGCATCTTTTTTCAAAATGAAGCAAGACTCAAGTTGTTGTTTTAAAAAAGGAATGCCTACCCCGCCAGCACTTCCTTCACCTTGCTGGCAAGCTGTTTGAGCGTAAAGGGTTTGGCAAGGAAATGAAACTCCCGTTCGGTTCCATAATTCTTCACAAACACGTCTTCTGCGTAACCAGAAATAAAGATGACTTTCAACTGCGGTGATTTTTGTTTGATGGTATCAATCATGGTAGGGCCATTAATGCCTGGCATAATGACATCGGAAATAATCAGATCCACCTGCTCGCCCTGTTCTTCCATGACTTCCAGCCCCATCTCGCCGCAATCCGCTTCCAGTACGGTATAGCCTTTATTACGCAAGGCACGGGCAGCAAAGGCTCGCACGGGGGTTTCGTCTTCCACCAGCAATAGCGTACCTCTACCCGTTAAATCATCCGTAAGATGCTTGTCTGTCGTTTCAATAACGGGTTTCGCTTCTTCCATCTGGTAACGCTTAAAGTAAATACAGAAGGTAGTCCCCACATTTTCCTGCGTCCTGACATAAATATACCCGCCCGTCTGCTTGATAATGCCATAGACGGTAGAAAGCCCCAGCCCCGTTCCTGACCCCACTTCCTTGGTAGAGAAAAACGGTTCAAAGATTTTCTGTATAATGGCAAGGGGAATACCCGTTCCCGTATCCATGACTTCCACCAGCACATAATCACCGTCGGCAATCGCTTCTTCTTCCGTGGGAGCAATCAACTCCCGCGGTACGGGATTGCTGGCATTAATAGTAACAGGAGACGTATGAATGGTGAGCTTCCCTCCATTGTGCATGGCATCGCGTGCATTCACAGCAAGATTAATCAATACCTGCTCAAGCTGTCCCTGATCCGCCTTTACCATCCCCAGATCACGTCCATGCACCATTTTCAGCACGATATTTTCACCAATCAGGCGACGAATCAGGTTGGAAAGCTCTGCCAGCACATCGGTAATATCCAGCATTTTGGGCTGTAAGGTCTGGCGGCGTGAAAATGCCAAGAGTTGTCGTACCAGATTGGCAGCACGGTTGGCATTTTGCTTGATCTGCATAATATCGGCAAAGGACTGATCGCCTGCAGGGTGACGCATCAGCAATAAATCACAAAATCCTATCATGGCAGTAAGCAGATTATTAAAGTCATGGGCAATACCCCCCGCAAGCTGCCCCACTGCCTGCATTTTCTGGGAGTGGGTGAAGCGTTGTTCCAGATTTTTCTGTTCCGTGGTATCAATAATACCCACAATAATCGTATCAGGTTCGCCTTCCAGAATATTCAAGTATAACATGCCCGTTTTTGGCTCTTTGCCCGTAAAGCTGATTTCAACGGGCTTTTTGTTTTCTGCATGGTTGGTAATGACTTTTTCGAGCAGATTGATAATATCACCGTGATGCGGACTTTCGACAATTTCCAGCAGGTGAAAGGGCTGTTCACGCTGTGGCATCCCCGTAAATTGGGTAAAGGCATGATTGCACTCCCGCAACTTGCCGTCATATCCGACAACAGCAGTGGCAAAGGGAGAAGAAGCAATAAATCGTGAAAGACGCATAAGGTTATACCATTCCAATTTTTATATCTGTTGTACCTCTTTTACAGGAAAAAAAACAATTTTCCAGTATGAAGCCAGCAATTCTAAAAGTAATTTATTCTCGGGGTTAATTTTTCATTTTCCGCTATTTTCGACTAAAATCTCTGATTCAATTTGATGATTTCCTATCGCTGTAAGGAGATTTTTCCACGCTGGG
>Ga0116226_10000340_pt1 | contig 39472 bp, 36 predicted proteins | sample S1TSphfallax_FD_89692 | JGI IMG/M metagenome (GOLD analysis project Ga0116226, IMG submission 89692) | Host-associated microbial communities from peat moss isolated from Minnesota, USA - S1T2_Fa - Sphagnum fallax MG | ecosystem: Host-associated > Plants > Peat moss > Unclassified | place: USA... | reverse complement strand
CGCGCCGCGCGCCGCACGACCGCCGATGGCAACGCAGGGACGCGCTGAGATGCGGTGGATCAAGACGGTCGCCGACGAGCTTCTCGGCCTGTTCGTCGACGACGCGCGGTTCGCGGTGGCGATACTGGTGTGGCTCCTGCTGGTCTGGCTCGCCGTGTCCCGGCTCGGCCTCTCCCCGCGGTGGGCCGGCATCGGCCTGTGCGTCGGTCTCGCGGCCATCCTGGTCGAAAGCGCCGTCCGACGGGGCAGGCGCTAGCGGCCGTCATGGAGAGACCGCAACGGCCGTTGCTAAATGGGTGGAAGTTCTTTGGTTCTTTGTTTCAAGAACGAACAATTCACCCTTTCTGCACATTCCAGAACACCGGCACCGGCCCCTTCAAATGTCCCGACAGGGTGGTCCGCCACGCCGCCGACTGAAAATACTGCCCGAGCGGAATGAACAGCGCCTGGTCGAACGCCTCCTGCTGCATCGCCGTGGCCAGACGGTGCTGCTCCGCGGGGTCGGACGCGTCGAGCCATTGGTCGCGTAACCCCTCGATCCTGCTGTCCGTCGGCCAGCCGATCCATGCCTGCCCGCCATTGCCGCGCATGGCCGGCGCGGTCAGCGGATCGAGATAATCCACCGCCGGGAACGACGTCGAAAACAACGACCAGCCGCCTTTGTCCAACCCCGCCTTGCTGGCCCGCCGCTGCACCACCGTGCCCCAATCCATCGCCGCATCGTCGATGTTCAAGCCGACACCCTTCAGCGTCGACGCCACCACCTGCGCCATCGAATCGTAGAACGGCTGATCGGTCGGATGCATCAGCAGGATCCGCTCGCCGCCATAGCCCGCGTCCTTCAGCATCGCCTTGATTTCCGCCGGCGGCTTCCTGCCGCCGAGCAGGTCCATCCCGGCCTGGTTCGCCGACGGCGTGCCCGGCAGGAAGCAGCCGATCGGCGCGTTATATGTGCTGGCATCATTGCCCATGAACGACTGCATCACCTCGACCGGATTGATCGCCGCCAGGATCGCCCGACGCACCCCGACATTGTCGGTGGGCGCGATCAGATGATTGGGCCGCAGCACCGGATACAGCCCATACGGATCCAGCCGATCGACCACCACCCCGTGCGTCCTGCGCAACTGGTCGAGCAGGTCGGGCAGCGGAATTTCCAGCCAATCCACCTCGCCCGCCTGCAACGCCGCGGCCGCCGTCGCGGCATCCGGCACCACCCGCCATTCCACGCGATCCACCAGCACCCGCTTGGCGCCGGCGGTGAAACTCGCCGGCTCGCCGCGCGACACATACCCATCGAAGCGCGCGAACACGGTGCGGCTGCCGGATACGTATTCGTCGGCCACGAAACGGAACGGACCGCTGCCGACCGCCTCGGTGATCTGCTTGTAGGGGTCGGTCAGCGCGATCCGCTCGGGCATCATCACCGGCGGGCTCGGCTGCGTCTTGGCCAGCGCGAACGGCAGGGCGGCGAACGGCTGCTTCAGGCGGAACACCAGCGTCCGATCGTCCGGCGCCTCCAGCGCGTCGAGCCGGTCGGCCACGGTCTGACCAAGTCCGTCGCGCTTCATCCAGCGGTTCAGCGAGGCGACACAATCCCGCGCCAGCACCTTGTGCCCGTCATGCCACAGCAGGCCATCGCGCAAGGTGATCGTCCACCGCTTGCCGTCCTGGTCGACCACGTGGCCGGCGGCCATCTGCGGGCTCGGGTTGAGCCTGGCATCGAGCCCATACAAGGTGTCGAACACCAGAAACGCGTAGTTGCGCGTCACCGTCGCGGTGGTCCAGATCGGGTCGAGGCTGCTCAGGTTGGCCTGCGGCACGAACACCAGAGTGCGCGCCCCCGCGGACTGCGCCAATGCCGGACGCGCCAGCGCGGGTAGCAAAGTGGCGCCCGCGGCCGCCTGCAGGAATGTGCGTCGTTTCACGTCGTTCTCTCCCCGAATAGACTTTTGCGGAGAGCTTAGTGCAACGATCCGCCTCTGGCGAGATGGCGTCCGTCAGGCGGCGGCACTCGGCCGCGCCTTGACCCGGGCGTACCACGCACCGATCGCGGAAAAGTCGGGGTTCAACGGCTGGCGCACCGAAATGCCGAAATCGACGAACGCGAACAACAGAATGTCGGCGAGCGTGAAATGATCCCCGCAAATCCATTCGCGGCCGGCGATCTGGCTGTCCACCCAGGCGAGCCCGTCCTGTGCCGTCGCAATCAGCCCCTCGGCCGCCTCCGGAATGCAGCGGATGCGGTTGGCGAACAGCTTCAGCCCCAGCCCGAAGCGAAACCCGTTGGCCATCGGTTCGGCGATGGTGAGGTCGATGCGGCGCGTCCACATCCGGGTGCGCGCCCGCGCCTCCGCCGTCGCCCCGATCAGTGACGCGCCCGGCGTGATCTCATCGAGATATTCGCAGATCGGCAAAATCTCGCACAGCATGCCGCCGTCATCGAGCTCCAACGCCGGCAATTGTCCGCTCGGATTTTTTGTCAAATAAGGCTCGCGGCGATTTTCTCCGCCGCGCAGATCAACCTCGACCAGCGGTATACTGATCCCCCGCTCGGCCATGAACATACGGACGACCAGCGGATTGGGTCCGACACTGTTGTAGAGCTTCATCGAAGTCCTCTTTCAAAAAAAGCCGGTGAGCACACCGATCCCAGCCCCCGCACCCAGCAGCCACAGCGGATGCAGCTTGGTGGTCAACAATGTCGCCGTCACCGCCGCGGTCACGGCGGCGAACAGAAAATTGCTGTCGGCACTCACCACGATCACCGCGGCCGTGGCCGCGATCAGCCCGACCGTGACCGGCACCAACCCCGCCTGCACGTGCCGGCGCCATGGCCGGTCACGAAACCGATGCCAGAAACTCACTGTTCCGATCGTCAAGATCGACGATGGCAGGATAATTCCAAGGGTCGCCACCAGCGCGCCCCACACGCCGGCCACCCGATAGCCGATCAGCGACGTGACCATCATATTCGGCCCGGGGGCTGCCTGCGCCAAGGCGAACAACGACGTGAAATCGGTCGCGGTCATCCAGTGGTGCACATCCACCACCTCGCGCTGCATCTCCGGCAACACGCTGTTGCCGCCGCCAAACGCCAGCAGCGACAAGCGGGCGAAAATCGCCGCCAGCACCAGCAACGTCGCGATCATTCGCGCCACTCGATCGCGATCATTCGCGCCACCGCCAAGCCATCGCGATGCTGACCGGCGCCATCACCGCCATCACAGTCAGCAACGGCAGTCGCGCCAGCGCGATCGCCACGAAACACACCACCGCCACCCCGATGCCCAGCGGCCGCCGGCGCAGGGGTGTCGCAATCTTGATCGACGTCGCCACGATCAAGCCGGCCGCCGCCGCCGCCAACCCCGCGAACAACCCCCGCACCAGCGGCAAATCCTGATAGCGCGCATACACCATGCCCATCAGCACCACGATCACCACCGGCGCCGCCATCAGCCCGGTGATCGCCGCCAGCGCGCCCACCAACCCGCCAAACCGCAAGCCGATCGCCACCGACAAATTCAGAATATTGCCGCCCGGCAGGAACTGGCACAGTGCCAGCAGATCGGTGAACTCGGCGGCCCCCATCCAGCGCCGCTGCTCCACGATCATCCGCCGCGCCAGTGGCAGCACGCCACCGAAGCCGATGATGCCAACCCCGAAAAACCCCATGAACAAGCCGCCGATCGACGGCGCGGGAGCCACCTGATCAGTCACGCCAGCAGGGGTGCGCGCGGCATCGGACATATGGCATGGATAGAACCGCCGCCGCGCGCCGGCAATCCTCGGGAGGGCGAACCATGAGCCAATATTGCGTCTTCGCGCCGGGCCACCCCGTACACCACAGCTACCACGCCGAGGAATACGGCTTCCCACAACGCGACGAGGCCGTGCTGTTCGAACGGCTGTGCCTGGAAATCATGCAGGCCGGCCTGTCCTGGGAACTCATCCTCAAACGCCGCGCCGGCATGCGCGCGGCGTTCCTAGGCTTCGACGTCGACCGGGTGGCCGCCATGACGCCGGCGGACGAAACCAAGCTGCTCGCCAATCCAGCCATCATCCGCAATCGCCTGAAAGTCGCCGCCATCGTGGAAAACGCGCGTCGTATCAAAACCCTGCGTGACACCCACGGCGGTCTCGCGAGCTGGCTCGACAGCCACCACCCAAAAACCAAGCCGGAGTGGATCAAACTGTTCAAAACCCAGTTCAAATTCACCGGCGGCGAAATCGTCGGCGAATTCCTGATGAGCCTCGGCTACCTGCCCGGCGCCCACGCCGCCAGCTGCCCCATCCACGGCGAAATTGCCCTCATCGGTCCCCCCTGGGCGCGGGTTTGACGTTTGGGGACATCGCCGGCTCACACGCGCAGGAATCTGACACCGGGCTTGGCGTAGCCGCCCGCGAGCGCGATGGGGGAGCCGTCGGCGCGCCAGCAGGCGGCCCCGGTCATGCTGCCATCCGGGTGGAAGGCGATGCCGTTCATGCCGCCGGCGACCGTCGGCATCAGTTCGATGCTGTGGCCGCGCGCGATCATCGCGTCACGCACCGCCTCGGGGATGCCGCGCTCGACTTCGAGGTTGTTGCCCTCCGTCCAGATGCGGGGGGCCTCGACCGCTTCCTGCAAGCTCATGCCGTGGTCGATCACGTTAAGCAGCGCCTGCAAGGCCGAGGGGAAGATGCGCTTGCCGCCGGGCAGGCCGAGGGCGAAGGCGATCTTGCCGTCACGCAGCGCCATCATCGGGCTCATCGAGGTGGTGACGCGCTTGCCGGGGGCGACGGACAAGGTATGGCCGGGGCGCGGATCGAACAGGTTCATGTAATTGTTGGGCACCATGCCGGTGCCGGGGACGATGAAGCGGGCGCCGAACAGGCCGTTGATGGTCTGGGTGCTGGCGACGACGTTGCCGGCGGCGTCGGCGACCGTGAGGTGGGTGGTGTTGGCGCTCTGGCCGGGTGAGACGCCGGGTCCCCAGCTTTGCGCGCGGGCCATGTCGATCGCGGCACGGCGTTCGGCGGCGTAGCTCTTGTCGGTGAGTTTCGCCACGGGGACTGCGACGAAGTCGGGGTCGGCGGTGCCGGCGGCGCGGTCGGCAAACGCGATTTTCAGGACCTCGGCGAGCAGATGCACGCTATCGGGCGTGGCGAATCCCATGCTGGCGAGATCGTAGCCTTCGAGGATGTTGAGCATCTGGGTGATGTGCACCCCGGCGGCCCCGGGTGGGGGCGGGCCCAGCACCTCCCAGCCACGATAGGACGCGCGGATCGGGGCGCGCTCGATCACCCGGTAGTTGGTGAGATCGGAGGCCGCGATGAAGCCGCCGGTGGCGCGCATGCAGGCATCGAGCGCGTCACCGAGCGGGCCGCCGTAGAGGGCGCCCTCGCCTTGCGCGGCAATCAGGCGGAGCGTGTCGGCGTAGTCGCCCTGCACCAGGCGATCGCCGGTGGTGAGCGGGATGCCGGTCGGCAGATAGCGAGCCGTCATCAGCGGATCGCGGGCCATGTCGGGTGCCGCGGTGGCGATGCAGTCAGCGAGGTAGGAGGTGATGGTGAAGCCGCGCGTGGCCAGGCGGATCGCCGGCTGCATCACGTCCGCGAGGCTCAAGGTGCCGTATTCCCGCAGTGCCAGGCACCAGGCGCGCAGCGAGCCTGGCACCGCGGCGGCCTTTGGGCCGAGCGTGTTTTCCTGGTCCACGGTGTCGAAATTGTCGGGCGCCGTGCCCGGGACTTTGCGATACATCTCCGGATGGCCGGCGGCGGGGGCGACGCTCATGCCATCGAGAATGCGATGCGCGCCGTCCGACGTACGGATATGGGCGAGGCCGCCGCCGAGCAGGCCGACCATCATCGGCTCCACCACGGTGAGGGTGAATTGCGCCGCGACCGCGGCATCGATCGCGTTGCCGCCGCCGGCGAGGATTTCCATCCCGGCCGCGGACGCCAGCGGATGATTGGTGACCACCATGCCGCGGCTGCCGGTGGCGGATTGTTTCTGGCAGGTGAAATGGGTGGTGGTGCGATCGCGCCAGTTGGTCATTATCATGCTCCGGTCAGGGCAGAGTGGCGATGCGGTCGCCGAGGGTGGTGAAGAAGGCGGCGGCGTCCAGCGTGTCCAGCAGGCGGGCGTTGGGGGCGAGGCCGAGGCGGCCCCAGCGGTCGATCACCGTGCGCCCCCTGCCCGGCCCCGGCCCGAGATCCATCCCGGCGTGCACCGGGCGATGAGTGAACAACGCAGGGGCCACCAGCCACATCACGGCACAGGCATCATGCTGCAGACAGCCGGCCTTGTTGACGCGGACCGACGGGGGCACCGAGCTCATGATATCGACAGCCGCCGTGAGGCATGTGCCGCCGGGCCGCGCGCGCAGGGTGGCGAGCCGTTCGGGTGTCGCGATGGCCTGCGAGGTGAGTTCCAGCGTGGCCAAGGTGATCGGGCAGCCGGCGGCGAGCACGATGGCGAGTGCCTCGGGATCGCTCCAGGCGTTGAACTCGGCGGCGGGCGTGACGTTGCCCTCCGCCCAGGCGCCGGTCATCAGCACGATCTCCGCAATTCTGTCGATCAGAGCGGGTTCGGTGGCCAGCGCCAGAGCGAGGTTGGTGGCGGGGCCGATGCCGACGAGGGTGATCTCCGCCGGGCCCGCGGCGCGCAGCACGGCGCGGATGGTGTCCGCTGCGATGCCGGGCGTGGGGCTTGCGCCCGGGGGCAGCAGGACGCCGCCGATGCCGTCCGCGCCGTGGACATAGGCGGCGGAGCGGAAGCTGCCGACCAACGGACGATCGGCGCCGGCGACCACGGGTGATGTGGCGCCGGCGAGGCCGACCAGCGCGCAGGCGTTGGGCAGCGTGCGGTCGAGCCCGACATTGCCGCCGGCGACGGTGACCAGGCGAACATCCAGTTCCGAACTGGCGAAGGCCAGGAACAGCGCGATCGCGTCGTCGGTACCAGGATCGCAATCGATGATGACGGCGCGGCTCATCGGCCGCGTCGCCGAAGGGTGCCGACCACGCCGGCGGGAAAGAAATACACGATCAGGATGAACAAGGTGCCGAGCCACAGCAGCCAGCGATCGGGGTGGAACAAGGCGGGCAGCAATGGCAGGCCGGCGGTGGCGTCGGCCGCGTTCTGCAAGGCGGGCTGGAGATAATATTGCGCCAGTACGATCATCGCCGCTCCCAACGCCGGTCCGTACAGCGTGCCCATGCCGCCGATCACCACCATCAGCAGGATGTCGACCATGATCGAAAAGGACAAGGTGGCATCCGGGCCGACATAGCGCAGCAGCAGGGCGAGCAGGCCGCCGGCGACGGCCGCGATCGAAGCCGACAGGGCGCTGGCCAGCGTGCGATACACCGTGACGCGGTAGCCGAGCGCCTCGGCGCGGAACTCGTTTTCGCGGATCGCCTGCAGCACGCGGCCGAACGGGGAATTGACCACGCGCAGCATGAACAGGAACAAAGCGAGGGCGACGGCGAATACGAGATAATAGGTGATCAGTCGCCCGTCGATCCGCACGCCGAGAACCGGCTCGCGCAGCAGGCGGAAGCCGGGGCCGAGGATGGCGGGGAGCGAGAAGGTCAGACCATCCTCGCCGCCGGTGAGATCGCGCAACTGTGTTGCCAGGATCTGGGCGAAACTGGCAACGGCGAGCGTGATCATGGAGAAGAATATTTTCTGCACGCGCAAGGAGAGCAGCGCGATGAGGGCGGAGACCATGGCCGCCAGGGCGACGCCGGCAGCGCCGCCGAGCAGGATGGCGCCCCCTCCGACCCCGCCGCGCGCGAGCGGAATCGCCACGCCATAGGCGCCGAACGCGAAGAACATGGTGTGGGCGAACGAGACGATGCCGGTGTAGCCGAGCAGCATGTCGTAGCTGGCGGCGAGCACGATGAACACGCAGATGCGCGAGGCGACGGCAACCGAGCGGGTGCCGGGGAAGGCGAACGGGGCGGTCGCTAAGGCGAGAAACAGCAGGACGACCAGCAATGTCGCCACGGGATGGCCGGGCCGGTCGTTGGAGAGGAGACGAAATCTCATGATCGGGCCAGGGGAAACAGGCCGCGTGGTCGCCACAGGAGAATCAGGACCATGGCGGCGATGGTGGAGCCCAGCGACAGACTGGGGGCGAGAAAACCGATATAGTTGGTGACCAGACCGACCAGAATGGCGCCGATGAGGCAGCCGGTGACCGAGCCGAGGCCGCCGATGATCACCACGATGAAGACGAGAATCGTCATGTCTCCGCCGATCGACGAGGTGACGACCTGCTGGTAGGCCGCCCACATCGCACCACCGATGCCGGCCAGCGCCGCCCCCGCCACGAACACGCCGACGAACAGGCGGCGGATGCGAAAGCCCAGCGCCTCGACCATCTCCCGATTCTCCACGCCGGCGCGGACCAGCAGGCCGACGCGGGTGCGGTTGAGCAGCAGATACATCACGAGCCAGATGACGAGGCCAAGGGCCATGGCCACGACGCGGTATTTTTCGATCGCGGCCCCGCCGACGAGGAAACTGCCGCGCATCGCCATTGGCCGGGGGATTTCCAATTGCTGCGCGCCCCATGCGACCACCACCAGCTGTTCGGTGACGATCAGGCCGCCGACAGTGATCAGGATCTGTTGGAGATGCGAGCCGTAGACACGGCGGATCAACACACGCTCGAACAGCAGGCCGGCGCCGCCGGCGCACATGGCGGCGGCTGCCACGGCGGCGGCGAGGGCCAGCATGTTGAGCGCCCAGCTGTCCGCGGCGGTCCAGCCCGTGAGAGCGCCGAGTACGCTGGCGGCGACGTAGGCGCCGAGGGTGATGAAGGCGCCGTGAGCGAAGTTCAGCACGTCCATCAGCCCAAAGATCAAGGTCAGGCCTAACGCCATCAGAAACAGCATCATGCCCATGGCACCGCCGGCGACGGTGAGGGTGACCCAGGTGGACAGGCTCATCGTGGGCAAGGCCAGCAGGATCAGCACCGGCAGCAGCAGAATTGCCGCCCAGTCATGCGCGCGCTTCATTGGTGGCTCGCCAAAGACAGGCCGAGCAGGCGGGATTGCAGCGCTTCGTCGGCGACGAGGTCGGCCATGCGGCCGGAGTGGGCGATCCGGCCGTCATCCATCACCGCGACGCTGTCGCCCAGCGCGCTGGCCATGTGGAAATTCTGCTCGACCAGGAGGATGGTGGTGTGGGTGGCCTTCAGCGCGCGCAGGCCGCCGATCAGCTGTTCGATGACGCCGGGGGCGAGGCCCTTGCTGGGTTCGTCGATCACCAGCAATCGACGTTCCTCGATGATCGCGCGGCTGATCGACAGCATTTGTTTCTGGCCGCCGGAGAGGCCGCCGGCGGCGTCATGCCATTTTTGCCGGAGGATGGGGAACAGCGCGAACACATTGTCGAGCCGGGTCTGGTCGAAACGGCCGGACGCTGTGGCCAGCTTCATGTTCTCGTGCACGGTGAGCTGGGTGAAGATGCCCATGCTCTCCGACACATAGGCAATGCCGAGGCGGGCGATATCGGGTGTCGGCATCGCGGTGATGTCGCGCCCGTCGAAGATGATGCGTCCGGCGCTGGCGCGCCACAGCCCCATGATGCTGCGCAAGCTGGTGGTTTTGCCGGCACCGTTGCGGCCGAGCAGCATGGTGAGCTCACCGCGGGGCACTGCCAGATCCACACCATGGAGGATGTGATAGCGGCCGATATGCGTGTGCACGCCTTCGAGTTGCAGCAACGGGGGTTCAGACATCGGTGGGTCGGATCCCCAGATACGCCTCGCGCACCACGGCGGAGGCGACGATCTCGGCGGGCAGGCCGTCGGCCACCAGACGCCCCTGGTCGAGCACGATGACGCGGTCGGCGAGGCGGCGCACGACGTCCATCTTGTGTTCCACCAGCAGCACGGTCTTGCCTTGCATCGCCTTGATCGCCTCGATCAGATCGAGCACCACGGGGACCTCATCAACGCTCATGCCGGCGGTCGGCTCGTCGAACATGAAGATGTCGGGCTCGAGGGCGAGCAAAATCGCGACTTCGAGCTTGCGCTGGTCGCCGTGGCTCAGGGCGGCGGCGGGGGCGCCGGCGCGGCCGGCAAGCCGCACTTGTTCGAGGCGATCCATCGCGTGGTCGGTCAGCGCCTGGTCGTCCGCGGCCATGTGGATGATGTCGAGGCCGATGCGGGCGCGGGCCTGCACGGCGAGGCGGACATTCTCGAACACCGAGAGGTGGGGAAACAGATTGGTCAGTTGGAAGGCACGGCCGAGGCCGCGGCGGGCGCGCAGCGGCGCCGATAGCGCGGTGATGCGGGCGCCGGCGAGAAACACGTCACCGGACGTCGCCGGCAACTGGCCGGAGATGAGATTGAAGTACGTGGTCTTGCCCGCGCCATTGGGGCCGACGATGGCGGTGAGCGTGCCCGGTGCGAAGGCGCAACTGACGCGATCCACCGCGACCTGACCACCGAAGCGGATGGTCAGGTCGCGAGTCTCCAAGGTCGCAGACACGCTCAGCGCTTGTTGGCCACAGGGATGGTCATGTCGTCGATGGTGAATTCGTGAGTGAGTACCGGCACGGCCCACGGGGCGGCGGCATCGACCTTGAGGGAAAACCCATACATGGACTGCAACGCCTGGTGATCCGACGCGCGGAACTGCATCGGACCCTTGGGCGTGTCGAAGCGTAATCCCTCCATCGCCGGGATCAATGTCTCCGCGTCCGTGACGCCCTTGGTCTTTTCCAAGGCGGTGATCAGAGCCATGCCGGTGCTCATGCCGACCGCGGTGAAGAAGTCCGGCGGCTCGTTGAAGCGCTTCTTGTATTCGGTGACGAACCAGTCATTCACAGGGTTCTTGGGAATGTCGTAGTAATAGTAGCTGGCGCCGATCATGCCATTCAGCGCGGGGATGCTGTTGTAGGATTTCAACACCGGCAGGATGTTGCCGCCGGTCGACAGCGTGATACCGAGACGTTGCGGATCGAGGGCGGCAAGCTTGGCCATCGGGTCGGCGCCGGCCCACAGCACGAACAGGATCTTCTGCCCCTGCTCCTTCGCCAGCGCATCGAAAATCCGCTGCGCGGGAGCGGTGAAATCGGTGGCCGTGGGTGGCGCGTATTCCTCGTGCACCAGCTTCGCACCGGTCGGCGCAAGCGCCGCCTTGAAGGCGGCCACGCCGTCACGCCCGAACGCGTAATCCTGTGCGAGGGTGGCGATCACCGTGCCGGGTTTGCCGATCGCCAGCGCATTGGACACCGCGTCCTGCGAGGAATTGCGGTCGACGCGGAAAATATAGCGGTTCCATTTGTCGCCGGTGATACTGTCTGCGACCGCGGCGTCGACGATCAGCACCTTCTTGTTGTCCTGTGCCACCGGCAACATGGCCAGCGCCACCGCCGAACTGGTGCCCCCGATCGCAATCTCCGCGTCATCGTCGCCATAGGCCTCGTTGAGCAGATTGCGGCCGACGTCGGGCTTGGTTTGACTGTCCTTCTCGATCAGCTCAATCTTGCGGCCGGCCACCATGTTGGTGCCGTGCGTCGCATACTCGATACCCAGCCGCAAACCGGCGACGTCCTGCTTGGCATAGACCTCCAACGGCCCGGTCTTGTCCTCGATGACCGCGACCTTCAAGGGCGCGCCTGAGGATTGCGCCAGAGCGGGAAAAGCAACACCGCTCAACAGCGTGATGCACAGCAAAGATGGTAGACGCATGGACTGGCCTCCTGTTGACCCCTGGACGACCTGTCGCCGCCTCGTTTGGGCATAGTGCAAGCGAGCGGTGAGGGTGGCGCTATCGGAAGCAAGGAAGGCTGGGCTCTGCCCAGACCCGCAAAGGGGCACACGCCCCTTTGAACCCCCGGACTTAAGGGTGTTTGAGGAAGGGGGCCTACTCCGAGGTTGCAACCTCCTGGTAGGCCCCCTTCCTCAAACACCCTTCACATCTAAGGTCCAGGGGCTTGGCCCCTGGCGGGTCCGGGCAGCGCCCGGCTTACTTGCTTCCGATAGCGCCACCCTCACCGCCCGCTTGCACTATACCGCACCAGCGCGGGATGGCTACCGCTCGGAGCGGGGATCAAAGGCGTGTTGGAGGCCGTCGCCGATGAAGTTCACCGCGATCACCGTCACCAGGATCAGCAGGCCGGGGTAGACCGCCAATCCTGGCGCGGTGGTGACCAGTTCCTGGGCGTTGTTCAGCATGTTGCCCCAGCTGGGGGTTGGCGGGACGACGCCGAAGCCGAGGAAGCTCAGCACCGACTCGAGCAGGATGACGCGGCCGACGGTGAGGGTGAAGGCGACGATGATCGGGGTTGCAACGTTGGGCAGGATATGTGTGGGCATGACGTAGAGCGCCCCGGCCCCGCTGGCGCGGGCGGCGCGGACGTAGTCGCGTTCCTTGATCGACAAAGTGGCGGCGCGCACCAGGCGCGCGATCGAGGTCCAGTCGACGATCGAGATGATGATCACGATGCGCCAGAAGCCGGCGGCACCGGAGTGCGCGAATTCGCTGGAGAAGCCGAGCTTGGTGAGGTCCAGCGCGCCCAGCACGATCAGCAAGGGCAGCAATGGCAGGGCGATCATGCCGTCGGTGAAGCGCATCAGAATCGCGTCGGTGCGGCCGCCGAAATAGCCGGAGACGACGCCGACGACGAGGCCGATCAGACCGCCGGCGACGGTGGCCAGCAGACCGACGAGGAGCGAGATCTGACCGCCGATCATCAACCGAACGAGCTCGTCACGGCCGGCATCGTCCGTGCCGAGCCAGTGTTGCGCGCTGGGCGGATCGAACCGCGACAGCAGGTCGGTGGCGTCCGGGTCGATCCCGGTGATCCAGATCATCGGGAACGCCGCGAGCACGAATACCCCGAGTAATGCCAGCACCACGAGGCTGGTCATCGCCGGGCGGTGATGCGCGAAGCGGCGCCAGCGCAGGCGCCAGACGCCGATGGCGGCTTCGGTGGCGAGCGGTTCGGTGATCACGGCGCTCACGAGACGGCAATCCGGGGATCGAGCCAGCCATAGGCGATGTCCGCGGCGAGATTGCTGAGCAGGGTGACCAACGTCGCGAACAGCAGGCCGGTCAGGGCCAGGTTGAAGTCATTGCCGAGGATCGCGTCGTAGATCATTTTGCCCATGCCGGGCTGCGCGAACATCGTCTCCGTCAGCAGGGCGCCGTTGAACAGCACGCCGAAACTCAAGGCCATCACTGTGACGACCGGGATCAGCGCGTTGCGAAAGGCGTGGATCAGCACGACCCGGGATCGCGACGCGCCCTTGGCGCGGGCGGTGCGCACATGGTCCATCCTGAGCACCTCGATCATGCTGGCGCGGACGTAGCGGATGAAGCCGCCGGTGGTGGCGAGGGCCAGCGTGATGACGGGCATCACCAGATGGCGGCCCTGGTCCAACAAGCCGCCGTCACCGATGCTGGAGACGCCGCTTGCGGGAAACCAATGGAGCTTGACCGCGAAGATCAGGATCATCATCAGCGCCAGCCAGAACACCGGCACCGAAATGCCGGCGAAAGCGACGAGATTGATCAGCCCATCCGCCCAGCCCCCGGGGCGCAGGGCCGCGATGATACCAAGCACGAAGGACAGGATGACGCTGACCACGAAGCTGATGATCATGAGCTTGCAGGTTTGCCACAACGCCGGCAGCAGCACCTCCAGCACCGGCTGCGAGTGAGTGCGGGAATAGCCGAGATCGCCGGTGAGCGCTGCCAACAACCAATGCCAGTAGCGCAGCATCAGCGGCTGATCGAGGCCGTAGATGGCGCGCAGATGGGCAACCACCTCGGGCGTGGCACCGGGGTTGCTGGCGATCATGAGGTCGAGCGGATCGCCGGGCATGAGGCCGATCAGGCTGTAGATCACCACCGACATCACCAGCAGCACCAGCAAAGCCTGCAGCATGCGATTGAGGATATAGCGGGTCATCGGCGCGCCCTCAGTCCTTGAAGTGACAGGCGGCGAACTGCGTGGGGCGGCCGGGGGCGGGTCCCAGCGCTGGCGCCTCGCGGCTGCAGATATCCGCGGCCTTGGGGCAGCGGGGATGGAACACGCAGCCGGATGGGGGACGCAGCGGGCTGGGCATTTCGCCCTTGATGGTACGACCGCGCTGGCGGCGCTGACCGATGCGCGGCACGGCTTCCAGCAGCGCGCGTGTGTAGGGATGCGACGGGGTGGCGAACAACGCCGCGCGCGGCGCGATCTCGACGAGGCGGCCGAGATACAGCACGGCGACCCGATCGACGAGATGGTTCACCACGGCCAGATCGTGGCTGATGAACAGATAGGAGAGACCGAGCCGCTCCTGCAGTTCCTTCATCAGGTTCAGCACTTGCGATTGGATCGAGACGTCCAGCGCCGAAAGCGGCTCGTCGGCGACGATCAAAGCCGGGTTGGGCGCCAGCGCGCGGGCGATCGCGATGCGTTGCCGTTGGCCACCGGAGAATTCGTGCGGGTAGCGGTTCAGCGCGTCACGCGGCAGGCCGACCAGGCCGATCAGTTCGGCGGCGCGCGTGGCGCGTTCGGTGGATGTGCCGATGCCGAGGATGCGCAGCGGTTCGGCGATGATGGCCGAGACGGGCATCCGCGGATCGAGTGCCCCGAACGGGTCCTGGAAGACGATCTGGATGGCGCGCCTGGCCTGTCGCCAGGTGGCGCGATCCAGGGTTTTGCCGCGAAACCGCAAGTGGCCGGCGGTGGGCGTCTGCAGCCCGGCGACCACGTTGCCCAGCGTGGACTTGCCGCTGCCGCTTTCGCCGACGAGGGCGAGGGTTTCGCCCTCGGCGACCGCGAAGCTGACATTTTCCGCGGCTTTCAGAATGCGCTTCGCACCGCCCAGGAAGCCACCGCCGCCGAGATGGAAATGCACGCTGATGCCATCGAGCGCGATCAGTTCGCTCATGGATATACCGTGCTCACAGCTCGGCCTTGAAGCAGGCGACCCAATGGGAGGTCGCCAGCTCGCGAGCCGGCGGCTCGCTGTCGCGGCAGCCGGCGTCGGCGCGCGGACAGCGATCGGCGAAGCGGCAGCCGCGCGCGCCGTCATCGAGATTGGGCACGCCGCCCGCGATCACCGGCAGCCGGGCGACGCGGTGTTCCGGGTCAGGCAAGGTCGCGATCAGGCCTTGCGTGTAGGGATGCAGGGGATTGGCGAAGAGCGCGTCGGCGGGCGCGCTCTCCACGATGCGGCCCGCGTACATCACGATGATGTCGTGCGCGACCTCGGACACCACGGCCAGATTATGGCTGATGAACTGGATCGCCATGCCGATGCGGTCCTGCAGATCCTGCATCAGATCGAGGATCTGCGCCTGGATGGTGACATCGAGGGCTGTGGTCGGCTCATCGGCAACCAGCAACGTGGGTTCGCAGGCCAGCGCCATGGCGATCATCGCGCGTTGGCGCATGCCGCCGGACAGTTGATGCGGATAGGCGCGGGCGCGCTCGCGGGGCGAGTTGATGCCGACCGACTCGAGCATGCCGATGGCGTTGTCCTCGGCCTCCTTCCAGCCGATCGCCTTGTGCAGCACTTGCACTTCGGCGATCTGGTGGCCGACCGGCATGACCGGATTGAGGGCCGTCATCGGCTCCTGGAACACCATCGCGACCTGCGCGCCACGCATCGCCCGCCAGGCTGCCTCCGGCTGGCCCGCGATCTCGCGACCCATGAAACGGATGGAGCCGGCGACCTGGCCCGGGGACGGCACCAGGCCCATCAGCGCGAGTGCGGTCATCGATTTGCCACAGCCGCTTTCTCCGACCACGCCCAGGGTGCGGCCGGCGGGGATCGCATAGCCGATGCCGGCCACCACGTGGCGCAGTTGCGCGCCCCGTGGGAAGCCGACGCGCAGGCCGTCGACCTCGAGCAGGGCCGATGGCATCGGGCCTAGCGCCAGTTTTCCGCCCACAGCGGCGAGAAATCGCCGTGGCCGGTGGGGGTGTAGCCCTTCAGCCATTTCGGCACGACATGTGCCTCGGCACGGAAGAACAAGGGCAGCACGGGGATATCGGCGAAATAGAGTTTTTGCATGTCGGCCCACAGCGCCTTCTGCTTGGCCGGATCCAGCTCGGAATCCGCGGCGTCGATGTCGGCATCCATCTTGGGATTGCTGTAGCCGATATAGTTGTTGCCGCCGTAATTATTGGCTTCGGTCGGAGTCATGGAGCTGTACAGCGTCTGGCGCGGGCTCTCGGTCACACCGCTCGACCAGGCATACATCACCATGCCGGTGTATTTGCGCTGTTTCAGCGTCTCACCGAACAAGGTGCGGGGCGGTTCGTTCTTGATGGTGGCCTCGATGCAGGCCGCCTTCCACTGGCTTTGCAGCACCTGCTCCTGCAGCTCGCGCAGGCGGTTGCCGGACGTGGTCGCCATCTCGATCGACAGGCGGTCGCCCTTGTCGTTGCGGCAGATGCCATCGGGGCCGGGCTTCCAGCCGGCTTCCGCCAGCAGCGCCTTGGCTTTGGCGGGGTCGTATGGCGTGGGCTGCTCGGCGGGATCGAAATTCGGGTTCAGCGGATTCACCCAGGTTGCCGCCACGGGCTGCATGCCATCAAACAGACGATCCACCATCGTCTTGCGGTCCATCGCGTAGAGCAGCGCCTGGCGCACGCGGAGATCGGCGAGGATCGGGTTCTCCTTCTTCAGGTCGAGATGCTCGTAGGTCAGGCTCGGTTTGAAGATGTAGTCGAACTTGTCGGGTTGCTGCTTGCGCAGGCCGATCACCTGATCGATGGTCAGGCCAATCCCCTCGCCCGCGACCATGTCGACATCGCCGGACAGCAGGTTCGCCTGCAGGGCCGCGGTATTCTCGATCAGCTTGATGACGATGTGCTTGAAGCCGGGCTTGACGCCGGCCCAATGCGGATTGGGCTCAAACACGATCTGCTGACCCGACTGGTAGCCGCTGATCATATACGGGCCGTCCGCGAGGCCCGGCGTGGTGGGCGCGCGGTTGAAGGCGGTTTGCTTGATGTAGTCGCCGGCGCCGGCCTTGTCGTAGATCGGGCCCTCGATATGCTCGGGCAGCAGCTGGTCCCATTGGTTGTAGGAGACCACGACCTTGTCCAGATGCAGCACCGCGGTATGGTCGTCGATCACATCGATCTTGCTGGCGCGATTCCACGGGTCGGCATTGCTGAAGCCCGACGCGGGATCACGGCCGACCTTCCAGGTGAACAGCAGATCCTTGGTGGTGACGGGCACACCGTCCGACCATTTCAGATCGGGCTTCAGCTTCAGCGTGACCGCCATCCCGCGGCCGCCGCCGGGCTTGTCCTCGAACTTGGCCAGTCCATTCTCGATGGTCGGCAGCTCGGTGCAAAGCAGGCAGCTGTTCTTCCAATCCTTGTCGAAAGCGGTGATCGGGCGGATCGAGAAATCGTCGACATAGGCCTTGATCACCTCGGCATCGATGTTGGGATGCAGCGAGGAGGGAAATTGCGCGACGCCGATCACCAGATCGTCTTTCGCATAGGCCGGCGCGCAGGCGAGAGCCGCGAGCCCGATCATTGCGGTGGCCACGCGAATGTTCATGATCTGGTTCCCTCGGGATTGTCGATGAACGGCGATGGAACAGGACGGCGGTCCTGCTGTCAAACCACCGGCCTGAACATCGGCACAGGCGGGCCACCGTCACTCGGCACAAATACCAGTGCCACGCTCTGTCCGATGGCGAGCCTGTCGAAATCGCAATCGACGAGGTTGGTCAGCATGGTCGGGCCTTCCGCCAGCGTGACATACGCGATCGCGTAGGGGATCGGGGCGCGGCGCATCACGCTGTAGCTGTAGATCACGCCGCGCCCGGAGGCGGCTACCCAGTGCGTGTCGGCACTCATGCAGAACGGGCAGATGGCGCGCGGATACCAGTGCGCGCGGTCACAGGCGCGGCAGCGGCGCAGAGTGAAGCGGCCCTCGCTGGCAGCCGCCCAGAAGGCCGCGGATTCGGCATCGGGGGTGGGGGCTGGGATAATGCGTGACACCTCAGCCATGTCGGTCACTCCCGTTCCATGATCAAGGTCGCGCTGCCGTGGCGGGTGCCGAGCAGACCACCGGTGCCGTGCGCCAAAGCGAGGCCGCAATTGGCGACCTGCACAGCGGGATGCGCCTCGCCGCGCAATTGGCGCACCGCCTCGATCACCTTGGTGATGCCACCGCGATTGGCGGGATGGTTGTTGCACAGGCCGCCGCCATCGGTGTTGAAGGGCAGCTTGCCGACGCCGGCGATCAGGTTGCCGTCGGCGACGAAACGGCCGCCCTGCCCTTTCGCGCAGAATCCCAAATCCTCAAGCTGCATCAGCACGGTGATGGTGAAGCTATCATAGATCGAGGCGTAGTTGATATCGGCCGGCGTCACGCCCGCCTCGGCGAAGGCGATGGGGCCGGACCAGCGGGCGCCGGAAAAAGTCAGATCGACATCGCCGCCCAACTGGCCCTTGGTGGCCTCGCCGGCGCCGATCAGTTTGACCAACGGCCGGGGCAGGCTTCGGGCGATTTCGGGAGCCACCACCAGCAGCGCGCCGCCGCCGTCGCTGACCACGCAGCAATCCAGCCGATGCAGCGGGTCGGCCACCATCGGCGAGGCCAGCACGTCCGCGACCGTGACCACATCGCGCAGCATCGCATGGGGATTATGCTGGGCATGATGCGAGGCCGCGACCTTGATCCAGGCGAGCTGCTCGCTGGTGGTGCCATACTCATACATGTGCCGCATCGCGCACATCGCGTAGGCGTTCACGACGGCCACGCCATACGGGTATTCCCACTGCGTGTCCGGCTGCGTGAGATTGCCCGCGCGGGGCTGGGTGCCGCTGGAGCCCTCGCTGCGCGGCCGGCCGGCGAGCGTGATCAGGGCGACCGTGCATTTGCCCGCGGCGATCGCCTGAGCCGCGTGCGACACGTGCAGCAGATAGGAGGAACCGCCGATGTCCGTGGCGTCGACGTGCTTCACCCGCAGATTCAGATAATCGACCATCGACAACGGCCCCATTCCCGGGGCGTCGCCGGCGCAGAAATACCCGTCCACATCGGCCTTCGAGAGGCCGGCATCGGCCAGCGCGCCGATCGCCGCCTCGGCATGGATCTGCGCCACGGATTTGTCCGGCGCCTTGCGCGTGGGATGCTCGTACGCGCCCGCGATGTAGGCGCGACCCTTGATCGTCATCGTTTCCGCTCCGTGGCCATCGGCCATGCAAGGACGCTAAACCCGCGCAGGCGACTTTGACAGTCCCGCCGACCGCGCCGAAGCTCGGCGTCGCATCCTGGAGCCCTCGCCATGGCCGACTTGTTCGTCTGTCTCACCTTTGATCATGACAATGTGTCGAGCGCCATCTCGCGCGGCACCACCACGCCAACGGCGATGTCGCGCGGCGAGTTCGGGGTGGTCGGCGCGCAACGCATCCTGGCGCTGCTGAAGCAGCACGCCATTCCCAGCACCTGGTTCACGCCTGGCCATACCATCGAGAGCTATCCCAGCTGTGTCGCCGCGGTGCATGCGGCGGGGCATGAGATCGGCAACCACGGCTGGACGCATCGGGTGCCCGCGACCCTTGGGCTGGAGGGCGAGGAAGCCGAGCTGGTGCGCGCCAATGCCGCCATCACGGCGCTGACCGGGCGGCCGCCGCGCGGCTATCGGTCGCCGGCGTGGGATCTCAGCCCGCACAGTATCGGGCTGCTGATCAAGCATGGCTTCGTGTATGATAGCAGCATGATGGGCCATGACAGCATGCCCTATCAGGCGCGGCTACCGGACCAGATCACGTTGCAGGAGCCGATGATGTTCGGCGCGGACACGGCCCTTGTGGAAATGCCGATCAGCTGGGCGCTCGATGATTTTCCGCACTTCGAATATACCCGCAGCGATGCCGGTATCCTGCCGGGCGGCGCGAATGCGCGGCTGGTGGTGGAAAACTGGATCAACGAATTCCGCTACATGAAAAAACACCAGGATTGGGGTGTGCTGACCTACACGTTCCACCCGCATGTGATCGGGCGCGGGCACCGGATGTATATGCTGGAACATATGGTGGAAACACTGAAGGCGGAGAGGGCCAATTTCGTGACCATGGAAACTGCGGTTGGTGAATACCGCAGGACGTTTCCGGAGGGGATTAGTCTGCGTGGTGGATAGGCAAGTAAGCCGGGCTCTCCCTCAATCAGCCGCCACGAGGTCTGTATGACCCAGGCTGGTAATGCCCATTTCGTGCATGGTTTCGGCGACGGCTGTCATGGCGTCCGCCATGTCGGCTTCGGTGACGTCGCCCATGCAGCCGATGCGGAACGTATCGGCGAGTGCGAGGCGACCGGGGAAGATGATGAAGCCGCGGCGTTTCATGCCTTCGAACAAAGCGTTGAAGCTGAAGGCGGGATCGTCGGGGTTGTGGAAGGTGGCGACGATCGGGGAGGCGCATTCGTCGGGCACCACGGTGGCAAAACCCATCTGGCGCATGCCGTCCACCAGGCGGCGCCAGTTGCGGCGGTAGCGCTCCAGGCGGGCCAGCGTGCCGCCTTCTTCGGCGTGTTCGCGGCAGGCCTGGGCGAAGGCTGCCAGCACCTGGGTGGGCGGGGTGAAGCGGAACGCGCTGGTGCGGTCCATGTGCTGGTTCTGATCCCACAGATCCAGCACCAGCGGACCACAATTGCCTTTGGCGTTTTCCAGCGCGGTTTTCTGCACCACGGTCCAGCCGATGCCAGGCACGCCTTGCATGCATTTGTTGGACGACACGGTGACCGCCTGGAAGCCGAGGCGTTTGGCGTCGATCGGGATCGCGCCGAAGCTCGCGACGGCATCGATGAACAGGCCCTTGGTGTGTTTGCGGCAGACGTCCGCGATCGCCTCGATCGGGTTGAGCACGCCGGTGCTGGTTTCGCAGTGTACCACCATCACGTGGGTGATCGCGGGATCGGCGAGAATCGCCGCCTCGAACTGGTCGGCGGTGGGTGGTGTGAAAGGCGGGGTGCGGATGGTGGCGTGGGCGATGCGGGCGTGCGCGCAGATTTCGATCAGCCGGTCGCCATAGACGCCATTGGTATGGATCAGCAGCTTGCCGCCGGGGGGCACCAGGCCGGTGATCACCGCCTCATTGGCGTAGGTGGCGCTGCCGGGCAGCGGTACCGCGGTGTAGGCGCCCTGGCCGCCGACCAGGCTGACCATATAGTCCCGCGCGCAGGCGAGATCGGCCTGGAATTCGTCGCCACCGGAGGCGCGATCCTGCAGCATCACGGTTTTGGTGGTCATCGAGACGCTGACCGGTCCGGGCGTCAGCAGCAAAGGGGCTGTGCGATCGCGTGACATGGCATGGTTCCCGATGGGTGCGCAGGTAGCAGACGACCTCCGCGGCCGCATGACAAGGGGGATTTTGTGGCATGGAAGCAAGACAAGACGTGGTCTTTCTTGAAAGAAAGAACCAAAGAACTTCTGTTGATTTCAGATCGACCGGTGCCACCACCGCCTTTCATAATCGAAAGTCTTTTTGCGTTTTTTCTTCAGAAAAAGAAGATTCTTCCTTGAGCCACGATCGCGGCTGCCCGCAAACCGTTCAAAGTGACTTTTTATGCGGCACGAAGTGAACCTTGTTCGATCTTTTTCAAGCTGCCAACACCGTTCTCAGTGTTTTACCGCCATTGTCCTTGACACCGCCGGCGCCCGTCCCGCCTAGTTGCGTCCCTGGATCGACGCGGATGTTTGACGCCTTTGGGAGTGGAAATGCCATGAAGCGACGTACGACCCTGCTTGGCGGCGCGGCCCTCGCGGGACTGTTCGCGGCCAGCGCGCTGCTGCCGGCCCAGGCGGCCAGCACCCGCGGGGGCACCTTCACCTTCGCACGCGCCATGGACAGCCTGTTCCTCGACCCCGTGCACACCGACCAGAACGCCGATATCTGGATTTCGCTGAACCTGTACGACACGCTGATTCAGCCGACCAAGGACGGCAAGGATCTGGAACCGGGTCTGGCCTCCAGCTACAGCACCTCGGCGGACGGCAAGACGGTGACCCTGAAGATGCGGCCGGGGATCAAGTTCTCCGATGGCTCGCCGATCGAATTATCCGATGTGAAATGGTCACTGGATCGGGCGCGCACCAAGGAGACCGGTGGCGAGTTCCAGTTCCTGCTGGAATCGATCGAGTCCGTCGAAGTGCAGGCACCGGATACGGTGATGCTGCACATGGTGCATCCGGATCCGGCCATTCTGCAGGCGCTGGCGACGTTCAACGCCGGCATCGTGCCGGAGAAGTTGCTGATGGCCGCACCTGGGGCCGATGTGAACGAAAAGAGCAAGAATTTCGCCGAGCATCCGATCGGCTCCGGCCCGTTCGTGCTGACCAGCTGGGCGCATAACAGCGACATGGTGCTGACCAAGAACCCGTACTATTGGAAGCCGGGCGATGACGGGAAGCCGCTGCCGTATCTCGATAAGGTGCATTTCGTCATCATCCCCGACGACGCCACGCGCATTCTGAAGCTGAAGGCGGGCGAGATCGACGGCACGGAATTCGTGCCGTTCTCGCGCGTCGCCGAGCTGAAAGCCGACCCGAAGTTGAACATGGTGCTGTTCCCTTCGTCGAAGGTCATCTACCTCAACATGAATAACCGCCCGACCTTCAACAACGGCGCCAAGAATCCGATGGCCGACGTGAAGGTTCGCCAGGCGCTGAACTACGCCACCGACAAGGACGCGCTGATCCAGGTGATGAGCTACGGCTTCGGCACGCCGCAGGAAAGCTTCATGCCGATGTCGACCCCGCTGGCCTATGGCAAGGGCGCGCCCTATCCGTATGATATCGACAAGGCCAAGAAGCTGCTGGCCGACGCGGGCTATCCCAACGGGTTCGAGGTGTCGTGCATGGCGCTGGCCGGCAATGTGGACGACGTGGCCCAGCTGTCGGCGCTGCAGCAGATGTGGAGCCAGGTCGGCGTGACGCTGAAGATCGAGCAGCTGGAGAGCGCCACCCGCCTGTCCCGCTTCAAGGCGTTCGATTATCAGATGCGCACCGCGCTGTGGACCAACGACATCAACGACCCGAGCGAGATCACCTCGTATTTCGCCTATTACCCGACCGTGCAGTCCAACCGCTCGGGCTTCCGGGATATGGCGGTGGAGGATGATTTCGTGAAGAGCCAGGCGGAGATGGACCCGACCAAGCGGGCGGCTTTGTATCAGGATCTGCAGACGCGCTATGACGCCGATGCGCCGATCGTGTTCATGCTCGAGGTGCCCTACCCCATCGCGCTGTCCAAGAAGGTGAAGGATTTCGTGCAGATCCCGCTGGGCAACAACATCTTCCTCAACACGCATCTGGAGCCGTAGGCCGGAAGGCGCCATGCATGCGCTGACCCATGCGGCAGGGCGCCTGCTGCAGATCGTGCCGACGGTGATCCTGGTCGCCGTGCTGATGTTCGGCCTGATGCGGCTGCTGCCGGGTGACCCCGCCTTGGCGTTGCTGGGGGATCGCGCGACCGATGCGTCGATCGCGCGCATGCATCACGAGATGGGGTTCGATCGCTCCATCTGGGTGCAGTTCTGGGAGTATCTCCGCCACGCCGCGATGGGTGATTTTGGTGACTCGATCACCATGCGCCTGCCGGTCGGCCGGCTGATCCTGCTGCGCCTGCCGGTGACGTTGATGCTGACGGCGATGGCCGTCGTGCTGGCGGTGGTGATGGCGGTGCCGCTGGCGTTTGCCGCGGCGCTGAACGAGGGCGGGCTCGCCGATACCATCATCCGCATGCTGTCGCAGCTCGGCCTGTCCATGCCGGTGTTCTATGTCGGGCTGATCCTGCTGATCACGCTGGCGGCGGGGCTCGGCTGGTTTCCGGTGGGCGGCATCGGCGATAATTTCTGGCAGGACATTTATTATCTCATCCTGCCGGCGATGACGCTGGCGCTCAGCCTGACCGCGATCCTGATGCGCAATCTGCGGGAGTCGCTGATCGAGGTGCTGAACGCGGAGTTCGTGCAGTTCGCCACTGCCAAGGGCTTGCGTCGCAGCCTGGTGCTGGGGCGCCATGTCCTGCGCAACGCGCTGATCTCCACATTGACGTTGCTGGGCCTCAATATCGGCACGCTGGTGGGCGGGGCGGTGATCACCGAGACAGTGTTCGCCATTCCCGGCATCGGGCGGCTGATGATCGACAGCATCTTTGCCCGCGACTATGCGGTCGTGCAGGGATTGACCATCGTGCTGGCGGTGCTGGTGTCGCTGGTGTTCCTGGCTGTCGATACGCTGCAGGCGATCCTCGACCCGCGCGTCGACGCGTGATGAGCCAGGCGGTGGCCACCGGCGATCTTGCCCCCTCCCCCGCGGCACGCCCGCGCCGGCGGTTCCGGGTGCGGGCGGCCCCGACCCTCGGCGTGCTGATCCTGGCGTTGCTGCTGGTGTGCGCGATCGTGCCGCAATGGGTGGCGCCCTATGCGCCACTGAAATTCGATTATCGCGCGACCCTGCGGCCGCCGAGTGCGGCGCACTGGTTCGGCACCGACAATTTCGGCCGCGACCTGCTGTCCCGCGTGATCTGGGCGACCCGGATCGATATGCAGATCGCGCTGTTTTCGACTTTGTTCCCGGTGGTCTTCGGCACCTTCGTGGGCTGCCTGATCGGCTATTTCGGCGGGATCGCCGATGTGCTGTTTCGCCGGCTGGTCGATCTGGTGATCACCGTACCGTTCCTGGTGCTGGTGATCGCGATCGTCGCCGTGCTCGGGCCGGGGCTGACCAATATGTATATCGCGGTCAGCTCGGTGGGCTGGATTTTCTACGCCCGTCTGATCCGGGCGGAAATCCTGACCCAGAAGCGCCGCGACTATGCCGCCGCCGGACGCGTGATGGGCTATGGCTGGCCGCGCATCGTGTTCCGCCATCTGCTGCCCAACGCGATCACCCCGGTGCTGACCTATTGGATGACCGACATGGCGCTGGCCATCCTGCTCGGCTCCAGCCTCGGCTATCTCGGGCTGGGCGCGCAGCCGCCGACCGCGGAATGGGGCGTGCTGATCGCGGACGGCAAGAATTTCATGTCGACGGCGTGGTGGATGTCGATCTTTCCGGGGATCGCGATCGTGCTGGCCGGCGTGGGCTTCAGCCTGCTGGGGGACGCGGTCGCCAGCCTGTTCCGCCGCCGATGAGCGCCCTGTTGTCGGTCCAGGATCTGGCGATCCGGATTGGTGCTGCAACGCCGGTGGACGGCGTGTCGTTCGACGTCAGCGAAGCCGAGATGCTCGGGATCGTCGGCGAGTCCGGCTCGGGCAAGAGCCTGACCTTGCGGGCCATCCTGAAACTGCTGCCACGGCAGGCCGCCGTGAGTGGCCGGATCGAATGGGCGGGGAAAAATCTGGTCGGTCAGTCCGAGGGCGCCATTCGCAAGCTGCGCGGGCGGCAGATCGCCATGGTGTTCCAGGAGCCGATGACGGCGCTGGATCCTGTGCTGACCATCGGGCTGCAGATCACCGAGAGCCTGCGCGAGCATCTCGGCCTGCGCGGGCAGGCCGCCGATCGGCGCGCGGTGGAGTTGCTCGATCTGGTGGGCATCCCCGATGCGCGGCGCCGGCTGCAGAACTATCCGCACGAGTTCTCCGGCGGCATGCGCCAGCGGGTGATGATCGCGATCGCGCTGGCCGGCGAGCCGAAATTGCTGCTGGCCGACGAGCCGACCACAGCACTGGATGTGACCATCCAGGACCAGATCCTGAAGCTGCTGCTGCGGCTGCGCGACGAGCTGCATATGAGCGTGATCCTGGTGACGCACGACCTCGGCATCGTCGCCGGCACCTGCGAGCGGGTGGCGGTGCTGTATGCCGGGCGGATCATGGAAACCGGGCCGGTGTATGATATTTTCCGCAAGCCGGCTCACGCCTACACGCTCGGGCTGATGCGCTCGGTGCCCGAGCAGCTGCAGGCGCGCCAGCCACTGCGCTCCATCCCCGGCGCGCCGCCCGATCCCGGCCGCATGCCGCCGGGATGCCGGTTCGCACCGCGATGCTCGCTGGCGGTGACCGAGTGCGCCGTGCCGCCGCCGCTGGTGAGCGTGGGCGACGGACACCGCAGCGCCTGCATCCGCGCCGACGCGGTGCGGGTCGCGAGCCAGGTGCCGGCATGAGCGGCGCCCTGCTGGTCGCCGACGATCTGGAACGCGGGTTTCGCGTGCGCCGCGGCCTGGGCTCCGCCCTGCGCGGTGGGCCGCCGCCGATGGTGCGCGCGCTGAACGGCGTCAGCCTGCATATCGAGCGCGGGGAGACCCTGGCCGTGGTCGGGGAATCCGGCTGCGGGAAATCGACGTTGGCCCGCGCGCTGGTGCGGCTGATAGCACTCGATGCCGGGCAGATCATGTTCGACGGCGACGACGTGCGAACCCTGCGCGGCGAGGCGCTGCGGCGCTATAATCGCCGGGTTCAGATGATCTTTCAGGACCCGTACGGCTCGCTCAACCCGCGGATGACGGTGGGGCAGATGCTGGAGGAGGCGCTGCGGGTGCATCGGTTGGTACCACCAGCCGACCGCCCTGCCCGCGTCGCCGAATTATTGTCATTGGTGCGCCTGCCGGCGGATGCGGCGCATCGCCAGCCGCATGAATTCTCCGGTGGGCAGCGGCAGCGGATCGCCATCGCGCGCGCTCTGTCCGTGCAGCCCGAGCTGCTGATCGCCGATGAGATCGTCTCGGCGCTGGATGTGTCCGTGCAGGCGCAAATTCTCAACCTGCTGCTCGATCTGCAGGAGCGACTCGGCCTCGCCATCCTGTTCGTGTCGCATGATCTGCGGGTGGTCAGGCATCTCGCGCACCGGGTGGCGGTGATGTATCTCGGGCGAGTGGTGGAGCTCGGGCCAGCCGCCCAAGTGTTCGACGCGCCACGCCACCCCTACACCCAGGCACTGCTGCGCGCGGCACCGACGATGCAGCCGCCGGAACCCGGCACCCATGCCGTGATCAAGGCAGCCCTGGCCGGCGAACTGCCCAGCCCGCTGGCCATCCCATCCGGCTGCCCGTTCCACCCCCGCTGCCCAGCCGCGTTCGACCGCTGCACACGCGAGGTGCCCAGAATCCACATGTCCCCCGGCGGCCACCTCGCCACGTGTCACCTGTTGGATGGCCTGTAGAAAGCAAGGAAGGCTGGGCTCTGCCCAGACCCGCAAAGGGGCCGCGCCCCTTTGAACCCCCAGACTTAAGGGTGTTTGAGGAAGGGGGCTGACAAACAGGTTGCAACCTCCGAGGTAGCCCCCTTCCTCAAACACCCTTCACATCTAAGGTCCAGGGGCTTGGCCCCTGGCGGGTCCGGGCAGCGCCCGGCTTACTTGCTTCCTACGGGCCACCCCAACCGGTCACACCGGCGCGTAGGCGCGGAGGAACACTTGGATGCCTCGGCGGACTCGGTGGTCGATTTGGGCTGGGGTGAGTGGGGGGATCAGGCCGAACGCCAGGCTTTGTTGCATATCGCCGACCCACAGGCTGAGCAGGTCGGCGGCGGCTTCGCGGGTATCATCGATGGCGAGGGTGCCGCGATTGGCGGCGTCGGCGAGGAAGGCGGCCAGGGTAACGCGCATGCGGCCTGGGCCGGCCTCGTGAAAGCGTTCGGCGAGCGAGGGATGGCGGGAGAGCTGATCGAACAGCCGGTAGGACGCGCTGACCATCTCCGGATCCAGCACCATCCCGACGAACGCCGTGCCGAACGCGGCCAAGGCGGCCTCCATATCGCCATCCACCCCGTGGATGGCGGCCAGGGTGGCGATCATGCCGTCCGCCGAGGACCGGACGACCGCCTCGAATAGCGCCTCCTTGTCGTGAAAATGGCCGTAGACCGTCATTTTGGCGACGCCGGCGCTGGCCGCGACCTGCTCCATCGTGACCCCGTCATAGCCACTTTTGACGAATAGCCGCTTGGCGGCGGCGACGATCGCGCGGCGCTTTTCGGCGTCCTTGGGGCGGCCCAGGCCACGCGGGGGTCTCGGATCGGTCATGCGAGACATTTCACATTCAATACTAGACTTCTCGGTCTAGCTTATCATATTCTGGACCTGTGAGTATAGAAATGTGCACGATACGATGACGATCCCGCGACCGCCCGATCTCACCCCTCCCGCCAAGCCGGCGCCCTCGTCGCACTGGCTCGGCGGCCCGATGGTGCTCGGCGGCTCGATTGCGGCGATCGTCGGGCCCATCCTGCTGGCAATCGCGCTGCTGCTATCCGGCTGTGCGGTGGGGCCGGATTTCCATCGGCCAGCGGCGCCGAGCATCGACCGTGTCACCAGCAAGCCGACGCCGGCCTCGACCGTGGGGGCGGCGACGTTGGGCGGGACCGCACAGCAACTGGTGGTCGGGCGCGATATTCCTGGCGATTGGTGGACGTTGCTGCATTCGAGCCGGATCGAGGCGTTGGTCGCGCAGGCGCTGAAGGCCAATCCCAGCCTGGTGGCCGCTCAGGCGACGCTGCGCGAGGCGCGCGAGAATGTCCGCGCCGAACAGGGCGCCTTCTTCCCCAGCATCACCGGATCGGCGTCCGACACCCGGGAGCGGGCCTCGCTGGCGGCGTTCGGCGCCAAAGGCAGCTCGCTGTTCACGCTGTATAGCGGGGCGCTTGACGTCTCCTATAATTTCGACGTGTTCGGGGGGACGCGTCGGCAGGTGGAGCAGCTCGGCGCGCAGGCCGAGTATCAGCAGTTCGAGCTGGAGGCGGCGTATCTGTCATTGACCGCCAACGTGGTGACGACGGCGCTGGCCGAGGCGTCCTTGCAGGCGCAGATCGACGCCACGCAGGAGATCATCGGGCTGTATCAGCAGGAGCTCGACGTGACTCAGCGGCGGTTCGCGCTGGGCGGGGTCAGTCGGGCGGATGTGCTGTCGCAGCAATCGACGTTGGCGACGGTGCGGGCGACCTTGCCGCCGCTGCAAAAGCAGTTGGAGCAGCAGCGCAACCAGCTGGCGGTGTATCTGGGGGCGGCACCCAGCCAGGTGGACGGGCCGCCGGTGGACCTCGCGGCGCTGACGTTGCCGGACGAATTGCCGATTTCGCTGCCGTCGAACCTGGTCGAGCAGCGGCCGGATATTCGCGCTTATGCGGCGTTGCTGCATGCGGCCAGCGCCAATGTCGGGGTGGCGACCGCCAACATGCTGCCGCAGATCACGCTGAGTGGCAGCTATGGTCGGGAGGGCACGAAGCTGTCCGATCTGTTCACCCCGGCCGGCCTGGTGTGGAGCCTGGCGGGATCGATCAGTCAGCCGATCTTCGAGGGCGGCACGCTGCTGCATCGGCGCAATGCGGCGCAGGCGGCGCTGGATGTGGCCGCCGCCAACTACAGCAGCACGGTGAACACGGCGTTCCAGGATGTCGCCAACGCGATCGTGGCCGTGCAGCGGGATGCCGAGACATTGCGCGCCGATCTGGAAGCCGAGCAAACCGCACAAGCGAGCCTGACCGTGGCGCGGGCGCAGTATGAGGCGGGCGGTGTGACCTATGTGACCGTGCTGCAGGCCGAGCAGACCTATCAGAATGCCCGCCTCACCCTGGTGTCCGCCCAGGCCGCGCGATTCACCGATAGCGTGGCTTTGTATCAGGCGTTGGGTGGCGGGTGGTGGCATCGCACCAACGTCGATCCCGCCGTGTCCCATTGCTGTGGAATTCTCAAATGAGCGCATCCGCGAACGTGACGTCCCGCACCCGGCCGGCGCGGCCGCTGTTACGCCTGGTGATCGTGCTGGTGGTGCTCGGTGTGATCGGCGGTGGGCTGATCGGGTTCCATCAGTTCAAGTCGAGCATCCTGAAGCAGGTGGTGGCCCAGATCGTGTCGCAGCTGCCGACCGTGTCGACTGCGAAGGCGACAACGCAGACCTGGCAGCCGACCTTGCGGGCGACCGGCACGCTGCGCGCGAGCAGGGGCGCCGATCTGTCCGCGGAGGTGGCGGGGATCGTGGGGGAGCTGTCCTTTGAATCGGGACAGGATGTGGCGGCCGGTGCGCCCCTGCTGCGGCTGCGGGCGAATGACGATGACGCGAAGCTGGCGCAGTTGCAGGCGGCCGCCGAGCTGGCGGGGGTGACCTATCAGCGCGATCTGAAGCAGTTTCGGGCGCAGGGTGTGGCGCAATCCACCGTGGATACCGATGCCAGCAATCTGAAGAGCGCGCAGGCGCAGGTGGCGGCGCAGCAGGCGCTGATGGCGGAGAAATTCGTGCGCGCGCCGTTCGCGGGACGGCTCGGGTTGCGGCAGGTGGATCTCGGCCAGTTCCTGCCCGCCGGCACCAAGATCGTGACCTTGCAGGCGCTCGATCCGATCTATCTGGATTTCTATATTCCGCAGCAGGCGCTTGGGCAGATCCATACCGGGGAGCACCTGGTGGTGCATGTGGACGCCTATCAGGGTCGGGATTTTCCGGGTGAGATCAGTGCCATCAACGCCGAGGCCGACAGCGCCAGCCGGATGATCCAGGTGCGCGCGACGTTGGCCAACGCGGATCACGCGCTGCTGCCGGGCATGTTCGCGACCACGGTGATCGATGCCGGTGCGACCCAGCGGCTGGTGACGGTGCCGCAGACCGCGGTGAGCGCCAACGCCTATGGCAGCCTGGTGTATATCGTGCGCCAGGACGGCACCGACGGCGGCGGCAAGGCGCGGTTGGCGGTGACCCAGACGTTCGTGACCACCGGAGACACGCGCGGCGACCAGATCGCCATCCTGAAGGGTGTGGCTGATGGCGACGTGGTGGTGACCGCGGGGCAACTGAAACTGCATAATAATTCGGGGATCCTGGTCAATAACAGCGTGCAGCCGACCAACAATCCCAACCCCGCGCCGAGCGACCAATAAGCGCGCCGCCGACATGAAATTCACCGACATCTTCATCCGCCGTCCGGTGCTGGCCTGCGTGGTCAGCCTGATCATTCTCGTGCTGGGCATTCGCGCATTCGAATCGCTGCAGGTGTTGGAATATCCCAAGACCGAGAACGCGGTGATCACGGTCACCACGACCTATTACGGTGCCGATCCCGCGACCGTCGCGGGGTTCATCACCACGCCGCTGGAGAACGCGATCGCGCAGGCCAACGGCATCGATTACATGACGTCGATCAGCTCGAACGGCACCAGCACCATCACGCTGAACCTGCTGCTCAACTATGATTCCAATCGGGCGATGACCGAGGTCAACGCCAAGATCAACTCGGTGCTGAACCAGTTGCCCTCGGGCGCGCAGCAGCCGACCATGACGGTGAAGGTCGGCCAGTCGCTCGATGCGCTGATCATCGGGTTCGCCAGCGATGAGCTCGGCCCCAACGCGATCACCGACTATTTGACCCGCAACGTGCAGCCGCAGCTGCAGTCGATCGACGGGGTGCAGACGGCGGAATTTCTGGGTGGGCAGAATTTCGCGCTGCGCGCCTGGCTCGATCCGCAGAAGCTGGCGGCCTACGGGCTGAGTGCGGCCGACGTGTCGACTGCCATGTCGAACAATGACTATATCGCCGGCGTGGGCACCACCAAAGGCCAGATGGTGCAGTACACGCTGACCGCGTCGACCAGTCTGCATACGCTCGATCAATTCCGCGCGCTGGTGATCAAGCAGGTGAATGGCGGGATCATCCATCTCGGCGACGTCGCCAACGTGACGCTGGGCGCTGACGATTATGAGAGCAACGTGTCGTTCGACGGCACCAAGGGTGTGTATATCGGCATCCAGATCGTGCCATCGGGCAATCTGCTCAGCGTGATCAACCAGGTGAAGGCGGTGCTGCCGCGCATCCAGTCGCAGCTGCCGAACGGGCTCAAATCCGCGGTGATCTACGATTCGACGGATTTCGTGAACAGCTCGATCTCAGAGGTGGCCACCACGCTCGGTGAGGCGCTGGTCATCGTCACCCTCGTGGTGTTCGCCTTCCTCGGTTCGTTGCGCTCGGTGTTCATCCCGGTGATCGCGATTCCGTTGTCCCTGGTTGGCACGTTCGCGATGATGCTGCTGTTCGGCTTCTCGGTGAATCTGCTGACGCTGCTGGCGTTGGTGCTGGCGATCGGGCTGGTCGTCGATGATGCGATCATTGTGGTGGAAAGCGTCAATCGGCATCTGGAGGAAGGCAAGACGCCGCGGGCCGCCGCGATCCAGGCGGCGCGTGAGCTCGCCAACCCGATCATCGCGATGACCGTGGTGCTGGTGGCGGTGTATGTGCCGATCGGCTTTCAGGGCGGTCTGACCGGCGCGCTGTTCACCGAGTTCGCGTTTACCCTGGTGGGGGCTGTCACCATCTCCGCGATCGTCGCCCTCACATTGTCGCCGATGCTGTGCTCGCGGCTGCTCAAGCCGCACCGGCGGGAAGGCGGCGGCTGGCAGGAACGCCTGGTCAGCCTGCTCGACCGCACGTTCGGGCGACTGCAGCGCGGCTATGAGCGCGCGTTGCAAAGCAGCCTCGACACCATCGGTGTCACCTTGCTGTTCACCGCGATCGTGCTCGGCAGTATCTATTTCCTATACAGCAGTGCCGACAGCGAGCTGGCGCCCCAGGAAGATCAGGGCGTGGTGATTCTGCAGCCGACCTCCTCGCCGACCGCGACGCTGCAACAAAAGATGCTGTACGACCACCAGGTCCAGCAGATCCTCACCGCGGTGCCGGAAGCCGAACATACCTTCCAGATCGACAGCCCGGCGATCGCCATCGCCGGCATCACGCTGAAGCCGTGGGATCAGCGCACCCGCAGTTCGACCACCATCCAGCGCGCTCTGCAGAACAGCTTCAACGCGGTCGCCGGCCAACGCGTGGTGTCGTTCGAGCCGCCTGCCCTGCCCGGCGCGCAAGGGCTGCCGATCCAGTTCGTGCTGAAATCCACGCAGCCGGTCAGCGAACTCTATGACACCGCGCAGAATTTTCTGGCCGCCGCGGTGAAGTCCGGCCGGTTCCTGTTCCTCGACAGCGATCTCAAGATCGACTCGCCACAGGATGTGGTGGTGATAGACCGCGACAAGGCCGCCGCCCTCGGCCTGACCATGACCCAGGTGGGCAGCGCGCTGAGCAGTCTGCTCGGCGGCGGCTACGTGAATTACTTCAGCCTCGATACACGCTCCTACAAGGTGATCCCGCAGGTGCAGCAGCATTGGCGGCTGAATACCGCCGATGTGCTCACCTATCCTGTGGCCACGGTCAACAACGTGCCGATCCCACTCTCCGCCGTCGCGCATATCGTGCGCGAGACGGTGCCGGAGACGCTGAACCATTTTCAGCAGGTCAACTCGGCCACTATCGCCGGCGTCGCCGCCCTCGGCGTGTCACAGTCGGACGCGCTGCAGACGCTGCGCAACCTCGCGGCGCAAACCCTGCCGCCCGACGTGCTGGTGGATTACGGCGGCCAGTCGCGCCAGTTCGTGCAGGAATCGAGCGGGTTCATCGGCACCTTCGCGTTCGCGCTGATCATCATCTTCCTCGCACTGGCGGCGTTGTTCGAAAGCTTCCGCGATCCCTTGATCATCCTGATCTCGGTGCCGATGTCGATCGCCGGCGCGCTGGTGTTCATCAGCCTCGGGCTCGGCGGCGCCAGCCTCAATATCTACACCGAGGTGGGCCTGGTGACGCTGATGGGACTGATCAGCAAACATGGCATCCTGATGGTTGAGGTGGCCAACGAACAGCAGGTCGCAGGCCTCGATAAGCGCGCCGCCATCGTGGCCGCGGCCGGTATCCGACTGCGGCCGATCCTGATGACCACGGCGGCCATGGTGCTCGGCGTGATCCCGCTGCTGATCGCCTCGGGCGCAGGCGCCGCGTCACGCTTCAATATGGGCCTGGTGATCGCCTCCGGCATGGCGATCGGCACCCTGTTCACCCTGTTCGTGCTGCCCGCCGTGTACATGGTGATCGCCGGCCGCCACGTGGCGGAGCATGAGGAGACGGGTGTGCCCGTGGAGGCGTGACGCACGTCAGCCGGGCGCTCCCTCCGGTGCTCGGAAAACACGCAAGCGTGCTCACCCTGGCGGGTATTCAAACAGACTCTTAGCTGTCCCAAAGCGCCCAGACGAGCATCAGGCCGATTGCCGAACCGCGGCAACGTTGTATGGTTTCTCCGGAACGATCGGGGATCCCACCATGATGACTGCTGTCACACGTCGCTCGACCTTGCTTGGCTCATTGGCCGCGATGGCGATGGCACGGGGCGCTTTGGCGCAGTCCGGCCCGATCAAGATCGGCACATTGACCCCGTTGACCGGAGCGGGTGGGTCGTATGGGCCGCCGATGGTCAAGGCGATGCGGGCCGTCGTCGACGAATTGAATGCGGCCGGTGGGGTGTTGGGTCGCCAGATCGAGCTGGTCAGCGAGGACGACGAGACCAACCCGGATTCCGGGGTGCGGGCGGCGCGCAAGCTGATCGACGTGGACAAGGTGATTGCTATTCTCGGCACCTGGGCCAGCGCCGTGACGGTGGCGGTGGCGCCGTTGTGCTGGGAGAACAAGGTGATGTTGTTCACCGTGTCCGGCGGCGATTCGATCACCCGCCTGCCCCACATGGGCTACATCATTCGCACCCAGCCCGACACCAACCTGCAATCGAAGCGCGTTGTGGAGTTCATGCTGTCGCAGGGCGTGAAGAAGGTCGGCTATCTCTCGGCGCAGACGCCGTTCGCCGCCAGCACCTATGATCTGCAGACCAAGATGCTGAAGGACGGCGGCGCGGAGGCGGTCGGCAACGTGATCTATGACGCGACCAAGACGAGTTTCCGCTCCGAGGTGGACGAGGCGTTGAAGGCCAAGCCTGATGCGTTGTTCCTGAACAGCTATGCGCCCGATCTGCAGGTGCTGCTGCGCGATCTGTATCGCGCCGGCTATGACGGCAAGCGCTACACGCTGGGCTATGCCGCCAACGACAAGTTGCTGGCCAGCGTGCCGCAGGCGGTGACCGAGGGGTTGATCAGCTACGCGCCGTCACCGGACCTCGACAGCCCGGCCTATAAGCAGGTGCAGGCGGCGGTGGGGCCGAACCCCGACCCGTATTCGTGCCAGACGCATGACCACATCTCGCTCGCGGTGCTGGCGATGGCCAAGGCGGGGGCGGCGACGAGCCTGGGCATTCATGACGACGTGCGGGCGATCGGCGATGTGGCGGGGGTGAAGGTCGGCAGTGCCGCGGAGGGGTTGAAGCTGCTCGCGGCGGGCAAGCAGATCGATTACGAGGGGGCTTCGGGGCCGTGCAAGTTCACCGCGATCGGCGATATCGTGAATTGCAAGTTCCGCTTCGACATCGTCGAGAAGGGCGCGCCGAAGCTGCTGTCGCTGTCTTGATCGGGCGCTTCGCAGTGTGCTGACCGAGCTCGCGCAGACGCTGATCAACGGGCTGCTGTCGGGCGCACAGCTGGCGATTCCGGCGATTGGTTTCACCACCATTTATGCGGTGTTGCGGTTTCCGAGTTTTGCCGTGGCGAGCCACGCGACGATCGGCGCCTATGCCGGATTCGTGGCCAATGTGTGGCTGGGGTGGCCGGCGGGGGTGGCGCTGTTCGCGGCGTTTCTGGTGGCCGGGGCGTTCGGGGTGGTGACCGACGAGCTGGTGTTGCGGCGGATGCGGCCGGCGGGGCCATTGACGGTCGCGATCGGCTCGGCGGCACTGACCATCGTGCTGGAAAATCTGGTGCGCTTCTGCTTCGGCAACGACCAGCGCGGCTATGATCTGCCGGTGCTGCGGGATTGGCGGATCGGCGATCTGCGGCTGGGTCCCGAGCAGGTCGAGGCGGCGGCGGCGGCGGCGTTGGCGATGGCGGTGCTGTTCCTGTTCCTGGCGTTCACCCGCACCGGCAAGATGATGCGGGCGGTGGCCGATAATCCGACGCTGGCGGGGCTGAAGGGGATCGACGCCAACAAGGTGGCGCGGCTGGCCAATTTCGTGGGCATGGGGCTGGCGGGGTTTGGCGGGATGCTGATCGGGCTCGACACCGCGATCGATCCGCTGACCGGGTTTCGGGTGGTGCTGTCGGTGTTCGCGGCCGCCGTGGTCGGCGGGTTGGGCAGCATCCCCGGCGCGGTGCTCGGCGCATTCGTGGTGGGGGTTGGCGAGGAGGCGTCGGTGCTGGTGCTCGACCCCTCCTATCGCACGGCGGTGGGATTTGTCGCGATCCTGGTGGTGCTGACGTTGCGCCCGCGCGGGCTGCTCGGCGAGCGGGCCTACTGATGGAGAATTATCTCGTCGCGATGGCGGTGTTCGCCGGCCTGTATGGGCTGATGGCGCTCGGGCTCAATGTGATCTGGGGGTTGGCCGGGATGGTCAATCTCGGGCTGGTCGGGTTTTTCGCGATCGGCGCCTATGCCTCGGCCCTGCTGACGGTGCGGCATGGCTGGCCGATCATCGGGGGATGTGTCGCGGCGGTGGTGCTGTCGGCGCTGGCCGGGCTGGTGGTGGCGGTGATCACCGCACGGCTGAAGGGCGATTATCTGGCGATCGTGACGCTGGGGTTCGCCGAGGTGATCCGGCTGATCGCAGCCAACCAGGTGAGTTTCACCGGCGGGACCAGCGGGATCAGCAACATCCCAGCCCCTGGCCGCGGGCTGCTGACGCCGCTCGGTTTCAACCTGGTGTTTGCCGCGATCGTGTGGGTCACGATCGCGGTGGTGGCGCTGCTGCTGGGTCGGTTGTCGAGCGCGCCGTTCGGGCGGGTGCTACGGGCGATCCGCGAGGACGAGATGATCGCGGCGGTGGCCGGCAAGCGGGTGCTGCTGTTCAAGGTGCAGGCGTTCGCGATCGGCGCCGGGGTGCTGGGGCTCGCGGGGGCGCTGTATGCGCATTTCAACGCCTATATCGCGCCAGACGCGTTCCAGCCGCTGATCACGATCTATATCGTGCTGGCGTTGACCGCCGGCGGGACCGGGACGATGCGCGGCGCGATCCTGGGATCGATCCTGGTGGTGGCGCTGACCGAGGGCACGCGGTTCATCGGCGCCTACACCCCGTGGCTCAGCCCGGTGCAGATCGCCTCGGTCCGCGAGGCGGTCATCGGCGTTGCGCTGATCCTGGCGCTGACGTTCCGGCCGCAAGGGCTGTTGCCGGAACGCGCGAGCCACCATCGCCTGGAGGTGTCATGACCCGACCCGATCCGATGCCGCATCTGGCCGCGGTGCTCGCCGCACACCGCGCGGCCGAGCAGCCGCGCGCCACGTTCCAGGCGATCGACGAAGCCTTGGCGGCGTGCATCGGGCATCGGCTGTTCACCATCCTGATCAACCATCCGAGCCTGCGCGAGGCGGAGCGGTACTATTCCAACATGCCCGACGCCTATCCGGTGGGCGGCCGCAAACCGATGGTGGAGACGCCGCTGATGCGGCAGCTGATGGTGGATGGCGTGCCGTATATCGGCCCCACGCGGGAGGATATCGCGCGGAATTTTCCGGATCACGAGCTGATCTTCTCGCTGGGCTGCGAGAGCGTACTGAACGTGCCGGTGTTCTGGGATGGCCAGGCGGTGGCCTCGATGAATTTGCTGCATCGGTCCGGATGGTATGACGACGCGGATATTCCGGTCGCACGGCTGTTCGCGCATCTTGCGTTGCCGGCGATCCTGCTGCTCAGCCGGGTGTGACGCGGCTGGGGGGCGCCATTCCCATGCGCTGGACGCGGCGATATTCCGCCGGGGTCATCGCGAAATGGGCGCGGAACAGTTTGTAGAAATACCCGATATGGTGGACGCCGCAGGCGAGCGCGATGTCGGCGATCGCAAGGTCGGTGAGGCGCAGCTGGCGGCCGGCATAGTCCGCGCGCAGCCGGTTGAGCAGTTGCGAGCTGGTCACGCCGAGGCAGCGGCGCAGGGTTCGATTGACGTGTTCGGGGGATCGCCCCGCGAGTTCGGCCAGGCGGCCGGACCCGCCATCCAGGGCGTTTTGCGCGGCGAAGCGGGTGATCGCGTCGGCCAGCCAGATCGGCAGGCTGGTGGCCTCGGGCGTGTGGCCGGGCTGGCCGAGGCCGGTGATCACGCTGGAGAAACTGGCGAACAGGTCGAGCAGGAAGGTGTCGAGCGCCAGACGGGAGGCTGGACGCGCGGCCAGCCGGGCGGTCGCGGCCGGCAGGCGCGGCAGCAGGTCGGCCGACAGCAGGCGGGTTTGGGGGGCGGCATCGGACTGCCACGGCCAGCCGCCGGCTTCGGCCCAGGCGTAGCGCGCCTCCAACTCGCGCAGGATCGCGGTCGGCAAAGCGAGATTGACGAAAGTAATGCCAGCGCCAGCATCGATGCGGAAGGCGTGGCGGTCGTGCGGGCGAATGAACACGGCCTCACCGCGGGCGATGGACTGCGCCTGGTCGTTGATCAGATGGGTGGCGCCGCCTTGTTCGACCCAGAACAGCTCGCTGAAATCATGCGTGTGCCACTCGGTGGCGTGGCCGCGCGGGATGCGGATGCGGGCGACGTGAAAGCAGATGGAGGGGTCGCGCGCATAGTTGGTCCAGTGCAGCAAGCGGGGTGAGAGCATGGCGTCGCGCGCTCCGGGTGAGGTCGTGCATCAGATAAGTGGAAGATTATCCCGGATGGCCGCAAAGCCGCCCCGGGGTTCGGCGCGCATTATCCTTATGCCCGGGATGATAGGGCGAAACACCAGCGGAGAGAGACAATGTTGTCGGACGACACCACGACGCGGGCGCGACTGTCCCCCGCGGACGTCGATCTGTTCACCCAGCAGGGCTATCTGCTGCGCAACGAGCCGGTGTTCGCGCCGGATCACTTCAAGGGACTGCAGGATCATTTCGAGAGCATGCTGGCGGCCTGGTTGCGCGATCCGCGCATGCGCAGCCCGGAGCATATGGATTCGCCGCACTTCTTCTCGCCGAAATTGTTCGACTGGCTGCTGCACGACGACGTGCTGGATCTGGTGGAGCCGCTGATCGGACCGGATATCGCCTTGTTCGCGTCGCACTTCATCTGCAAGCCCCCCGCCGTGGGAAAGCGCGTGCCCTGGCATGAGGATTCGGCGATCTGGAAGGGGCGGCTGGTGCCGATGCAGGTGGTGACGGTGTGGCTGGCGATCGATCCGTCGACGCCCGAGAATGGCTGCATGCGGGTGATCCCCGGCAGCCACGGCCATGGCTATTCCGACTATGACGACGTCGAGGGGGCAGTGTTCCGCCAGGAGATCAAGCCGAGCCAGGTGCCGGACGACACGGCCGTCGATTGCGTGCTGCGACCCAACGAGGCGTCACTGCATGACGGGCGATTGATCCATGGGTCGGCCGCCAACACCGGGGCGATGCGGCGCTGCGGCTTCACCATGCGCTATATCCCGACCACCACGAAGGTGATCGATACCGCGGCGCAGGCCGGGTACCAGGTGTATCTGGCGCGCGGCCGGGATCGGGCGGGCAACCGGTATGGCGACCCGAGCAAGCCGAACCAGGCGTGGTTCGACGCGCATAAGGATGGGTTTCCGGTGGGGCACTGAGAGTCCGTTTGAAAACTCACCTATGGTGGCCATCTGGCGCGCTTTTCCTGCGCTCCGTTCGCTCGGCGAGCGACCTAACGGAGCTCACGGCAAAGTGGTCGCTCCGCTTCGGTGCT
>Ga0116226_10000339_pt1 | contig 39562 bp, 34 predicted proteins | sample S1TSphfallax_FD_89692 | JGI IMG/M metagenome (GOLD analysis project Ga0116226, IMG submission 89692) | Host-associated microbial communities from peat moss isolated from Minnesota, USA - S1T2_Fa - Sphagnum fallax MG | ecosystem: Host-associated > Plants > Peat moss > Unclassified | place: USA... | reverse complement strand
CGGATGCTTGGGAGGAAATACGCGGTGGGGCTCACTCTGCCTATGAGCAGATGCGGGTCTGGCATGCGCGCGATCCGTTTTCGGCGGCAGCAGGCCTGCGTTTCGACGCGAGCGAAATCAGCGAGCCCAATCTCGGTTGGATCATCGAAAATCGCAGCGTGCAGCGCGCGCTACTCGCGAGCCTCGAGCGCCTCGGCGTGGCGATCATCGAGCAACCGGTGCTCGGACTCGAGATCGCGGCGGAAGAGGCGCGCGTCGAGACGAACGCCGGCATGATCCGGGCGCGACTCGTCGTCGGAGCCGATGGAGGCCGCTCGCAGATCCGCGACTTCGCGGGTCTCGCGGCCGATTCGAAGAGCTACGGGCAGAGCGCGCTCGTGTGTACGGTGAAAACCGAACGTCCGCACGACGCTACCGCTTGGCAGCGTTTCCTAGGCACCGGCACGATCGCGTTCCTGCCGCTCGCCGAGCATCTGTCGTCGGTGGTCTGGTCGGTGGCGACCGATACGGCCGAAGCGCTCGCGGCTGCACCCGTCGCAAGCTTTGAGCGTGAGCTCGCCGCCGCGCTCGATCACGCGCTCGGCTCCGTCACGCTCGCGACCGAGCGGAAACTATTCCCCCTGCAGCAGCTCTCCGCCCGGTCGTATGTCATGGAACGCATTGCGCTCATCGGCGACGCCGCGCACGTGGTGCATCCGCTCGCCGGCCAAGGGGTGAATCTGGGGCTACTCGACGCCGCGGCGCTCGCCGATGTGCTCGCGGTGGCGCGGCGCGCGGGCGAGGATGCCGGCGCGCTCGGGCCCCTACGGCGCTATGAACGCTGGCGGCGCAGCGAAAACCAGCTGATGAGCCTCAGCCTCGATACGATGAATCGGTTGCTCGCCACCGGGTCGGGACCGCTGTCGCGGGTGGTGCAGCGGGGACTCGCGCTGGTGGATCGCAGCACGGTGCTCAAGCGCTTATTCATGGAGCGGGCGCTCGGGATCGCGGGGGAGTTGCCAAGGGCGGCGAGCGCTGGGGGGCGGTTCGTCAAAGCTGAGGGGTCGGACCGCTAGCGCAATTTGTAACGCAAGTATTTGCGCAATACTTATATAATCTATAAAATATATTTGAATGACGGGGAGAACGTCATGACCAGCCGGGATCTGAGGGACTTCTCGGCGCTGCGACTTCTCCGGCCTGCGCCCTATCCGCTCGGGCTTTATCTCGGGGTGGCGCGCAACGACCACGCCGAAAACCCGTCGAGCACGCGAGACGCGCCCGCGGCCTTAATGCATGACCGCTCGCCGGTATCGGGTTCTCAACCGAACCCGCGTCCGGCTTGACCGGAGCCTATGACATGAATGCAAACATCATCGCCAGAAAACTCGAAGAGCTGCAGAAAAAGGCGTCTATCCGCTCGGTAGACGTGGCGAATGTCCTTCAGATCCGACCCGAGACAGTGTCGCGCTGGAATCAAGGGCGGGCGTTCCCGCAGCCCGACGCTGAGCGTCGACTCCTCGATCTCGGGTACGTCGTGGAACAACTCGCAGATCTCTATGAGCCGGACGAGGCGCGGCTGTGGCTTTTCTCACGGCAGCGACTTTTGGACGGCGCGATCCCGGCGGAACTCATACAACAGGGTAAAACCACCGAGGTCCTCCAGATCATTAAGCAGATCGTCGAGGGCGTGTATCCCTGAGCGGAACATAGGCAACCGGGTCACGAGGACGCTAGATGCTCCATGATCGTGAACTCCTTGATCGCCTTTCTGCCTATGCACCCGTCAAATTTGACGGCAATCTGTGGCGCGCGACTCGACGTGGTTTGGATCCGCTCGCGCCGTCTGTCCGTGGCGGGCGTTGGATGGTCCCCGATCAGACCCCGACTCTCTATACGAGTTGTACCCCAGAGGGCGCGCTCGCAGAGATCGTGTATTACTGGAGCCAACTATCGCCGCTACCGTCGAAGCCGGTCGTGCTGCATCGCCTGACTTGGAAGAGCTCGAAGACTCTGCGGCTTGCGCGGGGGGATCTGGTAAGTCTGGGAGTCGTCTGGGAGCGGTTCGGCGAAACAAACTACTCCCTCACTCAGAAGATCGGCGCTGCAGCTGCTTATCTTGAATTCGATGGCCTCATCGCCCCGTCGGCACGCTGGAATGGCGAGAATCTCATGCTGTTCCTCGCCAATCACGTTCCCGCGGCAGGGGCCCTCGAGTCGAGCGAGTCGAAAGAGGTGGACTGGCAAGCGTGGAGCCGGGAGCACGCTGGCAACGCGCGGGAGTGAACTGCATCGCCACCTGGTGCGCGCGCACCTTGCGCTTACCAATACGTAACATAACGGCACACCCTGATAGCAATGTCGCCGAGTCTCATCGCTGGGTGTAACTTGTTAACCAGCCGAGCACGCCCCGCGCGCGGGCGGTAACGAAGGGATGCAGGTGGCGGTACCGGATTTTCAGACCCTGACCTTGCCCGTTTTGCGCGAGTTCGCGGACGGGGCACAGCATGCCAGCAAGGCGGTGCGAGCACGCGTCGCGGTAACGCTGCAACTGAGCGACGCCGAAGTGACGGAGTTCCTCCCGAGCGGTCGTCAGACCCGATTGGCCAACCGGGTCGCGTGGGCAATCGTGTACATGCAGCGCGGCGGCCTTCTGGAATCGGTGCGGCGCGGTGTCTATCGAATCACATAGAGGGGGAAGGGGGTCCTCGCGGACCCGCCTCCTCGAATCGATATCCCGTTCTTAGGGCGCTATCCCGAATTCGTCACCTTCCGGGCGCGTTCCGCCGCTCCGTCGCTCGATGAGGCTCATCCGGACCTGGTCAACGTCCTCACTCAAGGGATCAGCGCATCGCTCGATGGCAATTCTCTGACGCCTGATGAACAGGTCAGGACCGGCGCCGCAGCGCTGAAGGAGGCGCTCGCGGAAGAACTCCTCGCTCGAGTCAGACAAGCTCCGCCCGCATTTTTTGAGGAACTCGTGGTCGGACTGTTAGTGGCCATGGGTTATGGGGGCACGCGCGCGGATGCTGCGAAGGTCGTCGGTGGATCCGGAGATGGCGGAATCGACGGCATCATTAAGGAAGATCGGCTCGGCTTGGACTCAATCTACGTGCAAGCCAAGCGCTGGGCAGACACTCGCACGGTGGGACGGCCGGAGATTCAGCAGTTCGCGGGGGCACTTCAGGGGCACCGTGCGAGAAAAGGCGTGTTCGTAACTACCGCATCCTTTTCACACGATGCAGTCGACTATGCAAAGGGACTGCAGAACACCATCGTATTGGTGGACGGCCCGCAATTGGCCGAGCTCATGATCGATTACGGGATCGGCGTGAGCGAGGTCGAGACCATCAAGGTTTGGAAGCTGGATGAGGATTATTTCTCAGAGGAATAGGTCCGAGCGGCGGCTTCAGGACCGAGAGATCCGCCTCGCAAGGGTGCCCGTAACTGGGAAGAATTGCGCCTCTCAACCGAGCGGCAGCCGATCGATCTTCGCCGCGCAGATGAAGTCGTTCTCGGACAGGCCTTTGATGGCGTGCGTCGTGTAGGTGAGATGCACGTGGTCGTAGCCGATCGCGAGCTCCGGGTGGTGGTCCTCGATATTCGCGACGTGCGCGATGCAGTTCACGAAGCTCATGGTGCGATAGAAATCGCGAAATTTGAAATCGTGGTGCAGAGAGTGCGCCTCGGGTCCGAGACGCCAGCCTGGCGCGAGGGTAGCGAGCAAGTGCTCGGCCTGTGCTCTCGACAGCGGAGTCACCCCGCCCTCGCAGGGGACGCACTTGCGGTCGCCGAGAGCGGTCGCGTCGGCCGTACCCGTCGCGCCGCTCACGCGAGTTCCTTGCGCGTGAAACGCCGCGCCACGTAGCGTTCCACCAAGTCCTCGAAGTCCGCGGCGATATGGTCGCCCTTGAGGGTCACGGTCTTCTCGCCATCCTCATAGACCGGTGCGACCGGGCGTTCGCCGGTTCCGGGGAGGCTGATGCCGATGTTGGCGTGTTTGCTCTCGCCCGGGCCATTGACGACACAACCCATCACCGCCACGGTCATCTCCTCGACGCCGGAGTACTCGGTGCGCCACTGCGGCATGCGGTGCCGCAGATGCGACTGAATTTTCTGGGCGAGTTCCTGGAAGTAGGTGCTGGTGGTGCGGCCGCAGCCGGGGCAGGCGACCACCATCGGCGTGAACGCGCGCAGGCCCATGGTCTGGAGAATTTCCTGGGCGACGATGACCTCGCGGGTGCGGTCGCCGTTCGGCTCCGGGGTGAGCGACACGCGGATGGTGTCGCCGATGCCGCGCTGTAACAGGACGGCCATGCCGGCCGTCGAGGCCACGACACCCTTGGTGCCCATCCCCGCTTCGGTGAGGCCCAGGTGCAGCGGATAGTCGCAGCGGGCGGCGAGGTTCGAGTAGATAGAGATCAGATCCTGGACACCGCTGACCTTGGCGCTGATGATGATCGCGTCGTGTGAAAGCCCGAGCTCCTCGGCCCGGGCGGCGCTCTCGAGCGCCGATACCACGATGGCCTCGCGGGTCACGTCCATCGCGGGCCAGGGCTCGGCGCGGGTCTGGTTCTCATCCATCAGCCTGGTGAGGAGGTCCTGATCGAGGCTGCCCCAGTTGACGCCGATGCGCACCGGCTTGGCGTAGCGACAGGCGACTTCGATCATTTCCGCGAACTGCGGGTCGCGTTTCGTGCCGCGGCCGACGTTGCCTGGATTGATGCGCAGCTTCGCCAGGGCCTCGGCACAGGCCGGGTGCGCCTTCAGCAGTTTATGGCCATTGAAATGAAAATCTCCGACCAAGGGCGCGCGGACTCCGAGTTGGTCCAGGCGCTCGCGGATGTGCGGCACGGCCGCCGCCGCTTCCTCGGTGTTGACGGTGAGACGCACGAGTTCCGAGCCGGCGCGGGCGAGATCCTGTACCTGGCGGACGGTGCCCTCGATGTCGGCGGTGTCGGTGTTGGTCATCGATTGCACGACGATCGGCGCGTCACCTCCGACCTGGATGTGACCGACCTTGACCGGAATGCTGCGGCGACGCTGGAGAGAGGTATTCATGGCGCCGATTCTACCTTGCGAGCGGCGCTTCGACAGGCCGGGCACGGGGCTGATATCATCCGAACGCCCGCTGTTAAAGATCTGTCCCGAGAGACCCCGGCCTTTGGCTGGGGCGCCGAAGGCGCAAGTTCCGCCCGGAAACGCTCAGGCAAACGAACGGCAGATCCAGGCGGGCTCTGGAGAGCGGTGACCGCGTTCTTAACTTTAGGGGCGTGAGATCACCCACCGAAGGGGTGCGGCGCTGCCCGGTTAATCGGCGAGCCTGATCTCTCAGGTCAAACGGACAGAGGGGCGGCGGGTGCGATCTCCCTGCTTGTTAAGCTTGCAGCGGGGTGCAGCCGCCGCCCTTTTTTATTGCAGCGTGCGGAGCGCGGCCGATTGGAGGCTCCGTGGGTCTGCGTACGCCGCTCTATGACATGCACCTCGAGCAGGGTGCCCGCATGGTGGATTTCGGCGGCTGGGATATGCCGGTGCATTACGGTTCCCAGCTCGAGGAACATCACGCCGTGCGCCGCGCAGCGGGCATGTTCGACGTCTCTCATATGTGTGTGATCGACCTCGAGGGCGTGGCAACCCGCGCCTGCCTCGCGCATCTGATCGCTAACGACCCCGGCAAGCTCCAGTCTCCTGGCAAGGCACTCTATAGTTGCATGTTGCGCGAGGATGGCGGCGTACTCGACGATCTCATCGTCTATTTCCTCGCCGAGAACTGGTTTCGGCTGGTCGTCAACGCGGGCACCCGGGACAAGGACTTGGCCTGGATCCGCGCGCAGGCGGCGCCGTTCGGCGTCACGGTCACCGAGCGCAGCGACCTCGCGATGATCGCCGTCCAGGGCCCGCAGGCCCGTGACCTCGCGGCCGCGTTGCTCCCGCCGGCCGAGCGCGAGCAGGCGCTTGGACTCTCGCCCTTCAGCGGCGCGCAGGTCGGCGGATGGTTCGTGGGACGTACCGGCTACACCGGCGAAGATGGCTTCGAGATCGTGCTGCCGGCGGCGGCGGTGGGACAGCTGTGGCGCGACCTTCGCGCCGCGGGGGTCATGCCCTGTGGACTCGGCGCGCGCGACACGCTGCGCCTCGAGGCGGGCATGAACCTCTATGGCAGCGACATGGACGAGTCGACACACCCCTTCGAGTCCGGGCTCGGTTGGACCGTGGCGCTCAACCCCGCGGATCGTGACTTCATCGGCCGTGCGGCGCTCGAGCGGGTCAAGGCCGAAGCGGCGACCCGCCCACATCTTAGCCGCCGCCAGGTCGGTCTCATCCTGGAGGACCGCGGTGTACTTCGCGGACATCAGCGCGTGATCCTACCGGCCGCGCCGGGGGCGACCGAGAGCTACGGCGAAGTGACCAGCGGTACCTTCTCGCCGACGCTCGAGCGGTCGATCGGATTCGCGCGCCTGCCGGCGAATGCCGCGGATCGGGTCGAGGTCGAAATCCGCGGGCGCCGACTTGCGGCGCGCATCGTGAACACCCCCTTCGTGAGACTCGGCAAGGCGCTCATCGCCTGACAGGCCGCGCGCTCGCCCCTGCACCGAATAGTCACCCCCCTGTCAGTTCCTGGAGCCCATCGATGAGCAATATTCCGAGCGAGCTACGTTTTACCAAGAGTCACGAATGGGTGAAGAGCCTCGCTGATGGCAGCGTCGAGGTGGGGATCACCGACCACGCCCAGCATGCACTCGGCGATCTCGTGTTCGCGGAACTCCCCGAGACGGGGCGCAGCGTCAAGGCTGGTGAGGCCTTCGCGGTGGTCGAGTCGGTCAAGGCAGCCTCGGATGTCTACAGCCCGATCACGGGTACGGTGACGGGTCGCAACGATTCGTTGGCCGCGACCCCCGAACTCATCAATCAGGACCCGTATGGGGCGGGTTGGATGCTACGGCTGGCGCCGCTTGGCGCCGACGCGGTCGCGGGACTTCTGAGCGCCGCGGATTACGCTGCTTATCTCGCCGCCGGAGAGCGCTAACCATGCCGTTCATTCCCCATACGGAAGCGGACGTGCGCGAGATGCTCGCCACGATCGGTGCGCCCGACCTCGGCGCATTATTCGACGAGATTCCCGAAAGTCTGCGGATCAAGGGCCTCGCGGGGATTCCGCCGGCGCTCTCCGAGATGGAGATCGGGCGACTCATGCACGATCGCGCGCGTCAGGATGGTAGACCGCTCAGCTTTCTCGGCGCCGGAGCCTACGAGCATCACATTCCGGCGGCCGTGTGGGCGATCACCACCCGCGGCGAGTTCTACAGCTCCTACACGCCCTACCAGGCCGAGGCGAGCCAGGGCACGCTGCAGCTCATCTATGAATACCAGACCATGATCGCTTCGCTCACCGGTATGCAGGTGTCGAACGCCTCTCTCTACGATGGCGGCTCGGCGCTGGCCGAGGCGACGCTGATGGCGGTGCGCGCCCACCGCAAGTCGCACTCGGCGCGGATTCTGATGCCCGTCACCGTGCATCCTTACTACCGCCGGGTGGCAGTGGCGACCGCGTCGAACCAGGGCCTCAATATCGAGGAGATCGGCTACGCGCCTGAGGTCGGCGCCACGGCCGTCGAGTCGTTGCGGCGGTTCGAGGGCGAGGACATCACCGCGCTCGTCATCCAGCAGCCGAATTTTTTCGGCGTGCTCGAGGATGTCGATGCGCTGACCGACTGGGCGCACGCCCAGGGCGCGTTCGTGATCGCGGTCGTCAATCCGACCTCGCTCGCGCTGCTGAAGCCGCCCGGCGAATGGGGCGCGAAGGGCGCCGACATCGTGGTCGGCGACGGCCAGCCGCTCGGTGTGCCGCTGTCCTCCGGGGGACCGTATTTCGGCTTCCTAACCACCCGTCTCGAGTATGTGCGGCAGATGCCTGGCCGGATCGTCGGACGGACGGTCGATCTCGATGGACGCACCGGCTACACGCTGACACTCCAGGCGCGCGAGCAGCACATCCGGCGCGGCAAGGCGACCTCGAACATCTGCACCAATCAGGGCCTGTTGATGACCGCGGCGACGATTTACCTGTCGATCATCGGTCCGCAGGGTCTGGAACGCGTCGCGGAGTCGGCCCATGCCCGCACCCAGGAACTGGTGGCTTCGCTCAGCCGCGTCCCTGGGGTACGCGTAGCCTTCGACACGCCCCGCTTCCACGAGGCGGTGCTGCTCCTCGATCGGCCGGTAGCGCCGGTGCTCGAAGCGCTCGCCGCGCGCGGGATCGTCGGCGGTCTCGACCTCGCGGAATTCTACCCGGAGCTCGGACCCGCGCTGCTCGTTTGTGCGACGGAAACCAAGACCACCGCCGACATCGAGGCCTATGCCGCTACGCTCAGCACGGTGTTGCCCGCCGCGCGCGCCGCCTGAAGGAACTACCCATGCAAACCTCTGAACCCGTCATCTTCGAACATTCACGCAGCGGTCGCGGTGCCGCGGTGCAATGGCCGGCCGCGGTTCCGCCTTGCGAGGACATTCCGGCGACGCTCCGCCGCCGCCGGCAGCCGCTACTGCCCGAAGTGAGCGAGCTCGAGGCGGTACGGCATTTCACGCGTCTGTCGCAGCGGAATTTTTCGATCGACACGCATTTCTATCCGCTCGGCTCGTGCACGATGAAATACAACCCCAAGGCATGTAACCAGTACGCGATGTTGCCGGAGTTCCTCGCGCGGCACCCGCTCGCGCCGGAGTCCCAGGGGCAGGGCGTGCTGGCCTGCCTGTACGAGCTGCAGGAAATGTTGAAGGAAGTGACCGGCATGCGTGGCGTGTCGCTCACTCCCATGGCGGGCGCGCACGGTGAGTTCGCCGGCGTCGCCATGATCCGCGCCTATCACCGCGCCCGCGGCGATCTCGCCCGTAACGAGATCATCGTCCCCGAGGCGGCGCACGGCACTAATCCCGCGACCGCGACCATGTGCGGCTGCGTGGTGCGCGAGATTCCGGTCGATGCCGAGGGCGATATCGATCTCGCCGCACTCGCTGCGGTGGTCGGACCGAACACCGCGGGGATCATGCTGACCAATCCCTCGACGCTCGGCGTGTTCGAGCGTCGCATCGAGGAGGTGGCGCGGATCGTGCACGCCGCCGGCGGACTTCTCTACTACGATGGCGCGAACCTGAACGCGATTCTCGGCAAGGTTCGACCGGGGGACATGGGTTTCGACGTCATTCACATGAACCTGCACAAGACGTTCTCCACCCCCCACGGTGGCGGGGGTCCCGGCGCCGGCGCCGTCGGCGTGAGCCAACGTCTACAGCCGTTTCTACCCATTCCGGTCGTCGGCCGGGAGGGGGATCGGTTCCGCTGGCTCACCGAACGCGACCTGCCGCAGTCGATCGGCCGGCTCTCGACCTTCATGGGGAACGCCGGGGTGCTGTTGCGTGCCTACATCTACATACGCATGCTCGGTCGTGAGGGGATGAGCCGGGTGGGTGAGTTCGCCACCTTGAACGCGAACTATCTCCTGGCGCGACTGAAACAGGCCGGGTTCGATGCCGCGTACCCCGAGCGGCGTGCGAGCCACGAATTCATCATCACCTTGAAGCGCCAAGCCCGGGATCAGGGCGTCTCGGCGATGGACTTCGCGAAGCGGCTGCTTGACCATGGGGTGCATGCACCGACCACCTATTTCCCGCTGCTGGTTCCCGAGTGCCTCCTCATCGAACCGACCGAGACCGAGAGCAAGGAGACGCTCGATGGTTTCGTGGCCGCCATGACCGCGGTCAAGGCGGAAGCGGAGCGGGATCCGGAACGGCTTCGAGGGGCTCCATGGACGCTCCCGGTGCGGCGGCTCGATGACGTACGGGCGGCGAAACAGCTCGATCTCACGTGGAAACCGGAACGCAGCGCCTGAAACCTACGGGGATTGCGCGTATCGTGCGGGCATTCGGTGCCACCGGTCGCGGCCTCGCGGGTGCCTTCCGCAGCGAAGCGGCGTTCCGTCAGGAACTCGCGCTCGCGGTGGTCGTGCTGCCGCTCGGGCTGTGGCTCGGGCGAGATGGTGTCGAGCGGGCACTGCTCACGGCGCCGATGCTCTTGATATTGATCGTCGAACTGCTCAATAGCGCGGTGGAGGCGGCGATCGATCGGATCGGACTCGAGCGGCACGAGCTCTCGGGTTTCGCGAAAGATCTCGGCTCGGCCGCCGTGTTCATGGCCTTTGTGCTGCTGGGCGGCGTCTGGGCACTGCTGCTGTTTCATTCTCATAACTGACCGGAATCTATGACAGCTCTCATTTGCGGCTCCGTGGCGTTCGATACTGTGATGTTGTTCCAGGGACGCTTCCGCGAGCACATCCTCCCCGACCGCATTCACATGTTGAATGTCGCGTTTCTGGTGCCGACCCTACGGCGCAATTTCGGCGGCTGTGCGGGCAACATCGCCTTCAACCTGAAACTCCTCGGCGGCGACGGTCGGATCATGGCCACGGTCGGGCACGACTTTGGACCCTATGAGGCCTGGATGCGAAATTCCGGCATTTCGCTGGAGTACATCAAGCGGCTCGACGACGAATACACCGCCCAGGCGTACATCACGACGGATCTCGACGATAACCAGATCACCGCGTTTCATCCGGGGGCGATGAATCTCGCGCATCTGAATCGGGTACCGGTCAACGGCGATGTGCGCATCGGTGTGGTGGCGCCTGACGGTAGGGACGCGATGCTGCAGCACGCCGAGCAGTTCGCACTCGCGGGAATTCCGTTTCTCTTCGATCCGGGCCAGGCCATGACCATGTACGACGGCGACGACTTGCGCCGCTTTCTCGACGGCGCTACGTGGGTCGCGGTCAACGATTACGAGGCGAGTCTGCTCGCCGAACGTACCCAGCTCTCGCTCGAGGCGATCGCATCCCGCGTCAAGGCGCTGATCGTCACCCGGGGGGGCGAGGGTTCGCAGATCTTCGCCGACGGCACTCGGCACGACATCCCGGCGGCGAAGCCGGCGCGGATCGCCGACCCGACTGGTTGCGGCGATGCGTATCGGGCGGGGATTCTCTACGGGCTGCAGCGCGGACTCGACTGGCCGACGACCGGCCGCGTTGCCTCTCTGATGGGTGCGATCAAGATCGAGCATCACGGTTCGCAAAATCACCGTTTCTCGCGCGAGGAGTTTGCGCAGCGCTACGCGCAGAGCTTCGACGGGAAACTGCCCTGAACTGGCCGAACGGGCGGCAGGCGCGACCGCTCCGGTCGGTGATTGCCTGCGCATTGCTCTGGAGTCTCGCCGCAGTCGCGGCGGCGGCGATGGTGGCGCCGGCGCCGTTGCCGGAGACGCCGCGGGAACTTGCGAACTGGAGCGCCACCCTCGAGCGTATCGCCTCGAGTGTCGTCGCCATCAAGGTCGACGCGGTGCGGGCCTTCGACACGGAGGCCTCTTCAACCGCCCAGGCCACCGGCTTCGTGATCGATGCCCAGCGTGGGCTGATCCTCACCAATCGCCACGTGGTAACGCCCGGTCCAGTCACCGCGGAGGCCGTGTTCCTCAACCGCGAGGAGGTGCCGCTCGTTCCCGTCTATCGCGACCCGGTGCATGACTTCGGGATCTATCGATACGATCCGAGCAAGCTCAAGTTCATCCAGCCGAAGGCCCTGCCGCTGTACCCCGAAGGCGCGCAGGTCGGGCGCGAAATCCGCGTCATCGGCAACAACGCCGGCGAGCAGCTCTCCATTCTCGCCGGCACACTCGCGCGCCTCGATCGGGATGCCCCGGAATACGGCGTCGGACGCTATAACGACTTCAATACCTTCTACCTGCAGGCCGCGTCCGGCACCTCCGGCGGGTCCTCCGGCTCGCCGGTGATCGACATCGAGGGTCGGGTGATCGCGCTCAACGCCGGCGGGTCGAGTGGCTCCGCCTCGAGTTTCTATCTCCCGCTCGGGCGCGTGCGCCGGGCGCTCGAATTGCTGCGGAAGAACGAGCCGGTCCCGCGCGGCACACTCGAGACCGTGTTCCGTTACCGACCCTATGACGAGCTGCGCCGGCTCGGGCTCGACCCGAAGACTGAGTCGCTCACGCGACGAACGTTCCCGACCCTCACCGGCATGCTGGTGGTCGATCAAGTTCAGCCGGGGTCGGACGCGGCGCGGGTGTTGCAGACCGGAGATGTTCTGGTACGGGTCAATGGCACGCTCGTTACCCAGTTCGAGCCGCTCGCCGCAGTCCTCGATGACTCGGTCGGCGGCAAGGTCGAGCTCGAGCTCGAGCGGGGCGGCAAGTCGTTCACGGCGAAGCTCAGCGTGACTGACCTGTATGCGTTGATGCCGGACGAATACATCGAATTCGGCGACGCGGTGGTCAACGCCCTGTCCTGGCAGCAGGCGCGGCATCTGAATACGCCCATCCGTGGTGTCTACGTCGCCAACCCGGGTTACGTGCTCGGCACCGCGGGCATTCCTCGTGGCGCGGTGATCAACGCCGTGGGCGGCCACAAAGTAGAGGTACTCGCCGATTTCGAGGCCGCACTCGCCCGTCTCGGCGACGGCGACCGAGCCACGGTGCGCTTCTTCTCGCTCGAGGACCCTAACGGTAGCCAGCTGCGTTCGATGCGCATGGACCGGCGTTGGTTCGTCGCGGATAAATGCCACCGTAATGACGCGACGGGCGTCTGGGATTGCAAGCCGCTTGCCGCCGGGCCGCCGCCGCGGCCGATTGCCGGCGGGAGCACCAGCTTCCAGGCCTTCAGCGATCCACAGCTCGCGCATATCGCTCCGTCGCTCGTGAGCGTGAGCTTCGACATGCCGTATTCCATCTCGGGGGTCACCGAGCGTAACTATCGCGGCACCGGACTCGTCCTCGACGCGGCACGCGGGCTGGTGGTCGTCGATCGCAACACGGTGCCGGTGTCCTTGGGCGACGTGCGTATCACCTTCGGCGGCACCCTCGAAATTCCAGGCCGAGTGGTCTATATCCATCCGCTGCACAATCTCGCGATCGTGGCCTACGATCCGAAGTTGATCGGCAGTACGCCGGTGCGGGCGGCGACGCTCTCGAAGCGCGATTTCGCGGCTGGGGATAGCGTGCGGGTGGTCGGCCTCGGGGCCGACGGCGAGCTCAAGTGGCGCACCACCGAGGTCTCCGAAGTCAGCGCGGTGCAACTACCCCTGTCGCGAACGATGGGGTTTCGCGAGAGCAACCTCGATGCCGCGCAGCTCGTGAATCCGCCGAACGACTTCGACGGTGTGCTGCTCGATCACAGCGGCAGCGTGCTCGGGCTGTGGTCGACATTCGGCTTCGAAAATGGCCGCGAGCTCACCCAGGAAGCGCGTGGCGTCCCGATCGGCGTGGTCGCTGACATGCTCCGGCATGCGCTGACGGGGAGCCCGTTGTATTCGCTCGAAGCCGAGTTCGCGGCGCAACCGCTCGCGAACGCCCGCCGGCTTGGCATGGGTGAAGAGTGGCTGCGGCGCCTCGAGGCGGCCAATCCCGCCCAGCGCCAGGTGCTGTCCGTCACCCGTCTCGTCGGTGGGTCCCCAGCGGCGTCGCGCCTGCTGCAGGGCGATTTATTGCTCTCGGTCGACGCCAAGGTCGTTACACGCTTCAGTGATGTGGAGCGGGCGGTGGCCGAGCGGCCGCGGGTCACGCTCGAAGTGTGGCGCGGCGACGCGGTACAGAAGGTGGAAGTCGATACGGTAATGCTGTCCGGAAACGACGTCGACCGGGTGGTGGAATGGGCGGGAGCGACGCTGCAGGCTCCGCACCGCGCGCTCCTCGCACAGCGCGGTTTTTCGCCGACGGGCGTGTACGTGTCATTTTTCGTCTACGGCTCGCCCGCCACCCGATATGGCCTGTTCCCCGGCCGAAGGATCGTGGAAGTCGATGGCGAGCCGACTCCGGATCTCGACAGTTTCCTGAAAGTGGTTACGGGCCGCGCCGCCCAGACCTCGCTGCGGGTGAAGACGCTCGCCTGGAATAACGCCCCCGAGGTGATCACTCTGAAACTCGACAAGCAATACTGGCCGGCCTATGAGCTGCGCAAGACCGAGGCCGGCTGGGAACGACGAGCGCTCGAGTGACGTGCGCATGAGTTCGTCCAGGCAGGGCGACTTGTTCGGACCCGGGCCCGCCGAGCCCACTCATCCAGGCGGCGCCGCGCAACGCCGCGCAGGCGTCGAACCGGCGGCGGTGGCCACGGATCTGCGCGAATTGGGGCTGCGCTTGCCGCGGAGCCTGCACCTCGGGACTTCGAGCTGGTCCACGAGCGGCTGGCGAGGTCTCGTGTACGCCGAGGAGTACGAGGTCGCGCGACTCGCTCGTGATGGCCTCGGCGCCTACGCGCAACATCCGCTCTACCGCGGGGTGGGCCTCGACAGCACTTTTTATACACCCGCGCCGAGCGCGCGCCTCGAGCGCTACGCGCAGGTGGTGCCGGCGGACTTCCGCTTCGTGGTCAAGGCCTGGTCGGCGCTCACCACCCCCGCCACCGCGTCGCGTCCGGCGCATCTCGCCGGGGTACCGGATTACTTCCTGGATCGGACCCGAGCGCAAACGGCCGTGGTCGAGCCGCTGCTGCGGGCGCTCGGGCCGAAGCTCGGCGCGCTGGTGTTCCAGTTTTCGCCCCTCGGACGGGCGCTGACGCAGCAGCCCGCGGCGTTCGTCGAGCGGCTCGCCCGGTTCCTCGAGGCGCTACCCCGCGGGCCCTGTTATGCGGTGGAACTGCGGGATCCGGAGTGTCTGGGACCGGACTATGAGGCGGCGCTCGCCGCGGCCGGGGCGGTGCACTGTGCCAACGTGCATCCACGAATGCCGCCGGTCGATGTGCAGACGAGCGGAGCGGAGCTCAAGGGCCGGTCGGCCGCACCGCTCGTGATCCGCTGGATGCTGCAGCCCGGATACACCTACGAGAGCGCGGGCCGACGCTATGCGCCTTATGACCGCCTGATCGACCCGGATTTACCCAACCGGGAGCGGGTGGCGACGCTCGCCGTGACGGCCCTCTCGGCAGGCAGGGCGGTACACGTGGTAGCGAACAACAAGGCCGAAGGCAGCGCCCCGCTTACGCTTGCAGAGCTTGCGTGGAGTATCGACCGGCGACGGCCGCAGCCTTGGTAGAATGCCTCGATGGTCCGTGTCATTCGAGCAACACAACAGGAAATCGATCACGCCGTTCAGGCTCTGCGGGACGGCGAGCTGGTCGCATTTCCGACCGAGACCGTCTACGGGCTCGGGGCGAATGCGTCCAATCCGGCCGCGGTGCGCCGGATCTTCGAGGCCAAGGGCCGTCCTGAAACCCATCCCGTGATCGTCCATCTCGACAGCCCGCGCTATCTGCACCGCTGGGTGACCGAGGTGCCCGAAGCCGCGCAGTTGCTGGCCGAGCGCTTCTGGCCCGGACCCCTGACGCTCATCATGCCGCGCGCTGCCAATGTTCATGACATCGTCACCGGGGGCCAGGACACTATCGCCGTGCGAGTGCCGTCGCATCCGATGGCGCAGCAACTCCTGACGGCTTTTGGCGGCGGCATCGCTGCGCCGTCTGCGAATCGTTACGGACGCCTGAGCCCGACGCGGCCCGAGCACGTGCGCGACGAACTCGGCGAGGCCGTCAAGGTCGTGTTAGACGGTGGCGAATGCCAGATCGGACTCGAGTCCACCATCGTGTCCTGCGTCGGACCGGTGCCGAGGTTGCTGCGGCCCGGCGCGGTCACCCTGACGCAGCTGCGCGCGGTGCTCCCCGATCTCACCGCGACCGCGGCGCCCGATGCGCCGCGGGTCCCGGGCGATCAGCGTGTGCACTACGCGCCGCAGACGCCGCTGTCGATCGTCGCGACCGATGAGATCGATGCCCGTGCCGAGTCGCTGTCTGCCGGCGGTCACCGGATTGCCGTGCTCGCGCAGCGACTGCCGCTGCGCACCTATCGATTCGTGACCTGGATCAACGCCGGCCGCCGGCCCGACGCCTACGCGCACGATCTGTATGCGAATCTGCGGACGCTGGATACAGCCGGTTGCGCCCAGATTCTGGTGCAGGCCGTGCCGGGCGACGAACGTTGGGCGGCGATCCGTGATCGACTCGCGCGTGCCTCGGCTGGCGCGTCGGATCCGGCGACGACGTCCGGCGAATACAGCATCCTGCCGTAACCTCAAACGTTTCCTTAATCGCTCCAGGAGTCCGACGAGTCATGCCGAGTGCCGTGCTATCGCGGGCCGCCGCGCCCGCGAGGAGCCGCCGTCGGGCGGCAGTCATTGCCGATCCGTTCACGCCGGTGGAGATCCGCCGGCTCATCGCCGAGTACGGGTCGCCGCTGATCATCGTCGATTGCGAACGCGTCCGGCAGCAGTACCGGCGCCTGCGCAAGGCGCTCCCGGGCGTCGATCTGCACTATGCGCTGAAGCCGCTCCCGCATGCCGCGGTGGTCAGCACTGTGGTCGCGCAGGGCGGGGGACTCGATCTTGCGACCACCGGTGAGGTCGAACTGGTACGCGGGCTGGGCGTCGATCCGGCGCGCTGCATCCATACCCACCCGATCAAGCGCGATGCGGACATTCGCGCGGCGCTCGATTTCGGGCTACGTACACTGGTGGCGGATAATCCCGACGAGATCGCGAAGTTCGCAGCCTTCCGCGGCGTCGCGCGGCTGCTGCTGCGGGTGTCGTTTCGAAGCCCCGGCGCGGTCTGCGATCTGTCGCGGAAATTCGGCTGCGATCCGGAGGATGCGCTCGCGCTCGCGACACTCGCGAAGTCGCTCGGCATCGATGTTCAGGGGTTCTCGTTCCATGTAGGGTCGCAGGCGCCTGACGCGATGAAGCACGTCGAGGCGATCGAGGCCTGCGCACGGCTGCTTGCGGCGGCGCGCCGCGAGCGGCTCGGCACGCTCGACACGCTCGACATCGGCGGTGGATTCCCGATCGATTACGCGCAGCGCGCCCCGGATATCGGCCGCTTCTGCGCACCGATCCGCGCGGCTCTCACAGGCCTGCCGTCGAGGATTCGCCTCATCGCAGAGCCCGGGCGTTACATTGCCGGTCCCGCCGCCATCGGTGTGGCGCGCGTGATGGGGCGGGCGCGCCGCGAGGGGCTGTGGTGGTACTACCTCGATGACGGACTCTACGGCTCGTTCAGCGGCCAGCTGTTCGATCATGCCCGTTACCCGGTGGAGGCGCTGCGCGCCGCGCCGTCCGCGGCGGCGGAGGGACCGCTGCTACCCTCGGTGCTGGCGGGGCCGACCTGTGACAGCATCGATGTGATCGCCGAGAACCTCATGCTGCCGGAACTGGTAGCCGGGGACTTGATCGTCGGTCGCTCGATGGGTGCTTACACCTGGGCTAGTGCGTCGGAGTTCAATTTCTTCCCGAAAGCGAGGGTGGTGAGCGTCAACGACCTGTGATCGGCGTCGCGGACGGCTTCGCTTTCCTGCGTGCTGCGCTTGTCTCGCCGTCCGATGTCTTGCACCATCCGGTTCATGTCCATTGCTCGCCCGTTCACCCGTCGCAATATCCTGTCCCTCGCCGTGGCCGGCGCGTCCGCGGTGGCGCTTGCCGGGCGCGCGGGCAAGGTCCTCGGAGCGACGGCCGGGCAGCGCTGGATCGAGCTCGCGAATACCCATACGGGCGAGACCCTGAGCGTCGCTTACCGCAGCGCGGGGACGCTGATGCCGGCGGCGCTCGCGCGTCTGCAGCATCTGTTGCGCGATCATCGGATCGACGAGGAGCATGCGATCGATCCGGCGCTCTATGACCAGCTCGCCGATCTCGCCGCGGCCGCCGGGGTGGAGCCTCGCTTTGAGGTGATTTCCGGCTACCGCTCCGCCCGGACCAACGCGCAGCTCGCGCGTCCGGGTTCAGGGGTCGCGACCCATAGTCTCCATATCGAGGGCCGGGCGATCGACGTGCGGCTCATCGGTTGCCGCTGCGACCGGCTGCGCGACCTCGCGCTCGGCGCCGCGCGCGGTGGGGTGGGTTATTACCAGCGCTCGGTCTTCGTGCATCTCGACACCGGGCGCCCGCGCGCGTGGACGGGCTGAAGTCCCGCTGTCGGATTCATCGTTCTTGCGACCCTATCAGCGAAGACCCATCCGTGCCCTCGGGTTGCTGCGGCACGAGCGCTGGTGGCTGCGAAGTTTCACGATCCTGGCCGCGCCCCTGGCGAATCCGCTGCACAGTTTCCGGCCGGCGATCGACCGCCTGCTGCCGATGCTGCCGAGTCCCGCCTCGACCCCGAAGCGCATCGGCGCCGGTTTTCTCGTGTTGCATCATGGGCGCGAGGCCGACTTCGCGGTACTCGGCTGGTGGGATAACGAGAACGAGATGCCGCTGCGGTTCATGGTTCGAGACCACGGCGCGCGCACCCGCTGGCGCCGGCCGCGGCCGGCGGAATCGGTCTGCGTATGGGATCTCGAGGTGATCTGGGCGGAGCGCAACGCCTATGTCGAGACCGCACTCGCCAGTGGCCAGCGCAATCCGGCAGCGCGCTACGCGTTTTCGGCTTCGCCGTTTCTGCCGCGGGGATCCTGGCGGGAATTGAAGCTCGAGGATCGGTCGCGGGGCGCCGCCCCTTGATCAGTCACGTCATCTTCGATGTCGGCTGGGTGTTCGTCGCGCTCGATTATCGCGAGCTGCTCGAACTCGCGCCGCCCGACGGATCGGCGACCGCGGCTGAGGGCCTCGATATCGAGCGTTTGGCCGCCGCCATTGGCCTGGCCGAGCACGAGTCAGGTCGGCTCGACGGCCGGCAGCTGCTCGCGAATATCGTGCGGCTCACCGGTGACCGGGTTACCGCGGATGCGGCGCGGGCCGCCTGGAACGGGATGTTCAAGTTGCAGCCGCGTATGGTCGACCTCGCGGCCCGCCTGAGCGAGCGCTACCGGGTGCATCTGCTGTCGAACGTCGGTGATCTGCACTGGGCCTACCTGACGGCGACCTATGGATTGCATCGCATCGGTCACGGCGCGCTCACCTCCTTCGAGGCCGGCGTGATGAAACCTCATCCCGGGATCTATGTGGAAGCGGAGCGCCGCTTCGGTCTCGTACCGGCCACGACGGTTTTCATCGATGATCGCCTCGAAAACATCGAAGCGGCGCGGGCGCGCGGTTGGCACGGTATCGTGCATACCGATCATGATTCGACGTTGGAAGGCCTACGCAGGCTCGGAGTGACATGAGTCAACGAAACCCCGAGAGCCCGATTGCTCCGGAGACCGCCATCCACGCCCAGGTCGCTGCGGCCCGCGAGGGACGCGATCCGCGCGTGATTTCGCGCATGGCATCGGGCTGGGCCGTGTTTGGCCAGCAGCAGTTCCTGCGCGGCTACGCGCTACTGCTCCCGGACCCGGTAGTTCCGAGTCTGAACGCGCTCGGCGCCGAGCAGCGTGTGCAGTTCCTGCTCGACATGACGCGCCTCGGTGACGCGCTGCTGCGCTCCACCAACGCGGTCCGTCTCAACTTTGCCATCTTCGGCAACGCCGAGCCGGCGCTGCATGCGCACGTGATTCCGCGCTATGCGGACGAGCCGGAACAGTACCGTACCGCCCAGCCCTGGGCCTACGACTGGAACGCGGCGACGCCGTTTTCCGCCGAAGCACTCGCCGATCTTTCGGCCGCGCTGCTCAAGGAGTTGGTCCGCTATGGGGTGGCGAAGCCGATGCGTTATGCGCCCGGTGCCCGCGCGGGTGAGCCGCCGGATATTAAACGTTAGGACGCTGGATCCGGGCATCCCTGCCCGGGCTCGTTGCAACGCTGGATCCGGGCATCCCTGCCCGGCCCAGCGTGCATCCGGCAAACGGCGTGACGTTTGCCGGATGCCCCGCCACCTGCGGCGGCGGGGCACGGTCCCTGTGCCTGTGGACATGGTTTGAGATTTGCTGCGGAATTGAGGGGGCGCCAGGGGACTAGAGGAGTAACGAACGTGACTGCACGAGTACACCGGGTCTGGAAAGGTTCGTTCATCGCTGGAATCGTGGTGGGCGCTGCGGCGTTCGCGACGGTTACGAGTGCCGCGGACACGGCCGCCGCCCCTGCCGCGGTGGCGCCGGCGAAGCCGGGCATGCTGCCTAACGGGCAGGAGGGTCATATCGCTTTCGCGAACCAGCCCGACGGTATCCTCACCTGGCAGACGGACGGTGAAAAGGGCATCTGGGTCCAGGCGCCCAATAGACAGTGGTACTACGGCAAGTTCATGTCGCCCTGCATCGGCATCGATTTCGTCGATACCCGCCTCGGCTTCGACACCGAGCCGAACGGCGATTTCGACAAGTTCAGCTTCGTCGAGGTCCCGGGCGATTTCCACCAGCGCTGCCAGCTGATCAGCCTGGTCACGAGCAATGGACCGCCGACGGCCAAGGAGCGTAAGGCGGCGAAAGCGGCTGCGGCCAAGGCTGCCGCCAGCGCCACCGCGCCGGGTAGTTCTGCCACCGCCCACTGACGCGGCCGACGCGCGGGTCGATAGGTAGCAGAGCGGTCCCTGCCGGCTCTAGCCGCTCGGGCCGCCGGGGCCGCCGGGGCCGCCGGGGCCGCCGTCGCGGTTGCGCACGCGGTTGATGACCGACACCAGATGCGCCACGTGATACGGCTTGGATAGGTGGGCCTGGAAACCTTCGCTGAGGGCGCGATCGCGATCCTCGTCACGGGCGAAGGCGGTGAGTGCCACCGCGGGCAACGCTGCGGCATCGACCTTCCGCGCCTCGCGCACTTTGCGGATGAATTCGTAGCCGTCCATGCCCGGCATGCTGATATCGGTGAGCAGCACGTCGACGTCCTCCGCCTCCGCCCCCGCCGCGAGCAACTCGAGAGCCTGCGCACCGGAGGACGCGACGACGACCCGCGCGCCCTGCTCCTCGAGCACACGCCGCAGGTACTCGAGCATGTCCGGCTGATCTTCGACGGCGAGCACCGCCAGCCCCGCGAGCAGATTCGACTCGAGCATGTCGTTGACGAATGGGAGAACTCCGGTCGGTTCCGGTGCATCCATCGCAGCGATCCCGAACGCCGGCAGCATTACCGTGAAGCTCGAGCCGCTGCCTTTGCCGGCACTGTGTGCGACCACCTGACCGCCGTGGAGTTCGACCAGTTGTTTGACGATGGCGAGTCCGAGACCGAGGCCGCCGTGCCGGCGCGAGGCGCCACCCTCGGCTTGGCGGAAGCGGCCAAACAAATACGGTAGAAAATCGGCGGCGATACCCTCGCCGGTATCCGTGACCGAGATCTCGATGCGATCCTGGCGGCGCGCGAGACGCACGTTCACTTCGCCCCCGCTCGGCGTGAACTTGAGCGCGTTAGTCACCAAATTCCAAAGTACCTGCTGCAGGCGGGTCGGATCGCCGAGCACGAGCGCGGGTTGGGAGATCGGGTGAGAGCGCAGGCTGAGCCCGCGGGCCTCGGCGGCCGGTCGCTGGGAGTTGACCACCTCGATGATCAAATCGTTGAGGTCGAGGGGCTCGGTGTCGAGATTGATCTTCCCCGACGCGATGCGGCTCATGTCGAGCAAGTCCGAGATCAGCTGCGACTGCGCGAGGCCGTTCTTGACGATGAGTCCGAGGCCTTTGGCGAGCTGTTCATCACGGCTCCCGAAGCGCTGCTGCAGTATCCGGCTCCAGCTCACGATGACCGACAGCGGTGTTCGCAGCTCATGCGACAAGGTGGCGAGGAACTCGTCCTTGGTGCGTGTGGCCGCCTCAGCTTCGGCGCGCGCCGCGCGTTCCGCCGACAGAAGTTGCTCGCGTTCCGCCTCGGCGAGCCGCCGGCCGGTGACATCGATGCTGAGCGCCGCGATGACGCGCCGTCCGCCCTCCTCGAACACGGCCCCGTGGCTCACAATGCGTCGGTCGCCGCGCTCCGGATGACGATAGCGGAACTCAAACTCGGTCGGCGCGCCATGGGCCACGAACTCCGGGAAAGCGCTGAGCGAGCGGGTGCGGTCATCGGGATGGACTCGCGCTCGCCAGGTGCCGATAGGGTCTGGATCGGAGGGCGAAACGCCAAAGAACTCATAGGCTTCCGGCGTCCAAAATACCTTGCCGGCGTCGATGTCGAGTTCCCACGCCGCGGTTCCCGCCGCGCGCTGCGCGAGGCGCAGTCGCCGCTCACTCGCGCGTAACGCCGCCTCGGCCAGCTTACGCTCGGTGATATCGACGACTGCGCCGCTCAATTCGATGGGCACGCCGTGGGCATTGCGCCGCACGCGGCCGCGCGCGGTAATCCAGACCATCCGTCCGTCCGGATGCGTGACTTCGAGATCGTCGATCTCGATGGTGTCGCTCGAAGCGAGCACTTGCGCGACGGCTGCATCGAGTCGCGGTCCATTACTCGGCATGAGGCGCGAACGCACCGTCTCGAGGCTCGCCTCGGCGAGCTCTGCGGGCGGGATGCCGAGCAGTCGGCCGAAATTTGCGTCGGCCTCCACCCGGTCGGATTCCAGGTTCCAGATCGCAGTACCCACCCGTCCGTCCGCGAGGGCACCCTCCAGGCGCGCGGCAATTGCCCGCTCCCGGTCGGAGGCGTCCTTACGCATGCGTACCAGCTCGATCGTGGCGCCGACGCGCGCCAGCAGTTCGCGCGACGAGAACGGCTTGATCAGATAGTCGTCGGCGCCTGCGCCGAGCCCCTCGACGCGGGCCTCCTCACCAGCGCGCGCCGAGAGCAGAATGACGGGCGTCGCGCCGAGCACCGGATCCTCGCGCACCGCCCGCAGTAAAGCGAAGCCGTCGATCCCCGGCATCATCACGTCGCTCAGCAGCAGATCCGCCGGCGCGCGTCGCAGCGCCGCAAGCGCCTCGCGGGCATCCGCCACGGTCTCGGTCGCATAATGGGGCGCAAGAGCGGAACGCAGGTGTGAGCGCATGTCGGCGCTGTCGTCTGCAACGACGATGCGCGCGCCGAAGGTGGAAGCGAAGCGGCGGTTCGCGACGTCCGGCGCCGACAGCGCGGGTCGCAGCGGAGTCACCGTTGCCGCCGTCCGCGGCAGCCAGCGTAGCGATTCTTCTACTACCGCCGTGACCATGGTTCCGGGATGCGCCGCGGGAGCGTCGATCGCGGTACTCTGTCGGGGCAGATGCGCAGTCCCAAACGCGAGCCGGACGCGGAAGATCGAGCCGACCCCGGGCGTACTTTCGACGTCGATCTCGCCGCCGTGCAGCTGCACCAAGTCGTGGACGAGGGCGAGCCCGATTCCAGAGCCCTCAACGCTGCGCCCCTGCGCTCCTTCTACGCGATGGAAGCGCTCGAACAGATTCGGCAGCTCCGCGGCGGCGATGCCGATGCCGGAATCCTTGACCTCCAGCAGGAATTGCCCGCGATCCTGCCGCAGGGTGAGCCGGACTTCGCCAGCGAACGTGAATTTGAACGCGTTCGAAAGCAGATTCAGAACGATCTTTTCCCAGTGCTCCCGGTCCACGTGCACGGGCGGAAGGTCGGGCTCCGCTTCCACCACGAACCGCAGGCCCGCAGCGTGCATGGCAGCGTCAAAGCTGCTGGCGAGGTCGCGGGTGAAGGCGGCGAGGTCGGTCGGCTCGAACACGGACTGCATCCGGCCAGCCTCGATTCTCGAAAAATCGAGCAGCGAGTTGACGAGCTTCAGGAGCCGCAGCGAGTTTCGATGGATGAGCGCGGCGCGCTCATGCATCGCACTATCGAGCTTCGGATCGCCAGCGAGGTCTTCGGCGGGCCCTAGAATCAGCGTGAGCGGCGTCCGGAATTCGTGCGACACATTGGAGAAGAAGACGGTTTTCGCCCGGTCGATCTGCGCCAGCGCCTCGGCGCGCTGGCGCTCCGCTTCGTGAGCGGCGGCATCGGCGAGGGCGGCGGAAATCTGGCCGGCCGCGAGCTCGAAGAAACTCCGGTAGCGCGCGTCGAACGGCGCCCGCGTGCTGAGTCCCGCGATCAAGAACCCGGCCGGTTGCGAATGGGCGACCGTCTTCAGGGGCAAAACCAGCGCGCGTTCGACAGGCTCAGGCCAAGGACTCTCGGCGTCGACGCCGAGCCGTTGGCTCAGGTCGGGCACGAGTTCGGGCTGCGCGGAGCGCATGACGGCCTGTAGAGGCCACGCTTCGTCCGCGCCGCCTGGAGCGAGCTCGCCGGGCAGCGCCGCTAGCGGCGCGTAGGGGGTATGGCCGGCGAGCCGCGCCACCCCGGAAGCCTCGTCCAATAGGTACAGCGCGGCGAACGGGATGTCATGACGGTGGACGTCGAGCACCGAAATGACTCCGCTACAGAGCTCGGCGATGGCCTGGGCTCGCGTCGATTGCGCGGCCAGCTCGCTCAGCGTTCGCATACGCCGCGCTTCGATCACCTGCGCCGTCGTCTCGGTCACGACACACAGCATGCCGGTGATTCGGTCATCGTCGCCGTAAACGGGACTGTAGGAGAAGGTGTGGTAGGTCTCCTCAGGAAAGCCGCGCCGTTCGAGATAGAGGAGCAGTTCTTCGTCCCACGTGGCCTCGCCGGTCCGTAGCACGCGATCGATTCGCGGCCCGATTTCGGGCCAGATTTCCTCCCAGACGCGGTCCGCGCGAGCGCCCAGTACCCAGTCGCGTTTGTTGCCGACCGTAGGCAGGTAGGCGTCGTTACAGAAGAACGTGAACTCGGGGCCCCACAGCATCCACATCGCGTAGCGTGAGTCCAGCATCACTCGGATGATGGTCTTCAACGATTGTGGCCAGCGGGCAGGCGGTCCGAGCACCGTGTCGTCCCAGCCGAAGCTTCGCATGCGCGCGCCCATTTCCCCGCCGCCGGCGAGAAAGCGCATGCTGTCGGCGGGCGGAGCGGTCATCAGATGAAACCCCTGTTTTTGAATGAGCAACGGAATGATCGGCGCACACACGCAACAATCAGCGGTCCGAAGACGCCGATTGGGCGATCTGGGTTCCGCTTTGGACCTTAAAGACACTCCCTGGCCAGGAACTCCATCTGTGCGACCGTGCGTTCGAACGTCGAAGCGCGCTGCAGCAGCAAAGTCGTGACCGGCGAGCGACGCCAGGCACTCAGCTTCGATCGGACCTGCTCGGCTCCGCCGATCAGCGAGACCGCATCGACGAGTTCATCCGGCACCGCATCGACCGCCTCTCGCTGCCGACCGCCGAGCCACAGCTGCTGAATACGATCGGCCGCATCTTGGTAGCCGTAGCGCTCGATGACACGTTTGTGGAAATTTTCTTCTTTGGATCCCATCCCGCCCACATAGAGGGCCAGCGTCTGCTTGAGCTCACGCCGCGACCCGTCAGCGTCGCCGTCGAGTCCCATACCGACCGACATCAGGATCTCGAATCCAGGCTTGGCGCCGCGTAGCGATTCTTCCCAGACGTCGAACCTATCGGGGGGCGTCATGAATGGAAACCAGCCGTCACAGCGTTCGACGGCGAGCGCGATATTCTTCGGCCCTTCGGCGCCGAGGAACACCGGGATCTTTCGCCGTAGCGGATGAGTGATGCTCATCAGCGGCTTACCCTGCAGCGTGCTTCCCGCGCCTCGATAGGGAAGCTGGTATTGGCTTCCCTCCAAGCTGACGGGTTGCTCGCGGGCGAGCACCTGCTGGAAGATGTCGAGCCATTCCCGAGTACGCTCGAGGGGCCGCTTGAAGGGCTGACCGTACCAACCTTCCACGACCTGGGGTCCCGACACGCCGATTCCGAGGGCGAGGCGGCCGTTCGACAGATGATCGAGGGTGAGTGCGGTCGCGGCGGCACAAGTCGGGGTGCGCGCCGAGATTTGCATGATCGCGGTCCCTAGCCGGATGCGCTGGGTGACCGCCGCGATCGCTGCGAGGGGAGTAAACGCGTCCGAGCCATAGGCCTCAGACGTGCACACGATATCGAAACCGAGGGCCTCGGCACGCTGGGCGAGTTCGAGGAACCGGTCGATCGGCTTCGCGCCCCAGTACCCGAGCGCGAGACCGAGTTTCACGGATGCGCCTGGAATCGTCGCGCGGGAACGGAAACCCGAACGCCGTTCAACCGCTTCCGGGCACGCTCTCCCCGATCGGCGTCTCGGGCTTGCCTTCGGTCGGCAGGGGCTGCTCCTCGGTCGGCGCGGCGGAGCCCGCGGCAGCGGTAGGCGTGGGCGCGGGTGACTTCAGCACGCGCTTGATGAGTGTCTTGACCTTCGGCTTAGGGGTGGGCGGGGGCGCCGCCTTCACCGGGGCGACCGCTTTTTTGGCGGCGGGTTTGCGCTTGGCGACAGCCTTGGACTTCAGCGCCGGCTTCGACTTCGACTTGGCCTTGGCCTTGGCCTTGGCCTTGGCCTTCAGTGGCGCCTTGGATTTCACCGTCGACTTCGCCACTCGCTTCATCGCGCCCTTCGGCTTCTTAGCGTGTTTCAGGGCGGACTTGTTTACCGCCTTCTTCTTTTTTCGGGTCGCCATGGGAATGTCTCCTCTTGAATGACCTCGAACCTACGCCTGCGACGACGCTCGGTCAATTTGGTCAGGCGGTTACTGGAGCCGGCACCCTTCCATCCTGGACCGCGCCACGCGTGAACGACCAGTCTAGCCACCGCGTGACGAGACCACCGCCGAGACTCGCGCCGGTGACATCCTCGAGACCATACGGCGCGCCGGTGAGAATGCTGGCAGCGACCCGTGCGCCGCTGCGTACCGCGGGCCCGATCCCCTCGCACAGATCCCGAGTAGCGAGGCCCACGGCGTCGCCGGCGATGAACGCGTTATCGACGCGCACCACATCGACTCCGCCGCGCAAATAGTAGCTGTACCCAGTGGGAGCGAGAGCCGCGCGCGGTGCGAGCCGACGTTCCAGCATGCGGGCAAAGTGACCCCAGTGCTGCTTGATGTCCTCGCCGCGCGCTTTCAGGCGCTGGGCCATGCCACCGATACCCACGTTCAACCAGCCGTTCTGCTTCGGCACATACCAGGAGTAGCCGGGCAGTCCCTTGTCGAAGAACCACAGGTGGCAGTCCGGATCCTTCCAGTCGTACTCGAGTTCGTGCTCGAGGGTTACGGTCTGCAGCTCGCGGGCACGCGGATTCGCCTCCCGCAGGAGGGTCCGGTACACCGGGCAGCTCGTACCGCCCGCCCCGACCAGGTACTTGGCGCGAAATTCGCCATCGATCTCGTAGTCGCCGTTCACGCGCCGAATCTGCTTCACGGTATGTTGGACGAGCGGTGCGCCGGAACGCTCGAGCAGCCAGGCATCGAACTCGAAGCGTCGGATGGAGTGCTGCACGCAGGGCATGGGGATCCGCAGCGCCTTTATATGGGCTTGCATCCGGCTGAACGTGTGGAACCGATGCGGGTAACTCGCGGTATCCATCTCGAGGTCGTGCACTACCTCGGGCGTGATCCAGCCCGCACAGAGCTTCAGGCGCGGGAACCGATCGCGATCGAGGACCAGCACGTCGGCGCCGCCGCGCTTCAACTTCCAGGCCGCGGTCGAGCCCGCCGGACCGCCACCGACGACGATGACCTCAGCGGTTCGCATGGCCGGACCAAGCCGTCGAACCGTACAGATGATCACGCGTCATCGGCACCGCATTGTTGTCGCGCGGCGCGAATACCACCTGGAACAGCTGCAGCGTGCCGACCGTGAAGCCGGCGATGGAACCCGCCAGATACAGACGCCACATACGCACGAATTTCTCGTCGAAGAGCGACCGCACCCGCTCGACGTTGCGCTCATAGAGATCCATCCATTGGCGCAGCGTCTGCGCGTAATGCAGGCGCAGGTTCTCGATGTCGAGGATCGACAGGTCGCTCGGCTCGAAGATCTGGGACATTTCACTGAGCGCCGGTGGATAGGCACCCGGAAAAATGCGCTTCTCGATCCAGGGATGGAGCGGCGCCGGGAAATTCCGCCCGATGCTGTGAATGAGTCCGCGGCCGTGCTTCGGCAGACACGCCCGTGCGACCCGCCCGAGTTCCGGGTAATGAGCGACTCCCACGTGCTCGAGCATCCCCACCGACACGAACGCGTCGTACCGGCCGGTGATGTTGCGGTAATCGTCTTCGATGAACTCGACCTTGCCCGCCAGGCCCTCCTCGCGGGCGCGCGCTCGGCCGTAGGCGAGCTGCTCCTTGGAGATATTGAATGCGCGGACCTGCACGCCATAGCGGCGGGCCATGTGCAGCGCGAGACCGCCCCAGCCGCAACCCGCCTCGACGACGGTTTCACCCGGCTTCAGCCGCAGCTTCCGCGCCACATGATCGAACTTCGCGATCTGGGCCGCATCGAGCGACACGTCCGGTGCGGGGTAATAGGCGCAGGTATACGCCATCGTGTCGCCGAGCCACAGCGAGTAGAACTCGTTACCGATGTCGTAGTGATGGTGGATGTTCGCCCGCGAACCTTTCAGCGAGTTCGCCCGCGGACGGCGCAGCCATTCGAACACCCGACCGGTGAGGCTTCGGGGCCCGCTGCCGGCGCGGAACGCAGTCGCTTCATAGACCAGCTCGATCAGCCGCACCAGGTCGCCATGGATGTCGATGCGTCCTTCGCAGTAAGCATCGCCGAAGCGCATGAACGGATCGGCGAGCACGCCGAGCAGAGTCTTTCGATCCTTGAACACGACGCGCGCCACTGGCTCCGGTCCCGGGCCGCGCACGAGTTCGCCCGAACGCAGCGCGAACTCGAGGGGCGGATTGCCAATGAAGCGCAGCAGCTTGCCGAGCAGCCGGGCGTTGAGCGACCGCGAGGGATCCTCGAGCGCAGGCGGCGGCGAAGGCACCTCGCGTGGAGTGTCGTCCGCAGATTCGAGACTCTGTTCCACAGCGTTCATTCCCTTCTCCTCCTTGCGCCGGTCTTGGACCGCCAGCCTTTGGGGATCGTCATGCTACCGTAACACCCCGATGCGAGCCCAGCCGAAGCGTAGCCGGGAGCAAGATCCATGCCCCCGACGCTGAATGCTATGCTTCCAACGCGACGGGCGCGGGACGGGGAGTGGGCGTGGTTTCGACCTTGAAGGATGGCTTCCGGCTGCTGGTCGTGGGCGATTGTCCCGCCCCTCTCGCCAAGCTCGTGCAGGTCGCCGCCGCATCGGGGCCCGCGCCTCAGCGGGTGAGTTCGGCCGCCGAGTTCGCGGCTCGACTGCCCGAACTCGCTCCAGACGTCGTGTTCATCGACGGCGCGGCGGCGACGCTCGAAGGTCTTGCCCTCTGCCGCAGTCTCAAGGCGCACCCCCTCATGGGCCTGGTGCCGGTCGTGGTGGTGGGCCGGACTGCCCGCACACGGCTCGACGCGTTCGCCGCCGGAGCGGACGATTTTCTCACCCCAGGCGTCGGCCCTGCAGCGGTGCGGGCGCGGGTTGAAGCACTCGCGCTGGCCGGGGCGGCGCGGCGCGAACTCGCCGTCTCGCGTCAGTCGGCGGAGTTGGGCCAGCTCGAGGGCCTCCGGCGCACTTTCCGCCGCTACCTGTCCCCACGTCTCGCCGACCGCATCCTGGCCGATGTGGATTCGAATGTGCGTACCCATGCCGTGGTGCTGTTCGCCGACATGCGGGGGTTTACCAACCTGTCCGAGCGCCTCGCCCCGAGCGAAGTGGTGACCTTGTTGAACGAGTACTTTTCACTCCTCACCGAGATCGCCTTCCGGCACGAGGGCACGGTGTTCAGCATGGCCGGCGATTGCCTGATGGTGGGGTTTGGCGTGCCTCTGCCGCAGCCCGATGCGCTGCTGCGTGCGGTGGCTACCGGCCGCGAGATGCTGCTGCGGTTCCATGCGCTCGCTGTGGCTTGGCAAGAGCGGCACCACCTCGAAACGGGGCTCGGGATCGGCATCAATGCCGGCGAGGTCGTGGCCGGCAACATCGGCTCCGCGGCCTACATGAACTACACCATCATCGGCGACGTGGTGAACGTCGCCTCCCGGCTATGCCAGCGCGCGCGCGCCGGCGAAATGCTGTTCTCGGCGAGCGTCAAGCAGGAACTCGACACGCAGGGGGTCGCCGTGGGCGCGGTGGCACTACCGCGCATTGCGCTGCGCGGCCGTTCCAATCCGGTCGATATCTACTGTATTCCGCGCGCGACCCGACACGAGCCCGAGGCGCAGTCGGCGGTGGCTTGAAGGCTGAGGCCGCTCGTCCCTGCACCTATCGAAGCTTCAGCGGCTCGCCGTAACCCGTGAGTTCGAGATAGCCGCGACCGACCTGCTGGCGGCCCTCGAAGGCGCGAACCGCGCCCTCCCAGTAGACGGCCCCGGTCGAGAGGCGCGAGTCGCTTTCCTGGTCCTCCATCAGCGGCTCGAGCGTGAGATCGAGATCACCCGCGTGCACCGTCCAGGTCACGGGGTAGTCGATGCCGGTGCGCGCTGAGCGCCAGCGTTTACCTGGGGTGAAGGACACCTCGGTGGGGCCGAGGATCCGCACGCTGCCGTCAGGGCGTCGCAGCGTACCGCCCGCCCAGCGGGTGCCGCCGGCACGATCGCGGATCCGAAATGCCATCAGGGCCGCGCCGTGCTCGAGATCGATTCCGATCCAGTCCCAGCCGACCGCTCCCGCTTCGAGGTAGTCGCTCGACCACTCGTGATCCAGCCAGGCTTCGCCGGTCACCGACTCCGTGCGTCCCGCCCGAACGATTCGCCCGCTCACCGCGAGATGCGGCTCGCTGTAGTAGTAGCTCGCCGCGTCGGGGGCAGCGCCCTTTCTGCTGTAGCCCTGGATGCCGTTCAGCAGAGGTGGGCCACTCGGCTCGAGATCGAGTTGCAGACCGAAGTCGCGGCCCGGGATCGTGGCGACGTAATTGTTACCCCGCCGCTCGAACCGCCAGCGGTCGATGAAGACCCGCGTGTCGGTTTCACCCGCCTCGGCGACACCGAACCCGGCGCGCGCGACCCGCTGGTCGGTCCAGAGGCGCCCGTGGTCCGGATCGCTGAGGGCGGCATGAGCGATGAGGATCTGCGTAGCGGCGAACGCACTCGGGTTACCGGGGGCGAGATCCGGACGGATCCGGAAGAAGGTGACTTGAAAACCGAGCGGCGCGCCCTCTGCGTTGCGCAACCAACCGGTGACGTACCACCATTCGGTCGCGAATTCCGGGTGACTGCCCCGGTCGCGAGGGAAATCGAGCGGCCGATCGGGAACGACGGGCGCAGCAGCCCCCAACGAGAGCACCGACAGCGCCGCCAGCATGATCCTCAAGATCACCAATCCTCCCGTACCGCGCGTATCGCATCGACGGACATCGCAGTGCGGCCGCTCAAGGTGGCGGTGACGGCGGCGGCAATGACGAGAATCGAGCTGAAGGCCGCCACCTCGGTCCAGGGGATCGCGAGATCGACGCTCCAGCTGAAGGACTGGCGGTTCACGACATACACGAGCACCAGGCTCAGGCAGCCACCGAGAACGAGACCATAGAGCACACCGACGAGGCTCATCACCACCCCCTCGCTGGCGAGCATCACGAGCACCTGCCGCCGGAGCAGGCCGAGGTGTCGCAGCATGCCGAACTCGCCGCGTCGCGCGAGCGTGGTCGAGCTCGCCGCGAAGCTGACGGCGACCAGGCCGATCAGCACTGCAATCGCCTCGAGCACGTAGGTCACCGCAAACGCCCGATCGAAGATCCGCAGCGACAGCTCCCGAACGTCACCCGTCGTGCGCAGCTCGACGCTGTCCCGGCTCGGGAGCCGCGCGCGGATCCGCTCGATGACCGCCGCCGCATCGGCGCCCGGACCCAGCCACAGCGAGGCGTCGGTCGCCGTCGGGTCGCGACTCACAGCCTCATAGACGCCGCGGTCGATCACGACCGAGCCGGTCGAGCGCCCATAGTCGCGAAACACCCCAACGACCTGGAACGGGACCCTGCGACCGCCGAGCGGCAACTCGAAGCGGCTACCCAAGCGCGCTCCGTACTGATCGACCATGGCCTCGGACACCCAGAGTGGCTCGAGTGCCGCGGTGCGCGATCCGCGCCCAAGACTCCGCACGAGTGACAGTTCATCCGGCGCGCGTGCGAGATCGATATCGCGCGCGATCAACACGACCTGCGCTCGGTCCGCCGCGAGTGAGATCGATTGCGAGCGGCGGAACTCCGCCCGTTCGACTCCGGGGGTGGTGCGCACGAGCGCCTGCTCCGGGATCCCGAGATACGCGGTGTCGCTCGCCTCCGCCATGCGCAATTGGATGTCCGCTGGCAGGATATGTTCCAGCCAGTGTTCGAACGACTCGCGGAACGAGTACACCATGATCGCCATGGCGATCATCAGGCTGAAGCTCACGATGATGGCGGCGAGACTGATCGTCGACTGGCCGACGCTGCCCTGGAGTTGGGCCACGGCGACATCGAGCGGCAGCTTGCCGGTGCGAGGCGCGTGCGCCAGCAGCCGCGACGCGGTCGCGGGAACCAGCAGTACCGCACCGAAGAGTAACGCGGCGATCGCCGCGTAGCCGAAGATCGGTAGCCCGCCGACCGACGGCAGGAACGCGAGCAGCGCACCGAGAGCGATGAGGCCGAGCGCGAGCGGTGCGGTGCGCACTCGCGCGAGTCCGCTTTCTGCATCGCCGGCCTTCAGCGCGCGCGCGGGAGCGCGGGCGGCCGCCTCGCGCGCCGGAATCCACGCGCCGAGCCCCGCGACCGCGGTACCGATCAGGATGAACGCGAGCCAGGCGAAGGGCTGCGCCCGGAGCTCTGCGCCGTGAACGGCGAGCTGGCCGTTACCCACGTCGCCAGCAAATAGATAGAGCAGCAGGTGGGCGATTGCTTGACCGATCGCGACCCCGACGCAGGAGCCGATGAATCCCAGCACCAATCCCTCCGCCAGCAGCATGCGCTCGAGTTCGCCGCGCTTGAGTCCGAGGGCCCGCAGCAGCGCGAGCGACGAGCGTCGCCGCAGCACCGATAGCGACTGGGTCGAGAACACGAGGAACGCGCCCGTGAGGAGCGACACGAGCGCGAGCATGTTGAGATTCACGCGATAGGCGCGCGTGACGTTGACCGCACGGTCGCGCTCGACTTGCGGAACCACCGCAGCGACTCCGGCAGGTAGCAGGCGCGCGAGTTCGCGCTGCACGAGGGCGAGATGGGCATCGGGCAGCAGTCGCAGGTCGATGCGATTGAGGATTCCGAGGCGATCGAAGGTCCACTGCGCCTGCGCGATATCCATCACGCCGAGTCGTCCCGGGTAGCTGCTCTCGGAGAGGATCCCGAGCACGCGCAGTGCTCGCGTCCGCGCGCCCACGATCACGTCGAGGTGGTCGCCGACGCCACGCTGCAGCTGGGCGGCGGCGGCGACGCTCAGGAAAATTCCGTCACGGTCCAGCATGGCGCGCATATCTCGGCCGAATTCGCCGAGCAGAGCGGGCTGGATGGAACTCGCACGGAACGGATCGAGGCCGATGATATGCAGGGTCGATGGGACGCCGGCCACCGCGGCATCGAGTTCGAGCATCGGGTCGGCGAGATCGATGCCGGGCAAGGTGGCGATTTCGCCGTAGAGGGCCTCTGGAAAGCCCGCGCGGGCGCCGCGAACCACGAGATCGGCATCGCCCACGAGCTTGCGTGCTGCTTGCCCGAACTCCTCGAGCGCTCCGGCATTGACGAGGTACACCGCCGAACAGAGTGCGACGCCGAGCGCGAGCGCGAGCATCGTCACCGCCGCGCGCAGCGGCTGCTCTTTGAGGGGGGCGAGGACGAGTTCGAGTTTCACCCCGTCTCCGCCGCGGTCAGCCGTCGGCCGTCGAGCAGCAGCACGCGATCGGCGGTGGCGGCGGCAGCGCGCGAATGAGTGATCAGGATCCCGCTGCCGCCGCTATCCCGAATCCGCTCACGGAGGAGGGCGAGGATCTGCCCGGCACTGCGCGGATCCAGGTTCCCGGTCGGTTCATCCGCGAGGACGAGCTCCGGCCGGTGCACGAGAGCGCGCGCAATGGCGACACGCTGCAACTCACCACCCGAGAGCTCGCGCGGCAGACGACGCTCGAAGCCCGCGAGGCCGACGGACTCGAGCATCCGCGCGACGCGCAGGTCGCCCTCGGCACGGGCGACGCCGAGCAGCTCGAGCGGCAGCGCGACGTTGCGCCCCACGTCGAGGAACGGCAGTACGTGGAAGGCCTGGAAGATGAATCCCATGCGCCGGCGTCGCAACAGGGTCGCCGCGTCATCGTCATAACCGGCGTAGTCCACGCCGTCGAAGAGGATCCGCCCTGAATCCGGACGGTCGAGGCCCGCGAGCAGATTGAGCAGTGTCGACTTACCGACGCCCGACTCGCCCATGATCGCGACGTACTCGCCGCGCTTCAGCACGAAATCGATGTTGTCGAGGACGGCGGGGCGATCGGATCGATAACGCTTGCTGAGGCCAGAGAGTTCGAGCAGGGCGCGATCGGTGTCCGTCACCGCTCGAGCTTAACATCCTCCGGGCGGACTCAGCCCGCCTGCAGTAAGTGCAGCGCGAACAGTTGGCTGTCGTCGGTGAAGCTGCGTTCGTGGTGCCAGCCGGCGCTCGCGGCGAGCGCGATGAATCCGCCAATGGTGTATTTGTGCGAGTACTCGGTGGTGAGGATCTCGCCGCGTTCAAAGTAGATGGGCTCGCCGCCGATGAACACCTGTTGCGCGACGAGGCTCACGAGCCGCATCTCGATCCGCGCGGCGCGCGCGTCCCAATACGCTTCGTGGCGGAACGCGGTGAGACGGAAATTCGCGTCGAATTCGCGATTGAGTCGCCGCAGGACGTTCAGGTTGAAATCCCGCGTTACTCCGGCTGCATCGTCGTAGGCAGCTTCCAGTCTGCCCCGGTCCTTGACGAGGTCGGTGCCGATGAGGAGGCTCGCTCCGGATCCAACCAGCTGCCGAATCACCCCGAGCAGCGCGAGAGCGTCGTGGCGCTCGAAGTTGCCGATCGTGGAGCCGGGGAAGAACGCCACCGTGCGCGCGAACTTCCGCTCAGCGGCGGGCAGTCGCAGCGGGCGTGTGAAGTCGGCGCAGATCGGCCGTACTTCGAGTAGCGGCCAATGCGCGGCGACCTCGGCCGCGGAGTCGAGGATGGCGCTGCGGGAAATATCGATGGGGACGTAGACCGCGGGCCGCGTGAGTCCACCCAGAAGGGCGCGGATCTTACGCGCTGAGCCGCTGCCGAGCTCGACGAGGCGTAGCTCGGGCCCGAGAAGGGCGCCGATTTCGGGCGCGTACTGCTCGAGTATCCGCAGCTCCCTGCGCGTCAGGTAGTACTCGGGCTGTTCACAGATCCGCTCGAAGAGCGCGGAGCCGAGCGCGTCGTAAAAATAGATAGGCTTCAGCTTCTTCGGCCGCGCCCGCAGACCGGCAAGAACGTCGGCCAGCAGGGACTCGCTTTCCGGAGCATGCTCCAGCAATCGACCGGGCGCGCCCGTCCCCGGGGCGATATCGACGGCGACGGAATTCATGCTCAGGCGTCGCGCGCCAAGCGCAGGCCCGCCCGCTGCCAGCGGCTCTGCGGATGGAAAAAGTTGCGATATGTGAGCCGGGTATGGTCAGTCGGCGTGAATCGCGAACCGCCGCGCAGTACGAACTGGTTAGCCATGAACTTGCCGTTGTATTCCCCGAGCGCTCCGGCAGACGGACGAAATCTTGGATAAGGCGCGTAGGCGCTCTGGGTCCACTCCCAGACGTCGCCCAGCCCCCGAAGGGCTGGGACGGCGCGGCCTCGAGCCGCTACCTCCCATTCGAACTCGGTGGGGAGTCGCATCCCGCTCCAGCGCGCGAACGCATCGGCCTCGTAGAAGCTGAGATGACTCACGGCGGAGTGCGGCGCGAGCGGCCGTTCACCCTCGAGGGTGAATTCCGTGTCGAGCGTTTCGCTCCAGTAAAGCGGTCGCTGCCAGTTCTCCTCGCGCACAGTCGCCCAGCCGTCTGCCAGCCACAGAAGCGGATTGCGATAGCCGCCGTCTTCGATGAAGGCCATGAACTCCGCATTCGAGACCGGATGACGGGCGATCGAGAATTCATCCAGCCAGACCTGGTGCAGCGGGCGCTCGTTGTCGAAGGCGAACTGCCTGCCGGCATCGCCGATCGGGTAAAGGCCGGTGGGAATGTCTGCGAACTGCGCCGTGCTGTCCCGGGGCGACGCCGGCAGCGTGCTCGTGGGTTGGCGATACGCGGGGCGCAGCGGATTGCAGCTGAAGGCGTGCAGGATGTCGGTGAAGATGAGTTCCTGGTGCTGCTGCTCGTGATTCAGCCCCAGGACGAGAGTGTCGATCTGCTCGGGGCGCAGCGCCGACCTCCCGAGGAGCGCCATCACCCGGCCATCGACGTGCTCGCGATAGCGGTAGATCTCTGCCAGCGAGGGTCGCGACAGCAACCCCCGCGCCGCACGCGCATGCTGCGGACCGATCGAGTCGTAGTACGAATTGAACAGCCGCCCGAAGCGAGCATCGAACGGCGGCTCGTCGGGGTCGATCGCGGCGAGTAGGAACGTCTCGAAGAACCAGGTCGTGTGCGCCAGATGCCATTTGACCGGGCTGGCCTGGGGCATCGACTGCAGTGCGCAATCCTCATCCGAAAGCGGTGCGCAGGCCGCGACGGTGGCTTCACGGATGGTGCGGAAGCGGCGCGCGAGCGGGTCAAGGAGAGAAAGCTGGGAGGGGGCCGACGCGAGCATGGACACCGTGACGCAAGCTTCGTTCCCGTGGAACGGCGGTTGCTGCGCGCCGGTCTATGCCAATCGTTGAAGCGGACCCCTGGCGCGAGCAGTACTTCCGAGGCGTGAGCTGCCCGGCGAATGTCTACATTCCGACCGACGATCCAGATGCCTGGGTCTGGAACCCGCGCTACCGCTGGGTCTACGACAAACTGCGCGTGGCGTCGACGCAGAACCTCGAGGCCGCTCCGCACGGCGTGACGCCCGGCCGCTTCCCGGTGTTCAGCAAGCCCATCTGCAACCTGCGCGGCATGGGTGTGGGCAGTTGTGTGCTGCGCGACGCTGCGGAGTATGCGCAGAGGCTCGCCCCCGGGCACATGTGGATGCCGCTACTGACCGGTGAGCATTGGAGCAGCGACGCCGCCGTGATCGACGGTGAAGTGTGCTGGATGCGCAGCGCGCGCGGCTTCGAGGCCGGCGGCGGTACCTTCGATTACTGGCTGGTGGCGGCAGAATCGCCGCCCGCCGTGCGCGCTTACTGCACGGCGTGGATCGCGGCGCAGCTCCCCGGATACACCGGTATGGTCAATCTCGAGACGATCGGTCTCGAAGCTGAAGGCGGCGGCGCAATCATCGAGGTGCATCTGCGTTTCACGGACCAGTGGCCCGATCTCTACGGCGCCGGCTGGGTGGAGTCGCTCGTCAGCCTCTACGAGCGCGGCGTTTGGACCTTCCGCGATAGCGAGCCGCCCCGACCGGGATTCAGTGTGGTGCTGTTTGCGGCGCACGGCCCGCGCTACGTGAAGCCGGCGGCGTCGCTGATCGATGAACTCTGCCGGGACCCCGCCATCACGAGCGTCCAGATCACGTTTCACGACGACCGGCCAGCCGCCAGGCACGCCATGCCGCCCGGCGGCTTTCGTGTCGCGATTGTGAACGGCTGGAGTCTCGAGGCCGGAAAGCTCGCGCGGGCCCGGCTCGCCGCGGCGCCGGGACTCTCGTTTGCTGCCTCGCGCTGACGCGCAGCCATCCTGCGACGGAGGTTCCGACTTTGGGCAACGAGTTCACTCAGGCGGGGAATTCCTCGGGTCAAGGTCACCCGCTTTCGCAATTTCTAGGCGCAGCCTTAGAGCGGTTGGGTGGCAGGGGCGAGGTCCGCGCGGCGGCGCCGTTGCGCGCCGGCCGCCGCGATTCACGGCCGCGTGACGAGCGCCGCGGTAACGCGGTAGCAAGGGGACTTGGCTGGTTCAGCTTGGCCTTGGGCGTGGTCGAACTCGCCGCGCCGGCGCTGCTCGAGCGCTCGGTGGGGCTTCGCGGCCGGCATCGGGTGCTGCTACCGGCAATCGGCCTGCGCGAGATCATCTCGGGTATCGGCATCCTCAGCACTCGCCGACCGCTGCCCATGTGGCTTTGGGCTCGGGTGGCGGGCGACGTGATGGACCTTGGAATGATGCTCGCGTCGATGCGACGCGAGGAGGCGCTGGGTCCCCGTAAGGTGGAGAGTCCGCGTACGGTAGTTCCGCCGCGACCTGCACGCACGCTCCAGCGCGCTCCGCAGCGGCGTGAGAAGCCGCCCCGCAGCATCGCCATCAACCGCGCTCCGGAGGATTGCCGTCGGTTGTGGGCCGCGTTTGGCGAATCACCGCGCTTTCGGCGCGACTTCGCGACCCTGCGTTCCGTGGACTTCGAAGCCGGACCCGCCGGGCGCGGCACGATGATCCGGGTGTATATGCCGACGGGGAACCTCAAGGCCGAGCACGATGCGCAGGAATCGCTGCGCAAGTTCAAACAGGTCGTAGAGACCGGCGAGGTGGCGACCACCCGTGGCCAGTCGGCCGGTCCACGCAGTCTCTTGGGCAAAGCGGTACGGAGCATCGAGGCATGAGAGCGACGTGTTACTACGGGAAAAACGACATTCGCGTCGAGACCGTGCCGGATCCGCGCATCCTCAATCCTCACGATGCGATCGTGCGGGTGACCTCGACGGCGATCTGTGGCTCGGACGTGCACATCTACGACGGCTACATTCCGGGGATGATGCACGGCGACATTCTCGGCCACGAGTTCATGGGCGAGGTGGTCGAGGTCGGTCCGGCGGTGCGCAACCTCAAGGTTGGCGATCGGGTGGTCAATCCGTTCCCGATCGCTTGTGGGCACTGTTTCTCGTGCGAGGACACCCGCTTCTCGCTGTGCGAAAACACGAACCCCAATGCCTGGCTCGCCGAGAAGTTTTGGGGCTACTCGCCCGCCGGTCTATTCGGCTATTCGCACCTGCTCGGCGGGTATGCGGGCGGTCAGGCCGAATACGCGCGCATTCCGTTTGCGGACATCGGCCCCATCAAGGTTCCGCAGAGCCTCAGCGACGATCAGGTGTTGTTTCTGTCCGATATCTTCCCGACCGGTTGGATGGCTGCCGAGAATTGCGAGATTCAGCCCGGCGACACCATCGCGGTCTGGGGCTGCGGTCCGGTGGGACAGTTCGCGATCAAGAGTGCGTGGATGCAGGGTGCGGGTCGCGTGATCGCGATCGATCGCTTTCCGGAACGATTGCGCATGGCGCGTGACCACGGCAAAGCTGAGACGCTCAACTACGAGGAAGTCGACGTGCCTGAGGTACTCCGGTCGATGACGGGCGGGCGCGGTCCGGACGGTTGCATCGATGCGGTAGGCATGGAGGCGCATGCACAAGGGGTAGAGGGCGCGTACGACCGCGTGAAGCAGGCGCTGCGGCTCGAGCAGGATCGTCCTTCGGTGCTGCGCCAGGTATTGCTCGCCTGCCGTAATGGCGGGCACGTGTCGGTGGCGGGCGTGTACGGGGGGCTAATCGACAAGATTCCCTTCGGCGCGGTGGTCAATCGCGCGCTCACCATCAAGAGCGGGCAGACGCACGTGCAGCGCTACCTGAAGCCGTTGCTCGAGCGGATCGAGAAGCATGACATCGATCCCTCGTTCGTCATCACGCACCGTCTCGCACTCGAGGAGGCTGCGAGCGGCTACTCGATGTTCCGGGACAAACAGGGCGAATGCATCAAGGTCGTGCTGAAGCCGGGTCAGCGCCCGCCGCGTCAAGCTGCGAATGGCGTCAACGGCGTCAACGGCGTCCACGGCGCAAACGGTCACGCGAGCGTGT